>LULF01000017.1_pt1 | contig 91518 bp, 97 predicted proteins | sample 728221 | NCBI WGS metagenome assembly LULF01 (sample SAMN03860296, study PRJNA289734) | marine metagenome | biome: seawater column; feature: ocean; material: water; isolation source: Red Sea water column Station 169 - depth 500m | place: Saudi Arabia: Red Sea | collected 2011-10-15 | depth 500 m | reverse complement strand
TTGGTCGGCGATGGTGCGGATGGCGTGCTCGAGCTCTTCGGCATCGGCACGGTCGAGAAGGCCGGTGAGGTGGACGCCGTTGGCGGTGCCGATGGACCAGGCGGTCGAGAGGTCGAGGGTGACGTGGAGCGTCGCTTGGGTGTCGACCTCTTCCATCTCGGTCGCTTCGGGGTCGAACCGTGCGGCTGCCTCTGCCACGAGTCGCTTGACGGTGGTGAAGGAGGCGGTGTGGATGACGTGGGCGAGGTGGGCGTCGACGAACGCCGCTGCTTCTGCGGTGAGGGCGCGGGTGAGGTCGGTGACGCGGCGTATCCGCCAGACCTGGACCTGGCCGTCCAGCAGGCGCTGCCAGATCTTCGGGAGTCGGTAGCGGGCCTCGACCGCGTCCGACAGCAACATCCGCCCGGAGTCGGTCGACCTGCCCAGCGCCGCGGCGAGCTCGATGACCGCGAACTCGCTGATCTCCGGCGCGCCGGGTCCGGCGAGCTCGAGCATCGTGTCGGCGCCGGGCATCCCGAACCGGGACACCCAGGCGTTCTCCGCTTCGGTGTGGGCGTCGTCGTCGGGCAGCCCGAACGTGCCGTACAGGTCGGGGAGCAGGGCGCCGGTGGTGTGGCGGTCGGCCCACTCGGCGATGGCGATGAACCGGTCGCGGTCGGCCTGGTCCGCGGCCTGGTCGAGGTCGCGGATGGAGGTCAGCAGGTCACCGGTCGACTCTGCAGGAGTGTCCTGCGAGGGGGTGTCGTGGTGCCCGAGTGCCATGACCAGATACTACTAGAACACCAGTTCGAAAGAAACCCCTGGATGTGGACTCGGGAGTGAATCTGTGGAAGACGAATCAAGCGCAACCCAAGCGAGCACCTCAGCGAACCTGGACCGTTCGATCGGACCGCAACCAGGTACCGAATCCAACGCCCACCGCAAGCACGCCTTCGATAGATGAAGGACCTGCTGCAGCGCGAACGTCCAGGCGCCCACCCACCCCGGCCACCGAGTCCGAGAGGACTGGAGGGCGTGTCGTGAAAGGGGTTCACGAGGAACCCTCCAGTCGCCCGTGGAGCAGGTTGCTTGTCGGCGTACGGGGTCTCGAGACGGCGCTGGCGCGCCTCCTCGACCGGCAGATGGGACGGCGCTGGCGCGCCTCCTCGACCGGCAGATGGGACGGCGCTGGCGCGCCTCCTCGACCGGCGAGAGGGTCAGGTCGAGGACGGCTTGGGCAGCTGCGGGATCAGCCAGGACAGGAAGGCGTCCTGCGAGCGGGTCTGGAGGTAGATCCGGCCCGGGCCGGTGAGGTCGCAGACCAGGCCCTCGCCGGAGAAGAAGGTCGACTTCCAGCCGCCGACGCGGCGCACGGCGTACTGCACGCCGTCGGTCCAGGCGACCATGTGGCCGGTGTCGACGGTGTAGGTCTGGCCGGGCTGCAGGTCGATGTGGTGGATCGCGCCGTAGGAGGAGAGCACCAGCTCGCCCCGGCCTGCGACGCGCAGCATGAAGAGCCCCTCGCTGGAGAAGAACGTCTTGCCGCCGCCCCACTGAGTGTCGACCTCGACGCCGGCCGAGGAGGCGAGGTAGGAGCCGGAGGTCACGAACAGCTGACCGTCGAGCGGCCAGGCCACGACGTCGCCGGGGAGCGAGGGCGCGACGTACATCTCGGCGCCGTCGACCTGGGCGGTGAAGGTGTTCATGAAGAAGGACTCCCCGCCCAGCACGGCGCGCTTGAGGCCCTTGAGGACCCCGCCCTGGGTGGAGGTCTCCATGGCGATGCCGGGTGACATCGCGAGCATCGCGCCGGACTCCGCACGGACGGCCTCGCCTGCGGCGAGGGTCAGCTTCGCGGTGGCGTAGGCGGGCGAGTAGAGGACCTCTGTCTGCATGGTCCGACGCTAGGGCAGATCGCTCAGGACGGCACCAGTCCGGGTCGACCGGACTCGACCACCCAGCTGGCGGCCGTGGAGGCGGTGGCCCCCGGCTTCTCCACGAACGGCAGGGTGCGGAAGTCGGCGGTCAGCGTGTCGGGGGTTAGGGTGGCCAGCACGTAGCCGCGCCGGTTGCTGGTCCAGCGCAGGTGCGGGTTGGTGCGCAGCTCGCTCTCGGCGTGCCGGTGGCGGTCGGAGCCGTCGCCGCCACTGGTGATCGAGGTGGTGATGATCTCCGACGCGACGACGGGGGAGGCCGGGTCGTCGAAGTCGGCCAGCACGTCGGCGGCGTAGTGGCGGTGAACGTCACCGGTGAGTACGACCGGGTTCGTGACGCGCCCCAGGGCGGCCGTCACCGCCGTACGCGCGGCGGGGTAGCCGTCCCAGGAGTCCATCACCAGCTCCAGGTCCTGCCCCGGGTCGACGTCCCGACGCGCGAAGGGGACCTGCTGGCCGAGCAGGTCCCAGGTCGAGGCAGACGTCGAGAGTCCGTCCTCGAGCCACCGCTGCTGGGCGGCGCCGAGCATCGTGCGGGCCGGGTTGAGGGCCTCGGCGCACCCGACTCGGCGCAGGTCGCCGCAGGCCTGGTCGGACCGGAACTGGCGGGTGTCGAGCAGGTGCAGGGTGAGCAGGTCGCCCCACTGCTGCTGGCGGTAGATCCGCATCCCCTCGCTGGACCGCGGTCGGGTGGAGCGGCGCAGCGGCATGTGCTCGTCGTAGGCCCGGAAGGCGGCCGCGCGGCGCTCGGCCCAGTCCGGCTGCGGCCCCTCGAGCTCCTCGGGGACGTCGCCGGCCCAGTTGTTGTCGACCTCGTGGTCATCCCACACCATCGCCCAGGGCGCGGCGGCGTGCGCGGCCTGCAGGTCGGGATCGGCGCGGTACTGCGCGTGCCGCAGCCGGTAGCCCGCCAGCGTCCTGGCCTCCGGCCCGGCGTGGTCACGGATGCGGCGGGGCAGCTGGAGCAGGTCGTAGCCGCCCTTCTCGTACTCGTAGAAGTAGTCCCCGAGGTGCACCACCAGGTCCGGCCGCTGCTCGGCGATGTCGCGGTAGGCGGAGAAGAAGCCGTGCTCGAGCTGGGCGCAGGAGGCGACGGCCATCCGCAGCGACGCCGGCGACGAGCGGTACGCCGGTGCCGTGTGTGTGCGCCCGACGACCGAGCGGTGCGGGCCGGTCCGGAACCGGTAGTGGTACTCCCGCCCCGGTCGCAGCCCGTCGACCTCGACGTTGACCGTGTGCGCATCGCGGGCCCGGGCGACCGACCGGCCGCGTCGCACGACCCGCCGGAACCGCTCGTCCTCGGCGACCTGCCACTGCACCGCGACGTCCATCCGCGGCATCCCCCCGAAGCCGTCGGGGGCCAACGGCTCGCGGGCCAGGCGGGTCCAGATGACCACCCCGGTGGGCCACGGGTCCCCGGAGGCGACGCCCAGGGTGAACGGGTCCTGCCGGTCGCTGGCGCCGGCGGTGTCGGCCAGGGGTGAAGCCCCCACGACCAGCACCCCGGTCGCCAGACCGGTGGTCAGCACGGTGCGCCGGGTCATAGGCACGTGCGGGACGGGCACGGGCGACACGCTGTCGAGCGGCGGGGGACGGGGCGTGTGGCGCAGGTGTGGTGTCGGAGAGGGATGGGGGACCGGTCGGTGAACGCCCCTGCTGGAGGCCGCTGTCGGTGCCGGATGGTCTGATGACCCGGTGCCTGATCGAGCGACGTCGCGCAGCAGCGACCACACGTCGTACGTCCTGGTGCGCCCGGAGGCCACCGGAGCCGTGGTGCCGACGCTCGACGACGACCAGCAGCGCGTCGTCGACCACGCCGGCGGCCCGATGCTGGTGCTGGCCGGCCCTGGCACGGGGAAGACGACGACGCTGGTCGAGGCGATCGCGCGCCGCATCGAGGACGGGGCCCGCCCCGAGCAGGTCCTGGCGCTGACCTTCTCGCGGAAGGCCGCCGAGCAGCTGCGCGACCGGGTGACCGCGCGCCTGGGGCGCACGATGAGCACGCCGCTGGCCTCGACGTTCCACTCCTTCGCCTACGGCCTGATCCGCGAGTTCGCGCCGGCCGAGCTCTACGAGTCGCCGCTGCGGCTGCTCTCGGCGCCCGAGAGCGACGTGGTGCTGCGCGAGCTGCTGGCGCACACGCCCGAGTCCGTGCGCTGGCCTTCCTCCCTCGACCACGCGCTCGGCACCCGCGGCTTCGCCAAGGAGGTGCACGCGGTGCTCTCCCGCGCCCGGGAGAAGGGGCTGGAGGGGCCCGAGCTGGCACAGCTGGGCCGCGACCACGACGCCCCCGAGCTGGTCGCCGCGGGGCTCTTCCTCGACTCCTACCTCACCAACCTCGACGCCCAGGGCGCCACCGACTACCCCGACCTGATCCGGCGCGCGACGCTCGAGGCCGAGGTGCACCGTGACCAGCTACGCGCGCGGCTGCGCCACGTCTTCGTCGACGAGTACCAGGACACCGACCCCGGCCAGGTCGCCCTGCTGCGCGCGCTGGCCGGCGACGGTCGCGACCTGGTGGTCGTCGGCGACCCGCACCAGTCGATCTACGCGTTCCGCGGCGCCGAGGTGCGCGGCATCCTGGAGTTCCCCACGCAGTTCCCGCAGGCAGACGGCGGCCCCGCGCCGGTCGTCGCGCTGCGCACCACCCGTCGCTTCGGGCCGCGTCTGCTCGTCGCCGCCCAACGCGTCGCCGGCCGGCTCGGCCTGCCCGGCACGATCGACGAGTCGGCCCGCGAGGCCTTCCTGATGCCGCGCTCGGGGGCCCGGGTCGAGGGGCGCGTGGTGGTGCGGACCTTCGACACCGAGCGTGCCGAGGCCGAGCACCTCGCCGACCTGCTGCGCCGTGCCCACCTCGAGGACGGCATCGGGTGGGACGAGATGGCGGTGCTGGTGCGCTCGGGCCGCAGCTCGATCCCGCCGCTGCGTCGGGCGCTGGGTGCGGCCGGTGTGCCCGTCGAGGTGGCCAGCGACGAGCTGCCGCTGGTGCGTGACCCGGCCGTGCTGCCGCTGCTCGACGCCCTGCGCGCCGTGGTCCACCTCCACGAGGAGGACCCCGCCCACCCCGACCACGTCGGTCCCGCCCGTGCCGAGGCGCTGCTCACCGGCCCGCTCGGCGGCCTCGATGCCGGTGACGTACGCCGGCTCGCGCGCCGCCTCCGCGCACGCGAGAAGGAGCGCGCCCACGCCGAGGAGCGCACCCCGCGACCTTCGCGCGACCTGCTCCGCGAGGCCGTGCTCGACCCCGCGGCGCTGGAGGGGCTGCCGACCGGCGCCGAGGCGCCCGACGTCGACCGTGCCCGCGCGGTCGCGGACCTGCTGGCCGGCACCCGGGCGGCCCTCGAGGCCGGCGAGTCCGCCGAGGAGCTGCTGTGGCGGCTGTGGTCCGGCACCGGTTTGCCCGAGCGGCTGCGCCGCTCGGTCGAGCTGGGCGGGGGAGCCGCCCGCCGCGCCCACCGCGACCTGGACTCCATCTGCGCGCTGTTCGAGATCGCCGCGCGGGCCGAGGAGCAGCGCGACCACCTCGGCGTGCGCGCCTTCCTCGACACGCTGGTCGCCCAGCAGATCCCCGCCGACACGCTCGCCGAGCGGGGAGCGCGCGGCGCCGCCGTACGCCTGCTCACCGCGCACCGCTCCAAGGGCCTGGAGTGGCGGCTGGTCGTCATCGCCCACGTGCAGGCCGAGGCCTGGCCCGACCTGCGCCGCCGCTCCACGCTGCTGCAGGCCGACCGCATCGGCGCCGGGGAGCTGGTGCCGCCGGTCTCGCGCCGCGAGCTGCTGCTGGAGGAGCGTCGGCTCTTCTACGTCGCCGCCACGCGCGCCCGCGAGCGACTCGTCGTCACCGCGGTCGCCTCGCCCGACGACGAGGGCGAGCAGCCCTCGCGCTTCCTCGAGGAGCTCGGGGTGAGCATCGAGCCGATCATCGGCCGACCCAGGCGACCGCTGTCGATGGACGGCCTGGTCGCCGAGCTGCGCCGCACCCTGGCCGACCCCGCGACCAGTGAGCCGCTGCGGCAGGCGGCAGCGGTCCGGCTGCGCCGGCTGGCCGGCGAGCACGTCGGCTCCGGCTCCCACACCCGCCAGCTGGTGCCGCAGGCCGACCCGGCGTCCTGGTGGGGCACCCGCTCAGCCTCGTTGTCGGCGCAGCCGCTGCGCGACCCCGAGCAGCCGGTCTCGATCTCCGCCTCGGTGCTCGACGCGCTCGGCATCTGCCCGACCCGGTGGTTCCTCGCCGACGAGGCGGGCGGCATCGTCCGCGCCCACCAGTCGGCCAACCTCGGCCAGATGGTGCACGCGATCGCCGAGCGCGTCTCCGCCGGTGAGCTCGACGCGGGTCCCGACGTCGAGGGACTCGCCCTGCTGATGGAGCAGGTCGACGCGGTGTGGAGCCGCCTGGAGTTCCGCACGCCGTGGTCGCGCGCCCGCGAGCACGAGCGCATCCAGGTCGCCCTGGCCCGCTTCCTGCGCTGGCACCACGACAACCGCCGACGCCTGGTCGGCACCGAGTCCCGCTTCACCACCGAGGTGGGCCTGCCCGACGGCGAGCGGGTGCGGCTGGTCGGCTACGCCGATCGCGTCGAGCTCGACCACGACGGCCGCGTGGTCGTCGTCGACCTCAAGACCGGGCGCAGCGCCCCGAGCCAGACCTCCGTGCAGTCCCACCTGCAGCTCGGCCTCTACCAGTACGCCGTCGACCGCGGCGCCCTCGACCAGGTCGTCTCCCCGCTGATCGGCGGGCCGGGCGTGGCGGGCGGCGCCGAGCTGGTCCAGCTCGGGTTGGAGGACGGCAGCGACACCGCCAAGGTGCAGCCGCAGGACGTCCAGCCCGAGGACGGCCAGGCGCGCCAGGAGCTGCGCCGCCGGCTGCAGACCGCCGCGGTGATGCTGCGCCAGGAGAGCTTCCCGGCCATCGCCGGCCAGCACTGCCGCGACTGCCCGTTCGTGCCGCTGTGCCCGATCAAGTCCGCAGGGCCGGTGGTGAGCCAGTGACCGAGCAGAAGCCGCCCACCCCAGCACCGCTGGACATCCGCACGCCCGAGCAGCTCCAGGCCGCCATGGGCACCCCCTACGCCGCGAGCCCCCAGCAGTGGCGGGCGATATCCGCGCCCCTGGCCCCGGCGGTCGTGGTGGCCGGTGCGGGGTCGGGCAAGACCACGCTGATGGCCGCGCGCGTCGTCTACCTGGTGCTCACCGGGCAGGTGCGTCCCGACGAGGTGCTGGGCCTGACGTTCACCACCAAGGCCGCCAGCGAGCTGCGCTCGCGCATCCGCGACGCGCTGCGCGCTGCCGGCGTGCTCGACGTGGAGCAGCGCCCGCTGGAGGAGGCGCCCGACGACGCGCTCGAGCCGACGGTGCTGACATACCACGCCTACGCCGCCAACCTGCTCAGCGAGCACGGCCTGCTCATCGGTCACGAGCCCGACACCCGGGTCATCACCGATGCCGCGCGCTACCAGCTGGGGGCCCGGGTGGTGGACAGCTGGACCGGTGACGTCCGGTCGCTGTCGGACCACCCGCCCACGGTCATTCAGAACCTCCTGGCCCTCGACAGCGCGATGAGCGAGCACCTCGTCTCCCCGGCCGACGTCGAGCGGGTCGACGCCCGGGCGGCCGAGTCGTTCCGCCGGGCGCTGGCCGAGGAGGAGGCCGGCAAGAACCGCAAGACCTGGCGCGAGCCGATCGAGAAGGCGCTGCACGCGATCACCAGGCGTCAGGAGCTGCTCGGGCTGGTCGGCGGCTACCGCCGGCTCAAGGCCGACCTCGGGCTGATGGACTTCTCCGACCAGATCGAGCTCGGGGCGCGGCTGGCCTCCGAGCAGCCGTCGGTGGGAGCGGTCGAGCGCGGCAAGTTCAAGGTCGTGCTCCTCGACGAGTACCAGGACACCTCGGTCGCGCAGGCCGTGATGCTCGGCCGTCTCTTCTCCGGCCCGACGCCCGAGACCGGGCTCGGGCACGCCGTCACCGCGGTCGGCGACCCGAACCAGGCCATCTACGGCTGGCGCGGCGCCTCGGTCTCCAACATCCTCGGCTTCGAGCACACCTTCCCCGCCGCCGCGGGGGAGACGGTGCCGACCTACCCGCTGACGGTCAACCGGCGCAGCGACCGCCGCATCCTCGACGCCGCCAACCGGCTGGCCGGCCCGCTGCTGGACGCCTACCCGCAGGTCGAGCCGCTGGAGGCCAAGCCCGAGGCCGACGACGGCACGGTCGAGGTCGCGGTCCACGAGACCCACGCCGACGAGCTGACCTGGCTGACCGAGCAGGTGCGCGCGGTCCACGAGGGCGGCCAGTCGTGGTCCGACATCGGCGTGCTGGTCCGTGACAACCAGCACGCCGCCGACGTCTTCGACGCGCTGACCGCCGCCGGCGTTCCCGTCGAGATCGTGGGGCTCTCGGGGCTGCTCCGGCTCCCGGAGGTGGCCGAGGTCGTCGCCGTGCTGACGCTGCTGCACGACGTCACCGCCAACGACGCGCTGTTGACCCTGCTCACCGGTCCCCGCTGGGCGATCGGGCCGCGCGACCTGCGGCTGCTGGCCGAGCGGGCCAAGGAGATCGCCGGGATGCAGACGCGCGTCGAGCACGCGACGGTCCTCGACCACCTCGTCTCCATCGCCGACGGTGTCGACCCGGCCGAGGTGCCCTCCCTCGACGACGCCCTGTCCGACCCCGGCGACCTGCCCTACTCCGAGGAGGCGCGCGAGCGCTTCGGCCTGTTGGCCGGCGAGCTGCGCTCGCTGCGCTCCTCGGTCGGGGAGCCGCTGCTCGACGTGGTGCGCCGCGTCATCGACACCACCGGTGCCGACGTGGAGCTGGCCTCGGCCGTCAGTCCCGCGGCCGAGGCGCGGCGCGACAACCTCGACCTGTTCGTGAAGGCCGTGGCGGACTTCCAGGCCGTCGACGGCGCGGTGACCCTGCCCGCGCTGCTGGCCTACCTCACCGCCGAGGATGACCAGGGCAACGGCCTGGACCTGGCGACCCCGACGCTCGCCGACTCCGTCAAGCTGCTCACCGTCCACCGCTCCAAGGGCCTGGAGTGGGGCACGGTCTTCCTCGTCGGCACCTGCGAGACCCGCTTCCCCAGCAACCGCTCGCGCACCCTGTGGACCTCTTCTCCCGCGGTGCTGCCCGCCCCGCTGCGCGGCGACGCCGCCGACCTCCCGCAGCTGCAGGGCCACGACAAGCCCGCGCTCGACGCCTACCGCCAGGCCACCCGCGCCCACGACGCCGAGGAGGAGCTGCGGCTGGGCTACGTCGCGGTCACCCGTGCGGCCCACCGGCTCGCGGTCACCTCCTACTGCTGGTCCGAGCGCGCCACCCCCTTCGGACCCTCGGACTACCAACGCACCCTCAAGGAGCAGCTGGAGGAGTGGGGGCTGGAGGTGCCCGGCTGGCGCGACAAGCCGGCCAAGGGTGACCCCAACCCGTACGACGCCGTCGACCCGTCCCGCCCCTGGCCCTCCACCGAGACCGGCCGCGAGGCCGCGCTGCGCCTGGAGGCCGCGGCCCGGGTGCGCGCCGCCGACCCGGCGGCCCCCGACGAGGGCCTGGACATGCTCGAGGCGGCGGTGGTCGCCGACTGGGACACCGAGCTCGACCGGCTGCTCGCCGAGGCCCGCCGCGACCGCGCCACCCACCTCGAGGTGCGCCTGCCCAGCAGCCTCTCGGCCACCGCGGTCGCCCGGCTGCGTGAGGACCCGGAGGCCTTCGCCCGCGAGCTGGCCCGCCCGATGCCGCGACCGCCGTCCTCGGCGGCCCGCTTCGGCACCCGCTTCCACGCGTGGGTGGAGGCCCGCTTCGGTCAGCAGGACCTCTTCGACGCCGACGACCTCCCCGGTCGGGGCGACGCCGGCATCGAGGACGAGGCCGACCTCAAGGACCTCGTGGCCGCCTTCGAGGAGGGCCCGTTCGGCTCCCGGGTGCCGCACCAGGTGGAGGCGCCGTTCTCGCTGGTGCTCGGCGGCCAGGTCGTGCGCGGACGCATCGACGCGGTCTACCGCGAGGCCGACGGCACCTTCCTGCTCGTGGACTGGAAGACCAACCGCAGCGCCGACGCCGACGCGTTGCAGCTCGCCCTCTACCGGCTGGCCTGGGCCGAGCTGCACGACCTGGCGCCCGAGGAGGTGCGCACGGCGTTCTACTACGTGCGCACCGGTCGGGTCGTCGAGCCCACGGACCTGCCCGGTCGCGACGAGCTCGAGGCGATCCTGCGGGGGGATGCGACCGCTCCGTAGGCTCGACCCCATGAGCGCTGTGATCGTGGTCGGCGCGGGCCGGGGGGTCAGCGGCTCCCTCGCCCGGCTCTACGCCGCGGAGGGTTGGTCGGTCGGTCTGGTGGGCAACGACGAGGCGGCGCTGGCCGATCTCGCCGCCAGCCTGCACGGGGTGCGGGTCGAGCGCCGGGTGGCCGACGTTGCCGACCCGGTGACGGGCGGCCAGGCCGTCGAGGACCTCGCCGAGCGGCTCGGACGTGTCGACGTGCTGCACGTCAACCCCAGCGTCTTCCGCGAGGCCGACCCGCTGCGGCTCGGGCTGCAGAACCTGCTCGACGACGTCGCCGTCGGCGTCGGTGCGCTCCTGATCGCGGTGCAGGCCGCGCACCCGTGGATGTCCGCCGGGGCCCGGGTCAGCGCGACCGGGTCGATGGCCGCCGACGAGCCGTGGCACCGCGCCGCCTCGCTGGGCGTGCAGAAGGCGGGGCTGCGCAACCTGGTGATCTCGCTCGACCGGACGCTGGAGCCCGACGGCATCCGCGCGGTCTCGGTCACCGTGCGGGGCACGCTGTCCTCGGAGGGCACCTTCACCCCCGACAAGGTGGCCGCCGCGATCCTGGCCGCCACCCGGCAGGACCCCCACGAGTGGCGCGCGGAGGTGAGCTACCCGTGAGCCCGTCGCCTGACTTCGCCCACCTGCAGATGGCCGCCGACCCGCACGACCGGGCCGCCCTGCGTCGTACCGATGACGCGTGGTTGGCGCAGCGCTGGGCCGACCCCGAGAGCCGGGTGCTGGTCGTCTCCGGCACCCGCATCCGACCCGCCGACGGGAAGGTCGAGTGGGTCTCGCCGGCCGACGCCCCCGACGGGCTCCGGGTGCTGCTGGGGGAGTGGCAGGGCCGCGCGTGGTTCGCGGTCGTCACCGACGCGGGTCTCTCGCGCAGCGGCGACGGGTGGCTGCCGCTCCGCGGCCTGCTGCCGGCGCTGGCCGACGACGCGCTGGCCTACGCCCCGCTGGTCTTCCACGCCCTCGGGCTGGCGGAGTGGCTGTTCGTCACCCGCTTCTGCCCGCGCTGCGCCGGCGAGCTGGAGCCGCGCCGCAGTGGTCACGAGCTGGTCTGCACGCAGTGCGGCAAGCCGCAGTTCCCGCGCACCGACCCGGCGGTGATCATGGTCGTCACCTCCGGCGAGCCCGGCAGCGACGACGAGCGCTGCCTGCTGGGCCGCCAGGCGATCTGGCCCGAGGGCCGGTTCTCCACGCTCGCCGGCTTCTGCGAGCCCGGCGAGACGCTGGAGGACGCAGTGCGCCGCGAGGTGCTCGAGGAGACCGGCGTCCACGTCGGCGCGGTCGACTACTTCGGCAACCAGCCGTGGCCGCTGCCGGCGAGTTTGATGCTCGGCTTCGTCGCGCGCGCTGAGAGCACCGCGATCGAGGTGGATCGCGAGGAGCTCGAGGACGCCCGGTGGTTCACCCGCGCCGAGATGCGCGAGCAGGCCGAGGCCGGCTCGCTGGTGCTTCCCGGCGGCGTCTCGATCAGTCGCTCACTCATCGAGCACTGGTACGGCGGACCGCTCCCCGGTCAGTGGTGACCCGACGCCGAACCGGCGCTACCTTCCGGAAGGACGCGCCGGCTCGGCGGGCACCTCATCCCAGGGAGGCGAGCTTGTCCTTGACCTGGGCCAGCGACGGGTTGGTCTGGGCGGAGCCGTCGGAGTAGACGAGCGTCGGGACGGTCTGGTTGCCACCGTTGACCTGCTCGACGATGAACGCGGCGTCGGGGTCCTGCTCGATGTCGACGACGGCGTACGCGATGCCCTCACGGTCCATCTGGCTCTTGAGTCGGTGGCAGTAGCCGCACCACGGGGTGCTGTACATCGTGACGCTCGCGACGGTCTCGGTGGCACTCATCAGGGACTGTCCCCTCCTGGTCCTAGGCTGGTCCCTCAGCCAACCAGCGACCTCCCGGAGATGTTCCCGCGTTGACCCCACCGACGGCTCCCGCCGCCTCCCTGCTCGACGCCCTCGACCCCGAGCAGCGGGCCGTGGCCGAGGCCCTGCGCGGCCCGGTGCGCGTGCTCGCCGGTGCCGGCACGGGCAAGACCCGGGCGATCACCCACCGCATCGCCCACGGCGTCGCGACCGGGGTCTACGCACCCACCGAGGTGCTGGCGGTGACCTTCACGACCCGCGCGGCGGGCGAGATGCGGCAGCGGCTGCGCATCCTGGGCGCCGGGGGTGTCCAGGCCCGCACGTTCCACTCCGCGGCGCTGCGCCAGCTGCGCTACTTCTGGCCCCACGTCCACGGCAGCGACCTGCCGACACTCACGGAGTCCAAGCTCGGCATGCTCGCCGGCGCCTGCCGGCGTCAGCGGCTGCGCGCCGACCAGGCGCAGCTGCGCGACCTGGCCTCGGAGGTCGAGTGGGCCAAGGTCTCCAACGTCGGGCCCGACGACTACGCCCGCATCGCCACCGCCCGCCGGCGCGAGGTGGCCGGTCTGGACGCCGAGACCGTCGGGCGGGTCTTCGGCGCCTACGAGGACGTCAAGCGTGCCGAGGGCCGCATGGACATGGAGGACGTCCTCCTGCTGACCGCCGGGCTGCTGGCCGAGGACGAGCGGGTCGCGGCGCAGGTACGCCGCCAGTACAAGTGGTTCGTCGTCGACGAGTTCCAGGACGTCTCGCCGCTGCAGTCGGCGCTGCTCGATCTCTGGCTCGGCGGCCGCGACGAGATCTGCGTCGTGGGCGACCCGGCGCAGACGATCTACTCCTTCGCCGGTGCCAACGCCGACTACCTGCGCGACTTCCCCCGCAAGTTCGCCGGCACGACCTCGGTCGAGCTGGTGCGCAACTACCGCTCCACCCCGGAGATCGTGCAGACCGCCTCCACGCTGCTGGCGGGCACACCCAGCCAGGGCGTGGCGCTGCGCTCCCAGCAGCCGGCGGGCTCCCCGGTGGACTTCGCGCCGCAGCCCGACGAGGTCGCCGAGGCCGAGGCCACCGCCGCGCGCATCCTGGAGCTGGAGAAGGCCGGTCACCCGCTCGGGGAGATCGCCGTGCTGTTCCGCATCAACGCCCAGTCCGAGGCATTCGAGGAGGCCCTGACCGCTCGCAAGATCCCCTACGTCGTCCGCGGCGCCGGGCGCTTCTTCGAGCGTCCCGAGGTCCGCGAGGCCGTGACCCGGATCCGCGGCGCCGCCCGCAGCGTGCCGGGGGAGGACCTCGTCGAGACCGTCCGCTCCACGCTCGCCGGCATGGGCTGGACCTCGGTGCCGCCCACCGCGCGCGGGCAGACGCGGGACCGCTGGGAGTCCTGGCAGGCGCTGGTCGACCAGGCCGAGGAGTTCGCCGCCGGTGACGGCACCGGCCACGACGACCCGCTCAACGCCTTCGTCGACGACCTCGACCGCCGCGCGGCCGAGCAGCACGCACCGGTCGCCGACGGAGTCACGCTGGCGACGTTCCACGCGGCCAAGGGGCTGGAGTGGGACACGGTGTTCTGCGTCGGCCTGCAGGACGGCACGCTGCCCATCACCTACGCCGAGACCCCCGCGCAGGTCGAGGAGGAGCGACGCCTGCTCTACGTCGGCGTCACCCGAGCGCGCCGCGAGCTGCGGTTGAGCTGGTCGGCCGCCCGCAACCCCGGGGGCCGGGGCAGCCGCAAGCCGTCCCGCTTCCTCGAGCCCGTCCTGCCCGACTCCGCCCGCCCCACCGAGCCGTCGACCCGCCGTCGCGGCGCCATGACCTGCCGCGAGTGCGGTCGCCCGCTCACGACGCCCGTCGAGAAGAAGCGCGCCCGCTGCGAGGACTGTCCGGCCTCCTACGACGAGGCGCTCTTTGAGCGGCTGCGCGAGTGGCGCAAGGCGCGCGCGGAGGATGAGAAGGTGCCGGCGTTCGTGGTCTTCAGCGACGCGACGCTGCAGATGATCGCCGAGGTCCGTCCCACCGACGAGACCTCGCTGCTGCGCATCAGCGGCATCGGCCGCTCCAAGCTCGACAAGTACGGCGACGAGGTCCTCTCCCTGCTCGCCGAGTGAGTCCCGGACGCCCTCGTGGGCCGGTGGCCGGAGGCTGCCAGAAGAAAATCAAGAAATAGTCAATAAATGGTTTGCCCCTTACACGCGGCAGGCAGTAACTTCCTGCTCACGCCCTGTTGACCCGCGCACCACGGTCCTGACAAGACCGGCGCCAGACACCTGAAGGAGGTGGCCCCCATGGAGAACATCACGCGCCAGACGACGGTCCTGAACCCGTCGCGCCTCGCCATGCCCGCGTACGGCCACCTCTGGACCTCCGTCCAGGGCTCGATCTCCGGTGTCGTCGTCGGCACCGGCGTCGTGCGCGATCGCGGCGCCAAGACCGCCATCGCGGCCTTTGCACCCGCGCCGGGTGACTCCGCCTGGAGACCGCCGATCTGTTGAGACCAACAGTCATCGGCACCTCTCCAGGCCGCGGAACCCGAACCGGGATCCGCGGCCTTCGTGTTTCCCGGACCGCCATCCGTGACCGATCCATCGAGAGGAGGTGAATGAGACCGATGACTGTCAGCGTCCTCGAGCTCCACGACGAGCTGGACAAGACCGACGACGAGTCGATGCCCTGCCGGGTCAACAACCCCGAGCTGTGGTTCGCCGAGTCGCCCGCCGACGTCGAGAGGGCCAAGGCCCTGTGCGTGGACTGCCCCGTGCGCAGCCTGTGCCTCTCGGGTGCCCTGGAGCGTCGTGAGCCCTGGGGTGTCTGGGGCGGCGAGCTGTTCCTCCAAGGCGTCGTCATCCCGCGCAAGCGCCCCCGTGGCCGTCCGCGCAAGAACCCCGTGGCCGCCTGAGCCACGGCACCACCCAGCAGCACCGGCACCACCAGCACCGCCCCCAGCAGCACCTCCACCCACCACCGGAAGAAGACCCACCATGTCCCACCAGACCGAGTCCCTGGCTCGCGCGCAGATCAGCGCCCGCCTGGGAGAGGCACAGCGTCGGCGCCAGGGCCACGAGCTCGCTCGCGCCCACCGCTTCAGCCGGCGCGCCGAGCACGCCGCCGTGCAGGCCCGCCTCGCCCTCGCCCGCGCGCTCTGAGCGCCCGACACGAAGAAGAACTGATCACCACCATGAACCACGACCCGAACCGGAGCACCACCATGAATCTTATGCACGAGAACCTGGCCCGCGCGCAAATGTCCGCGCGCCTGGGAGAGGCGCACGAGCTGCGACGGGGCCACCAGCTGGCCCGTGCCAAGCGTTTCGGCCGCAAGGCCGAGGCGGCTGCTCAGCAGGCGAGGCTGGCCCTCGCCCGGGCTCTGTGAGCCTCGCTGCGCCAGGCACCACACCACCCGACGCCTGATCGCGGGCGTCACCCGGGAGCCGGGGTCACGACGGAGAGTCCGTCGGACCCCGGCTCCTCGGCATTTCTGCCCAGGTTCCTGCGTAGGGTCGGGACATGCGCACCTGCGACTTCTGCGGCCGCACCGAGGAGGACGACGCCGCGACGCTCACGTGGAGCACGTCGGTCGAGCGCGGACGCCGCCAGACCTACTGCGACACCTGCTCGCGGGAGAACCTCCGCTCGATGGAGGGCAAGCTCGACTCCGACTTCTGGTGACCCGGGGCAGGCTCGTCGTGCCGGCCGCCCAGCTCGGCCCATCCGCAGCCGCAGCGCGGGTGGCGGCGGTGGACCCGCACCTCCGGGGTGAGGCCGGGTCCCAGGGTGATCGTCGTGGACCAGGTGCTCGGCTGCTCGCCGTCCAGCCAGCGCACCAGGTCGTGGACCGCCCACCCCGTCGCGACCTGCCACAGCGTCGGGTCGCAGGGTGAGACCACGGTGGAGCGGGCCAGCTGCTCGACCAGCAGCGGCCACCGCGGGTCCAGCTCGGTGGCGTGCGCATCGAGGCAGCGCAGGCAGGCGGTGCGCCCCGGCGCCACGAACGGGCCCAGCACCACCCGGTCGAGGGCCGGCCGCACCAGCAGGTGGGGCACGTCGTCGCGCTGGAGGACGTCGAGCTCCTCGCGCAGGGGCTCCCGGTCGCGCACGACGAGCACCGGGGTGTCGGGGGAGCGGTCCCGCACCCCTTCGACGAGGGGTACGCCGCTGGCGCCGATCAGTCGCGTCAACCCCGGCCGGTCGCCGGTCGGCACGTCGAGGTGCACGCCGACGTCACGCCGGGCCGCCCACCGGCGGGGTGCGGAACGCGGGTCGGCGCACCACGCCGCGGCGACCGCGCGTTCTGCCACCGGGTCCACCTCAGCCCGCGGGGAGGCCGTGTGCAGGGCGGCGCCGTCGACCAGCAGCTCGGCACCGGCCAGCCGCGCCAGCGCTCGGCCCGCGGGCGAGTCGGGGGCGGGTCGGTCAGTGGCCGCGTCGGGGCCGCCGGCGGCGAGCCGGGTCAGCAACCGGCGTACGTCGGGGTGGTCGGGCAGCACCACCGCGCGTGACCCCACCCCCACCTGCAGGTGGGCGGCGTCGCGGCGCAGGACGCTGAGCCCGGGGAGCAGCCGTGGGTGCTGGGGCAGGGCGGGGACGAGGGGCATGGGTCAGGTCTACCCGCTGCCGGCCGGTGCCCCGGGGAGTTCTCCACAGGCGCGGTCGACCCCGGAAGAGCCCGGAAAGCACCGGACCGGCACCCGCCCGAGGGGCAGGTGCCGGTCCGGTGAGGAATCCGCGGTGGGGCCGCTCAGGCCTTGCCGAGGATCCGGTTGAGGTTGGTCGAGCAGACCGGGCACACGGCCTTCGCCATGCGGGTGCCCTTGTCGTTGACCTTGATCTCGCCCTCGGCCTCGCGCTTCTCCTTGCACTTCACGCAGTAGAACTCGCCGCTCCAGGTCTCCGCCATGACGGCCTCCTTGCCTCTAGGTCTTCGCATCGGTGGCCCGCCGTCTGCCGGTGGGCCGACTCGACCCTACGGCACGCTCACGCCCAGGCGTGACAGGCACCCCATCCCGCGGGTCGCGGGTCGGGTGGGGAGGCCGTCGGGGCCCGCTGGTTGACTGACGACCATGACCTCCTCCGCGACCCACTCGACCGACGACCTCGAGCTCACCCACCTGCGTCTGGAGCGTCCCGCCGAGGGCGTGGTCCGGCTGGTCCTGGACAACCCCGACATGCGCAACGCGATGTCGGACGAGATGACGGCCTCGTGGGTCGCGGCCATCGACGCGCTGGCGGTCGATCCGACTGTCCGCGTGGTCGTCGTGACCGGCGAGGGCACGGCCTTCTGCTCTGGTGGCAACACCTCCTGGATCGCCAGCGAGCCCGACGCCGGCGTCGACCGGCTGCGGACGCGGATGATGGCCTTCTACCGCGCGTGGCTCTCGATCCGGCGGCTCGAGGTGCCGACCATCGCCGCCATCAACGGCCCGGCCATCGGGGCGGGGCTGTGCCTGGCGCTGGCCTGCGACATCCGCTACGCCCAGCAGGGGGCGCGGATGGGGGCGCCGTTCGTGAAGCTCGGCATGCACCCCGGCATGGCCGGCACCCACCTGCTGCCGCAGGCCGTGGGCCTGGCGGCGGCGCGGGACCTGCTGCTGACCGGCCGGGTGGTCCAGGACGAGGAGGCGGTGCACCTGGGCCTGGTCTCGCGGGTCCTGCCCGAGGCGACCTTCGTCGACGTCGTCCAAGAGACCGCGGAGGGCATCGCGGGCACCGCGCCCATCCCCAGCCGGCTCACCAAGGTGGCCCTGCAGGACGGCGGTCACGCCGACTTCGAGGCGGCGCTGCAGTGGGAGGGGCTGGCCCAGCCGGTCACCCTGGCCACCGCCGACCTGCAGGAGGGCATCCGCGCCGCGACCGAGCGCCGACCGGCGCGCTTCGAGGGTCGCTGACCCGTCTCCCCACCCTGTGGAGAGATCTGTGGACAGGGTGGGGACAGCGGTGTGGAGAGTCGCCGGGAGCGGTGGAGAACGCCGTGGCACGCTGGGGACGAGCGGTGGACAGGAGCGAGAGATGACCTCACCGGCGTACGACGACGGGCCGATCGCGGCGCTGCGCCGCATCGCCTTCCTGCTCGAGCGCGGTCGCGAGGACACCTACAAGGTCAAGGCGTTCCGTGGGGCCGCCGCGGCGCTGCTGCCGCTGGACCCCGACGACGTGGCTGCCCACGTCGAGCAGGGGACGCTCTCCTCGATCCCGGGCGTGGGTGCGAGCTCGGCCGCCGTGGTGTCCGACGCGGTCCGCGGCCGGATGCCCGAGAGGCTGTCCCGGCTCGAGGCCGAGCACGGGGGAGACCTGACCGCCGGCGGCCACGACCTGCTCGGCCAGCTGCGCGGCGACCTGCACTCCCACTCCGACTGGTCCGACGGTGGTTCGCCGATCGAGGAGATGGCGTTCACCGCGCTGGAGCTGAGCCGGGAGTACCAAGTGCTCACCGACCACTCGCCACGGCTGAAGGTGGCCCGCGGGCTCTCCGCCGAGCGGCTGGCCCGCCAGCTCGACGTGGTCGACGCGGTCAACGGTCAGCTCGACGGCTCCGGCTTCACCCTCCTCAAGGGCATCGAGGTCGACATCCTGGACGACGGCTCGCTGGACCAGACCGAGGAGATGCTGCAGCGGCTCGACGTGCGGGTGGCCAGCGTGCACTCCAAGCTGCGGATGGACGCCCCGGCGATGACGCGGCGGATGGTCGCCGCGGTGCAGAACCCGCTGGTGGACGTGCTGGGGCACTGCACCGGCCGGCTGGTCACGGGCGGGCGCGGGAAGCGACCGGAGTCGGAGTTCGACGCGCGGGCGGTCTTCGAGGCCTGCGCGGAGACGGGCACCGCGGTGGAGATCAACTCCCGGCCCGAGCGCCGCGACCCGCCGACGCGGCTGCTGGAGCTGGCGCGCGACATCGGCTGCCTGTTCGCCATCGACACCGACGCCCACGCGCCCGGTCAGCTGGACTTCCTGGCGTACGGCGCGGAGCGGGCCGAGGCCGCGGGCATCGACCCCGACCGGATCGTGACGACCTGGCCGAAGGACCGGCTGCTCGAATGGGCCGGTCGTCCCGTCGAGGCAGGCTAGGGTCCGAGCATGGCGGCGGTCGAGGTGCGCAGGTCCAAGCGCCGCCGTCGTACCGTCTCCGCCTACCGCGACGGCGACCGCATCGTCGTGCTCGTCCCGGCGACCCTGACCCGGGCCGAGGAGGCCGAGTGGGTCGAGACGATGGTCGCCCGCGTCGAACGCGCCGAGGCCAGGCGCAACCCCAGCGACGAGGAGCTGCTCGAGCGCGCGGTGTCGCTCTCGGACCGCTACTTCGGTGGCATCGCCGTCCCCGAGTCGGTGCGCTGGGTCGACAACCAGTCGGCCCGGTGGGGCTCGTGCACGCCGGGTGACCGGACGATCCGGCTCTCGGCGCGGCTGCAGGGGATGCCGACGTGGGTCACTGACTACGTCCTGGTCCACGAGCTGGCGCACCTGATCGAGCCGCACCACAATGACGGGTTCTGGGCGTGGGTGGACCGCTACCCGCAGGCCGAGAAGGCCAAGGGCTACCTGCTGGGCTGGTCCGCGGCCGCGGAGCTGGACGACCCGCCGGGGGAGTCGATCGACTGAGCGGCGGACTCAGCGCAGCGGTCGACCGAGGGTGCGGGCCCGCGCGATCGCGATCAGGTCGTGCATCTCGGCCTCCAGGCCGTCCGGCAGCCCGTCGACCGGCCACCAGCGCACGTCCAGCGACTCCTCGCTGGTGCTGGGCTCGGCGGCGTCCGGCGCCCGGGCGACGAAGCGGACGTCGAGGTGGTGCACCTCCCCGCGCGGGTCGCAGAAGGCCACCGCGTGCTCGTCGAGGTGCGCCGGCACCGGGTCGAAGTCGAGGGAGGCGAGGCCGGACTCCTCCAGGGCCTCGCGGTGGGCGACGCCGGCCAGGGAGGTGTCACCGGGCTCGCAGTGACCACCGAAGGCGAACCACCGACGCGCCTTGCGGTGCAGGTTGAGCAGCACGTGGTCGGCGGTCGCGTCGACCACGAGGGTCCCGGCGGTGAGGTGGTCGGGGAAGCAGTGGCGCCACGTGCCCTCGGGCTGGGCCCGCAGGTGCTCGACGTAGCGGACCCGCAGCGCCTCCTGGGCAGGGGTGGGGGCGTGCCAGTCGGTGAGGACCGCCAGCGCGTCGGCGTGCAGGCTCACTCCCCGCTGCTGTCCCCGCTGCTGTCCCCGCCGTCCTCGTGGTCGCCGGTGGTGTCCTCGCCGCCGAGCAGCCTGCGCAGCCCGGCGTCGAAGTCCTCCTCCGTCATCGCGTCGGGCGCGGAGGCGTCGGCGCGGAAGCCCAGCGGGTCGTCGAGGTCGGCGGCGGTGGGCAGCAGGTCGGGGTGCATCCACACCCCGTCGCGGCCCTCGATGCCCTGACGGCTGCGCAGCGAGCCCCACAGGGTGGAGGCGTCGCGCAGGCGGCGCGGGCGCAGCTCGAGCTTGACGAGCGCGGCGAAGGTCTCCTCGGCGGGACCGCCGGCGGCGCGGCGGCGGCGTACGGCCTCCTGCAGCTTGCCGGCCGCGGGCATCCGGGTGGCGGTGGCCTGGCCGACGACCTCGTCGACCCAGCCCTCGACCAGGGCGAGGACGATCTCGAGGCGCTGCAGGGCGGCCTGCTGGAGCGGGGACTTGGGCAGCTCGAACATGCCGCCCTCGATCAGCCCCTGCATGGAGGCGGGGTCGGAGGGGTCGATGCCGCGCATCTGCTCCTCGATGCGCGACTGGATCGCGTCGGTGTCGACCTGGATGCCGCGGGCGTAGTCGGTCACCGCGCCCACGACGTGCTCGCGCAGCCACGGGACGCCCGCGAAGAGCCGCTGGTGGGCGGCCTCGCGCAGCGCGAGGTAGAGCAGCACGTCGTCCTCGGTGACGTCGAGGCCCTCGGCGAAGGCGGTCACGTTGGCCGGCACGAGCGCGGCCTTCCCGGCGGGGGCCAGCGGGACACCGACGTCGGAGACGCTGAGCACCTCCTTGGCCAGGGTGCCGATGCCGGAGCCGGTCTGGCCGGCGAGCATCCCGCCGATGACCTTGCCGAGCATGCCGACCAGCGGGCCGGACATGGCGCGGGCCTCCTCGGGCAGCGCCGAGGAGAGGGCCTCCACCGACTGCTTGGCGATGGGCTCGACGAGGTGGCGCCAGGTGTCGGAGGTGGCGACGACCCACTCGGCGCGGGACCAGGCGGTGGTGCTGGTGATGCCCGAGGGCAGCTCGGTGGCGTCGTCGAGCCAGTGGTCGGCCAGTCGTACGGCGTCGGCGACCGCGTCCTTCTGCTTCTGCGTCGGGCTCGGGTCGGGGTCCTGCGCGACGGTCTTGCGGGCGGTGTCGAGCGCGAGGTCCCAGTTGAGCGGGCCGTCGTGGGGCGCCATCATCGCCTGGATCTGGCCGAAGAGCTGGGTGAGGTCGGGCATCTGCCCGCCGAGCTGCTGGCTGAAGCGGTTCAGCTGCTCGCCGAGGTCGCCCATGCCGCCCATCCCACCGGCCCCGCCCATCTGGCCGAAGAGCTGCTCGAAGGGCGTGCCCTTGAACGGGTTGGGCTGCTCGCCTCGGGACTCGTCGTCGGACCCGTCTCCGGAACCGTCGTGAGGGCGGTCGTCGCCGGTGCTCATGCGGCCAACGGTACGCCGCCCGGCCAACTGGATACGCTGCCCGGGTGACGCCGGACGAGACCGCTCCCGAGACCGCTCCCGACATCGCTCCGCAGACCTCGGGGACGGCTGCGCGGGTGCGCCTGGTCGACATCCGTGACACGCCCCTCGACGTGGCCGAGGTGCTCGACGCCGTCGGCGACGAGGCCGCCGGGGGAGAGACGGTGTTCGTCGGGCGGGTGCGCGACCACGACGGCGGTCGTGACGTCGCCGCGCTCGACTACTCCGCCCACCCCACGGCGATGAGCCGCCTGCGCGAGGTCTGCGAGGAGGTCGCGGCACGCCACGACGTACGCGCGGTGGCGGCCGTGCACCGCACCGGGGCCCTGGCCATCGGCGACATCGCCGTGGTCGTCGCGACCAGCGCGGCTCACCGCGGGCAGGCGTTCGACGCCTCCCGTGACCTCATCGACACCCTCAAGGCGCAGGTGCCGATCTGGAAGCACCAGCGCTTCACCGACGGCGTGGAGGAGTGGGTCGGGACCCCCTGAGGGTTACCGTGAGCAGGTGGAGATCCTGCTCTGGCTGGCGCCGGCCGCCGTGGTGACGGTGCTGGCGATGTGCTGGGCCGGCTGGGCCGGTCGCGAGCGCCGCGAGCCCGACCGCGAGGTGCTGCTGCAGCGCCTGGAGAAGGGCCTGAGCCGGGAGACCCCGCTGCGCTACGCCGCCGCGCGGCCCGAGCGCGACCGCAGCACCGGCATCGCCGTACGCCGCTCCCGCCGGACCTGAGCCGGACCTGGACCGTCCCGGGTTGCCCGGGATGAGAGGGTGAGCGCATGTCGCAGCGCACCCTCGCCGGGCTCCTGGCGGTCCCGCTGGTGCTCGCGCTGCTCGTGGCCGCGCTCTTCACCGACCTGCCCTACGCGACCTACGCCCCCGGCCCGACCGTCGACGTGCTCGACCAGCCCGGCGGCTCGGAGACCGTCGCGGTGCGCGGCGTGAAGTCCTACCGCGACGACGGCGAGCTGCGCCTGACCACGGTCAGCGTCAGCCGTGTCGACGACAAGCTGTCCCTGCCCGAGCTGATCGCGGCCTGGTGGGACGACGACGAGGCGGTCTACCCCTACGACTACGTCCACCCCGAGGACGTCACGGCCGAGGAGGACCAGCGCGAGGGCGCGGTGTCCATGGTCACCAGCCAGGACGTCGCGATCGCCAACGCGCTGCGCGCCCTCGACTACGACGTCGAGCCGACGCTGCAGGTCGCCTACGTCGTCCCGGACTCCCCGGCCGACGGCGAGCTGGAGGTGCGCGACGTGCTGCTGCGCGTCAACGGGCAGCGGGTCACCGACGCCGAGATGCTGGTGAAGGCGATCCGCCGCACGAAGGACGGCGAGTCGGTCGCGCTGGTGGTCGAGCGCGACCGGAAGCGCCGCATCGTCACCATCGAGCCGCGGGTGGAGGACGACGGGGTCAAGCGCGTGGGGTTCACCCCGGGCCAGGGCTTCCGCTTCCCCTTCGACGTGGCCGTCAACATCGACCCCGACATCGGCGGACCGTCCGCGGGGATGATCTTCTCGCTGGCCATCTACGACACCCTCACCCGCGGCTCGCTGACCGGCGGGGGAGCGGTGGCCGGCACCGGCACCATCGACCTCGACGGCAACGTCGGGCCGATCGGCGGCATCCAGCAGAAGATCGCGGGCGCCGAGCGCGACGGGGCCGAGCTCTTCCTCGTGCCCGCCGCCAACTGCGCCGACGCCCTGGGCGTCGACGACGGCGACCCGCGCCTGGTGCGGGTCGAGACCTTCGACGACGCGCTCGAGTCCGTCCAGGCCTGGGGCGAGGACCGCGACGCCGACCTGCCCAGCTGTGAGGAGACGCAGGACCAGTGAACGACCAGCCGCACGTCGAGCAGGACGGCCCCGAGACCCCGCGGGTGGGCGACCTCGACGTCGACCCCGCCCTCGCGGCCGCCGTGCTCGAGATCGAGCAGCACGTCGCCGCCGAGGGGTGGGACCGCCCGGCGCGGCTCTTCGCGCTCGTCGACACCAAGCAGCTGGTCGAGCGCGAGCCGGCGCTGGCCGCGGCGATGGGCCTCGACGACGCCACCTCGCAGGGGTCGCTGACCCCGGTCGAGCAGGACGGCCTGAGCGCGTCGGTGCCGCTGGAGCGCGCGCTGGAGACGATCAGCTGGCCGGCGGACGTCACCGGCTGCGCCGCGGTGGTCGAGCGCTTCGTGCTCCCGCCCGAGGCGGACGGCGACATCCCCGAGGACCCGGCCGAGGCTGCGGCGTACGCCGCCGCGCACCCGGCCCGCCAGGAGCTGCGCATGGTCGCCGGTGCGACGCGCGCGGGCGCGACGTACTGCGCGATGCGCTTCCGCAGCCACGACGACGACACGAAGGTGGTGGGGGGCGCTGACCTGGTGCCCGCCCTGCTGGAGCTGCTGACCGCCACGCTCACCGACGAGCACGGTGACGGACACGAGGAGAACGACCGCACGTGAGCAACACCGCCGAGACCCCCGACGTGCCGCCCCCCGCGGCGCGCAACCCGCGATCGCGGGCCCTGGTCATCACCGCCGTCGTGCTGGTGGCGGCCTTCCTGGGCCTGACGACGTTCTCGGGCTTCTACACCGACCGCCTGTGGTACGTCTCCGGCGGGTACGCCGGGGTGTTCACGACCCTGATCTGGACCCGGATCGGGCTCTTCGTCGTCACCGGCCTGTTGATGGCGCTGGTGGTGTGCCTCAACGTGGTGCTGGCCTACCGGCTGCGGCCGATCTTCGTCGGCATGGGCGACCCCAACGGGATGGGCCGTTACCGCGAGGCCGTCACCCCGATCCGCCGCCTGGTGGTGCTGGGCATCGGCCTGGTGCTGCTGGTCTTCACCGGCACCTCGGGGGCGGGGCAGTGGCGCACCTACCTGATGTGGCGCAACGGCGGTGACTTCGGCAGCGAGGACGTCTACTTCGGCCGCGACATCGGCTTCTTCGTCTTCGACCTGCCCTGGTACCACTTCCTGACCGACCTGGCGATGGCCGTGCTGGTGCTCTCGGTGATCGCCGCGGCGCTGACCCACTACCTCTACGGCGGCATCCAGCTGCAGTCCTCGGCCGGGGAGCGGATGAGCGGGGCCGCGCAGGCGCAGCTCTCGCTGCTGGTCGGGCTGTTCGTGCTCGCCAAGGGCGTGGACTACTGGCTGGACCGCTTCGACCTGCCGACCGAGACCGGCAGCCTGATCACCGGCGTCACCTACACCGACGACAACGCGGTGCTGCCGGCCAAGAACATCCTCATCGGCATCGCGGTGATCTGCGCGATCCTGTTCTTCCTCAACGTCTGGCGCCGCACCTGGATGCTGCCCTCGGTCGGTGTCGCGCTGCTGGCGCTGTCCGCGGTGCTGCTGGGCATGATCTGGCCCGGCCTCGTCCAGCAGTTCCAGGTCCGGCCCTCCGAGCTGGACCGGGAGCGCGACTACATCGGGCGCAACATCGAGGCCACGCGGGCGGCGTACGACCTGACCGACGTGGAGATCGAGCCGTACACGCCCGACGCCTCGATCGGCGCGACGCTGGCGTCACTGGACGGGCAGACCAAGTCGATCCCGCTGGTCGACCCGCAGGTCGTGCGGGCCGCCTTCGAGCAGACCCAGCAGGTGCGTGCCTACTACTCCGTCGCGCCCGTGCTCGACGTGGACCGCTACCCGATCGACGGCACCGACCGCGCGCTGGTGCTCGGCGTGCGCGAGCTGAACGTCGACGGCATCCCGGACCAGAACTGGACCAACACCGCGACGGTCTACACCCACGGCAACGGCATCATCGCGGCGTACGCCAACCAGCGCGGCCGCGACGACCGCAGCCAGCTCGACACCGAGTCCGTCGGCGACGAGAACGCCGGACTGGAGTGGGCGCAGGGCACGCAGGCCTCCGAGGACGACCTGCAGGAGGCCACGGGCGGCTACGAGGACCGCGTCTACTACGGCGAGCAGAGCCCGGACTACTCCATCGTCGGCAAGCCCAGCGAGGACGCCGAGGACTACGAGCTGAACCTGCCGCTGCAGGGCTCGGAGAACGGCTCGACCACGACGTTCGAGGGCGAGGGCGACGCCAGCGTCGGCTCGACCTTCAACAAGCTGATGTTCGCGATCAAGTTCGGCGAGCCGAACTTCCTGCTCTCGGGCCGCGTCAACGACAACTCCCAGGTGCTCTTCGACCGCGACCCGACCGTGCGGCTGCAGAAGGTCGCGCCGTGGCTGACCGTCGACTCCGACCCGTACCCCGCGATCGTGGACGGGCGGATCCTGTGGGTGCTCGACGGCTACACCACGACCGACCGGTTCCCCGGGGCGGAGAAGGACTCCTACTCCGACATGATCGACGACGCGCTGGCCGACACCACGACCGGTCTGCAGACGATCCCGACCGACCAGATCAACTACATGCGCAACGCGGTGAAGGCGACCGTGGACGCCTACGACGGCACGGTCACGCTCTACGAGTGGGACACCGAGGACCCGCTGCTGCAGGCGTGGAAGAAGGCGTTCCCCGGCACGGTCCAGGACAAGGAGTCGATCCCCGAGGAGCTGACCGAGCACCTGCGCTACCCCGAGGACCTGTTCAAGGTGCAGCGCTTCCAGCTGGCGCGCTACCACGTGACCGACCCCAGCGACTGGTACCAGTCGAACAACCGCTGGGAGGTCCCCGAGGACCCGTACGCGCAGCGCACGTTCCAGCCGCCGTACCGCCTCTTCGTCGACGAGCCGACCGTCGAGGGCGAGGACGAGACGTTCTCGCTGACCAGCGTCTACGTGCCGTACCAGAAGAACAACCTGGCCTCGTTCGTCTCCGTCGACTCCGACGCGACGTCCGACACCTACGGCACGATGCGGGTGCTGGAGCTGCCCAACGAGCAGACGCCGGGCCCGAACCTGGTGGCCAACCAGTTCGCCTCCGACGAGGAGGTGGCCTTCGAGCTCGCGCAGTTCGACCGCTCGGGGGCCCGGCCGGTCTACGGCAACCTGCTGACGCTGCCGGTCAACGACGGACTGATGTACGTCCAGCCGGTCTACGCCGCCCGCCAGCTCTCCGACGCCGCGTTCCCGATCCTGCGCTTCGTGCTCACCAAGTACGGCGACGACATCGGCATCGGCTCCACGCTGCGCGAGTCGCTGCAGGACCTGCTGGAGAAGTCCGGAGGCGAGGTCCCGTCCACCCCGGACCCGGAGCCCGACCCGGAGCCCGGCACCGAGGACCCGGAGGAGCGCGAGGAGCCGCTGGAGGGCTCGGTCGCCCAGCAGATCGACCAGCTGCTCACGCGGGCCGAGGCCGCCTTCGAGGCCGCGGACCAGGCGCTGGCCGACGGCGACCTGGCGGAGTACCAGACCCAGGTCGAGCGGGCCCAGGAGCTCATCGGCCGGGCGTTGGAGCTGCGCAACTGACGGCGTACGCCACTACAGAGAAAAGTGGAGCCTCGGATCAACCGGGTTGATCCGAGGCTCCACACTTTCTACTCGCTGGCCACTCCCGCTGGTCGTGGTGCGAGCGAAGCGAGCCACGAGACCCCCGATTTGGCCCGTCCGGAGCCGGTGTGTAACGTTGGGTTCACCGACGCGGGGTGGAGCAGCTCGGTAGCTCGCTGGGCTCATAACCCAGAGGTCGCAGGTTCAAATCCTGCCCCCGCTACAAGAAAGTGGCCCCTGACCTGCGGAAACGCAGATTAGGGGCCACTTGGTTTCTTGAGTCACATAGCCTTGTGTCGCGTTTATGTCCCGAAAACCTTCGCGCTGGCGGCTCATTGTGGCCCGGGGTTGGGGCCAGGGCTGGCGCTCGAGGCGGTCGCCTGGAGACGTCAGGCGTCCGATTTGGTCGTGCGAGGCGACGCGACTGCGGCGGCTCGCCAGTGAGCCGCAGGCAGGCGACGATGGCGACCAGGACAGCGACCGTGACGGCGCGCAGGGCGGCGACGATGCGGCGCTGGCGACCGCTGGGAGTGGGGGAGCGGGTGCCGGTTCGTCGGCTGGATGACGCCGGCCTCGCGGCGGTCGCGGCAGCGATCACCGATCCGGCCGTGCTCGCGCGGTACCGGACGAAGGTCGCCACGGTGCCGGGGAGCGAGTGTCTGTGGTGGACCGGCGCGGTTGCCGGTCGGTCCGATCGTGAGCGCACGGACGGCGGCGGACATGGCCGGTTCTGGTACGCGCCAGGGCGGGTGATCATCGCGCACCGGTTCGCGTTCGCGGTGATGAACGGGGTGGACGCGCTCGCGGAGGCGCGGCTGCTCGGGCATCGGTGTCACAACCCGCTGTGCCAGCGGATCGCACCGGATCACGTCGTGGTATCGAGCGCGGCGCAGAACCGCCGGGAGTGGTCGGTGCAGCGGCGGCTGCCGTACTGCCCGCTGGCCGATCCGCGCGGGCCGCGACGGCGGGCGCGGGAACTGCGCGACCTGGCGCGCGAGGACCCGCAGCTGGTGGCCGACGACCTCGCGCGGCTCCAGGAGCTGCTGGGCGAGCAACTGACGCTCTGGTGAGGTTGGGCGGACGCAGAAGGCCGCCCGCAGCGGACAGCGCTACGGGCGGCCTGCGGCCTGAGGGTCAGGCGGGCTCGCCGTCGAGGAGGCCCCCGAGCGTCTCCCACAGGTCGAGGTAGCCGTCAGCGTCCTCGGGCGACTGCTCGCCCCACGTGGCGTGAAGATCGCGGATGCGGTCGAGTCGGTCGAGACGGTCGGGGAGCGCGTCACGGGCGGCGGCGATGAACTCGACATCGGCGGCATGGCCGGTGGTCTTGAGGCCAAGCCGGTGGTCGTGCCCGGTGTAGTAGGCCACGAGGATGTTGTCGGGCAGCAGGGCGTCGGCGGCGGTGGCGCGGATCTTGTCACCATCCGGAGTCCAGGCGCCGGGCGTGGCGCGTGCCTCCAGAGCGCGCAGGGTGGCGTCGTCGCTCATGCGGGCTGGTCCTCCCGGGCGGCGAGGTCGAGCCGCCCGGATGCGGCGGTCGCCACGGCGGTGATCCGGGCGGCCAGCGCCCGCAACTCGGCGGGCGTGCCCTGGATCGCCACCACGTCGTCACCGGCGAGGGTGAGGACCGGCTGACGATGCTCACCGGCACCCACCCAGTCCTCGCCGGGGGTGAACACCTGGACGCTGGTCTCGCGAGCGGCCAGCCACTCGATGTGCGCGCTCATGGGGTCACCTCGGCGGGCGCGGTGCCGATGAGGCGGCGGAACGCCCCCACGTCGGCCTCCAGGGTGAGCAGACGCCGGTGCTGATCGTCGGCTCGTGCGGCGACCTCGGTCAGCACCTCCCGCAGGCCGTCGAGGAAGGCGACAACGTCGCGGGCGCTGAGGTCTCCGCGTGGCGGGATCGGCACGCGAAGGTCAGCCGCGTAGGGAACTGCGTTCATGGCTACGCGGATGGCGCGCTGGTCGTCCGCGCTGATCACAGTGCCGGTCGGGTCGGGCTGGGTCTGCTCGGTCATAACTGCTCCTGTTCGGTGGTGCGGTGGGTGTGCTCGGCGTGCAGGGCGTCCAGTGCCGTGGCAACACTGGACAGGGCCGCGTCCAGGTGGGCGCGGGCGGCCTCGGGGGTCCAGCGGCGTACGTCGCGCAGCCGGTGCTCGATGACGATCAGGTCGCAGGCCGTCTCGCTGAGGGTGTGCCGGTCCTTGGCGGCGCTGGCGTCGACGTCGGCGGGCGTGGCGGTCGGCTGGCTCATCGCAGGACGTCCTCGATCGCGCGGCGCTTGGCCTCGTCGAGCGTGCGGGTGTTGATCGCCCAGCGCTGCCCGTAGCCGCCGCCGATGTCGGCGTAGAACCCCGGGGCGAGGTAGGTCGCGTGGTCACCGGGCGTGATCCGGATCAGGTAGATGCGCCCATGGGCGTGGACGCTGGCGGTGTGCGCGGTCCAGCGACCCGGCCAGCGGTCGTCGGCGTCCACGGTGTGCCACTCCACCGGCGTGGTGTCGGGCGTCGCCGGGGCGGCGCTGGCGTGGGTGGTCGTGTCGGTCATGGCTCCTCCTTCGGTTGAGCCGGTGGCGGGCCGGACTCGGGGTCTCAGCCCGCCACCGCAGGAACTGGCGGACGGTCAGGCCGGGGCGAGCGCGGTCCAGGCGCGGCGCTTGATCCGGTCGGGGTCGTCGCTGGTGAGCACCCGCGTGGCGCGGGCGGCGTGCTCGTCGCCCTTGGTGCGGACCGGGGCGTAGTGGTCGACGTACTCAGCCACGGCCTGGTAGCCGGCCCACGCGGTGTCGCGGATGCCGGCCTGGGTGTCGGCGTCGGCGAACAGCCAGTGCAGCCGGGAGCGGCGGCGGCGCTCGGTCTCGCGGACTCGCTTGGTGGCGTTGGCCTCGGCCTTGCCGAACGTGGCGTCGATCAGGGCATCGAACGCGGCGTCGGTCATGGTCTGCTGGATCAGCCGCTCGGCCTCGACCTGGAACGCGTCGACGTAGGTGAACGTCAGCCCGAGCGCGTCGCGGGCGGCCTGCACGGCGGCCTTGGCGTTGCGGGTGTGCCGGATCGAGAACGACGACTCGTGGTTGCGCAGGGCCGCGCTCTGGGTGTTCGCGCACACGACGCGGACCGGGGTGACGAGGATGCGGAACGCGCTTGAGCCGTCGTGGCTGTTGAGCGCGGCGATGTTGAGGTCGACGCGGTCGCTGCCGCCGACCGTGAGCGAGTCCGGCAGCTGCATCGTGATGAACACCTGCCGCCCGCCGCGCAGCGACCCGGCGGTGTCGAAGATCGCGCCCGACTCGTCGGCCAGCAGGTTCAGGAACTCGGCGTGGTCCTCGTTCTGCAGCGGGGTGTAGCCGCCGCCGACGACGCCGAGCGCCTCGGGCGCTCCGGTGAACGGGTTGGTGCGCACCGTGGCGAAGCCGGGGACCTCGATGGCGGTGACGCCGCCCTCGCTGACCTCGGCGGTGGTGAGCGGCAACTTGCGGACGTCCCAGCCGCCCAGGTGGCCGAGCCTCATGGCCTCCTCGGCGGTGAACGCGCGGTCACGGACGGTGGTGCCCAGCCGGTGCCAGGCGTCCTTGCGGGCGAAGACGGCTGCTGCCTGCGTGCCGTGGGTCTCGATCTCGTGTGACATGTCGGGGTCCTCCCTGTGTCGGAATCAAACGATCTGACTTCATTCTATGGTTTCTATTCCACTTAGGCGGTTCTCCACAGGAAGAACCGCCCTCAGGTGGGGGAGGGGGAGCCGATCAGGTGGCGCTGTCGCTGGCCTCGTCGGCGTCGTCGTCGCTGTCGTCCTCGGTGCTCGGCTGCGGCTCTTCGCCGAGCAGGATCCGCTCGACCTCGCTGGGCTGGTAGCCCCACTCCACGAGCGCGCCGAGCACGCGGGAATCCCACGCGGTCGGGTTGCGCCACGAGTGCTTGCCGGTCGTGGCCTCCCACGCGGCGACGATCGCGGCGAGGGTGGTCATGGTCGCGGCCTTCGGCGTGCTCGCCTTGGTGGCGATCTTGTGGCACTCGTCGTGGCCCGCGCCGTAGTAGCCGGTCGGGACGTCGATCCCGAGCAGCGTGAAGATCATCGGGTGCCGGTGGTCCATGGCCTTGCTCAGCGAGTGGTGGCCGGTGACGACGGCCTCGCAGATCAGGGCCTCGGCTCCCTTCGGGGCGGTCTTGCGGGCCACGAACCCGGCCAGCCACTCGCGGCGCACCGTCTCCGCGCTCGCCCAGGCCTTGTTGTTGGCGATCACGCGGCGGCGCTCCTCACGGCGGGCCTCGACATCCTCCTCGCTCTCGCTCTCGTCCCCGCTGTCGGCGGTGGTGCTGCCGGACCCGCCGCCGCGACGACGCAGGCCGGAGGCGGCGAGGTCGGTGACGACCCACACCGGCACGTACTGCTGGTAGGGCTCGGCGGGCTCGTAATCGTCGTCCTCCTCGTCGCTGCCGTCCTCGCTCTCCTCGTCGTACTCGTCCTCGGGGTAGACCCACTCCTTGACGACCTGGACGCGAGCGCCGGGAACGTTGGGCCACTCCTCCTCGGGCAGCGGCTCGCCGTCCTCGGTGACCAGCCGCTCGATGCGCAGCACCTCGTCGGCCTCCGCGACCTCCTCGGCGCTCAGCACCGGCAGGCCCTCGGCGCGCAGCCGCTCGACCTCGGCGGCGTCGGCCTCGCGCTCGGCGGCCTCGTCGCGCAGCCGCTGGGCCTCGTGGGCGAGCGAGCGACGCCACCGCTTGGCGTTCTCCAGGCGCTGCACGGCCTCGGGGTCGTGCTCGAACTCGGCGAAGATCGCGGCCTCCTCCAACGTCAGGTCACCGGAGTCGAGCCGGTTGCGGCTCTGGTCGGCCTTGGTGACCGCCAGGGCGGCGTTCACGGTCGGGCGGTCGATGCTGGTGCGCTTGGCGATCTGCGCGGCGCTCACGCCGAGCAGGGCCAGCTGCTCCACGCCAGCGACGATCTCGGCCTCGCGCATCCCGGCGCGGTGAATGTTCTCCACCATCTGGTCACCGATCCGGTCGGCGTCGGCGGGCTGGGGCACGACGCGGGCCGGGATCAGGCCGGTGGGGGTGCCGACCTCGGCGGCGGTCACGGTGCGGCGCTGGCCGCGCAGCAGGACGTACTGGCCGGCCTCGTTGCAGTAGACCGTGACGGCCTCCAGCACGCCGCGCTCCTTGATCGACTTGCGGAACTCCTTGTGGTCGGGGCGCAGGTCGGTCCGGACGTTGCTGCCGATGATGATCTCGGCGGGGTCGAGGTACAGGAACTCCTCAGCCTGGACGGGCTCGGCGGCCTCGGTGGCCTCGTCGGCGGCGGTGTCGGCGGGGGTCTGGATGGTGTGGGTCATGCGGCTGTCCTCCGTGAGTAGAATAGAAAGAACTGACAGGACTAAGTCTCCCAGCGGGGGCCGACGCCTACCGGGCCACAGGGCGAACCTGTGGAAAGGTGGGCGCCCGGCGAGGGTGGGGAAAGCCCGGCCTCACGGGCGCGGACTCTGCTGCGGCGGCGCGGCGCGGCTGCACCTCGTAGCTGGCTGGAACGGAAGGAATCGAGCGAGGGTGGGAACGGCTGAGCAGGGCCTCGACCGGGAATGCAGCGGCGTTGGTGTTAGCCGCAGCAGCTCGACGCCGGCGGACGACACCAGGGGAGTGATCAGGTGACGAGCCAGACCACGATCCCGGTCGGGATCTACTGGAAACCCGGCGTGTGGGACCTCGCACGATCGGCCTACCTCGCAGACCTGGACACCGACGCCGAGTCACCCGGCTCGTTCGTCGGCTGGCTCGCCCAGGCGCTCGAACTCCACGCCCGGCGCTCACCTCAGCAGCGGTCCGAACTCGCGGCCGCGGGTGAGAAGCATCCCGCCCTGGTCAGCGTGACCCGCAAGAGCTTCAACAAGAAGCACGACCTGCCCGCCTCGACCATCGAGGCGGTCGAAGACGCGCTCGTGGCCGACCGTCAGGAGCTCGGCCGGATGCTCGCCCGCTCGGCGTTCGCCCAGGAGGCAGTGATCGCCGCGGCCGAGGAGGCCCGCCGGCGGCTGGGCCGCGACCTGCCGCCGCCACCGCAGAAGCTCAGCAACCGACCGCCGCGGCGCCGGCCTGCCCGGTAGCCGGCGAGGACGACGCCGGCAGTTGGGTCGGCACCTCGTCCTAGCGTGCTTCCCAGCGCCCCGATCCGGTACCCGAGAGCCGGTCGGGGCGCTTCTGCGTCCCCTGGGTGATCTCCCGCTGGCCGCCCGCCGAGCTCGAGCGGTGGAAACGACTTCGGCCGGTGTGATCGCTGCCGGGCCTGGATGACACCTAGGTGACTGCGGGACCGATCAACGTCTCGCAGTCACCTAGGAGGAAGCCATGTCCACCACCGTCACCTTCGCCGGCAACCTGGCCGAGGCACCGGAGCTGCACCACACCCGGGAGAACAACAAGCCGTTCGTCACCTGCCGCGTCCTGGTCAACCGCCGGATCCAGAACGACCAGGGGGAGTGGGTCAGCGACGAGCCCACCGCCCACAACGTCAAGATCTTCGGCTCGGCAGCCACCCACGTACACGACAGCTGCGGATCCGGTGACCCGATCTTCGTCCACGGCCTCGAGCGCACCGAGAGCTGGCCGGACAAGGAGACCGGCGAGAAGCGCACCAAGGACGTCGTGGTCGTCGACAACCGCTTCGGCGAGGTCGGCATCTCGCTCAAGTACGTGTCCGCGCGCATCGACCGCGCCCCGCACGCGGCCCAGGCCAGCTGAGGAGGTTCGCTCCAATGGATCTCGTCGTTCAGTCCCCGGACGAGCTGCTCGCCGCGGTGCCGCACGTCCTCGGCTTCAAGCCCGAGGAGTCGATCGTCCTGGTGCCCTTCCGGCCCGGACTGCCGATCACCCGCGTCGACCTGCCCCGGACCGCCGCCGATCGCGAGGAGGTCTGGGACGCACTCAGCGGCCCGTACGGCCGCCACGCCCGGCCCGGTGCCCGCCTCGCCATCATCTGCATCACCGAGGACCGCCGCAGCGCCGAGCTGGCCAGCCAGCACCTGTCCAACCGTCTCCAGGACGTCGGCATCACCACCCACATCAGGCTGTGGTCCGACGGCGAGCGCTGGCGCGAGTTCAACACCGGCCAGACCGGGCTGCAGACCCCCTCGACCGCTGAGCGGATCGCGGCCGCGACCGTGCTCACCGGCGCCGCCCAGCCGGCCGCCAGCCGCGAGTCCCTGGCCGCCTCGATGGTCGGCGACCGCGAGCCCATCGCCCAGCTCCTCCCCGCGGCCCGGGCCGCGGCCGCGGACAGCCCTCCCGCCCTCGAGCGGGACTGGGCACTGGACCGCCTCGAGCAGTTCCACGCCGACGGCAACCGGCTCTCCGACGTCGACGGCGCGCGGATGCTGGTGGCGCTGGAGACGATCAGCACCCGGGACGCGCTCTGGGAGGACATGAGTCGGGAGAACTCCACCTTCCACATGGCCATCTGGACCGACCTCACCCGCCGCGGCCCGGACGAGGTCCGCGCGGCGCCGGCCTCCATGCTCGGCTTCGCCAGCTGGCTGCACGGCGACGGCGCCAAGGCCTGGTGCGCGCTCGACCAGGTGCCCGCCGACCGGCCCTGCTCCATGGCCGCCATCGTCGCCTCGGCCTTGCAGAACGGCATCCACCCCCGCGAGTGGGAGCGATACCAGACCCAGATGCGCGACATCGCCGCCGACCTAGACGAGTCCTTCGTCCCCAAGCCACCCGGCCAGCAGCGCGACATCCCGGGCACGCAGCCCGTCACCGACCGCCCGACCCCGGGCCGCTGAGGAGGACCCCGATGAACCACGACGACGACACCCCGGTGCAACACAGCGCCACCGAGCGACAGCTGCGACGCCTGGTCGTGCCCGAGCCCGCGGCCTACGCCGCCGACAAGCGCCTTGACGTCATCCACGAACCCGACCTCGACCTACTGTGGGGAGGCCAGGAATGAGCACCCCTCGCACCGACGTCGACGAACGGCGGAGGCCGCCCGGAATGTTGCACGCCACGGCGTACCGATCACGTGCTCGGAGGCAGCGGAACGGCTGCGACGCACCGTCGAACTGGTGTCCGGGCTGGTTTTCGTCCTCGACGACGACGGCATGTTCACTCCGTTGCCCAGCAGGAGATTCCCCGGTGGCAGAAGAGACCGGGTTCGCAGACTCTGTCGCCTGCGCTGCCGTTCACTACGCAGGCCAGCCCTACTACCCCGAGAACCCCCAGACCTAGCGAGTCGAGCTCGCGGTTCCCTGGGACACCGCAACTGCGCGGGTGCATCTGCTCAGCGCACCATTGGTTGCGCGGCTCACCGGCCCCACTCCCAGCTGCAACCAGAAACAAGTTGAAGCGGCGCGGCTACTGAACAGGCTCAGCGCCGACGTGGCCTTCGAGTTCTCGCGTGATCTCACTTGGCGCCTCGCGCTTCCGTGGACCGCCCCGCCGGGCTGCCATGCGGCCTTTGTTGTTGAGCCGTCTTCGAGGAGCCTTCACCGTTTGGCCTGGGACGCGGCTGCTCCGCAGGTCAGCGGGGTTCATTGGGAGCCCTGTCCCTCGCCAAGCCGGGCCTCGTACGACTGAGCGGCATCCTTCCTGGATCCGCGGCTCGCGGACGGAGTCACGCCTCATCAGGATGCTCCTGCGCAGTCGGCGGGTCCGAACCGTCGACAGAGACGATGCCCGGCCGAGGCGGTGGCACCGACCGCCGGAATGATTACGGTGCGTTTCCGCGCCGGACCGCCTCCTGACTGCCGCGAAGACCGGGAGTCGGTAACGGGTCGGGCGGGTCTGGTGCACGGATCGCCTGAGCTTTCACGGCTTATAGGCGGTGAAGCAGGCGGCCCCCGACCGCCTAGCCGGCGCAGGCTCAGTTGAGTCGCCGATAGTGGTGTAACGCGGTCGCCGAGATCGTCGCCGGCGTGTACGGCAGACGTGGGCGCGGCCACCGCGTGATCCTTTCGAGTTCACCTCCTACAGCTCACTCGAACGGAGTCATCACGATGACCGCTGCCCACATTGTCGACCCTGCGCGCCTGCTCGGCGAAGCCCTCGCCGAAGCGTCCCCGGATCTGATGCGATCGCTGCTGCAGACGATGATCAACGCCCTGCTGTCCGCTGATGCCGACGCGGTCCTCGGCGCCGAGTACGGCCGCCCCTCCCCGGGCCGGATGGCGCAGCGCAACGGCTACCGCCATCGCGACCTCGACACCCGGGTCGGCACCATCGATGTGGCGATCCCCAAGCTCCGCAAGGGCACCTACTTCCCCGAGTGGCTGCTCGAGCGCCGCAAGAGGGCAGAGACCGCGTTGATCACCGCGGTCGCGGACTGCTATCTCGCCGGCGTTTCCACCCGGCGGATGGACAAGCTGGTCAAGACCCTCGGCATCGACTCGCTGTCGAAGTCGCAGGTCTCGCGGATGGCCGCTGAGCTCGACGAGCACGTCGAGCAGTTCCGTCACCGCCCCCTGGATGCCGCTGGCCCGTTCACCTTCGTCGCAGCCGACGCTCTGACGATGAAGGTCCGCGAGGGCGGACGGCTCATCAACGCCGTGGTGCTGCTGGCGACCGGTGTCAACGGCGACGGCCACCGCGAGGTCGTCGGCATGCGCGTAGCCACATCCGAAACGGGTGCGGCGTGGAACGAATTCTTCGCCGACCTCACAGTACGCGGCCTGACCGGGGTCCGGCTCGTGACCAGTGACGCCCACCCCGGCCTGGTCGACGCGGTCGGAGCCAACCTGCCCGGCGCGGCCTGGCAACGGTGCCGCACCCACTACGCAGCGACCTGCTGTCGGTGACGCCGAAGTCGATGTGGCCAGCGGTCAAGGCGATGCTGCACAGCGTCTACGACCAGCCTGACGCCACTGCCGTGCACGCCCAGTTCGACCGGTTGCTGGACTACGTCGCCGAAAAGCTCCCAGCGGTCCACGACCACCTCGACGGCGCCCGGGCTGACATCCTGGCCTTCACCGACTTCCCTAAGGACGTGTGGACCCAGATCTGGTCCAACAACCCCGCCGAGCGACTCAACCGCGAGATCGTCGCCGCACCGACGCCGTCGGGATCTTCCCCACCCGCGAGGCCATCGTCCGCCTCGTCGGCGCTGTCCTGGCCGAGCATGTCTTCGCGTCAGATGTCACCTGATCGTGCAGAAGTCCCAACCGTGTCGCGTTGAGGCCCCGAAAACCACGACGAGGGCCGCCTCGCCAGGTCGCATCGGAGCAAGAAGTGGGAGCCAGGCGATTGACGCCTTTCCCGCGCTGCGGGCAAGGGCTTCACCACAGCCCCGCCGTTCCGCGAAGAGACGTCTGGCGCGGCACCACGGTAAAGATCGCTGCGCGCATCGCCGCCCCGGCGGCTGAAGGACGATTGCTGGCCAGCCTGGCCATCGCCGACGGAGCGGCCGTCTTGGGGGTGCCTAGGCGCCCGCTGGGCGTGGCGACCCGGCGTGGGCTGCCCGGCGCGACGACCCGGGCGACTTCGCGGGACCCGGTGTCGGGTCGAGTTGTGAGCCGACCGGGCGCGGTCCGTCATTGAGTCACGAACTCCGTGATGTAGACGTCAAGCACCTCGTCCTCGTACAGCTCGACGACCCGATCGACCAGGACCTCGCGGAGTTCTTCACGTCGCGAAGGCTCGGCTAGCCCCTCGACCTTCTCGCCGGTGTAGACGTTGATCAGGGCATCGAGTGCCTTGCTCCCGTCTAGTTCCTCGACCACTTCCGCTGACATCTGCAGGGCGATGCCGACGCGGAGGTAGTGACCGGCCCCCAGGTTGACCTGGATGGCCTCGAGGGCAAGTACCTCGCCCGGCTCCGGCTCCGCAGGCTCAGGTGCGGGACGAACCAGGAACCAGTAGCCACCACCTGCTGACGCTAGCAGCAGGACGACGAGGGCAGTGATCTTCTGTCGACCGGGAGTCTTCGCCACACCATCGTCTGGCGGGCTCGAGGCCGAGTCTTTCGTGGCCATGACTGGGGTCCCTTCGTCCGCGATCGGGGCCGGTGACGACCCGTGGGACCAGTCCGGCCCACGCACTCCATATTCGGTCGATCGTCTGGCCGCCTGAGGCGATCTACTACACGTACTAGTAGATGGGTGCCGCGTGCCCTGCCGGTCAGTGGACGCGCGTCACCACGTCGCCCGGTGGCACTCGGTGTCGGGGTCGACCTCCACCTGGAGCGTGGCGTGGCTGATGCCGTGGTCCTCCTGGAGCACTCGTTGGGCGGTCGCGAGGATGTCATCGGCCGTGGGCCCTGCCTCGACCACGAGGTGGGCGGTGGCGACCTCCATGCCGGACGTGAGTGTCCACACGTGCAGGTCGTGCAGGTCGCGGACGCCCGGAAGCGACTCGAGGTCGCGGATCAGGGAGTCGATGTCGAGCTGCGCGGGGGCGTGCTGTCCTAGCACGGCCAGGACCTCGCGCCCGAGCAGGAGCGCGCGCACAGCGACGAAGGCGGCAATGGCGACGGCCAGGAGTGCGTCCCAGCCGGAGCTCCCGGTCGTCAGCACCAGCACGCCGGCGACCAGCACCCCGACGCTGCCTAGCGCGTCGGCCATCACCTCCAGGTAGGCGCCCTTGACGTTGAGCGACTCCTGAGCGCCGGCCCGGAGAAGCGCGAGGGAGACAACGTTGACCAGCAGTCCGAGGCCACCGACGACCAGCATGGGTCCGGCCTGCACCTCGACCGGCTCCCCGCGGCGGGACCACGCCTCCACCAGGATGTAGGCGGCGACCCCGAGCATGACCAGGACGGTGAAGCCGGAGGCGAGGACCTCGGCGCGGTACGAGCCGTAGGTGCGCCGCCCCGAAAGGTCTGGACGGGTGGCGATGGCGGTGGCCAGCAGGGCCGCGCCTAGGGCGACCACGTCGGCCGCCATGTGACCGGCGTCGGACAGCAGGGCCAAGGAGCCGGTGAGGATTCCGACGGTCAGCTCGACCACGAAGAAGGCGGCGACCATGGCGAAGGTGACCGCGAGCCTCCAGCGGTGCCGCGCACCTGCGTGTCCGTGTGCGTGCCCGGCTCCCATGACGCGTCCCCTCGTCCGTGTTCGATCACTGGCTACTATCGTCCATAGTAGACATGAAGGGAACTCCCATGACCAACCAGAACAAGGCCGCGGTCGCGCTCGGCGTCCTCGTGACGATCGCGGTGGTAGCGATGCTGCTGGTCGTTCAGTCCCGCGGAGGTGACCAACCCGCACCGGTCGCGACCGGCTCGCCGGAAGAGTCGATGCTGGTCCGCGAGGACAGCCGGATCCTCGGGGAGGAGGGCAGCAGCGGAGTCGCCGTCGTGGAGTTCTTGGACTTCGAGTGCGAGGCGTGCGCCGCCGCCTACCCGGCCGTGGAGCAACTGCGGCAGGAGTACGCCGGCGAGGTCACCTTCGTCGCGCGATATTTCCCGCTGCCGGGTCATTTCAACGCCGAGCGAGCCGCGCGCGCCGTGGAGTCGGCTGCGCGACAGGGCGAGCTCGAGGCGATGTACCAGTGGATGTACGAGACCCAGGCCGAGTGGGGCGAGGCGCAGGTGCCGCACGACGACCTCTTCCGAGGCTTCGCCGAGGAGATCGGCCTCGACATGCAGCAGTACGACGCCGACTACGCCTCGGATGAGGTGGCCGCCCGGGTGCAGCGCGACGTCGACGACGGCCTGGAGCTCGGGGTGCAGGGGACACCGACGTTCTACGTCGACGGCGAGCCGCTGCAGCCGCGGACCTACGAGGACTTCACCTCCGCGATCGACGCGGCGCTGGCGTCGTCGTGACGGGGGACCAGCGCCTGGGCCTCGGCCTGGCCGCGGGTGGCGGGGTGGGCCTGGTGGCGGCTGCGGTGCTGCTCGTCGAGCGATTCCGGTTGGCCGACGACCCGGCGTACATCCCCTCGTGCAGCGTGAACCCGGTGCTGAGCTGCGGGTCGATCATGGAGTCGTGGCAGGCCGCACTCCTGGGCTTCCCCAACCCGGTGATCGGCGTGGCAGCCTTCCCTGTGGTGATCACGACAGGGATGGCGCTGCTCAGCGGTGCCGTGCTCGCGCGCTGGTTCTGGCAGGGCCTGCAGGTCGGGGTGCTCACAGGGCTGGCGCTGGTTGGGTGGCTGGTGTTCCAGAGCCTCTACCGCATCGGCGCGCTCTGCCCGTACTGCATGGTCGTCTGGGCCGTGGTGTGGCCGATTGCGTGGTACGTCACGTTGCGCAATCTGCGCTCCGGGGCGCTGGGGCGCTGGGGCGCGGAGTCGCCCGTGGTGGCCCGCGCCCAGGAGTGGCACGGCCTAGTGACCCTCCTGCCGTACGCCGCGGTCATGGTTGCCGTCCTGGTCCGCTTCTGGTCCTTCTGGACCGGGTGATCGACATGCAGGGAGAAGCCCAATGAACGGGGGGGCACAGGGAGCGATCCTCGACGGATCCATGGTGCTCGCGCTGCCGGTGGCCGCGCTGGCCGGTCTGCTCTCCTTCTTCACGCCGTGCTCGCTCCCCCTGGTGCCGGGCTACCTCTCCTACGTCGCCGGGATGGCCGGCTTCGGTCCGGAGAGCGGCGAGGCCGGGACCCTGCGTCCGCCGAGGGCGCGTCTGGTGCTGGGCACGGCATTCTTCGTGGCGGGCTTCGCGCTGGTGTTCACAAGCTACGGCGTGGCGCTGGGCTCCCTCGGGTCCCTGCTCCTGGAGCACCAGGAGACGGTGTGGCGGGTCTCGGGCGTGGTGACCATCGTGCTCGGCCTGCTCTTTGCTGGCGCTGCTGCGAGGGTGCCGGGGGTGCGCCGCACCCTCCGCCCGCGCTTCGCGCCCCGCGCGGGCCTGGCAGGCGCTCCCGTGCTGGGGGCCGTCTTCGCGGTGGGCTGGACCCCGTGCATGGGACCCGCCCTGGCCGCAGTCCTCACGCTCTCGACCTCGGCTGCTTCAGCCGAGCGAGGCGCGGTGCTGTCGCTCGCCTACGCGCTGGGCCTCGGCCTGCCGTTCCTGGTCGCCGCCTTCACGGTCGGCTCGGCTATGAAGGTCTTCACCGGCGTACGACGGCACGCACGCAGCATCGCCGCGGCAGGCGGCTCCATGATGGTGGTCCTGGGGGTGCTCCAGGTCGCAGGGGTGTGGGCGGTGCTGGTCGCCTCCCTGCAGGGCCTCATCGTCGACTGGCAGGCGCCGCTGTGAACCGCTGGGGTCGAGCCGTGGTGCTCCTCGCCGTCCTTGGCGTGCTCGTCAGCGCCGTGGCGCTGGCCCTGGCGTTGCGGCAAGCAGAGGACGGTGGGGGGCGCGGTCAGTCCACTGACCTGGTGCAGCAGTTCCTACCGGAGGAACGTCGCGTTCTCGGGGACTTTTCTGTGGAGCTGCTCGACGGTCGCCGGTTCGACCAGTCCGACCTGATCGGGACGGTGAGCGTCGTCAACGTGTGGGGATCGTGGTGCGGACCCTGTCGTACCGAGGCCCCTGACCTCGTCCGGGTGGCGCGCCGGCTAGGAGATCGGGTGAACTTCCTGGGGATCAACGTCCGTGACAACCCGGCGTCGGCGCAAGCATTCGAGCGAGCCTTCGAGATCCCCTATCCCAGCGTGCATCCGGACGACGCCGGTACTGCGATCTTGGCTTTCGACGGGGCGTTGACCGCGGCGGCGGTCCCCAGCACCGTGGTGCTCGATGAGCAGGGCCGGGTCGCCGCGCGGGTCGTCGGCCCGGTGGACGCCGCGACGTTGCGCGGCCTGGTCCTCGACGCCCTCGGTGCCTCGAGGTAGGTCGTGAGGTCGAGATCGTTGAGGGCCCACCCCGACGGACCGCGGCACAGAGCGGGACGGGCGGCGCGTTCGTACCGGAGTGCCCGCGCCGGCCTGTTGCTCATGGTCCTCGCGACGGGGGGTGTCCTGGCTGGTGCTCCGCTGTTCTCCGGCGTGAGCGATCGCGGTGCGCTACCCGTGGACGTCGACCAGCCTCGTCGACCCGACGCGCAGGTCGGTCCTGGGCTGGTGGGGGCCCAGCCCGTGCACCCCGGCGCCGTGGTGAAGCGGAAGGAGCCGCGAGCGGTGCCTGAAGCCGGCTCCGGTGAGTTCGAGGTCGCCGCAGCCCCGGACCTCCTGCCGGGCTCTGCCGACGTGGCCTACACGGTCGAGGTCGAGCGGCCACTGCCCTTCACCCCGGCCGAGGTCGCGCGCGAGGTCGAGGCCACGTTGAGGGATCCCCGGAGCTGGGGAGGCAGGTTGGGAGTCACCCTGCGCCGGGTCGAAGCAAGGCCCGGTCTACGCATCCTGCTGGCCACACCTGCCACGACCGATGCCCTGTGCGCTCCGCTCGACACAGCGGGGCGCGTGTCCTGTCGCAACGGCCCGCTGGTCGTGCTGAATGCGGTGCGCTGGGCCTCGGCGGTTCCCTGGTACGCCGACGCAGTGTCGAGCTATCGCACCTACGTGGTCAATCACGAGGTGGGGCACGCGCTGGGGCGGCCACACCAGCGGTGTCCGGGGCCGGGATCGCCGGCACCGGTGATGCAGCAACAGACCTACGGGCTGCAGGGGTGCCGACGGTCGGTCTGGCCGTCCCCGGCCGAGGTGGGAGGAAGCTGAGGTCCGGGCAGGTCAGGGACGGGCGACCGCTGCGGCGTCCAGCCGGCAGCAGTCGCGGGTCGCGGCCTCGATGCCGGGGGCAGCCGCGAGCGCGATGGGCATGGCGAGCACCACGCCGATGGCCGGAGCGACGAGGACGCCGGTCCACGACCTGCGTGCCGGGGTGGCTGCGAGCCGCCTGACCCGCTGCACCGATGCGGTGTCGCTCGCACCGAGGGCTACCTCCGGACGCGCGCCAGCGCCCATGGTGACCAGGGCGCGGGCCAGGTCCCGCCGCTCGGCAGCCGTGCTGGCGCTGTCGTCCGCCGACATCTCCACGAGGACCCGCACGCGCACGGCCGCGAGCCGGAACAGGGGCACCGCCGGGAAGGTGCGCAGCAGCGCCTCGGCCAGGACGATCGGCAGGTGGTGGCGTGCCGAGAGGTGTCGATGCTCGTGTCCGACCACCAGTCTGCGCTCGGCATCGGTCAGGAGGTCGACAGCGGCGCTCGAGAGCACCACGGCACCAGCCCGGCCGGGAAGGCAGTAGGCAAGGGGTACGTCGGTGTCGATGATCGTGAACCCGTCCGGGTGGGTATGGCCGACGAGCTGGAGGTGCGCTCGCTGGCGGCGGCGACGGGCGCTGTCACGCAGGCTCAGGCGTACCACTGAGAAGCCGAGCGCCCCCAGGAACATCCCGACCGCGGTCAGTCCCACGATCCCGGGCCATGCCCCGAGCGGGGTCTCGTAGTGCGCGATGACCACGGGTGAGTGGGAACCGAGCTTGTCCGCGAGATAGGCCTCGAGCGGTAGCCAGGGCAGAGCGAGGACGACTCCCGCCAGGGCGGCGGCGAGCACGACCGAGAAGGAGACGGCCTGCCAGGCAAGGACGCCGTTGCGCGGGGAGAGGTACTGCCAGGACCCGCGATCGATCAGACGACCGCCCCAGGTGGCGGCGATGACCGCCCAGGTGAGCAGCAGCACGGCCGCGGTCACCGGTCGGTACCGTCGTCCAGCAGGGCGGCACGAAGCTCGTCCACCTCCGAGCGGTCCATCCGGTCCAGCAGCTGGAGCAGGGCCGCGGACCGGTCCTCACTCGCAGCGAGGACCTCGTCGAGCAGCATCGCCGTGTGCTCCTCGCGACTGGAGATGGCGGCGTACAAGTAGGCCTTGCCGTGCTTCTCGCGTCGGACGAGTTTCTTTGAGTGCAGCTTGTCCATCACCGTCATGACGGTCGTGTAGGCGAGTGGCCGCTCCCTCACGAGGTCCTCGAGCACCTCCCGCACCGAGACTGGCCGGCCCCACGTCCACAACCGGTCCATGACCGCGGCCTCGAGCTGACCCAGCTGTCTCATGATCGATCGGCCTCCTCGGCAGTTCCAAGGACCGCCGTGCTCTGGGATGGCTGCATCGTATCCGTCCTGGCGGACAGACCTGCCAGGTAGGCGTTGTAAGCGTGTAGCTGACGGTCGCCCTCACGCGCCTCGCTGCGGTCGAAGCGTCGTCTCTCGCGCCGGTCCGCGGAGACCCAGGAGACCAGAAGGGCGACGGCGATGACGGCGAGGGGATATTCCCCGAGCAGCCATCCCAGCGATGCTCCGAGGTACTGGTCATCGGCCAGGGAGTCGCCCCAGGTGCGCCCTAGGGCGGCGTACCACTCCTCGGCCAGAACCCGGGTGCTGGCCATGAGGCTGACCGAGAAGAGTGCGTGGAAGCCGAAGGTGACCATCACCAACAGGGTCCTGATGGGGTAGGTCGGGCGGCGGAGCCCGGGATCGATCCCGACCAGGCACTCGGCGAAGAGGTACCCCGAGAGCAGGAAGTGGAGCGTCATCAACACGTGGCCGGTGTGGGTCTCCAAGGAGAGCTCGAAGAGGGAGGAGTAGTAGAACGCGACCATGCTGACCACGAAGAGTGCCGAGGCCACGATCGGGTGCCCCAGCAGCTGCGCCGGGAGCGAGTGCACCGTCTGCAACAGCCACTCCCGAAGTCCGCGCGAGCCGTCGTCGCGCCGGCGCAGGGTCCTCAGCGCGAGGGTGACCGGTGCCCCGAGCACTAGGAAGACAGGCACAGCGGTCGCGATCGTCATGTGCTGGATCATGTGCATGCTGAACAAGACCCGTCCGTAGGTCCCGGGAGGCCCGTTGGTCGCCCACAGGAAGAGCACGCAGCCAGTCAGCCACAGCGCCGTGCGCCACCAGGGCCAACGCACTCCGCGGGTCGCGAGCCTCCGGACAGCCAGGACGTACCAGACGGCGGCCGCGAGTCCGAACGGCAGGAAGAGGCTGTCGATGCTCCAGCCGGACCACCACGCCCCGGCGTCGAGGGGCGGTGGCAGCGACGAGCCGAGCATCGCCTCGGCGGCGGTCAACGGACGGGGCGACCCGGAGGGGGCCGGAGGAGCGGTCCGCGTCAGCGCCACGCCCGTGCCGGCAGCACCCACGAGGATCGCGGCCTCCAGCGCGAGGACCCTCCAGAACCGGGTGCGCCCGCCCAGATCGGCCTCGCTGGCCAGCCGGTGTCGTTGGCGGTGCCCGAGACCGGCGAGCACGACCACAGCCGCGAGCTTGAGCCCGAGCAGCGCGCCGTACGTCGACACGATCGCGCCGGGCGAGGGCAGCCGTAGCGCTGCGCCGAGGACACCGGAGACCGTGACGAGAAGCAGCCCCCACGTGGCGAGGGTGGAGAAGTGACGGATCGGCGCCCCGGCGCCGGTGCCCAGGTAGGGGCGAAGCAGGACCAGCGCCAGCAGTCCGCCGGCCCAGACGCCGATGCCGACGAGGTGGAACATCTGCAGGTTGACTGCGTCGATGTGCTGCAGCGTTCCCGCCGCATGCCCGGTGAGCGCCATCGGCCAGAGCCCGGCGAGCGACAGCAGTGCGGCCACGCCGAGGAAGGCGACACTCGAGGCCAGCGCACAGGTGGCGGCCACGGCGGCGGCAAGCACGGCCCCCCACAAGAGGTATTGACCGAGCTCGTAGCTGGTGGCGAAGAACGCCGCTTGCTCCCAGAACCCGGGTGCGTCGAGCCGGCTCCCTGAGGCGTCGGAGTAGACAAGGCCGATCAGCACGAGGTTGCCCGACAGCCAGGCGGCGGCCGATCCTTGAGCCAGCTGCACCGCCCGGCGACGCACGCCGGTCACGCTGCGCTCCGACGAGCCTGGCTCGGGTGCCAGGCACGTGGCCGCGACGACCAGGAGGCCGACGGTGAGCAGCGCAGCCATGTCACGAAGGGCCTGCACGACAGGTAGTCCGATCCTCGTGACCGGCCCTGGCTCGGGCAGCCCTGCGATGCCGAGTGGGGCGAGCGCGCCGGTCGCCCACGCCACCAGCAGGGTGACCGCGACCCACCATCCCGCGAACGCGAGCAACCGCGTCCCGGCCCGGGTCACTGCTCGGCCTTCCCGTCGGTGGCTCGGCTCTCGGATCGCCCGGTGCGCGAGGAGACGACGGCGGAGAGCAGGACCAGTGCGACCAGGCCGGCGGCGACCCAGGCGCCGGTGCCCAGGCCGGTTGCGGACGCCCCATCGGAGGCGGGGGCTGTCCGGGAGGGGGGCGTCGGAGTCACCGGAGCGGCTTCGGGGGTGGTTGTCTCAGCGGCACCCGGTGTCGGAGGCGAGCCTGCGTCGGGCGCGATGGTGAAGGTCGAGGTCCCGGCGACGGGGTGTCCGTCAGCCGACGTCACGCGGTAGCTGATCCGGACTCGGTGGTCCGTCGTGGGATCGACAGGCTTGAGGGCACGCAGGTCCCCTACGACCTCGGTGCTGCGGAGGCCAAGCCCGAGAGGGACCCGGGTGCCGTCCTGGCCGTCGACCGAGACCGAGACGGCGCTGAGCGTCGGGTCGATGGCCTCGGTGAAGGCCAGCACGACCTCCGGTGGCCAGCCGCCTAGGACCCGGCTGCCCTCAGCAGGGGTGATCGACACCAGGTCGGTGTGCGCCGATGCGGGCGGAGTCGGCCAGGACAGGAGGATCAGGGTGGCTATGAGGAGGAGTCGCCGCGTCATAACCGGCCCCGTGCGATGAGGTAGAGGATGGCGAGCGTCGACCCCAGCGTGAAGGCACCGATGACGAGGGTCGAGACGAGGTCTTGGCCCATGCGACGTCACACCCCCGCGTAGGAGTGCAGGCCTGGGATCCAGATGTTCACTCCGAAGAAGTTGAAGAGGAAGGCCGCGAACCCGGCCACGGCGAGCCACCCGGCCCGACGTCGCCACCCGCCGGTGGCCAGGGCGTGCAGATGAGCGGCGTACAGCACCCACGTGATGAAAGCCCAGGTCTCCTTCGGGTCCCACCCCCAGTAGCGACCCCAGGCGTTCTCGGCCCACACGGCCCCGGCGATCACGGCAAAGGTCCAGATGGGGAAGGCGACCAGGTGGACGGTGTGCGCGAGGTCGCCGAGCTCGGAGCTCCCGCGCCCCTCGCGACCACCGCGTGAGAGCACCATCTGGGCCAGCGTCGCCAACGCCCCCACGGTGAAGAGCGCACCCGCCACGATTGCTGCGGCGACGTGGACCACGAGCCAGGTGGAGTCGAGCACAGGCACCAGGTCGTCGACCGGGGTGTAGAGGGAGGTGACCGAGACGCCGAGCAGGACGAGCACCAATGCCGCGACCCAGGGGGCCACGACATCGACCCGGCGACCGCGACGGACCACGAGGAAGGTGACGGCGACCGCCGCGGAGGCGGTGAGGCCGAACTCGTACATGTTGCCCCAGGGGACCCTGCTGGCCGCGAGACCCCGTGCGACCACGGCTGCCACGAGGAGCACAGCACCCGAAGCCATGAGCCACGTGCCCGCGGGGCGCAGGGCATTTGCCCTGTCGCCCGACGTGACGGGCGCGGGGCTCGCGGTGAGGGCCTCGGGACCGCCCACGAGTATGGGCGCCGGTGCACGGCCAGCGGACCGTGCGGCGAGGGCCGCGGCCACGGCATAGGTCACCAGACAGGCGGACAGGGCAGCCAGCGAGGCGAGGACCAGTCGGTCCGACCAGAGTGCCATCTCGTCTGCTTGCATCACGTCGCGCTCTCCGGGTGGTTGTCGGGATCGTGCTCGAGCGCGGCGGTCAGGGCCGCCGAGTCGCTGTCGGCGCAGCGACGACGCCCGAGGTGGCGCCACCCGACCTCGACCGTGGCGTCGTCGACGCGGCGGACCCAGACGCGCCGCCGCGGCACGCCGAGCGAGACGCTCAGGCCCATGAGCAGGAGCAGCGCCGCCACGAGCGAGATCTCCTTGCCCGGGTCTCGGGCCACCTGGAAGTTGGCGAAGCGGGTCACGCCGTCGAAGGTGACCGTCCCCAGGCCGTCGGGCAGTCGGACGGTCTCGCCAGGGGCGATCGTGGCCCGCCATCGGTCCCCGTCGTCCCCCGTGACCTCGACCAGCCCGTCCAGGTCGAGCGTGTAGACCGACTGAGCCCCGCCGTCATCCAGTCCGAGGTCACCGGAGTAGGCGGTGAGCAGGAGCGCCGGATTCACCAGGCCGGGGTATGCCGACACGTCGATCCCGTCCGCCCCTCGGGCCGCGGTCGGCAGGAAGAGACCCTCCAGTGCCACGGGGGTCGGTCGAGCGTCGGGTACCTTCACGACCCCGTCGGAGGTGAACGCCTGATCCTGCGGAAGGAAGATGACAGGACCGGATGCGGCCACGTCACCGCGGCCGTCGCGGACCGTGATCTGCGGGGCGTACCCGTGACCGGTGAGGAAGAACTTGGTCCCGTTGGCGTCGAAGGGCTGGTTCGGTCGCACCTCGGTGGTTCCCGCGCCGTCGGACGTCACCCAGTCCAGGATCGCCGTGAACGAACGGGGCTCTCCCAGCCGTGGTCCGCTGGTCTCGAACTGTGCATCGAAGCTGCGCAGGGTGAACTCGAGAGGTTCCAGGTCCGCGGGATCGGCCAGGGGGGCGCGGGTCAGGGCGTCGTAGGAGGACGCGATGTTGGTGAACGTCGAGCCCTCGACGACAGCCACGCGCCCTTCGTAGCCGAACAATCGACCGCCGGCCACCCCGACGAGGAGGACCAGGAGCGACAGGTGGAAGGCGAGGTTCCCGAGCTCCCGGACGTGGCCCTTCTCGGCGCGGACCTCGCCGTCGGTCTCCACCACCCGGAAGCGCCGAGACCGCAGGTGCGCGGCGGCAGCCGTCAGGGAGGCCGAGGCCTCCTCGACCGTGAGGCGAGCGTGAGCGTCCTCGCGCTCCAGCCTGCGGGGGGCCGCGGGCGGCTGCGCCGTGACCTCGCGCCACAGGCAGGCACATCGAGGAAGGACGCACCCGGTCATGGAGACCAGCAGCAGCAGGTACACGGCGGCGAACCACGGGGCCGCGTACACGTCGAAGAGGTACAGCCGGTCCAACCACGGAGCGAGGTTGGGGTTGTCGCGGTAGAACAGCGCGACAGCCGCGGGGTCGCTCGCCACGCCACGCTGCGGGAGCAGCGAACCCGGCACCGCCGCGACCGCCAGGAGGATCAGCAGGACGACGGCGGTGCGCATGGAAGTCAGTCGCCGCCAGGCCCAGCGGCCCCAGCCCATCGAGACCCGAGCGGGCTCCGGGGTCCCGCGATCCGGTGGCGTCGCCGCACGGGGGCCCTGGTCCGACTCGGCGGTGACGGGGGACGACCTCACGTGGTTCATACTATCGGCGATAGTAGGCCATGACGAAAGTGGTGCCCGAGTGGCTGGTGAACGCCCCATCATCCTGACCGCCGCTGCCGGCGGAGCCACGACGGCGCTCGGCTTTCCGCCCTTCGATCTGCCGTGGCTGGCACCGGTGGGCCTGGCGATGCTGGTCCTGGCGCTGCGTGAGGCCTCAGCCGCCAGAGCGGCACTCCTCGGTGCCGCCCACGCCGCGGTCTTCCTCGGGATGACGCTGTGGTGGTTGGCCGAGGCCATCTCCCCCTTTGCCTGGGCCGCGATGGTCGCTGCGCAGAGCGTGTGGGGCGCCTTGGCCGGTGTGGCGATGGTGCGCGTGCGTCGACTCCACGGGTGGCAGCTGTGGGCCGCCGGCGTCTTCACGGCGGCCGAGTCGGCACGGGCGGCAGTTCCCTGGGGCGGGGTCCCGTGGGGAAGGCTCGGGTACTCCGCCGTCGATGCGCCCTGGTCCGCCTGGGTGGCGGTCATCGGGGTCGCCGCCACAGGAACTGTGGTCGCGCTGCTCGGGTGCCTCATCGCTTCGGTGGTGGAGCACGCGACGCGGCGCAGCCTGCGCGGGCTGGTCCCCGCAGCAGCAGTGGTGGCGCTGGTGGCGGTCCCGGCCATGGCAGGTGGGGTCCTGGTGACGCCGAACCAGGCGACCGGGCCGGTGGCCAGGATCGCCATCGTGCAGGGGGAGCTGCCGGGTTCCGGCCGGGAAGTCGTGGCGAATCACCGGGCCCTCACCGAGGTGCTGGTCGGGCAGACGAGGCAGCTCGCGGCCTCGGACACCGGGCGTCCTGCGCCCGACCTGGTGGTGTGGCCCGAGAATGCCATGGCTGTCGACCCGACGACCGACGTGGTCGCCGGCCAGGCGGCGCGAGCGGCTGTGGAGGCAGCCGGGGTGCCGCTGCTCCTGGGAGCCGTCGTAGATGCACCCGACGCGCGCTACGCCCTCAACCAGTCGCTGCTCTGGGACGACGGGGGAGTGCGGGCGCGCTACACGAAGCAGCGGCTGGTGCCCTTCGGGGAGTACGTCCCCCTGAGGCCGCTGGCCGAGCGGTTGTCCTCGAGGGTGGCCGCCATCCCCCGGGACATGCTGCCCGGCGGGGATCCCGAGCAGATCGGGGTCGGCTCCTTCAGTGTCGCGACCGCCCTGTGCTTCGACGTCGCCTACGACGACGTGCTGCGTCGACAGGTGGCCCGGGGCGGGGACCTGGTCAGCGTCCAGACCAGCAACGCGATGTTCCTCGGCACCGCCCAGCTCGAGCAGCAGTGGCAGGTGTCCAGGGCGCGGGCCCTCGAGCTCGGCCGCAGTGTCGTGGTGTCCTCGGTCAACGGCATCTCAGGGGCGATCGCACCTGACGGGTCGGTCCTCGAGCGGCTTCCGGTGCGTGTAGCGGGATCGGTCGTCCTCGACGTGCCTCTCAACACGTCGCAGACGTGGGCAGTCCGACTCGGCGCCGCACCGTTGCGGTTGACGTGGATCATTATCTCGATGGCACTGCTGGTCACCTTCGCCCAGGACCGGCGAGCATGCCGCCGCCGCCGCCGCCGCCGCCGCCTCCCACCCACACATGCCGGTTCCCCTCCTGCTATGCCCCTCGACCGATCGGACGCCACGTGATCCCCCTTCCCCTGCCGATGCACGGCATCGGCGGCGCCAAGGACCTTCCCATCTCGCCCCAGCTCGCCATCACCGGTGCCGTCGCGGCGCTGATCATCTCGTTCTCGGTGCTCGCGCTGGCGTGGCGGACACCGCGGTACGACGGGAATCCGGACGGACCGGTGGCCGGCCGTCGGGTGCCTCACTGGATGGATGGTGTCCTGACCTCACGCGGCTTCGCCGTCGCGGCGCGTGTCCTAGGGATGGTGGTCTTTCTGTACTCCGCGGCTGCCGCGGTGCTCGGTGAGGACCTGCTGACCAACCCGTTCTTCGGCATCTTCTACGTCTGGTGGTGGATCGGCCTGGTCTTCGCCTCCGCCCTGCTCGGCCCGGTGTGGAAGGCGATCAGCCCGGTTCGCACAATCAACCTCGCCTTCTCGAAGATCTCTGGGTCCGACCCCGACGTGGGACTGCTGGCCTACCCGGCGCGACTCGGCCACTGGCCAGCTTCCCTGGGGCTGTTCGCCTTCGTGTGGCTCGAGCTGGTCTATCCCTACTCCACCGAGCTCGGCCCCGTGCGGCTGTGGTGCGCGGTGTACGTCGCTGTGATGCTGCTCGGCGGCGCGATCTTTGGCAACGGGTTCTACGAGAAGGCCGACCCGTTCGAGGTCTACTCCACCCTGATCGGCAAGCTCTCAGTCTGGGGGACCCACGAGGGCAGGATCGTGGTGCGGTCCCCGCTGGCGAACCTCAGCACCGTGGTCCCGACGGCCGGTCTGCTTGCGGTCGTCTCGGTGCTGTTCGGCAGCACCGCGTTCGACTCCTTCAAGGACTCCCCGTTCTGGGTGCGCTTTTCTCAGACCAACGAGCTCGTCGCGGGCCTCGAGAACGGCTCGACCATCGCTGACTCCCTCGCTCTGCTCGTCTTCAGCGCCGCACCAGCCCTCGTGTTCGCCGGTGCCGCCGCGGCGACCATGACCGGTCCCGACCTGCGTCGTCGGGACCTGCCGGCCATGCTCGCTCACTCGATCGTGCCGATCATCCTCGGGTACATCGTGGCCCACTACGCGTCCTACTGGTTCGAGGTCGGCCAGGACACCCTGATCAAGGCGAGCGACCCGCTCACCACCGGTGCCGACTACCTCGGCACCGGCGATTGGCAAGTGAACTACTGGCTGAGCTACCACCCGACCCTGCTCGCCAACATCAAGGTGGGAGCGGTCGTGGTCGGCCACGTGGTAGCAGCCATCGCGTCTCACGACCGATCCGTCGCACTGCTGCCCCCTCGTCACCAGATCCTCGGGCAACTGCCTCTACTCATGGCCATGGTCGCCTTCACCTCAGGTGGCCTTTACCTGCTCTTTGCCGCCTGAGGTAGGCGGCGAATCCGCAGTCCCGCATCGCCGATACGGACCATCCGTGAACGGACCCACGCTCGCTCAGTTCCGGGCCGCTGCCGTCGCAACGGGCTCCGGAATCTCCATTACCGGATGCAGCACGATTCCGGGCGACACCGGCGACACCGGCGCTACGAGCCTCATCGAAGGTAACTCCTCGCACCCGTTAGTGAAACTTTTCACAAGCCCGTGGGTGGCTCGTACCTATTGCGTAGCGTTAGTGCCGTGCTGACTCCCGATCTCGTCGTCGACGCAATGCAGCTCGCCGGGACCGCGGAGCCCGCGGGGCTTCTCCCGGCCCGTCAGCAGATGGCTCTGTCCTTGGGATGGCACATCGTGCTGGCGTGCTTCGGGGTTGCCTTCCCGGCGATGATTTTCGTGATGCACCTGCGCGGGATCCGCCGTGAGGACCCGGTCGCCCTGGGGTTGGCCCGCAGGTGGGCGAAGGTCTCGGCAGTGCTTTTCGCGATCGGCGCGGTCTCCGGCACGGTGCTCAGCTTCGAGATGGGTCTGTTGTGGCCCGGCCTGATGGGGACTTACGGGGACGTGCTCGGACTGCCGTTCGCGTTCGAGGGTCTGGCGTTCTTCCTTGAGGCCATCTTCCTTGGCATCTACCTGTACGGCTGGGGACGGATGCCGGCGAAGCGGCACGTCCTGATGGTCCTGCCGATGGCGATCACCGGCATCGTCGGCGCCTACTGCGTGGTCGCGGTGAACGCCTGGATGAACGTGCCGACCGGTTTCCGCCTCGTCGGCGGGGAGGTCACGGACGTCCAGCCTTGGGCGGTGCTGTTCAATCAGCACGCCTTCCTTCAGTTCGCCCACATGTGGGTCGGCGCCTATATGGTGGCGGGCTTCAGCGTTGCGGGGGTCTATGCGGCCGGGATGCTGCGCGGGCGCCGCGACGCACATCACCGGTTGGGCTTCATGGTGCCCTTCGTCTTCGCGTCCATCGCCGCGGTCACCCAGCCGTTCGTGGGGCATGTGCTCGGGTTCGGGTTGGACGAGCGACAGCCGGCGAAGCTGGCCGCGTTCGAGCTGGCGGAGACAACCGAGAGCCCGTCGCCGCTTCGGCTCGGCGGCGTTGTGGTCGACGGGGAGGTCGTGGGTGCGATCGACATTCCTGTTCTCGGCTCGCTGATCGCGATGAACTCGCTCGACGACCCTGTGCCTGGCCTGGACACCATCCCCGAGGAGGACCGACCGCCGGTCAACATCACGCATCTGGCCTTCCAGACGATGGTCGGCGTCGGCACGTTGCTCGCCGCAGGTGTCACCTGGTTCTGGGTCCAGCGCTGGAGAGGGCGTGACCTGCTCACGAAGAGGTGGTTTCTCAGGGCTGCGGCGGCCGCTGGTCCGCTGGCCGTGATTGCGCTTGAGGCCGGATGGGTGGCGACCGAGGTCGGACGGCAGCCCTGGGTCGTGTACGGAGTGATGCGCACCCCGGACGCGGTCGGCGACTACACCTCGGCATTGTGGTGGTTGCTGGGGATAAGTGCGTTGATCTATGCCGGGATGACCGCAGCCGCGGTCATCGTGCTCAGGTCCATGGCCCGGCGCTGGCGCAGCGGTGAGACCGATCTCCCGAGCCCGTACGCGCCCGAGACCGTGGATTCGTCGTCATGAGTCTCGAGGTGGCTGTCGCAGCGGCGATGTTCGCGGGCGTCATCGCGTACGCCGTGCTGGGCGGCGCGGACTTCGGCTCGGGATTCTTCGACCTCACGGCGGGTAGCAGCCGGCGTGGCGCCGAGCTGCGAACCCTGGTCGACCACAGCATCGGACCCGTGTGGGAGGCCAACCACGTGTGGCTGATCTACGTGCTGGTGATCTGGTGGACAGGATTCCCGGAGTCGTTCGCCGCGACAATGTCGACGCTGGTCGTGCCGTTGCTTCTGGCGCTGCTGGGCATCGTGCTGCGCGGCGCCAGTTTCGCGTTCCGCAAGTACTCCGCCACCCTGCGCCAGGCGCGGCTGTTCGGCGTGATCTTCGCCGTGTCCTCGGTCATCACACCGTTCTTCCTCGGCACGGTCGCCGGGGCAATCGCGTCAGGTCGGGTGCCGATGGAGGAGGATGGCGACCGTTGGTCGTCCTGGCTCAACCCGACGTCTCTGTTCGGTGGGGCCATCGCGGTCGGCACCTGCGCGTTCCTGGCCGGCGTGTTCCTCGCCGCCGATGCACATCGCAGTCGCCGATCACGGCTGGCGGAGGACCTTCGGGCGCGCTCGCTCGGAGTGGGGCTCGTGACCGGTGCGCTCGTGTTCGCCGCACTGGTGCCGATCTCGATGGACGCGCCGGTGCTGGCCGACGGCCTCGCCGGGCGCGCGGCTCCACTCGTCGTGATGGCCGGGCTGGCAGGCGTGGCGACGCTCGTGCTGGTGTGGCGCCGTCGCTACTCGATGGCGCGATGGCCCGCGGTCGTCGCCGTCGCGTCTGTGGTGTCAGGATGGGGTGTGGCCCAATACCCCTGGCTGCTCGTCGATCATGTGACGATCCGTGCCGCCGCCGGCGCGTCAGCCACCTTGCAGGGCCTCCTGGTTGCCGTGGGGTTCGCCGTGGTCTTGGTGTTACCGCCGTTGATCTACCTGCTGCGACTCACCCAGACCGAGGAGTGGACGCGACACTGATGGGGCGATGACTTGACGTGTCAGGGATTTGCGTCGAGTCCTGAGTTCGTGTCGTCGCGATCGACGAGGCCGAGCCGCGCGTGGTCGGCGCGGCTGAGGGCCTGTTCGATCAGCTCGCCGATGTGGTCGTCGTCAAGGTGGTTCTCGACGTGGCGACCTTGACGCGAAGCTGTGACGAAGCCCTGGTCACGCAAGTGAATCGCCCGCAAGTCTTCGTCGCGGCTGGCCTGGGGCCGGCTTGCAGGGTTAGCGCCGGTCACCCGGTGGCAGTCCCTACGTCGGTAGGGACTCACTCACCGGGGCTGCTCGTACACCACTCTGCTGGACTCCACCCGGTGGCGTGTCCCGGGTTCGGTGGAGTCGGCTGACTGGATTCTGATGCCTGTCATCAGGAGGCAGCAGTGGGCAGACGGGCTTATCCGCCGGAGTTTCGGCGCAAGGTGATCGGCTTGCTTAAGGAAGGGTGCTTGGTCGGCCAGGTCGCGTACGACTTGGGTATCAGCGAGGCCTCGATCTACGTCTGGCGTCGACAGGACAGGATCGACAAGGGCGCCGATGCGGTGCGATGCCGAGCGCGGAAGACGATGGCTATGTCTGCGGGGGGCGGTCAGCGACGGCCGGGTTGCCGATGTGGTCCTCCACCGCCTCGGGGGTACTGGTCGTGCGTTCGGGGCGGGCGTGCAGGAGAGCGATCACGATGAATCCGGTGACCAGGAAGGTCGGGGAAGCTTCCAGCGAGGAGCTCGCCAGGCTCCTGGACTCTCTCACCGGGCCGGAGTGAGCGGTGACACCTGCGCCCACGCCTCCCACGCCTCCCACGCCCACGCCTCCTACGCCTCGCACGCCCACGCCTCCTACGCCTCGCACGCCCACGCCCATGGCGGCCCGCGCAGCCCAGACGGGTGAGAAGGCCCCGGCATCCGTCGACCGGCCTCGACGCCGCCGTCGGCTCGCACGACTCGCGGCGGCATCGCTGGCCGGGGTTGCCGCCGCGGGAGCCAGCGCTCCGTGGGAGCAGCGCTGGCTCCTACCGTTGGCGGTCGCCGCGCTGGTGCTCCTGCTGCAGCGGGAGCCGCTGCGCCACGCGTTTGCGATGGGGCTGCTGTTCGGGTTCGGATACACGCTCGTCCTGACGGGATGGATGCGGGCCGTCGGCACCGACGCCTGGCTGCTGATGAGCCCCGTTGTCGCCGGCTACTACGCCCTCGCCGGCCTCGGGATCGCGCTGGCGGGTCGGCTGCGCGGCTGGCCGATGTGGACCGCGAGCGTGTGAGTGGCGCTCGAGACCGCGATGTCGACCTGGCCGCTCGGTGGCTTCCCGTGGACCCGGCTGGCTTGGGCCACCGTGGACACCCCGTTCGCGCTGTGGCTGCCGTGGGTCGGCGCCAGCGGCGTCAGCTTCCTGGTAGCCCTGGCCAGCGCCATGCTTGCCTGGGTGGTCCGGGAGGGCAAGGCACGCCCGATAGGGGCGGTCGTGGTCATTGGCGCCGCACTGCTGGTCGGCTCCGCGCCGGTCCTGGTCCGGCCCGAGTCGTTGACGTCGTCATGGGAGGCCGGGCTGCCGACCGTGACGGTCGCCGCGGTGCAGGGCGACGTTCCCGGCGCCGGGAACGACCTGGTCGCCGTCCATGAGCAGGTGACCGAGAACCACGTCCAGGCCACCGTTGACCTCGCCGAGCGGGTCGAATCCGGCGCCGTCCCCCGGCCCGACTTCGTGCTGTGGCCGGAGAACTCCACCGCCGTCGACCCCTTCGCGGATGAGCAGACCAACGCAGGGATCTCCCGCGCCGTGGCAGCGGTCGGGGTGCCGGTGTTGGTGGGTGCCATCGTCGACGGTCCTCGCCCGGACGCCGTGCTCAACCAGGGACTGGCGTGGCTGCCGGACGGCTCGACCAAGGAGCGCTACACCAAACGCCACCCGGTGCCGTTCGGCGAGTACGTGCCCTTCCGCAGCCTGCTCTCCGGACTCCAGATCGGGCGCCTGGACATGATCCCGCGCGACATGATCGCCGGCACTCGCACACGGCCACTCGACATCGCCGGCACACGCGTCGCGGACCTGATCTGCTTCGACGTCGCGTTCGACGACTCCGTCGCCGCGCAGATCGAGAACGGCGGCCAGATGGTGACGGTGCAGACCAGCAACGCCACCTTCACCGGAACCTCGCAGCAAATGCAGCAGTTCACCATCAGCCGGGCTCGTGCCATGGAGACCGGCCGCACCGTGGTGGTCGCCTCCACCAACGGAATCAGCGGCGTCATCGGCCCGGACGGCACGGTCCGGGCCCAGCTGGAACCGAGGACGACCGATATCGCGGTCGCTCAGGTCGCGCTGGTCAACGAACACACGCCTGCAGTGCGCTACGGCTCGCTCATCCGACAACTCTTGGTCCTGGCAGGTCTCACGGCTGTCATCGCGGCGGTGATCGGTCGCGGACTCCCGAGGCTGCGTGGCCTTCGCAGCTGGCGGCGCCGATAGCCGCGATGCGCCGGTGAGAGGACGGTGACATGCCGCGAAGCTGTCGGACCGGAGTGTGGGCGACCGAGTGAGTCGGCGTTGGCTGTTCGGCGGCTCTGCGCCTAGACAGGCATGACGTTCTGCATGACCCTGTCCAAACTCCTCGCGAGCGGGTTGGCCACGCGGTCACAAGCCGAACGCACCGCCCTCGATCAAGATGACGAGGCCGAGCACGATGAGCACGAGAGGGAACAAGATGTGCTCCCACCGCTCGAGCACCTCCGCGATCGGCTTGCGGGTGGCCACGAACTTCGCGGCCAGGACGAGGACGAGGACGAGAGCCAGGAACACCACGCAGTAGGCCACGAGCGCCCCGGTGCCGACCGCGAGGAACACCGGCACGTAGACCCCGATGTTGTCTCCGCCGTTGGCGAAGGTGACCGCAGCCACCGCCAGGGCGCTGATCGGCCTGTCGGCGAGGCTGTCGTCGTCATCATCGTCCCCGTTTCGCCAGACCCGCCAGCCCGCGTAGACACCCAGAAGGAGTGGGATGAGGCCGAAGTACGGGATGGCTTCGTCGGGAAGGAACAGTCCCGCGCCGAAGGTCACCGCGACGGAGGCCAGCAGAATGCCACCGAATCCGAGGTACTGCCCGGCGATGATTCTGGTGGTGGTACCTCGTTGCCCGGCTCCGCGTGCGAAGAACAGGGACAAGACGATGATGTCGTCGATGTTGGTGACTAGAAACAGGCCAATCGCCTGCAACGCGGGGCCGATCATGTCTATGTCTCCTTGGGTTCTGCAGTGTCGACGCACTGGTCGTCTTGTGTCGCGAGAGCACGGCCCCTGAGTTCGCCATCAGCAACCGTCGTGGCTAGCAGGCTGAGCTGGCTGAGCCTCGGGTGCTGCGGGCACTCAGCGCAGCCGGCCGGTCCCCCTCGAGCGCCGGTCAAGGCTCGGAGATGGAAGGTGCGCCGGAATCGTCCTTCACCGACGCTGGCGTGCTCGATGCGCGTTCTGGGCGGGCGTACAGCAGAGCGATTGCGATGCATCCGGTGACGATGAAGGTGTCGGCGAGGTTGAAGGTGGGCCACCAGCCGGTGTGCAGGTAGTCGGTGACCACGCCGTCGCGGGCGCGGTCGACCACGTTGGCGACCGCGCCGCCGATCACGGCGCCGCCGGCGATCCGCTCGACCCACCCCGCTTGGGGGGCCCGGTGCCATGCGTAGACGGCGAATAAGATCGAGATCGCTGCGGTGATGGCCACGATCACCCCGGCGGGCAGCTTGTCGCCCATGCTGAACGCCACGCCGGGGTTGTAGGCCAGCCGCAGCTGGATCAGGCCGAGGTCAACCGAGGAGTCGGCCAGCCGGGCCTCGGAGACGGCCTTCGCGCTGAGGTCGATCGCGGCCACCGTGGCGGCCGCCAGCAGGACCGCCACGCGACCGGCTCCCGCTCGCGTCGGGGCCTGGCTCGAACCGGCGGTCACCTCGCGGCGGCTTCCGCCGGCATGTGCGCCGGCGTCGGCTGTGTGCCCGCTGGTGCGGGCGGTAGCGGTCGGGCGCGGCCGGCGCGGACGCCGTTGCCGATCACCAGGATCTCGGCGATCTCGTGGACCAGCACCACCGCGGCGAGCCCGAGCACGCCGAGGGCAGCGAGCGGGATCAGGATGGCGATCAGGCCGAGGGAGAGGCCGACGTTCTGCAGCATGATCGACCGGGCGCGGCGGGCGTGGGTCAGGTTGTGCGGTAGGTGGCGCAGGTCCTCGCCCATCAGAGCGACGTCGGCGGTCTCGATGGCCACGTCGCTGCCCATCGCCCCCATCGCGATCCCGACGTCGGCGGTGGCCAGGGCCGGGGCGTCGTTGACCCCGTCCCCGACCATCGCGGTCGGCCGGCTCTCGCGGAGGCGGGCGATGATGGTGGACTTGTCCTCGGGACGGAGCTCGGCGTGCACGTCGGCGATGCCAGCCTGGGCGGCCAGGGCGGCGGCGGTGCGGTCGTTGTCGCCGGTGAGCATGGCGACCTCGTAGCCGCCGTCGCGGAGCCGGGCAACCACCTCGGCGGCCTCGGCACGGAGATCGTCGCGGACGGCGACGGCGCCGATCACGGCCCCGTCGTACTCGACCAGCACCGCCGTCGCGCCGGCCTCCTGCATGGCGGCGACCGGCTCGGCGAGCTCGCCGGCGGGGATCCAGCCGGGCCGTCCGAGCCGGGCGGGCCGCCCGGCGACCGTTCCGGTCAGGCCGGCGCCGGTGACGGCCTCGACCCCCTCGGCGTCGCGGTGCTCGGGGACCGCGGCGAGGATGGCCCGGGCCAGCGGATGCTCGCTGCGGGACTCCAGGGCTGCCGCGACGTCCAGAACGTGGTCACGGGTGTGGCCCGCAGCGGTGGCGACGTCGACCACGGCCGGCTGGTTGCGGGTGAGCGTGCCGGTCTTGTCCAGGGCGACGGTTCGGATCCGGCCGAGGGCCTCCAGGGCGGCACCGCCCTTGACCAGGGCGCCGATGCGGCTCGCGGCGCCGATGGCGGCGACCACGGTGACCGGCACGGAGATCGCCAGCGCACACGGGGAGGCGGCGACCAGGACGACCAGGGCGCGCTCGATCCACGTCGCCGGGTCACCCAGCAGGCTACCGATGATCGCGATGATCGCGGCGAGGATCATGATCCCGGGCACCAGCGGCTTGGCGATCCGGTCGGCGAGGCGCTGAGCGTTGCCCTTGCGGGACTGCTCGGCCTCGACGATGGTGACGATCCGGGCCAGGGAGTTGTCCTCGGCGGTGGTGGTGACCTCGACTTCGAGGACTCCGGTGCCGTTGATGGAGCCGGCGTAGACGGTGTCGCCGGCGCCGGCCTCGACGGGGACGGATTCGCCGGTGAGCGCGGAGACGTCCAGGGCGGTGCGGCCGGTGCGGATGACGCCGTCGGTGGCGACGCGCTCACCTGGGCGGACTAGGAGCAGGTCGCCGATCACCAGGTCGGCGGGGGAGACGGTGACCTGGGCGCCGGCGCGGAGGATGGTGGCCTCGGCCGGGACCAGGGACAGCAGGGCGCGCAGCCCGCGGCGGGTGCGGGCGACGGCGTACTCCTCCAGGCCCTCGCTGATGGAGTAGAGGAAGGCCAGCATCGCTGCTTCGGCGACCTCGCCGAGGATGACCGCGCCGATCGCGGCGATCGTCATCAGGGTGCCGACGCCGATCTTGCCCTTGGCTAGTCGCTTGAGGGTGCTGGGGACGAACGTCCAGGCGCCGAGCGCCAGCGCGACGGCGTTCAGTCCGGTGACCACGCCCTGGCTGGCGTCGTTGAGGTCGGCGATGTACCCGGTGATCAGGAAGAGACCGGCGAGAGCGGCGAAGCGGAGTTCAGTGACCTCCCAGAGCCGTTCGGGCTCGTGTTCCTCCAGCTCGCCGTCGTCGTTGCGGGGCTCGTCGTGGCCGCAGCCGCAGGCGTCCGTCACGGTGCTACTTCCTCCGTCGTGGTGGGAATGGTCTCGGTCTGAGGATGCGGGTGGGTGTCCACTGGGCCGTAGCGGGGGCAGATCTCCACGGCCTCGCCGGTCAAGCCCAAGAGCTGCTCGGCCGCCGCGAGGAGGTCCATCAACTCGGGGTGGGCGATGGAGTAGAACATCTGCCGACCCTCGGGTCGGCCGACGACTAAGCCGCAGTCGCGCAGGCAGGCCAGATGCCCGGAGACGGTGCCCTGGGCCAGGCCGAGCGTGTTGGTCAGGTCCACCACCCGGCGTTCGCCCGCGGACAGCTGTCGGACGATCGCCAGCCTGTTGCGGTCCGCGAGCCCGTGGAACAGTGCCGCGCCGCGCTGCAGCGCCGGGTCAGCCTTGGGCGTTGTCATTGGCATGCGCCAATGATAGCGTCCGCCACATTGATCGTCTAATCCCGCTGACAGCGAAGCAGGTTGAGGAGCGTTCTACGATGGCGACGACAGCGGTGCGCCGCGAGCGGAGCGGGATGAGCGAGTCGGGTCCGGAGCCCGGGTGGTTCGTCGGTCTGCTGCTCCGTCGCCGCGGCGTGGTGCTGCTGGTGGCGTTACTGCTGATGGCTCTGGCTGGCGTGGCCGGGCGGGATGCTGGCGACAAGCTCGTTTCTGGTGCCTACCTGGACCCCTCGGCAGAGTCACAACAGGCAGCCGAACTCCTGACCCACCAGTTCCCCGGCGACCCCCCGAACCTGGTCCTGATCGTCGAGACAACCACTGGCACCCTGAACTCTTCCGAAGTCGCACAGTCAGGCCGCGCGCTCACCGAGCAGCTGGCCGAGACGCCCGGAGTCGCCGGTGTGCAGTCCTACTGGACGACACCGGACCCGGCGCTGCGCGGCGCCGACGACCGGTCAGCCGACGTCACCGTGCTGCCGATCGTGATGAACACCCGCGAGCAGATCACCGCCGACATGACCGCCAACGGAGTCACCACACCGTTCCTGCTCGACGACGGCACGGTCTCCGAGGCCTACGGAACCCTCGGCAAAGGCATGCATGCCGGACTGCCCGGGCACAGCTTCGTGCTCATCGACAGGCAGGGTCGACAGCGCTGGTACGGCGAATACCCCTCCATGTGGCTGGCACCCCAGGACCTGCTCGACGAGATCCGCAGCAACCTCAGCGCCTGACCACCGAGGCAGAGTACCGACCTCGATGAAGGTTCGATGAAGGTCTCTCCAGCCACCTTGTGGGAGTACCCCATGGGGGTATAGTCAAGTGCGAAGGCAGACACCCCGTCCGGGTACAGGCAGAGGAGGGTCGCGATGGCAGCCGAACCGGGATACATCACCGAGAAGCAGGCAGTGCTGACCCGGCTGCGCCGCATCGAGGGCCAGATTCGCGGCCTGCAGCGCCTGGTGGACGAGGAGCAGTACTGCATCGACATCCTCACCCAGGTCTCGGCGGCGACGAAGGCCCTCGAAGGCGTGGCGCTCGTTCTCCTCGACCAGCACCTCGAGCACTGCCTGACCCACGCCACCGACCCCGCCGAGGCCCAACAGAAGCTCAACGAGGCCTCCGCAGCGATCCGACGACTCGTCCGCTCATGACCGACCCGACCAACGAAGGAGCACCCATGCCCGCCCCACACACCAGCCACGAACTCCAGTTGGCCGACAGCCCCCCGAACGGCGGTGGCTGCGGCTGCGGAGGATGCGGCTGCGGCTCCAACACCGAGACCGGTAGTTCCACCGGCACCACCATCGAATCGACCGCCACCGCCGCAACGAAGGGAAACGAAATGACCACGACCAGCTACGACGTGACGGGGATGACCTGCGGCCACTGCGCCAGCGCCGTCACCAGCGAGCTCAAGAGCCTGGACGGCGTCAGCGACGTCTCCGTCGACCTCGTCGCCGGCGGGACCTCCTCGGTCACCGTGACCAGCGCCCAGCCCCTCGATCGGGCACAGGTCGCCGCAGCCCTCGACGAGGCCGGCGACTACCACCTCGCCTGACGGGCCAGGTCCCTCACGTCCGAAGCGCGATCCATCCCCCAGGAGGCACAGTCATGACCCAGCAGACCACCGCGTCCGACACCGTCAACGACATCGAGCTCGCCATCGGTGGGATGACGTGCGCCTCCTGCGCCGCGCGGATCGAGAAGAAGCTGAACAAGCTCGACGGCGTCACCGCCACGGTCAATTACGCCACCGAGAAGGCCAAGGTCAGCTACCCGACAAACCTCAGCCCCGACGACCTCGTTACGGTGGTGGAGGCCACCGGCTACACCGCGACTGTGCCGGCCCGGGCGCCCAGCGGTGACGAGGGCGTGGCCACCACCGAGCCGGACGATCGGGACCGCGAGGCCGCGGGGTGGTGGCAGCGCCTGGTGGTATCGGCCGTGCTGACGGTGCCGGTGCTGGCCATGTCGATGATCCCGGCGCTGCAGTTCGACAACTGGCAGTGGATCTCGCTGACCCTGGCCTCACCCGTCGTGGTCTGGGGTGCCTGGCCGTTCCACCGAGCCGCGGTGACCAACGCCCGTCACGGCGCCGCCACCATGGACACCCTGATCTCGGTCGGCGTCACCGCCGCCTGGCTGTGGTCGCTGTGGGCACTGCTGTTCACCCACGCCGGGATGACCGGGATGCGGATGCCGTTCGACCTCTTCCCCGACGGCGAGGCGGACGTCCACATCTACCTCGAAGTGGCGGCCGCGGTCACCACCTTCATCATCGCGGGCCGCTACTTCGAGGCCCGCGCCAAGCGCCAGTCCGGTGCGGCGTTGCGCGCCCTGCTCGACATGGGCGCCAAGGACGTCGCCGTCCTCCGTGACGGCGCAGAGGTGCGCGTGCCCGTGAGCCAGCTGGCGGTCGGGGACCGGTTCATCGTGCGTCCGGGGGAGAAGGTCGCCACCGACGGTGTCGTCGAGGACGGCACGTCGGCCGTCGACGCCTCCATGCTCACCGGAGAGCCAGTGCCCGTCGAGGTCGGGCCCGGCGACTCCGTCGTCGGTGCCACCGTCAACGCCGGCGGTCGCCTCGTCGTCCGGGCCACCCGCGTCGGAGCCGACACCCAGCTGGCCCAGATGGCCCGCCTGGTCGAGGACGCCCAGAACGGCAAGGCCGAAGTCCAACGCCTCGCCGACCGAGTCTCGGCAGTCTTCGTCCCCATCGTCATCGCCCTCTCCCTGGCCACGCTCGCCGGGTGGCTGCTGAGCGGCCACAGTGTCACCGCCGCGTTCACCGCCGCAGTGGCGGTCCTGATCATCGCCTGCCCCTGCGCCCTCGGGCTGGCCACGCCCACCGCCCTGCTCGTCGGCACCGGCCGCGGCGCCCAGCTCGGCGTACTCATCAAGGGCCCCGAGGTGCTCGAATCCACCCGGGTGGTCGACACCATCGTCCTGGACAAGACCGGCACCGTGACCACCGGACGGATGGAGCTGGTCGAGGTCGTCCCCGCCGACGGCGTCGACCCTGCTGACCTGCTCCGACTGGTCGGGGCCCTCGAGAACGCCTCGGAACATCCGATCGGTCAGGCCATCGCCACCGGTGCCACCCAACGACTCGACAGGCAGCTGCCCGACGTCGAGGGGTTCACCTCGACGCAAGGCCTCGGGGTCGCCGGTGTGGTCGACGGCCACGCGGTCGTGGCGGGTCGACCCTCCTGGCTCGCCGGAGAGTGGAGCCAGCCACTGGACGCGCACCTGACGCAGGTGATCGACACCGCCGAGCAGCAAGGCCGGACCGTGATCGCCGCCGGCTGGGACGGATCGGCGCGCGGTGTGGTCGTGGTCTCGGATGCGATCAAGCCCACCAGCGCCCAGGCCGTGGCCGAGCTGAAGGAGCTGGGGCTGGAGCCGGTGCTGCTCACCGGCGACAACGAACGCGCCGCCCGGGCCGTCGCCGCAGAGGTCGGCATCGCGGAAGTCATCGCCGAGGTCCTCCCAGCCGACAAGGTGGCCGTCGTCGAACGCCTGCAACGCGAGGGCCGCACCGTCGCCATGGTGGGAGACGGCGTGAACGACGCCGCCGCCCTGGCCACCTCGCATCTGGGGATCGCTATGGGCACCGGCACCGACGTCGCCATCGAGGCCTCCGACCTCACCCTGGTCCGCGGCGATCTCCGCGCCGCCGTCGACGCGATCCGGCTGTCCCGGCGCACCTTGCGCACGATCAAGGGCAACCTGTTCTGGGCCTTCGCCTACAACGTCGCGGCACTGCCCCTGGCCGCGCTCGGCTTGCTCAACCCGCTGATCGCCGGCGCCGCGATGGCGTTCTCCTCGGTGTTCGTGGTGTCCAACAGCCTGCGGCTTCGCCGGTTCCAAGCGGTCTCCACGCAATCAACCGAGACACCGCACCTGGATCACGACTCGACCAGGACCAACCCTTCCAAGGTGGAGGCAGGACGATGACCACGCACCAGCACCCCAGCGGCCGCCACGACCACGACGCGGACGCGCACCGTGACGGCGCCGCCACCGCTGTCCTCGAGGTCTCCGGCGTTCAATGGGCGACCAGCAAGAACGTCGCCGAGGCCGTGCTGTCCCGTCAGCCGGGCGTGATCTCCGTGGACGCCAACCCGGTCGCGCAGACCGCCACCGTCACCTACGACCCGAAGCGCACCAGCATCAGTGAGCTGCGGGACTGGGTCCGCGAGTGCGGCTTCCACTGCGCGGGACAGTCCGTTCCCAGCCACGTGTGCGACCCCATGCTCGAACCAGGTCATGACCACCCCGTCGACCACGCTCGGCGGGGCACGGACGGCGCACACGACGCGCACGCCGGGCATCACGGTCACGCCGGAGCTACCGGTCCGGAGTCGCCCGTCTCGTCACCGCACGACGCGATGGGTCACGGCGGTCACGGGGAGATGTCGATGGCCGACATGGTCCGCGACATGCGCAACCGGTTCCTGGTCGCCGTGCTGCTTGCCGTACCCGTCTCGCTGTACTCGCCGATGGGGCGCGACATGCTCGGCTTCGACGCCGCCGCCCCGTTCGGCATGCGCGACGACATCTTCACCCTGATCCTGTCGCTGCCTGTCATCTTCTACTCCGCGTGGATCTTCTTCGACGGCGCCTGGCGGGCCCTGCGGGCCCGGACCCTGGACATGATGGTGCTGGTGGCCGTGGCCGTCGGCGCCGGTTGGCTCTATTCCCTCGGGGTCACTATCACCGGCGGCGGCGAGGTCTTCTACGAGGCCGCGGTGATGCTCACCGCATTCGTGCTGCTCGGCCACTGGTTCGAGATGCGGGCCCGAGGCGGTGCCAACGACGCCATCCGCACCTTGTTGGACCTGGCCCCGCCGATGGCGGTCGTGCTCCGCGCGGGTGAACCCGTCGAGGTCCCGACCTCCGAGGTCCAGGTCGACGACCTGCTCCTGGTTCGCCCCGGCGCGAAGATCGCCACCGACGGCACCGTGGAAGAAGGCGAGTCCGAAGTCGACGAGTCCATGGTCACCGGCGAGAGCCTCCCGGTGCACAAGGCGCCGGGCGACCAGGTCATCGGCGCCACCGTCAACGCCAGCGGCACGCTTCGAGTGCGCGCCACCAAGGTGGGCTCCGACACCGCCCTGGCCCAGATCGTCGCCCTGGTGCAGCAGGCACAGAACTCCAAGGCCCCCGGACAGCGGCTCGCCGACAAGGCCGCGTTCTGGCTGGTCCTCGTCGCCCTCGTCGGAGGAGTCGGCACCTTCCTGGTCTGGCTCGCGGCAGGCGCCAGCGTGCAGACCGCCCTGCTGTTCGCCATCACCGTCGTCGTCATCACCTGCCCCGACGCCCTCGGGTTGGCCACGCCGACAGCGATCATGGTCGGCTCCGGTCTCGGGGCGAAGCGCGGAATCCTGTTCAAGAACGCCACTGCGATCGAGTCCTCCGCCCGCATCGACACCGTCGTGTTCGACAAGACCGGCACCCTCACCAAGGGAGAGCCCGAGGTCACCGAGGTGGTGGTCGACGACTTCGATCACGACCGGGTGCTGGCCCTCGCCGGCGCACTCGAACGCGAGTCCGAGCACCCGCTCGCAGACGCCGTCGTCCGGCACGTCGACGCCACCGACGTCCCGCGGCTGCGGGCCACCGGGTTCCGCAACGTCACCGGCATCGGCGCCCTCGCCGAGGTCGACGGCCACCAGGTGGCCATCGGCAACCGACGCCTGATGGAGTCCGAAGGCGTCACGATCGGCGACGTGGGCGCGCGGCGCGACGAGATCGCCTCCGGAGGCCGCACAGCGGTGTTCGTCGCCGTCGACGGCCGAGCCGTCGCCGTGATCGGCATTGCCGACGCGGTCCGTGAGACCTCCGCCGCCGCTGTCGCGGCACTCCACGAGGCGGGCATCAGAGTCGCGATGCTGACCGGTGACAACCGCGCGACTGCCGAGCGGATCGCCGAGGAGCTGGGGATCGACGACGTCATCGCCGAGGTGCTGCCCGAGGACAAGGCGCACCAGGTCCAGCAGCTGCAGGCTCAGGGACGCACCGTCGCGATGGTGGGCGACGGCGTCAATGACTCTCCCTCGCTGGTACAGGCCGATGTCGGCATCGCCGTGGGCGCGGGCACTGACGTCGCGATCGAGGCCGCCGACGTCGTGCTCATGCGGTCCGACCCGCTGGACGTCCCAGTGGCGCTGACGATCGGCCGGGGCACGCTGCGCAAGATGCGCCAGAACCTCGGCTGGGCGGTGGGCTACAACGCGATCGCCCTACCGATCGCGGCGGGCGTGTTCGAGCCCGCCTTCGGGCTGGTGCTCCGACCGGAGGTTGCCGCCTTGTCGATGTCCGGGTCCAGCTTCCTGGTCGCGGTCAACGCGCTCCTGCTCAAGCGCCTGCGGTTGCCTGCACAGCCCGCGGATGCTGAGCCGGTAAGAGACGAACGCCTTCAGCCCGTGGGCTGACACTCATCCCCTGCGAGGGCTTGTCGAACTGTGTGCCGGCAAGCCCTCGCATGTAGTCACTGCTGACCCAGCTCCTTTGGCAGTGGCAGGGCCAAGAGCGCCCGCAGGAACTCTCGGGCACTCCATTGAGCATCCTGGAGGCTCGAGGCCGAGCCTTGGAAATCGGGGACGGGTCGTGCGTCGGCTTCTTCCTTCGTCGTAGCCGGTCCGTTCTCCTCGATGTCCTGGACCAGCCAGTCCATCTCCTTGATCTCCTTGCGCTGCGTCGCCGCGATGCCGTCCGCTAGCTCGCGGACCCGGACGTCCTCGATTCCGGCTCTCTCGCTGGTCAAGATGGCGATCGAGTGGTGGGGGATCATCGCCTTCATGTAGCTCTCGTCATCGACGAGGACCTGCGAGCGCGACAGGTACAAAGCTGTACCGCCAAGCACGATCGCGCCCAGGACGATGCCGACGTTCACCACACGGTTCCGGTACATCATCCCCCACATGAACGCCAGCATGATGAGGGCCATCGCCGCGCCCATGAGGAGTGCCATGTACACGCGCTCCTCGCTGAAGCGGACATGATCGGCGCTGAACGCGTTGGTGTAGGTGAGCCCGAACATGACGACAGTCGACGTCGCGATCATCAGTCCGAAACGCAGATACATCTTCGCCTCGTGGTGTCCGCTGGAGTTGCCGTCGTGAGCTCCGTTGTCGCTGTTGTGCTCGGAATGTTCGTCCGGCTCGGGGTGGGTGGCATGCTGCTGTTTGTTCTGCTGACGCTGGTTCATCTCGTTGTCCTTCAAGGTCGAAGTCGGTGCGTGCAGGCGGCATGGGATGACCGAACCTCTCGGATCCGGTCATCCCAAGCGGCCGCGTTAACCGATGGCGCTCAGGACGCGGTTGCAGGCGTCCTCGCACCGGCGGCACGCCTCGGCACAGATGCGGCAGTGCTCATGCATCTCGGCGTGCTTCTCGCACTCCTCCGCGCAGGACCTGCAGGCTTGAGCGCACGCCTGCAGCACTGCGCGGGTGATGTTGGCGTCGTAGCCCGTGTGGCGTGACAGCACCCGGCCAGTGGCCTCGCAGATGTCGGCGCAGTCTGAGTTCGTGCGGATGCACTTGGTCAGTTCGGCGACCATTTCCTCGCTCAGGCACGCGTCGGCGCACGCCGTGCACGCCTGAGCGCACTCCACGCATGCTTCTACGCATTGCGCCAAGAGCTCGCGGTCGGTGTTGATCTCCGCCGGGTAGGTCTTCATCATGTCGCTGATCGTGCTGGTCATGAGCTTCTCCGTATCGTCGTGATGTGGTCCTGTGGGCTATCGAGTGCGCAGCAGCGGGCACCGTGGTGGTGTCACAGGCTGCACAGAGCCCTCAGGTCCGGATCACCGGAGACGCGCGTGGCGGCGAGAGGGGCGGGGGACTTCCGCGGGCGGTTGCCCTCCAGTGGGCGACGAGGAGCCGCCGCGAGGGCAATGCCCTGAGCAGGCGGGTCGGTTCACGCCACATTCCGCCCCGGCGTAACAGCAGAATGCCGACGGCAAGGATGGAGAGACAGGCGCCCAGCAGGTGCAGGAGCTGTGCACTTCCGTTCTCGCTACCAGGCCCGTGGTCAGAGCCGGCGCCGCGCAGACCCTCGCCGTCCCTGCCAGACCCGACGGAAGCCGCCTGCATGGCTTCTCCTGTCGCGGCGGAGGCTCCCGCCGGCGCGACCATGGTCATGCCCACGTGTCGGGCGAACAGGTTGTCGCCTGAGGCACCGGCGAGCACGAAGAGAGCGGCCAGGACACACCCACCGAGCGTTCGAGCTCGGCTGAAGGGCGGTCGCTGGCGGCGGTCCATCACTCCACCTGTACCCCTATGGCGCTGAGGTCATACGCAAGCTGCTGTCGGCCGTCCGAACCATGGTGCCGTCAGTGGACGAGATCTACTCGCGACGGCCACGGGTTCGGCCGACAACCGGCCAAGCCCTTGGTCTGCTGCAACATCACTGGCGCGAGCCTTCCCGGACCGGGACACCCGACGTGGGGATAGCCCAGGGCGTGGCCAGTCTCGTGGTTGACGACGTAGCGCCGGTATGCCCGCAGGTCACCGGCGTATCCGTATGCGCCGAACTGCCAGCGCCAGGCATTGAGAACGACGTCGTCGCCGTTGCGGCACGACAGCCGACCGCCCGTGTCGAGCGGTGCGCAGAGTTCATCGGCCGTCTCTGGGGTGGCCAGGACGATCCGGAGGTCGGCATGGCCATCGACGCGGACGAGCGTGTGTCGCGTCGCCCAGCCCCGCTGATCAGACAGGGTCTCTTCGACCAGCCGCGCCACATCCGCCGTGTTGAAGGGCAGGCCCTGCTCGACCTCGACCCGGTACGTCACCCCGTTCTGCGAGCCGCGCGGCGCGGCGGCGGCGACTTCAAAGGTGCCTGCGCCGCGCTCCGGAATGCGAGTGGCGGGGGAGGGGGGCCCACTCGGATCTGGGTCACGATCTCGACGGACCTCCACCTCGCCGTCGGTCCGCTCGCGCCTGACAGCCTGTTCAGCGGAAGGAGATGCGGCAATTGCAGTGCGGCCGCCCGCGTCTTCGGTGTCCGTCGGGCGGGGGATGAGAAACGCGACGGGTCCAGCCACGGCGGCAGTCGTCGCCAGCGCCGCCAGGCCGGTGAGCCCTGCCGTGGCACGCCGACGTGGCGCGCGATGGGAACCCGCTCGTCGATGCGTGGCTTTGCGCCTACTCATCGTCCCGGCACCGTCACAGCACGCGGGACCAGGTGTCGCCGCCATCGGTGGACTGGTAGACGGTGGTCTCGGTCGCGGCGAACCAGCGCTGGGCGCTGATGGTGAATGCGGCCGGTTGGCCATCGATCGAGCCGACCTCGCGCCAGGTTCGACCGGTGTCGGTGCTGACCCGAACGACGCCGTCGGGGTCGACACCGGCCAGGGTCCCGTCGGGAGTGGTGTCGAGGTACATCATGTTCGGGCCGCCGAGCTCACGGGTCTCGCCGGACCTGGTGTTGATGCTGACGAGCTGGCCGTTGGCGTCGGTAGCGATCAGCGAGTCGTTGTCATCGACCGCCGCAACGCTGATCAGCGGACCTCGGTATGTCTCGTCGAAGCTCTTCCGGTCCTCGGTGCGCAGCAGGCTTCCGGACGTGGCGTCGTATGCGTAGAGGGCGTCGCCGGCGGGCTCGAGGATGTGGAAGTCCGCCTCACCCTGGAGGGCGAGGGGGGTCCAGGTCTCTCCGGCGTCGGTGGATTCGATCAGGCCCAGGTGGGCGGGCAGGTCCTCGCGGAGGTCCGGGTGCCCGCTTCCCAGGAAGTGGCCAGGGCCGACAACGGTGAACGCCATCGTGTCCTGATACCGGTCTGCGACGCGGCTCGGCCGGCCGCTCTCGTCGACGTGGAAGAGGCCGAAGTGGGTGGCGACGTAGAGGCTGTCGTCGGCCGGATCGACGCCGAGACCGTGGATGTGGCCGACGCTCGTGTCCTCATCGGCGGGCGGCGCTGTCGCTGGGGTGTCCTTGGCGCAACCGCCCGAGACGAGGACGGCACCGAGGAGGATGCCTGTGAGGGCGACATGGGGTCGGTACATAACAGTGGCTCCGAGGTGAGGATGGCGCCGGGCTGGCGGAGTAGCTCCGTCCTGCCCGGCACCAGGGACGAGATCAGGACTTCAGCAGGTCCTGCATCGTCTGGATCTCCTCCGCCTGTGTCGTCTCGATCTCCTTGGCCATGTCGACAGCCTCGGGGAACTCGCCCTCGGACTGCTCGGTCTTCGCCATCTCGATCGCACCCTCGTGGTGCTCGATCATCATGGTGAGAAACATCTGGTCGAACTCCGCGCCGGACGCCGACTCGAGGTCGGCCATCTCGTTCTCGGTCATCATTCCGCCCATGTCGTCGGAGGACATGTCGCCGTGATCCATGCCCGACATGCCCTCATCCGGGACGTCCTCGCCCCATGACTCCAACCAGCCGGTCAGTGTCTCGATCTCGGGGCCTTGGGCTGCCTCGATGTCGGTGGCGAGGTCCTTGACCTCCTGGCTTTCAGCTCGTGACTCGGCGAGGTCGGCCATCTCGATGGCCTGCTGGTGGTGGGGGATCATCTCCTGGGCGAAGGTGACGTCGGCCTCGTTATGGCTGGCCGCGGTGTCAGTGTCGTCGTCGTTGCTGCAGGCGGCAAGGGTGAACAGCGAGGCCGCCACAACGGCGGTGATCAGCGACTTGCGCATGAGTGTTTCTCCATCTGTGTGATCAGGTGTCTGGGCAGGCGAAACCACGAGCCGCCCAAACGTGGGCGCCTCGTGACGAATGCCTGTCAGCAGCGGATCACACAGAGCATGCCGAGGCTGGGCGGGTCCCGGTCACGCCCGATGAACAGTCGGGGCTGCCATGCCGGCAGCAGGGTCCGGGGGATGCGGACACCCCGACGCACCAGCAGGAGTGCGATCCCGAGCACCAGGCCGGCCAGCACGGCTAGGCAGAGGCCAAGAAGCCCCGCACCGTTCTCGCCGATGGGCTCCTCAGAGCTCATTCCCACTGGATGACCCGCGACGATCGGTTCGGAGGTATCCGGCTCACTGGCCGCTGGATCGACAGAAGACCGAACAGCGCGACGGCCACGGCGGCCAGCGCGTAGCGCGCGCCGCGTGTCCCGGCCGGTGCTCGGAGGTCCCGCATGCCGCCGATCCTAGTTGGGCACGAACAGGCACGAATCGTGGCTCATCCTCCGAGCCGACTGCGATTCGAGTCACGCCGCGCTTATGTCCCGAAAACGCCAGCACAAGCCGGCTGATCCGAGCAGAAAACGTCAAGATGATCTGGAGCCGACACGGCGGGTTGTGCGCATCTGTGCAGGTCAGAGCACACATCGGCAAGTGGGGTCAAAAGCGCCAGCGGCGGAACGCACACGCGCTGGAGGTCCAGAGGTCGCAGGTTCAAATCCTGCCCCCGCTACTGAAAAGTGGCCCGTGGCCTGCGGAAATGCAGGACACGGGCCATTTGTCATTTGAGCCATTCTGGCTTGTGTCGCGCTTTGTGACCCGAAAACCCCCTCTGCAGCGGGTCCGGTGCCGGGTTCGCCACCTGGATTCAGCCTGGGTGGTCGGCGACCTTGGTGATCATCGCGGTGCGGCCGACGTCGCCGATCGGCTGCGGTGGCCTTCGGCTGTGTCTGGTTTCGGGCGCCGAGGAGGACGGCGGCGAGGATGGGGTTGATGAGCTCGGGCCAGAGCGAATCGGGCATATGAGCTCGATGTCGTCGACCTGTGAAAAGGGCCGTCCTGGACTATGACGCGCGACGTTGTCGCGCTGCGGACACGGCTCGTTGGAACTCGGGATCGTTGTGAAGCGTTCGCAGCCGACGTCAAAGGCGGTCTTCCTTCTTGACGAGTGCCGATGGCACGTGATCGCTCCTCGGGTCCGGCGGCGCTGCCTGCCCTCACAGCGGCAGGATCAAGGTGCCTGGCTGGCGGCCGGGTGTGGCTGTGCCTAAACTCAGGATGCGATGACTCTTGCCGACCGCACCTTCCCGGGAGCCGTGAGGACGCGGCTTCCGCTGGTCGTCCTCCTGTGCGCAGTCGCGCTCGGAATCGTTGGCATGCACGGGCTGGCGTCCGGGCCGGACTCCGGCGAGCACATCGGGCACCACGCCGCCCCGACGATCATCATGACCACCGACACCACGGTGGGCGTGGTCGCATCCCTCGGCGTCGTTGCCGGGGACGAGGCCCCGCCGGCGGATGACGGGGGGTTGCTCGCGCTGTGCCTGATGATGCTCACGCCCGGTTTGGCGCTGGGCTTGTGGCTGCTCGCTATTGCGGCACGTGGCGGGGGATGGCGTCTGCCGCGTCTGGTGCCGTGGGTCGTCGCCGCGCTCGACGTGGCGGGGCTGCCACCGCCGTTCGAACGACAGCTGACCGTACTCCGGATCTGATCAGGCACACCGGCGCACCACCCGCATGGGTCCGGTGCGTCCGTCCTGCCCGTCATTCGATCTCATTTGGAGTATGCGCATGTGCGCGACGCGCAAATCGCTGAGTCTGTCTTCTGGTCTCCCTCTGGTCGTCGGCCTCTCCATGGCCGTGGCCCTGCTCGCCAGCTGTAGCTCTACGTGGAACCAAACCGCCTCGGACGCCGCTGCGGCCGGGGAGGAGTTCGGCCATATCCACTCTCTCGACGTGAACCCCGCGGACGACACGCTCTACGTCGCGAGTCATCACGGGGTGTTCGCCCTCGGTGCCGACGGCTTCGAGCGTGTGGGGGAGGAGCGTTTCGATGCGATGTCGTTCACCATCGCCGACGCGGACCGCTTCCTGATGAGTGGTCACCCAGAGCCGGGCGCCGGGGGACCCGCGCACTTGGGACTCTCCGAGTCGACAGACTCCGGTCGGACGTGGAGGTCGCTCTCGTTGGAAGGGGAGGCGGACTTCCATGCGCTCGAGGCGTCGGGTGAGCGCGTGTACGGGGTCGACTCCCAGAGCGGGCGCCTCATGTTGACCGAGGACGGCAGGCGGTGGCGCGACCTGGGCCAGTTGCCCGCCGCCGACGTGGCCGCCCATCCAGGCAACCCCGATCTTGTGCTGCTGACCGATGGCAGCGGTTCGCTCGTCCGGCTCCAGGTCTCCGGGTCTCCCGAGCTCGTGGAGTCCGCGCCGCGGTTGTTGCTCCTGGACTGGGACAGCGAGGACCTGCTGGTCGGGGCCGGCCCCGAGGGGTCGGTCTACCGCAGCGACGACGGTGGGGACTCCTGGCGGGAGGTGGGATCACTCCCGGACGTGCCTCGCGCGCTGACCGCCACCGAGTCGCGGTGGTATGCCGCCACGGAGGGCGGCGTCCTCGTGTCCACCGATGCTGGTGCGACGTGGTCCGAGATCGATCAGCCATGATCGCGTTGTTCTACGGAGTGCTGCTGGTCCTCGGCGTCGTGATGCTGGTGGTGACGGCGGTGCGGGTGCTGGCCGGAGGCCTCGAAGCCGGTTCGGGCCGGCCCGGTCGGCCGAGCGGGACGGGTGGTGCCCGACAGATCCTCGAGGAGCGGTACGCGGCGGGCGAGCTGAGCACGGAGGAGTACCAGCACCGGTCGCGCGTCCTGAGGGAGGGGAAGTCGTGAATCCGATCAGCCGACGCACGGCTCTGACGATGGGCGGTGCCGGCCTGGTGGGCACCGTCGTCGGTGGCACGGGCCTGTGGCGCGAGCTGTCCACCTCGGTCCTGGACCCCGTCGCCGGGGAACTGTTCACCGAGCCCGAGGTTCTCCGGAGCACCGGGGGTCTACTGGAGGTGCGACTGGAGGCTGCGCTGGGCAAGCACGAGGTCGCCGGACGCGAAGCGACGACCCTGGGCTACAACGGCGGCGTGCCGGGTCCCACGTTGCGGCTGCGACCGGGCGACACGTTGCGGGTGGAGCTGGTGAACCGGCTCGATCGGGTCACTAACCTGCACGTGCACGGGCTGCACGTGTCCCCCGAGGGCAACGGCGACAACGTGTTCGTCGCTGTCGATCCGGGCCGGGCGCATCGCTACGAGTATCGGTTGCCCGACAACCATCCACCAGGCGTGTACTGGTACCACCCGCACCACCACGGCACGGTCGCGGACCAGGTGTTCGGCGGACTCTACGGCGCCATCATCGTGGAGGACGACGAGGAGATCCCCGTCGACCGGGAACGGGTCATGGTCGTCTCCGACATCACCCTGGACTCCGGCGGGTCGCTGGTCAGCCCGTCCACCATGGAGCGGATGATGGGCCGCGAGGGTGAGCTGGTCCTGGTCAACGGTGCCGCCAAGCCGGACCTCAAGGGCCGCTCGGGAGAGCGTGAACGGTGGCGGATCATCAACGCCTGCACCGCCCGCTACCTCGCGCTGAGACTGCCAGAACAGCGCGCCCGGGTTGTTGGCCGCGACGTGGGTCGGCTGCCCCGGGACATGGCGTTGGAGGACGTCGTGCTCGCCCCCGGGAACCGGCTCGACCTGGTGGTCGATCTTTCCGAGGGAGGCAGCGAGCTCATCGCGATGCCGGTCGACCGCGGCGGCATGATGGGCCAGATGATGGGCGGGGGTCCGAGGCCAGGGGGTGGCGGTCCGGTGACCCTCGCCCGCTTGAGCGTTTCCGCGAGCGGCAACCGAGCCGTGGGTGAGATCCCCGCGGGCACGGCTGTCCGTGACCTGCGTGACGCTGACGTCGATGGTCGTCGGTCGATCACCTTCCAGATGGGCATGGGCGGGATGATGGGCGGCGGCGACGGTCCGATGAGCTTCACCTTCGACGGTGAGGAGTTCGACGCCGACCGGATCGACCAGCAGGTGGGGATGGACACGGTGGAGGAGTGGACCATCGGCAATGACAGCCCGATGGATCATCCCTTCCATCTGCACGTGTGGCCGATGCAGCTGCTGGAGGTCGATGGGCAACAGCTGTCTGAGCCGGTCTGGCTCGACGTCGTGAACGTTCCCGCCCGCAGCCAGGTCAAGGTCCGGGTCGCGTTCGAGGACTTCGGCGGTCGGACCGTCTACCACTGCCACATCCTCGACCATGAGGACCGGGGAATGATGGGCACCGTTCTGGCCAGTTGACCTCGAGGCGGTCACTGCCCCGAGCCGGCCGACTGACAAACACAGCGGAGCCCTCGGGGCTCCAGGAATGGAAGAGAGGTGAGACCCATGTATGGCAACGGAGGGGGCATGGGCTGGATGTGGTTCACCTGGCCGATCATGATCCTGGTCATCGTCCTCGTCCTCGTGATGCTGATTCGCGGCAGCGGCGGAGGCACGAACCGCGGCAGTGGCAGCGCGCCACCGCCTGGACCGGGGACCGGGAGAACTCGAGCGCAAGAGATCCTCGACGAGCGCTACGCCCGGGGCGAGCTCACCGACGAGGAGTACCAGGACCGTCTCAGTCAGCTCCGAGGCGACACCGACCAGTAGGCACAGACGGAACCACTCCGCCGGATCACCGACGACAAGCACTGGTGCCACAACCGGCGATGTGGATGCGTACCCCGGATGAGAGGAGTCCCAGCATGACCACGAAGTCCGAGAAGAACCAGTCCTCCGAGCACGAGCAGCACACGAAGCACGAGCGCAAGATGTACCTCATCTTCGCGGCCATGATCACCACGTCGACGGTGACGATGTTCCTACTCACCTACACCAACGCGTTCACCTGGTCGCACATGACGTTCAGCGAGGAGCGGGTCTACATGGCCATCCTCATGGGGTCGGCGATGGCGATCATCATGCTCGGCTTCATGTGGGGGATGATGTACAAGAACGTCAAGGTCAACGTCGCCATCATCGTGGCCGCGCTCGTCGTCGGGGGCTCCGCGTTGTGGCTGTCCCGGTCGCAGACCTTCGTGCAGGACGAGGCCTACATGAAGGGCATGATCCCGCACCACTCGATCGCGATCCTCACCAGCGAGCGGTCCGAGATCGACGACGTGCGTGTGCGCAAGCTGGCCGACGAGATCATCAAGGCTCAGCGCATCGAGATCGCCGAGATGAAGTGGCTGATCGGGGACATCGAGAAGAACGGTGCCGCCACCACCGAGGAAGAGGCCAAGCAGCGCCCCGTCCCGGACTTCGAGGCGAGCCCCTGAGCACGGATCCCCGTCCATAGCCAGCCAGTGGCGAGGATCTGAACGCGAGAGGAGAGTCATGTACGCAGGGGTTGTCGTGATGGCGAGCGCGGTCGGGGTGCTCGTGCTCGGGCTGTACGCGCTGCACAGGCTCACCGCCGTAGCGCCGGACTCGCTAATCGTGCTTCCGTTCGAGTCGGGGTGGGCCCCCGAGCAGCACGCACTGTCGCGATACCACGTGCGCTGGTACCTCGCGACGCTGCTCTTCCTCGCCTTCGACGTCGAGATGCTGTTCATGTATCCCTGGGCGGTCGTCGTCGCACAGGTCGGCGCGACCGCGGTCGTCGAGATGTTCCTCTTCTTGGCTGCTTTGTTCGTCGCCGTGCTCTGGGCATGGCGGGAGGGGGCACTGCGTTGGGTCTGAGTGACGCGATCGCACGGAGCGCTTTCCGGCACGCTCACGCTCTGGTCGTCGAGGTGCCGGGCTCGTGGCGCACGCGAGTGGCGGCGGAGCGCAACGTGGCCGCCCGTGGATGGCACCTCGCCATCTCACCCGCGGACGCCGACGTACTCGTCGTGTGCGGCGAACCCGGGCCGGGGCTCGCGGAGGCGATCGAAGGCATTTGGCACCAGATGCCGGGACCTCGGGTGCGCGTTCACGTGCACGCGGGCGACGAGGTGGGTGCTCGACTGGACGAAGCACACACCGGCCTGCTCGACACCGACCGCCACCGCCGTGACGCGCAGCAGCGACCCACCGCCTCCGAACTCCTCGCCGAGCAGGCCGGATCTCGAGCCGAGAGTCATGGTGGCCATGGAGACACGGACCACGGTTCAGCCGGCGGCCACGAAGGCATGGACCACGAGGGCCACGAGGGCATGGACCACGGCGGCCACGAGGGCATGGACCACGAGGGCCACGAGGGCATGGACCACGGCGGCCACGAGGGCATGGACCACGAGGGTTACGAGGGTTACGAGGGTTACGAGGGCCACGAGGGCCACGAGGGCCACGAGGGTCACGAGGGTCACGAGGGCCACGAGGGCCACGAGGGCCACGAGGGCCACGAGGGCATGGACCACGGCAGCCATGAGGGCATGGAGCACGGCAGCCATGAGGGCATGGACCACGGCGGCCACGAGGGCATGGACCACGGCGACATGGAGATGTCACCGGGAGGCATCCCTCTCGCGGAGGGCGGCGAGGACCGAGATGGGCTCGAGATGGACGTCTTACAGGTGCGTCTCGGGCCTGTGCTGCGGGACTGGCCGGCCGGTTTGGTGTTGCACTGCTCGCTTCAGGGCGATGTCATTGTCGAGGCACAGGCCGAGCTCGTCGACGGGCGTGCCCGCCAGGATGACGACGTTGTCGGGCCGGCCCGCGGCATCGACAACATCGCCTCGCTGCTGGCGTTGGCGGGGTGGGACGACGCCGCGGCAGAGGCCCGAAGGATCCGCGACACCGCCCTGGAGTCCGGAGAGGGGGCGGCGGGGTCGGAGCTCGAGCGTCTGCGCCGGAGGGTCCGTCGTTCGTGGACGTTGCGCTGGTCGCTGCGAGGCGTCAGGCGGCTGAGCGACAAGGAGGCCCACGCCCGGAGGTTGCCGGCCGACGCGGTCGGTGACACCTACGACCGGCTGATGGGCATGTTGGACCGGGCGGTCGCCGGTGTTGCCGCGACCGCCGCCGGTGACACCGGCACTCGGACGAACGACGCCGGCCGCACACTCTCGACCGACCACCTGGCACATCTGGTCATGGGTCTTGATCTCGCCACGGCGCGACTGGTCCTCGCCAGCCTCGACATCCACGAGCTGCTCGCCGGACAGGCGGAGCACGAGGTGTCCCATGGATGACCCGACCTCGATGACCGACTCGCCGATCACCACCGTTGCACCCGGCTGGGCGATCGTCGCGTTGGGGATCCTGGGCGCGCTGGCCGTGACCGCTGCCGTGCTGGACGGTGCCCTCGCCGCGCGTGCGCGGGGCGGCCCGGGCGGGAAGATGGGCGGGCCGGTCCGGCCGTTCGGTGAGGCGGCCCGGCTGATGCGGCAGCGACGTCGTACCACCGTCGAAGCCGACCGCCTGCTGTGGCGCATCGGGGGGGCCGGGCTGCTGGTGACGGCGGCGCTGATGGTGACGGTCGTGCCGTTGGGGGAGTGGACCATCTTCGACCTCGACGTGGGCGTCATGTGGTTCAACGCCATGGACGTGATGGTCTGGGCGCTGGTGTGGTTGACCGGGTGGGGTGCGAACTCGGCACACTCGCTGGTCGGCGGCTACCGGTTCCTGGCGCACGGACTGGGCTACGAGCTTCCGTTGATGTTCGCCCTGGTCGCTCCGGCGATCGCCGCGGAGACCCTGAACGTGGGCGCGGTTGCGGCGGCCCAGGAGGGCCTCTGGTTCGCTGTCTGGATGCCGGTGGCGTTCCTGGTCTACCTGCTCGGGGTCGCGGCCTTCTCCGTGTGGGGGCCTTTCGCCCCGGCGATCGGCACGGACGTCTCCGGTGGCGCACGGGCGGAACTGTCGGGCGTGGACCGGTTGGTGTTCGAGGCGGGGCGATACGCGCTGCTGGCCGCCGGCGCCGCGTTCGCGGTTCCGATGTTCCTCGGCGGCGGCGCCGGTCCGCTGCTGCCGGGCTGGGCCTGGGTGTTGGTGAAGACCGTTGCCCTGCTCGCGGTCCTGGTCTGGCTGCGGCGGCGGCTGCCGGCCTTCCGCCCCGACAAGTTCATGGAGGTGGGCTGGATGCTGCTGCTCCCGGCCGTGCTGCTGCAGGACCTGGTCGTCGCCGTCATCGCCGTCTGGAGGTCGTGAACGTGCTCACCGACATCGCCTTCTGGGGGATCGGGCTCGTCGCGGTGCTCGGCGGCGCCGCGGTCTTCTACGTCGATTCGATGGCTCGAGCGACATACGCCCTCGCCCTGTCCTTCGTCGCGGTCGGCATGCAGGTGCTCTTCCTGCAGCAGAACTACGTCGGCGTGGTGACGATCCTGATGATGGTCATGGAGATGGCGATCATGGCCGTCTACATGGTCATGTTCATGGGGATGAACCCCGCTCTGATGCCGATGAGCATGGTGCACAGCAACAAGACCGCCATCGCCGTCGCCCTGACCACGTTCCTGGCGCTCGCGACGGGCGTCCTGATGGTCGACTGGCCCACCCGCCGGGGCAGTCCACCGCCGGACGTCACCATGGCGCTGGGGGAGTCGTTGATGGGCCCGAAGATGCTGGTGATGGCCGTGATCAGTCCGGTCATGGTGGCCACCATCGTGGCCGGGGTGGTGCTCGCGGCGCACCGCACCCGCTACGACCGGTTCGGCGATGACCTGAAGCAGCGCCCCGCAGACGACCCCCAGCCCGGAGGTGTCGGCAGATGACCTTGGAGGCGACCCTGCTCCTCGCCGCGGCGATCTTCAGCGTCGGGCTGTACGGCGCGATCTCCCAGCAGGTCGTGGTGATGGTGATGATGGGTCTGGAGCTCATGATCAACGCTGTCATCCTCGCCGCTGCCGGCGTCTGGTGGTTCCTCGCTCCCGACCCGACCGGGCAGGTCCTCCTCATGGTGATCATCGCCGCGATGACGGTTGAGATGGCGATGGGCTTCGCGGTCGCCACGCTGCTGCATCGTGAGCGTGGTGCCGACATGACCGACATGGCCACGGACCTGTCGGGGTGACCATGTCCATGTCCGAGACTGCTCTCTGGCTGCTCGTGCTGCTGCCCGCCGTGGTGGGAGGCGGCCTCGCCCTCTCCCGCCTCGAGCGGGCGGCGGCCGCCGTGTCGCTGGCCACGGCCTTCACCACAGCCGCACTGTCGGTGGTGGTTGCCCTCGAACGGCCGAGGGTGTCGGTCCCGTTCATGGCCGGCAGCGATCTCGCCCTCGGGGTCGATGCGCTGTCGGCCTTGGTCGCACCGACCGTGGCGGTCGTGAGCCTGCTCGTGCTCGTGTTCTCGGCCGGCGAGATCCGGGAGTCACAGGCCCGGTTTCACGGGCTCATGCTGCTCTTCGCCTCCGCCGCGCTCCTGACGGCGACTGCTGAGACGCTGCCCGCGCTGCTGTTCGCCTGGGAGGTGATGGGCGCGACGTCCTTCGCGCTGATCGGGTTCTGGTGGCGCGACGACCACCGGGTCTCCGCCGGCATCACGGCGTTCGTGACCACGCGCACGGCGGACGTCGGGCTGTACGTCGCGGCCGGGGCAGCGCTCGCCGGTGGAGCCGGCCTGTCACTGGCCGACCTGCCCGCAGCCAGCGAGGGGTGGCGCCACGTGGTCGCGGCGGGTGTCCTGGTCGCAGCCCTCGGCAAGGCGGCCCAGCTCCCGTTCTCGTTCTGGCTGTCGGGCGCGATGGAGGGACCGAGCCCGGTCAGTGCACTGTTGCACTCCGCCGCCATGGTCGCCATGGGTGGCTACCTGCTGCTGCGCACCGAGCCACTGTTGGCCTCGACGAGCTGGGCCGCGCCGGCTGCTGCCTGGGTGGGCGCACTCACCGCGCTGCTGCTCGGCGCCGTCGCCGTGGCACAGCAGGACCTCAAACAGCTCCTCGCCGCCTCCACCTCCGCCCAGCTCGGGTTCGTGGTCATGGGCGCCGGGCTGGCCTCGGTGAGCGGGGGAGCGGCACACCTCGTCGCACACGCCTCGACCAAGGCGCTGCTCTTCCTCGCCGCCGGGGCCTGGCTCACCGCGCTCGGCACCAAGCAGCTCGCCGGCCTGCGCGGCGTGGCTCGGAGGTGGCGGCTGGTCGGCTGGGCCGCCACCGCGGGTGCGCTGTCCCTCGCGGGCGTCGCCCCGCTGGCGCTGTGGGCGACCAAGGACGCGGTCCTCGCCGCGGCCCTGGCAGAGTCACCGTGGCTCTACGCCGTCGGCCTCGCCGCGGCCGCGCTCTCGGCGGCCTACGCCGGCAAGATCCTGGTGATCCTGTGGCGACAGCTGCCCGAGCGGGAACACGCCCAGGTCGAGGCACACCTCGACGAGGAGCAGCGGGGCACCCGCCACGTCGGCATGCTGGAGCAGACGCCGCTGGTCGCCCTCGCTCTCGGCGCAGTGGTCCTCGGCGTGCTCGCGCTGCCGCCGTTCGGCGACACGGTCGCCCGCGCTCTCGGCGAGGAGCCGCTCCACCCGACGCCGCTGGAGATGGCCGCGTCGGTCGTGGTCGCACTGGGGGTGCTGGCGCTGGTGTGGTGGCGTCCGGTGCCGGAGCCGGGCTGGGCCCTGGCCTGGCTGGGCCTCGAGCGCGCAACACAGGCCCTCGTCGTACGCCCGACCCTCGCGCTGGCAGAGGCGCTGGCGCGCTTCGACGACCGCGTCCTGGACCGGGGCGTGGCCGGGTCCGCCGCGGCCGCGCTCGGTCTGGCGCGTCGGGCAGCGACCTTCGACGACCGGGTGCTCGACGGGGCGGTCGAGACAACGTCCCGGGCGTCGCTGTGGACCGCGGCTCGCGCGGCACGGGACGACGACCGGTGGTTCGATGGGGCGGTCGAGGGGCTCGCTGCGCAGCTGCGCCGCCTCGGCCGGCTCGCACGTCGTCCGCAGACCGGCCAGCTGCACCAGTACTACATCCAGGCCGTCGCGGTGCTCGCGATCGGCGTCCTGCTCCTTGTCACGGTGAGGTGAACGTGCTCAGTCTGATCGTCTTCCTGCCCCTGGCTGCCGCTCTGGCCCTGCTCGCGCTTCCGCGGCTCGGCGACACGGCCGCACGGTGGGCATGGGTCGCGGTCGCAGCCGCCGACCTCGCCCTCGTGATCGCGGCGTGGCTGCGCTACGAGACGCCCACGGCCGGACGACTCGCCTTCGAGGAGCAGGCCGAGTGGATCCCCGGCGTGAACAGCAGCTACCACCTCGGCGTCGACGGGCTCTCCCTGCCGCTGATCGCAATGACCGCGGTCATCTTCCTCGCGTGCGCGATCTTCGCGCTGCGCGAGACCGACCGCGCGCGTCTCCAAGCGGCGCTGTTCCTCTTCCTGCAGAGCATGAGCATGGGCCTGTTCGTCGCCGCCGACCTGATCCTCTTCTTCGTCTTCTTCGACCTCTCGATCGTCGGCATGTACTTCGTGATCGCCGGCTGGGGGCACGGCAACGCCGCCCGGTCGGCGATGAAGTTCTTCCTCTACACGTTCCTGGGCTCCCTGGCCCTGCTCGTCGGGTTCATCGGCCTCTACATCGCCGCCGACCCGCACACCTTCGACATGGTCGAGCTGGCCGAGCAGACCCCGCTCGCCGGGTCGTCGCTGGCCGGTGGGCTGGTGCTGGCCGCGATCCTGATCGGACTGGCGGTGAAGACCCCGACCGTGCCGTTCCACACCTGGCTGCCGCCGGCCCACACGGACGCGCCGGCGATCGGCTCGGCGGTCCTGGCGGGCGTGCTGCTGAAGATGGGCACCTACGGGTTCGTGCGGATCGCGATGCCGATGCTGCCCGAGGCGTGGCGGGACTGGGCGTGGGTGATCATCGTCGTCGGCATCGTCTCCGTCGTGTACGGCGCCCTGGTGGCCCTGGCCCAGACGAACTTCAAGCGGATGGTCGCCTACACGTCGGTGAACCACATGGGCTACATCGTCCTCGCCGTCGGCGCCGCGGGGCTCGTCGCCGACGACACGACGCAGGCCCGATCCGTCGCGGTCACCGGTGCCGTCACGCAGATGGTCAGCCACGGCCTGATCACCGGTGCGCTGTTCCTCCTCGCCAGCGTCCTCCAGGACCGGGCAGCGACCTACGACATGGACTCCTACGGCGGCCTGGCCGGACCCGCGCCCCGGTTCGCCGCGTTCTTCGCCGTAGGCGCATTCGCCTCCCTGGGCCTTCCCGGGCTGTCCGGCTTCATCGCGGAGTTCCAGATCTTCACCGGCAGCATCGCCGCCGCCCCCGTCACGGCGATCGCGCTCGTGGGCATCCTCCTCACCGCGGCGCTGTTCCTCCGCGCGCTGCAGCGGATCTTCACCGGCGAGACCCGCGGCCGCTCGGTCGGCTTCACCGACCTGCGCGCCGCCGAGGTCTGGTCGGTCGGCCCGCTGCTGGTGCTCTCCCTGCTCATCGGAGTGTTCCCCCGACCACTGCTCGCCGTGATCGAGCCCGCGGCCGAGGTCGCCGTCGAGCTCGTCGGAAGGTAGGCCCGTGGGCTCCGACATGGCCATGCGGCCGCTCCTGCTGCTGCCGGAGATCGTGCTGTTCCTCGGCGGGCTCGCGGTCCTGGTCAGCGGGTCCTTCCTCCCGCGGACCCGCCAGGGGGTCACCCGCGTCATCGCCGCGGCCGCGCTGGTCGCCGCCGCCATCCTGGCCGCGGTCGACCTCGCCGGCCCGGCCCAGCCGGCGATGGAGGGCACCTTCACCGTCGACACCGCCACCGGAGTGGCGCGGATCGTCGCCGCCCTCGGGACGCTGATCGTCCTCGCGCTGGCCTCCGACGAGATCGCCGGCTCGCCACGGGAGAGCGAGACCTACGCACTCTTCCTGTTCTCGACCACCGGCACGCTCGTCCTCGCCGGCGCCGACGACCTGCTCGTCGTAGTGGTCGGGTTCCTGCTCGCGAGCATCCCGCTCTACGGCCTGATCGGCATCGCGCGCACGCCCCGCGGAGCCGAGGCGGCCATGAAGACCTACCTGTTAGGTGCCCTGTTCGGCATCCTCCTGCTGCTCGGGGTCACGCTGCTCTACGGAGTCTCCGCGACCACGTCGTACGCAGACCTCACCGACCGACTTGCCGAGGCGCCACAGGGCGTGGTCGCGGCGAGCGTCGTGGCGGTGCTGGGTGGCTTGATGTTCAAGGCCGGCGGCGTCCCGGGGCACTTCTGGGTCCCCGATGCCGCCGAGGGTGCGGGCGGGGCGGTCGCGGCCTTCCTCACCACCGTGCCCAAGATCGGCGCGATGGTCGCCGCTTACCGACTCATCGCCATGCTCCCCGACACCCTCGCCTGGCCGCTGCTGGTCGCCGTCCTCGCGGTCGCCAGCATGACGCTCGGCAACTTCGCCGCCTACTGGCAGAGCGACCCCCGGCGCCTGCTCGGCTGGTCCACGGTCAGCCAGGTCGGCTACCTGCTCGTGCCGGTCGCGGTCGCCGGGCGCAGCGACCTGGCCCTGCCCGCCCTGCTGCTCTACCTCGCCGGCTACACCGTCACCAACCTCGCGGCATTCGCAGTGACGACCGCCTTCCCCGACCGGCGCGACCTCGACTCCTACCGCGGCATGGGCCGAGCCCGGCCGTGGCTCGGCGCATCCCTCGTGGTGGCGCTGCTCGGCCTCGTCGGCACCCCGCCGACGGTCGTCTTCGCCGGCAAGCTCACCACCACTGCGGCCGCCTGGGACGGCGGGCTTGCGTGGCTGGCCGTGCTGGTGTTCGTCAACACCGTGGTCAGTCTCTTCTACTACCTTCGGTGGATCGCGCCCATCTACGGCCGAGGGGAACCCCACGCGGGGACCGTGCCAGGAGCGTTAGTTCCTCGTGTTTGGTCGGCGACGACGGCGATGGTGACCTCGGCTCTCAGTCTCGCGCTCGGCATCGGAGCCGGCGCCCTCTGGAGTGTCCTCTCGGTCTGAGTTTCATCTGGCACGTGGGCGCGACGGCGGCCGACGCGCAGTGGTGGGAGGGTCGATCCCAGCCGCCGGCTGTCGAGTCCCCGCCGGAGCCCGCGCGGGAACGCCAGGTGGGGGATGATCCGTTCCCACGCAGCTTGCCAGGTCGCGACCGCGTGGGGATGCTTCATGCCCCAGACCGAGTCACGAAAGGTGTCGAACTCGGCATGCGCGGCGGCCGCGTCCGCGGCGGTGTAGAAGGTCGGTCTGAGCGCTTTCGCGAAGCCCTTGCGGTCCGTGTAGTAGACACCCGATGCGAACCTCGAGCAGGCATCATCGCCCAGCCACGCGGGTTCCCCGACGTGGTCGATGAGCTGGCAGGGGTGAAGACAATCCTCGGCCGCTCCGACAGTGCGGCCAACACGTCGGACTCGGTACGCGTCGACGCCATGGGTTCAACGGCGAGCCAGACAATGACGGGCGTGAACCTTGGGGAATGCGTACGAAGCGAGTCCTGCGGGGCTTCTTCAACGAACCTTCACCCAACCGCGACAGACCAGAGGCACGCTCGAGTCATGGTGGAGGCTCGAGACAAGCAGAGGAGTCGTTCACGATGATGGGCTGGTATGACAACGACATGGGCGCGGCAGGCTGGGTCTTCATGATCGCGGCGATGATGATCTTCTGGGGCCTGGTCGCCACCCACACCAGTTCGGGCATCACCCGCGTGGGTGTTCCTCGCGGGCAGATGATCTTCCGCGGCACAGCGGGAGGTCGCGGGGGGGGGGGGGGGGGGGGGGGGGGGGAGATCGGCCGCGAGGACTACGGCGGGCGTAAGTCCGCTCTCAGTGCGGGCGCGCGTTGACCCTTGATCGTCAAGACCGAGGTCCCCTGACCTGATCATGGTCAGGGGGAAAGTCACACCAGCAGTGAGGAGAACCGAGTCAATATGTTGGAACAGAGCAGTCAACTAGTGCGACTTGGCGTCGGAGGTCTTGGCGGCAGCCTCGGGATCGCCGGTTACAAGTCCTGGATCATCGCGATCGTGATCTTGCTGGTCCTTGTCGCCTTGGCCCGGTGGACGATGCGCCCGGCACGGCGGGCGACGCGAGCCCAGCGCACCAACGGTACGTCCGGACCCGAGATCACGCAGCCCACACGTGAGCACGACGGTGCCGACAGCACCCGAGCAAAGCAGACGAGGAAGGCCCCATGAGCAACTACACGATCACCACCACGATCAACCAGCCCTACGACGACGCTGTCGCGGCGGTCCGCGAAGCCTTGGGCGACCAGGGTTTCGGAGTGCTGACCGAGATTGACCTCAAGGCCTCCCTAAAGGAGAAGCTCGACGTCGACGTCGCCCCGCAAGTCATCCTCGGTGCCTGCCGGCCGCCGCTGGCCTACGAAGCCATTCAGGCCGAGCCCTCCATCGCAGCGGTGCTTCCCTGCAACGTGGTGGTGCGCGCGCTGGACCACGACACGACGCTGGTCGAGGCTTTCGACCCCGACGCAATGATGGGTCTCGCCGACAACCCAGCGCTCAGGAGGATCGCAAGCGACGCAAAGCAGCGCTTAGGCGCGGCATTCGCGGCACTCAACGAACCACAGTGAATTCTCTGCTGGTTGCCAAGGACTGCGTCGACTCGAATGAGCGAGTTCGAACAAGACTCCTATCGTCCTGAATCAGCTCGTTCTCGCTCACTGCTGTCTGGGTGGCCCACGCAGGAAGGACGAGGCAGTGAGTGGAACCACTGCCATGGCGCGGGGGCGCCGACAGCGAAGCAACACCGCGTCTGGGACAAGGCCGCGCGCGGCTACGACAAGCAGATCGCGTTCTTCGAGAGGACCTGGTTCGGCGGCGGCCGCGAGTGGATCGGCGCGCGAGCCCCCAGGCGAGTGCCCGAGGTCGCCATCGGTACCGGACGGAACCTCGCGCACGACGACAATGGGGTAACTGTCACGGGCGTCGACTTGAGCCCCGATATGCTCGCCCTCGCCAAGAAGCACGCTTCCGAGCTGGGGGTTGAGGCCGATCTGCGTACGGGCGATGCTGCTCGCCTGCCGTTCCCCGATGCGTCCCTCGACCCCGAGATCAACACACTCCAGGGCTGGCTCGAGGTATGGGGTGAGGAAGGGACCTCCCACGAGACCGACGGGATGGACCATGGGGACATGGGCCACGGTTCCAGCAGCGAGATGCCGGGCATGATGGACGAGGACGATATGAACGACCTGATGGCGGCCTCGGGTGCCAGCTGGGACCGGATGTTCATCGAGATGATCATCGAGCACCATCAGGGCGCCGTCGAGATGGCCCAGGTGGAGGTCGAAGACGGCGAGGACCCGGACGCCGTGGCCCTGGCGGAGAAGATCATCAGCGATCAGCAGGCCGAGATCACCCAGATGCGCCAGCATTTTGAGTCCTAGGGTCCACAGTCGGGGGTAGGAGCACCGAGCTCGAATGTGGTGGTCCATTACTAGTCGTAAACCCCGGCAGAACCTGGCCGAAAGGCGCTACACCGCGCAAGGTCACGCACGTTCCCCTGGCGGTGTTTCTGCAGGTCAGCGTGAACTTCCGCGACGAAACGCAAGACTGGGCTGAGTGCCTGCTCAACGTCAAAGGGGTCGCAGATTCAACCCGTCCATCTGCCTCGCCTCCGCCACCATGCGTGAGAGCACGGGAGTCCAACGCAAGCCGGTGGGCGCTCTGGACCACACGTCGGGGTGCACGACCGATCCACGGTGGCGTCAGTGGGTGAGGAGATCTACCCGCGACGGCCACGGGTTCGGCTTGCAGCCCTCCAGGCCCTTGGTCTGTTGCAGCATCACCGGCGCGATCTCGCCCGGGCCGGGACAGCCGACGTGGGGATAGCCCAAGGCGTGGCCCGTCTCGTGGTTGATGACGTAGCGGCGATATGCCGCAAGCTCCCCGGCGTAGCCGTCTGTGCCGAACTGCCACCGCCAGGCATTGAGAACGACGTTGCCCCCGTTGCGGCACGACAGCCGGCCGTCCGTGTCGAGCGGCGCACACAGGTCGTCGGCGGTCTCGGGGGTGGCCAGGATGATGCGGAGGTCTGCGTGACCCTCGACGCGGACGAGCGTGTGTCGCGTCGCCCAGCCGCGCTGGTCGGCCAGGGTTACTTCGACCAAGCGCGCCACATCCATGGTGCTGAAGGGCAGGCCCTGCGCGACCTCGACCCGGTAAGTCACCCCGGCCTGCGACCCGAGCGATGATGCGGCGGCGACTTCGAACGTGCCTGGGCCGCGCTCCGGGATGCGAGTGGCGGGGGAGGGCGGCCGCTTGGGATCTGGGTCACGATCTCGACCGACCGCGACCTCACCGTCTGGTCGCTCGCCTTTGAGAGTCGGGTCAGGGAAGGGCGCGGAAGGGGAGGCAGCAACTGCAGTGCGGCGGCCCGCCTCCCCGGTGTCCGTTGCTCCGGGGATGAGGAACGCGACGGGTCCAGCCACGGCGGCGGTGGTTGCCAGCACCGCCAAGCCGGTGAGCCCTCTCGTGGCACGCCGACGCGGCCCGCGATGTGAGCGCGATGTGAGCCCAAGTGTCGATGCGTGGCTCTGCGCTTACTCATCGTCCCTGCATCGTCACAGTACGCGGGACCATGTGTCGCCGTCATCGGTGGACCGGTAGACGGCCGTCTCGGTCGCGACGTACCAACCCTGGGCGCTGATGGTGAATGCGGCCGGTTGGCCATCGATCGAGCCGACCTCGCGCCAGGCTCGACCGGTGTCGGTGCTGACCCGAACGACGCCGTCGGGGTCGACACCGGCCAGGGTCCCGTCCGGAGTGGTGTCGAGGTACATCATGGTCGGACCGCCGAGCTCACGGGTCTCCCCGGATATGGCGTCGATACTGACGAGCTGGCCGTTGCCGTCGGTCGCGATCAGCGGGACGCTGTCGTCGGCCGCCGCGACGCTGGTCAGCGGACCGCGGAACACCTCGTCGAAGCTCTTCCGGTCCTCGCTCCGCAGCAGACGGCCAGAGGTCGCGTCGTATGCGTAGAGGGCGTCGCCGGCGGGTTCGAGGATGTGGAAGTCCGCCTCGCCCTGGAGGGCGAGGGCCGTCCAGGTCTCTCCGGCATCGGTGGACTCGATCAGGCCGAGGTGAGCGGGCAGGTCCTCGCGGAGGTCCGGGTGGCCGCTTCCCAGGAAGTGGCCAGGGCCGACGACGGTGAACGCCATCGTGTCCTGATACCGGTCTGCTACGCGGCTCGGCTGGCCGCTCTGGTCGACGTGGAACAGGCCGAAGTGGGTGGCGACGTAGAGGCTGTCGGTGGCCGGATCGACACCGAGACCGTGGATGTGGCCGACACTCGCGTCCTCATCAGCGGGCGGTGGTGTCGCTGGGGTGTCCTTGGCGCAGCCGCCCGAGAGGAGAGCGGCGCCGAGGAGGATGCCTGTGAGGGCGATGTGGGGTCGGTACATGAGGGCGGGCTCCGAGGTGAGGATGGGTGCCGAGCAGGCGCACTAGCTCCGTTCTGCCCGGCACCAGGGACGAGATCAGGACTTCAGCAGGTTCTGCATCGTCTGGATCTCCTCCGCCTGGGTCGTCTCGATCTCCTTAGCCATGTCGAGGGCCTCGGGGAACTCGCCCTCGGACTGCTCGGTCTTGGCCATCTCGATCGCACCCTCGTGGTGCTCGATCATCATTGTGAGGAAAATCTGGTCGAACTCCGCGCCGGAGGCCGCGTCGAGGTCGGCCATCTCGTCCGCGGTCATCATTCCGCCCATGTCGTCGGAGGACATGTCGCCGTGATCCATGCCCGACATGCCCTCATCCGGGACGTCCTCGCCCCATGACTCCAGCCAGCCGGTCAGAGTTTCGATCTCGGGGCCTTGGGCTGCCTCGATGTCGGTGGCGAGGTCCTTGACCTCCTGGCTTTCAGCGCGTGATTCGGCGAGGTCGGCCATCTCGATGGCCTGCTGGTGGTGGGGGATCATCTCCTGGGCGAAGGTGACGTCGGCCTCGTTGTGCCCGCCAGCGGTGCCAGTGTCGTCCTCGTTGCCGCAGGCGGCGAGGGTGAACAGCGAGGCTGTCACGACGGCAGTGATCAGCGATTTGCGCATGAGTGTTTCTCCATCTGTGTGATCAGTGTCTGGGGAGAGGCGAAAGCCCCGAGTCGCCCGGGTCGGACGCTCGTGGCGGACGCCTGTCAGCAGCGGATCACACAGAGCATGCGGAGGCTCGGCGGGTCACGGTCTCGCGCGATGAACTGCGGAAGCTGCCACGCTGGCAGCAGAGTGCGGGGGATGCGGACGCCCCGACGTGCGAGCAGCAGAGCGATCCCCAGCAGCAGGAGGCCGGCCAGCACGGCTAGGCAGAGGCCAAGAAGCCCTGCACCGTTCTCGCCGACGGGCTCCTCGGAACTCATTCTCGCTGGATGACCCGCGACGATCGGTTCGGAGGTGACCGATCGACAGAAGACCGAACAGCGCGACGGCCACGGCGGCCAGCGCGTAGCGCGCGCCGCGTGTCCCGGCCGGTGCTCGGAGGTCCCGCATGCCGCCGATCTTAGTTGGGCACGAACAGGCAGGGATCATGGCTCACTTTCCGGGCCCGACTGCGATTCGAGCCACGCCGCGCTTACGTCCCGAAAACGCCAGCGCAAGCCGTCTGATCCGAGCAGACATCGTCAAGAAGTTCTGGAGTCGACACGCTGGGTTGTGCGTGTCTGCGCAGGTCAGAGCACACATCGGCTGCTTGTTCCATTGACCTCAGAACCGGTGCCTGGCGAGGCTCGGTTCAGGCGTCCGGGCCGTCGCTCTCACATCGGCTGCCCACGCTGGTCG
>LULF01000009.1_pt1 | contig 113861 bp, 112 predicted proteins | sample 728221 | NCBI WGS metagenome assembly LULF01 (sample SAMN03860296, study PRJNA289734) | marine metagenome | biome: seawater column; feature: ocean; material: water; isolation source: Red Sea water column Station 169 - depth 500m | place: Saudi Arabia: Red Sea | collected 2011-10-15 | depth 500 m | reverse complement strand
TGCAGACGCCACCACCGAGCCAAGACCCACCCATCCCCCGACGGGCAATGGGACTACGACCAGCTCACCCCCACCACCTGGCTCTGGACCAGCCCCCACAGCCTGCGCTACCTCGTCCACCCCGACGGCACCACCACGCTCTGACGGTCAGGCCGCAGCGCTCGCGCGCGCCGCTCAGGCGTCGGCGACGTCGATCAGCACCTTGCCCACGGCCCCGCCCTCGACGGCCGCGTGCGCGTCGGAGACCTGCTCGAGCGGGTAGTGGTGCAGCGGCAGCCCGGCGTCCTCGCCGACCCGCAGCGCTCCGGCCTCAACGGCGGCGGTCACGTCGGCGGCCGCGGCCGAGAGCAGGTCGGGGTCGAGGGTGTAGAGCAGCACGCCCTGCAGCCGCAGGTTCTTCGCGAACGTCGGGCGCACCGGCACCACCGCCTCGGGACCGCCGTTGTCGGCGTAGTAGGCGAGTGTGCCGTGCACCCTGAGCACGTCGACGTCCACCGCGACGTTCGTCGCCAGCGAGACCTCGACGACGAGGTCGACGCCCTCCGGCGCCACCGCGCGTACGCCGGCGACGGTCGCGGCGGGGCCGTCGGTGTAGTCCACGGTGTGCTGGGCGCCGGCCGCACGGGCCAGCGCCGCCTTCTCCTCGCTGCTCACGGTCGCGACGACCGTCGCACCGGCCCACCGCGCCAGCTGGATGGCGGCGTTGCCGACAGCACCGGCGCCGCCGGCGACCAGGACGGTGAGTCCGTCCAACGCCCCCGGGGAGAGCCGAGCGACCGGGCCCGAGGTCAGGGCGCGGTGCGCGGTGACGGCGGGGACGCCGAGCGAGGCACCGAGGTCGAACGACGCGCCGTCCGGCAGCCGCACCAGCCGGGAGACCGGCTGGACCGTGTGCTCGGCGGCGGTGCCGCCGGGGCGCTGGTACTGCGCGAGGATCGTCCAGACCCGGTCACCGACGGCGAGCTCGGTGACACCGGGCCCCACCTCCTCGACGACACCGGCGCCGTCCTGGCCGGGGACGACCTCGTCCCACGCGCCGTTCATGCCGTTGGCGCGGAACTTCCAGTCCGTGGGGTTGACCCCTGCACGCACGACGCGCACCCGCGCCTCCCCCGGCCCGGGTGTGGGGACCGGCCGGTCCACGACCTCCAGGACGTCGGCGGCGGACCCGGTCTCGCGGTAGACGACTGCACGCATGGTCCCGAGCCTGCCAGAGTGCCCCAGCCCCATGGCCAGCGCGGCGATGCCGGCGTCCTACAGCGCCTCGGCCATGCCCGCGACCGCCCGCAGCCACGACTGACGCGTGGCCTTCGACAGCTGCGAGTAGGGCACGACCGAGCCCGCGACCAGCGCGGGGTCGTAGGGCACCCGGTAGACCGCGCGGGTGCGCTGCTCGTAGACGTCGACCAGGTCGGCGGCCAGCTTGTCGTCGACGGTCGGCGAGGGGTCGGAGAGCACGGTGACGGTCTTGTGCTTGAGGTCGGCGTAGCCGGCGTCCTGCAGCGCATCGAGCATCCACAGGCCGGAGTAGCCGGTGTCCTCGCGCACCGTCGAGGTCACGACCAGCAGGTCGGCGGACTCGGCGGCGGCCAGCCAGTTCTCGGCGCGCATGTTGTTGCCGGTGTCGATGAGCAGGATCCGGTAGAACCGCTCCAGCAGCCGGTGCACCGCGAGGTAGTCGTCCGCGCGGATCGTGCCCGTGACGTCGGGCCGCTCGTCGGAGGCCAGCACGTCGAAGTGTGCGTCACCCTGCGAGCGCACGAACGCCCCCAGGTCGCCGATCCGCGACTGGTAGACGTCGCTGAACTTCTCCAGGTCCTCCAGCAGCTCGCGGGTGGTGTTGCGGTGCGTGCTCCGGGTGCCGCGGATGCCGAGCGTCCCGCGGGTCTCGTTGTTGTCCCACGCGACCACGCCCCCGCCGCGCACGGTGCCGAAGGTGTAGCCGGCCGCCAGCACGCCCGTCGTCTTCGCCGCACCGCCCTTGGGGTTGATGAACGCGATCGTCCGCGGACCGTCGAAGTCCCTCTGCACGGTACGCCGCAGCGTCTCGTGCTCGGCCTCCGCAGGCCCCATCGCCAGGTCCGCGAGCCCGCGGGTGATCCGGTTGACCCAGCCGCGCCAGCCCCACGTCGCCGGCCCCAGGCCGACCTCCTCGGCCCGTCGGTCCAGGAAGTCCGTGGCGCTCATGAAGCGGCGCGGCCCCTGCGGGTCCTCGACCGCCGGCGCAGCCTGCTGGGCCGACGGATGGGCGGGCTGATGGGCCGACTGATGGGCGGGCTGATGGGCGGGCTGGTGGGCGGGCGCGAGCGGCGCGCCCGCCACGCGGGTGGCCTCGACGTCGCGTCGGCGGCCGTAGGCGGTCAGCTCGTCGGTCGTGTAGAGACGGTCGCTGGTGTCCCCGAGATGTCCCTGCGTCATGAGCGGCTTCTTCCCACCCCTCGGCGCCGTCACACCACCTCGTGCCTGCCGGCTTCCACCACCCCGCTCCCCGCCTACAGGCCGGTGTCGCGCAGTGCCCGCTCCACGACGCGGTGGAACGTCGGGTACGCGAAGTGCATGCCCCGCAGCGTCGGCACGGGGAGCCGCGCATGGACGGCCGTGGACAGCAGACCCAGCACCTCGCCGCCGTACGGCGCCACGACGCTGGCTCCCACCACCACGCCGCTCCCGGCGTCGGCGACCACCTTGACGACACCGGCGGCCTCGTCGATCCAGCCCCGCGGGCTGCTGCCGATGTCGGCGGTGCCGGTCACCACGACGATGCCCTGCTCCCGCGCCTGCGCCTCCGTCAGGCCCACGCCGGCGACCTCGGGATCGGTGAAGGTGACGCGCGAGACCGCGTGGTAGGTGGCGGGCGGACCGTCTTGCTCCAGGATGTCGTGGACCGCGATTCTGCCCTGGTAGAGCGACATGTGCGTGTAAGCGCCGTGGCCGGTGATGTCGCCCACCGCCCACAGGCGTTCCGCGGCACGGCAGTGCTCGTCGACCGCGACGGTGTCGGAGTCCGGGTCCAGCCCGACGGTCTCCAGCCCGACGTCGGCGAGGTGGGGGCGCCGTCCGGTCGCCACCAGCAGGTGGTCGACCCGCACGTCACCCGTCCCGGTGACGAGGGTGAACCCCGACCCGTCGTGCTCGACCCGCGCGACCTCCGCCCGGGTGCGGACCTCGACGCCCTCCTCGCGCAGCACCCGGGTCACGACCTCGGCGGCCTCCGGCTCCTCGGGGACGAGGATGCGCTCCGCGGACTCGAGGAGGGTGACCCTGGTGCCGAGCCGGGCGAAGGCCTGCGCGAGCTCGCAGCCGATGTTGCCGGCGCCGAGGACCGCCAGCGAGGCGGGCGCCTCCTCGACCTCGAACACCTCGCGGTTGGTCCAGTACGGCGTGCCGTCCAGGCCCGGGACCGGGGGGACGGCCGGAGCCGTCCCGGTGTTCAGCACCACGCCCCGCCGCCCCGTGAGCACCAGGTCGCCGTCCTCGGTCGAGACCCGCACCCGCCCGGGACCGTCGAGGTGGCCGTGGCCGCGCACCACCCGCACGCCCTCGTCCTCCATCGGCCCGACGTGGCCGTCGTCGTGCCAGTCGTGGGTCGCCTCGCGGATGCGTGCCGCCGCAGCCGGGAGTGCACGCCCCTCGCGGGCGGCGTGGATCAGCAGCTTGGAGGGGGTGCAGCCCCAGAACGGGCACTCACCGCCCACGAGGCGCTCCTCGACGGCCGCCACCTGCAGCCCGGCGCGAGCCAGCCGCCGGGCGGCGTACTCCCCTCCTGAGCCGACGCCCAGGACGACGACGTCGACCTCCTCGGCACGGTCCTCAGACCCCACCTCAGGTGTCCAGGTGCTTGGCGCGGACCAGGCAGAACGCGCCGTAGCAGATGATGCCGAGAGCGATGACGAACAGCAGCACCGGACCCGCAGGGGCGTCCAGCACCGTCTGCAGGGCGACGTCGAGGCCGCCGGACTTCTTGGCCTGGTGCTCCCACGCGGCCCACACGAAGAGCCCGCCGACGAGCCCGACCGCCACGCCCTTGGCGACGTAGCCGACCTTGCCGAGGGTGACGTACGCCGACCCCAGGTCCCCGCGCTGCCCTTCGGACTCCAGGTCCTCGCGGAACCCCTCGGTCCAGCCCTTGTGCACCTGCTTGAGCGCGTAGCCGATGATCGCGACCCCGACCGCGCCCACGAGCAGCTGACCACCCGGCAGGCTCATCAGCTGCGCGGTCCACGAGTCCGTCCCACCCTTGGAGCCCTCGCCCACGGCGACCTTGATCGCCGAGACCCCGATCGCCGCGTAGATCACGGCCTTCACCCCGGCGCCCCACTCGTGGTCGACCACCACCTCGACGGTGCGCCAGACCACCAGCAGCAGCATGCCGACGGCCACCGCCCACACCAGCGCTGCGCCGAGCGGCTGCTTGGCCAGCTCGTGCAGCGCGCCGCTGCTGTCGGTCTTGCCGGACTGGTCGCCCAGCGCGAGCTGCAGCGCCAGCCACCCGATGAGCAGGTTGACGACGCCGTACGCCGCCATCCCCGCTCGTGCCGCGTGCCTCACCCAGGGGTGGTCGTCACCCCGGTGGGCGACCTCTCCGACGGACTCCTTGATCGCTCCCATGCCCGATCTCTACCCCTCGGGACCGGTGCTCGCACCACCCGTCCGGGGCGGCACCGGCCGTGGTCAGGAGAGGTCAGGCGAGGTCGTCGAGGGCGGACTCGATCGCGCGGTGGAAGGTCGGGTAGGCATAGATCATCGAGCGCAGCGTGGCGACCGGGACCTCCGCGTGCACGGCGAGCGCCAGGTGCCCGAGGATCTCGCCGCCGGCCGGCCCGACGACGGTGGCGCCCACCAGGACGCCCCGGTCGGCGTCCTCCACGACCTTGATGACGCCGGCCCCTCCCGGACCGTGCAACCAGCCGCGGGAGGACTGCTCCAACGGCGTCGTGCCGACCCGGACCGAGAGGCCGCGGTCGCGCGCCTGCTGCTCGGTGAGCCCCACCCCGCCGGCCTCCGGGTCGGTGAAGGTCACGTGCGGCAGGGCGTGGTAGCTCGCGGGCGGGCCGTCCTCGCCGAGGACGTCGCGCAGGGCGATCGTCGACTGGTACATCGACACGTGGGTGAAGGCGCCGTGGCCGGTCACGTCCCCGATCGCCCACAGCCCCTCGCCGGCCCGCAGCCGCTCGTCGACCTCGATCGTCCGCGCCGTCGGGTCCAGCCCGACGGTCTCCAGCCCCAGGTCGTCGAGGTTGGGCGTGCGTCCGGCCGCGACCAGCAGCCGGTCGGAGTGCACGACCTGCCCGTCGCCCAGGGTCACGGTGAAGGTGCCATCGGTGTGCGTCACGGACGCGATCTCCACCCCCGCCATCACCCGCACCCCGTCGGCGACCAGCGCGTCGGCCACGACCGAGGACGCCTCCGGCTCCAGCGGGCCGAGGATGCGCGGCCCGGCCTCGAGCAGCGTGACGCGCACGCCGAACCTGGCCATCACCTGGGTGATCTCCGCGCCGATCGGGCCGCCGCCGATGACGATGAGGCTGCCCGGGAGGTCGGTGACCTGCACGACCTCCCGGTTGGTCCAGTACGGCGTGTCCGCCAGTCCCTCGATCGGCAGCCGCGCCGGCCGGGTGCCGGGGTTCAGCACGACGCCGCGGGAGGCCCGGAAGGTGCTGACGCTGCCGTCGGGCGCGGTCACCTCCACGACGCCGGGCCCGGCGAGCCGACCGGTGCCGTGCAGCACCGTCGCGCCGGCGTCGGCGAGGCGGTCCACCGCCACCTGGTCGTCCCAGTGGGTGGTGGCTTCCTCTGCGATGCGACGGGCGACCGGCGCCCACGACGCGGTCACGGAGGTCTCCCCCGCGGTGCCGTCCACCCGTGCGGCCTCGGCCAGCAGGTCGGCGGCGCGCACCATCATCTTCGACGGGATGCACCCGTAGTAGGGGCACTCACCGCCCACGAGGTGCTTGTCAACGGCCACGACGCGCAGTCCTGCGCGCGCCGCGCCCGTCGCGAGGGCCTCGCCACCGGGGCCGAGGCCGATGACCACGAGGTCGCACTCGGTGCTCATGCGGCCAGCCTGCCAGCGGGCCGGTGAACCGTCAGCCCCCGACGGCCGGCTTGTCGCGCATGATCGCGCTGAGAACGCCGCTGACGAAGGTCGGCGAGTCGTCGGTCGACAGGTCGCGGACCAGCTCGACGGCCTCGGAGACCGCGACCGGGTCGGGGATCTCGTCGCTGAAGACCAGCTCGAAGACCCCCAGACGCAGCACGTTGCGGTCGACCGTCGGCATCCGCTTGAGCGACCAGTCCTTGGAGAAGCGGGTGAGCAGCTCGTCGATCTCGGTGAGGTGCTCGGCCACGCCGCGCACCAGCACGCCGGTGTAGTCGTTGGTGGGCGCCGGGCCGTCGGTCATGACCCGCTCGAGCGCCTCGACGAGCTGCTCGTCGCGCAGCTCGGCGGAGAACAGCACGTCCAGAGCCCGCTTGCGGGCCTTGGTGCGGGCGGACATCAGCCCTTCACACGACCCAGGTAGGACGAGTCGCGGGTGTCGACCTTGACCCGCTCGCCCTGGTTGATGAACAGCGGGACCTGGATCTCGTGACCGGTCTCGAGGGTCGCCGGCTTGGTGCGGCCGGTCGCGGAGTCACCGGCGACACCGGGCTCGGTGAAGGTGATCTCCATCTCGACCGACGGCGGGAGCTCGACGAAGAGGACACGGCCCTCGTTGGTGGCCACGATGGCCTCGTTGTTCTCGAGCAGGAAGTTGCTGGCGTCGCCGACGATCTCGGGCGCGACCTCGAGCTGCTCGTAGGAGCTGGTGTCCATGAAGACGTAGCTCGTGCCGTCGTTGTAGAGGTACTGGTAGTTACGGCGGTCGACCGTGGCGGTCTCGACCTTGGTGCCGGCGTTGAAGGTCTTGTCGACGGTCTTGTTGGACTCGACGTTCTTCAGCTTGGTGCGCACGAAGGCGGGGCCCTTGCCCGGCTTCACGTGCTGGAACTCCACCACGGACCAGAGCTGGCCGTCGATGTTGAGGACCATGCCGTTCTTGAGGTCGTTCGTCGTTGCCATGCGCGCGCGTCAGCCTTCGTGTTGAGGTGTCAAGAGAGGCCCGAGGGGCCAGCGGCGGAGTCTACTGTCCGAGATGCTCGACCAGCACGTCGAGGGCCATCCGGTAGCCGTCGACCCCGTGCCCGGCCACGACCTCCACCGCGTGCGGGGTGACCACCGAGTGGTGGCGGAACTCCTCGGGCCGGTCCTTGGGCTGGGAGATGTGCACCTCCACCAGCGGCGCCTCGAGCTGGGCACAGGCGTCGAAGACCGCGTAGGAGTAGTGGGTCCACGCGGCGGCGTTGAGCACCACCGGGACCCGGTCGTCGGCCGCCTCGTTGAGCCAGTCGAGCAGCACGCCCTCGTGGTTGGTCTGGCGCACCTCCACCTCCAGGCCGCGCTCTCTGCCCCACTCCACGCAGCGGTGCGCGAGCTCGGCGTGCGTCGTCGACCCGTAGATCTCCGGCTGCCGCCGGCCCAGCCGCCCGAGGTTGGGCCCGTTGAGGACCAGCACGCGGGTGCTCATGCGCGCGCCACCATCGCGTCGTACGCCGCCCGGAGGTGCTCCTCGGACGGCCCCGCCAGCACCCGGGGGTCGCCGACGTCGTGCAGCACCACGAAGCGCAGCTGGTCGCCGCGCGACTTCTTGTCGACCGCCATCGCCGCCCGCAGCTCGTCGTAGCCGGCGCCGGCGTAGCCGGTGGGCAGCCCGACCCGCCCGAAGGCGCTGGCGTGCCGGTCGGCGGTGGTGTCGTCAAGCACGCCGGCGTGCCGCGCCAGCTCGGCGACGAACACGCTGCCGATCGCCACCGCCTCGCCGTGCCGGACGCCGTAGCGCTCGGCCCGCTCGATCGCGTGGCCCATGGTGTGGCCGTAGTTGAGCGCCTCGCGGCCGGGGTGCCCCTCCCCGGCGGTCCCGGCGGTCTCCTTCAGGTCCCCGACGACGACGTCGATCTTGACCTGGACCGAGCGCTCCACCAGCTCGCGCAGCACCGGGCTGTCGGCGGTGAGCGAGGCGGGCTCGGTGGTCTCGACGAGCTCGAGGATGCGCGGGTCGGCGATGAAGCCGCACTTGACGACCTCGCCCATGCCGGCCACCAGGTCGGGGCGCGGCAGCGTCCCCAGCAGCGACAGGTCGCAGAGCACCCCGGTCGGCTCGTGGAAGGCACCGACGAGGTTCTTGCCCGCAGCCGTGTTGACGCCGGTCTTGCCACCCACGGCGGCGTCGACCATCGCCAGCAGCGTGGTCGGCACGTGCACGACCGGCACGCCGCGCAGCCAGCCGGCGGCCACCCAGCCACCGAGGTCGGTGGTGGCGCCACCGCCGAAGGTCACCACGGCGTCGGAGCGCGTGAAGCCGGCCTCGCCGAGGGTCTCCCAGCAGGCGGCCGCCGTGGCCACGGTCTTCGCGGACTCGCCGTCGGGCACGACCAGCTCGGTCGGCCGGTAGGCGTCGGCCAGGGCCTCGCGCACCGGCGCCGCCAGGTCGCGCAGCGTCTCCGGCACCACGAGGGCGACCCGCGAGGGCCGGTCGCCCAGCAGCCCCGTGAGACGGCCGGCGACCCCGTGGCCGACGACGACGTCGTACGGCGTGGGGCCCGCGACGTGCAGCACGCTCTCGGAGCCCGCGCCGCTCACGACCGGGCTCCCTCGAGCAGCGACTCGACCTCGTCGGCGACCTCGTCGGGGGTGCGGCCGTCGGTGTCGACGGTGTGGGTGGCGACCGAGGCGTAGACCGGGGTGCGCTCGTCGAGCAGGTCCTTCACACGGGCGCGTACGTTGCCCATCAGCAGCGGCCGGGAGGTGCCCAGCCCGACGCGCTTGACGGCATCGGTGAGCCCCACCTGGAGGAACACCACGGTGTGGTCAGCCAGCAGGGCACGCGTCCCCTCGTCGAGCACCGCTCCCCCGCCCAGCGACAGAACGCCGTCGTGCTCGGCCAGCGCACGTGCCACGGCCTCGCGCTCCAGCGCGCGGAAGACGGCCTCGCCGTCGTCGACGAAGATGTCGGAGATCTCGCGTCCCTGGGCGGCCACGATGTCGGCGTCAGTGTCGCGCACCGCGACGCCCCAGCGCCGCGCCAGCAGCTCGGCCACCGTCGTCTTGCCGGCGCCCATCGGGCCGACCAGCACCACTGCTGGGCTCACGGACGGGCCCAGGACAGCACGTCGGGGAGCGCGTCGAGGTAGCCCTCGAGGTTGCGGCGCGTCTCGGCCACCGAGTCGCCGCCGAACTTCTCCAGCACGGCGTCGGCGATCACCAGCGCGACCATCGCCTCGGCGACGATGCCGGCCGCCGGCACCGCGCAGACGTCGGAGCGTTGGTGGTGGGCCACGGCCTCCTCGCCGGTGGCGACGTCGACGGTGCGCAGCGCGCGCGGGACGGTCGCGATCGGCTTCATCGCGGCGCGCACACGCAGCACCTCGCCGGTGGTCATGCCTCCCTCGGTGCCGCCGGAGCGCGCGGAGGTACGCCGGATGCCTCCCTCGCCAGGGACCATCTCGTCGTGCGCCAGCGACCCGGGGGTCGCGGCGAGCTCGAAGCCGTCGCCGACCTCGACGCCCTTGATGGCCTGGATGCCCATGAGGGCGCCGGCCAGCCGGCTGTCGAGGCGTCGGTCCCAGTGCACGTGCGAGCCCAGGCCCGGCGGCAGACCGTGCACGACGACCTCGACGACCCCGCCGAGCGTGTCCCCGTCCTTGTGGGCCTGGTCGATCCGCTCCACCATGGCGGCGGCGGTCTCGGGGTGCAGGCAGCGGACCGGGTCCTCGTCGAGCGCCGCCACGACCGCGGCGTCGGCGGACTCGGGCCACACGCCGGCCGGGGCGCGGACCCCGCCGAGCTCGATGACGTGGGAGACGATGCCGATGCCGCCGACCTGCTCGAGGAAGTTGCTGGCGACGCGTCCGAGCGCCACGCGGGCGGCGGTCTCGCGGGCCGAGGCGCGCTCGAGGATCGGGCGGGACTCGTCGAAGTCGTACTTCTGCATGCCCGCGAGGTCGGCGTGGCCGGGGCGCGGGCGGGTCAGCGGGGCGTTGCGGCCGGTCTCCTTGAGCTCACCGGGGTCGACCGGGTCGGCCGACATGACCTTCTCCCACTTCGGCCACTCGGTGTTGCCGACGTTGATGGCCACCGGGCCGCCCTGGGACTCCCCGTGGCGCACGCCCCCGACGATGGTGACCTCGTCCTGCTCGAACTTCATCCGTGCGCCCCGGCCGTAGCCGAGGCGTCGACGCGCCAGGGAGTCGGCGATGTCGTCGGAGGTGACCCGGACATGGGCCGGCAGGCCCTCGAGGATCGCGACCAGGGACGGGCCGTGGGACTCGCCCGCAGTGAGCCAACGCAGCATGACGTCAGTGTTTCACGCGGGCACCGACCCGCCCGCGGGGGTCACGCGGTGATGAGACCGAGCAGCGCGGGACCGGCCAGGACCCCCAGGAGCGCGCCGACGACCATGAACGGACCGAAGGGGTAGGCGGCGCGCAGCAGGCTGCGGTCGCGGCGCACCAGCGCCAGCAGCAGCCCGGGCACCGCGAAGAGCAGGAACGGGGCGTAGGTGCCGACGACGAGCTCGGACCATCCCGCGCGCCCGAGCACCGCGCCGAGCAGGGCCGCCAGCCGCACGTCGCCGAACCCCATGCCGGCCGAGTGGACGAACCAGAGCACCCAGTAGATCGAGCGCGCCACGACCAGCCCGATGAGCGCGCGCAGTGGCGCGTCGTGGTCGCCGGTGACCGCCCACTCCACCGCCAACAGGGCCAGCACCGCACCGGTGGCGGGCAGCACGATGCGTGAGGGCAGCAGCCGGGTGTGCCAGTCGACGAACGCCAACGCCACGCAGGCCGGTGTCGCAAGGAGCACCGCGGCCAGCGCCCAGCCGCTGTCGAGCGCCGCGCCGGCGGACCCGCCGGCGACCGTCCCCGCCAGCACCGCGCCGGGCAGCAGCCGGCGACCACGTGGCACCTCGGAGGTGCGGGCGACCAGCCAGGGGACGGCCAGGCACAGCGCGCCACCCACCAGCGCGCCGACCAGCGCGCCCAGCGGGGAGCTCACGCGCCGCGCCTCGCAGTGAGCGCACGCTCGCCGGCCGCGCGGAGGACGCCGACCGGCACGGCGTGCCCGGTCATCTGCTCCACCTGCAGCACCGCCTGGTGGACCAGCAGGTCCAACCCCGACACGACGGTCGTGCCCGCGCGCTCGGCCGCCGCCGCCAGCGGGGTCGGCCACGGGTCGTAGAGGGCCTCGAAGAGCAGCGCGGCGCCGGTCCTCGCCAGCAGCCCCGGGTCCTGGGCGTCGGCCGGGACCGTCGAGACCAGGACGTCGGCCGCCGTGACCTCGTCGGCCGACTCGACGGCCAGCACTTCGGGTGCCGAGTCGTGGCCACGGATGGTCGTGAGGGTCTCCTGCGCCCGCTCGGCCGAGCGCACCAGCAGCTGCACGCGCGTGGCCCCCAGGTCGCACAGGGCCAGCCCGACCGAGGCCGCGGTCGCCCCACCGCCGACCACGAGCACGCGGTCCGCGGGACCGGCGTACCTCTCCTGGACGGCGGTGGCCGCCCCCGGCAGGTCGGTGTTGTCCGCACGCCACCCCGTCGACTCACGCACCAGGGTGTTGGCACCCCCGGCGGCGCGCACCCGCGGGTGGCACTCCCAGCCGCGCTCGTCGGCCAGCGCCAGCAGCTCGCGCTTCAGCGGCATCGTCAGCGACAACCCGCGCCAGGAGTCGTCGAGGCCGTCGAGGTAGCCGGCCAGCGTGCCGCCCGGCACCCGCACCGCGTCGTAGGACCAGTCGGCCAGGCCGAGCTCGTCGTACGCCGCACGGTGCAGGACCGGTGAGAGCGAGTGCTCCACCGGGTCGCCCAGCACCGCGCAGCGCGTGGTCACGTCATCGCCCCCGGCTCAGCACCGGTCGGACTGGGTGGCGCAGTACTCGTCCAGCTCGCGCTTGAAGCCGAGGAACTCGTCGTAGTCGTCGGTGAACTTGGTCTCGCCGGTGCGCAGGTTGACGGTGACGTAGAAGAACCACGGACCGTCGGCCGGGTTCGCCGCCGCGTCGATGGCGGCGTCGCCGGGGGCCTCGATCGGCCCCGGCGGGAGGCCCTTCTGCGTGTAGGTGTTGTAGGGCGAGTCCGAGACCGACTCGATCTCGTCGGTCGTCAGGCGGGCGATCGGCTCACGGCCCAGCGCGTAGTTGACCGCGGCGTCGACCTGCAGGAAGCCCGCGGACGGGTTCGGCTCGATCTCGAGGCGGTTGTAGATGACCCGGGCCACCTTGGGCTGGTCCTCGCCGCGTCCCTCGGCCTCGACGAGGCTGGCGATCGTCATCAGCTCGTGCGGGGTGTAGCCGAGCTCCTCGGCGGCCTGCTCGAGCCCGGCCGCGTCGGCGGCCTGGCGCCACCGGTCGACCATGGCGGTCAGCATGTCCTTGGGCTTGGCCTTGGGGCCGAAGTCGTAGGTCGCCGGGAAGAGGTAGCCCTCGGCGTCGCCGCCCGCGTAGTCGGGCAGACCGATCTTGTCGGGCTTGGCCAGGACCTTCTCGAAGTCCTTCACCTCGTAGTCGGTGCTCTCGGCCAGCCGCTCGACGATGTCGACGACCCGCAGACCCTCGGGGATGGTCAGGCTGCTCTTGACGATGTTGGCGGGGTCGACCAGCACGTCGATGGCGTCGGCGGCGGCCATCTGCTTCTGCAACTCGTAGAACCCGACCTGGATGCCTCCGGCGTCGGGGTCGGCGTTGGCCGCGGCGATGCACGCGTCCACCGACGCGACGACGTCCTTCTCCTTCATGGCCCGGCAGATGACCGTCGAGGTGTCCCCGCTGACCACCTCGATGGTGACCGACCCCTTGCCGGGGCCGGGGTAGTCGTCGGGGTCCGAGGCCAGGTCGCGCAGGAAGGCCATCCCGGCGTTGCCGGCCCACCACAGGCCGCCGCCCACCACGGCCAGGGCCACGAGCACCGCGACGCAGCCGGGGACCCGGCTGCGGCGACGACGGCGACGCCCGCCCTCGTGCGGCAGATCCTCGGCGTGCTCAGCGGCGTCGATGGGCTCGTCGCGGTGGGGGTCCTCGCTCATGACTGCCTCTCCAGGATCTCCCCCGGCGGGTTGCCCGAGGCACGTTCGGTGTCCAGCGCGTGCTGCAGGATCACCACCGCGGCGGCCTGGTCGACCACCGCACGTCGCTTGCTTCCCTTGCGACCCTGGTCGCGGAGCATAGCCTCCGCCGACACGGTGGAGAGCCGCTCGTCGACCAGGCGCACCGGCACCGGCACCCGCTCGGCCAGCTGCGTCGCGAAATCGCGCACCTTCGCCGCCGCTGGTCCCTCCCCGCCGCCGAGCGAGCGCGGCAGACCGACCACGACCTCCAGGACCGCGGTCTCCTCCTCCAGCTCCGCGACGATGCGCCGCAGCCGCGCGAGGTCGCCCTTGCCCCGCCGCACGGTCTCCACGGGCGTGGCGAGGAAGCCGGAAGGGTCGCTGCGCGCGACGCCGATCCGGGCGTCGCCCGGGTCGATCCCCAGCCGGGTGCCGTGCCGCATCAGGCCCCGACCGCGCGACCGACCTCGGTGCTCACCAGGGCCAGCGCCTCGTCGACGCGCGAGGCGTCGGTGCCGCCGCCCTGCGCGACGTCGGCCTTGCCGCCGCCCTTGCCGCCGAGCAGCGGGGTCACCGCGCGCACCAGGTCGCCGGCGGAGACGCCGCGCTCCTGGGCCAGGTCGTTGGCCGCGGCAACGACGGCGACCTTGCCGTCGGCCACGCCGATCACCACGACGACACCGGGCTCGCCCTGCGGAAGCCGGCCGCGTACGTCGGTCGCGAGCGTCCGGACGTCGCCGCCGCCCGCGCCGTCGGCCCGGTGGGCCACCACGTTGACGGGTCCGACCTTCGTCGCCGACGCCGCCACCTGACCGGCCGCGGCGAGCAGCTGGGCGACGCGCGCGCGCTCGATCTCCTTCTCGGCGGCCTTGAGACGCTCGACCAGGTCGCCGACGCGACCCACGAGGTCGTCGGGCTGGGTCTTGAGCAGGCCGGTGAGCTGGTTCACCACGTCGCGCTCGCGGGCGAGGTAGGAGAAGCCCTCGACACCGGTGTAGGCCTCGATGCGCCGGTTGCCCGAGCCGACCGACGCCTCGCCGGTGACCACGACGGTGCCGATCTGCGAGGAGTGGTCGACGTGGGTGCCACCGCAGAGCTCGCGCGACCAGGGGCCGCCGATCTCCACGACGCGGACCTTGGACTCGTCGTAGGTCTCGCCGAACAGCGCGATGGCGCCCCAGTCCTTGGCCTCGGGCAGGGTCATGTAGTCCCAGGAGACGGGGAGGTCGGCGCGCAGCGCGCGGTTGGAGACCTCTTCGATGTCCTTGAGCTGGGTCGGCGTGAGCCCGGTGGTCCAGCCGAAGTCGAGGCGGAGGTAGCCCGGACGGTTGTAGGAGCCCGACTGCAGCGCCGAGGGGCCAAGCACCTCGCGCAGCGCCGCGTGCACCACGTGGGTGCCGGAGTGCGCCTGGCGGGCACCGAGGCGCCACTCGGGGTCGACCTGGGCGTGCAGGGCGCTGCCCGACCCGAGGACCAGCTCGCCGTCGACGACCCGGACCTGGTGGACGACCAGCCCACGGACCGGCCGCTGCACGTCGAGCACCTCCAGCCGGGCACCGTCGACCTCGATGATGCCCGCGTCGGCGGCCTGGCCACCGGACTCGGCGTAGAACGGGGTGCGGTCCAGGACCAGCTCGCCCACCTCGCCCTGGGCCAGGCTCGTGGCAGGCGCCCCACCGACCAGGAGGGCCAGGGCCCGGGACTCGGTCTCGAGGGTCTCGTAGGCCAGCCAGTCGGTCGGGCCGTGCTCGTCGAGGATCCCGCGGTAGACGCCGGTATCGGCGTGCTGTCCCTTCTTGCACTTAGCGTCGGCCTTGGCCCGCTCGCGCTGCTCGGCCATCAGCGAGCGGAAGCCCGCCTCGTCCACGCTCAGGCCGGCCTCGGAGGCCATCTCCAGGGTCAGGTCGATCGGGAAGCCGTAGGTGTCGTGCAGGGCGAAGGCCTGGGCACCGGCCAGCACGCTGCCGCCGGACTCCTTCACCGACGCCACGGCGTTGTCGAAGATCTGCGTGCCGGCCTCCAGCGTCTTGCGGAAGGTCTCCTCCTCGGCGTACGCGACCCTGCTGATGCGCTCCCAGCCGGTCTCGACCTCGGGATAGGACTTCTTCATCCGGTCCCGGCTGACCGGCATCAGCTCACGCAGTGCGTGGCCGTCGTAGCCGAGCAGCCGCATCGAGCGCACAGCGCGACGCAGCAGGCGGCGCAGGACGTATCCACGCGCCTCGTTGCCGGGCGTGACGCCGTCGTTGATGAGCATCAGCGCGCTGCGCACGTGGTCGGCGACCACGCGGAAGCGCACGTCGTCCTCGGCGTTCTCGCCGTAGGTGCGACCGGTCAGCTCCGCGGCCTTCTCGATGACCGGGAAGACCTCGTCGATCTCGTAGAGGTTGTCCTTGCCCTGGAGGAGGTACGCCACGCGCTCCAGGCCCATGCCGGTGTCGATGTTCTTGGCCGGGAGCGGGCCCTCGACGTCGAAGTCGGCCTTTGAACGGACCGTCGAGAGCGACTCCTGCATGAAGACGAGGTTCCAGATCTCCAGGAACCGGTCCTCGTCGGCGTTGGGCCCACCGTCGGGGCCGTACTCCGGGCCGCGGTCGATGTAGATCTCCGAGCAGGGACCTCCGGGGCCGGGGACGCCCATGTTCCAGTAGTTGTCCTCCAGGCCACGCTCCTGGATCCGCTCGTAGGGCAGGCCCGCGATGTCGTGCCACAGCTGCTTGGCCTCGGTGTCGCTGGGCAGCACCGTCACCCAGATCTTCTCCGGGTCGAAGCCGTAGCCGCCGTCGTCCTGGGAGCCGGTGACCAGCTCCCAGGCGAAACGGATCGCGCCCTCCTTGAAGTAGTCGCCGAAGGAGAAGTTGCCGCACATCTGGAAGAACGTGCCGTGCCGGGTCGTCTTGCCGACCTCCTCGATGTCGAGGGTCCGCACGCACTTCTGCACGCTGGTGGCCCGGTCCCACTGCGGGGTCTCCTGGCCCAGGAAGTAGGGCTTGAACGGCACCATGCCGGCGTTGACGAACAGCAGGTTCGGGTCGTCGAGCAGCAACGACGCCGACGGGACCACCGTGTGGCCGTGGCGCTCGAAGTGCGCCACGAACCTGCGTCGGATCTCGGCGGTCTCCATCAGTCGTTCCCTCTCTCCAGCTGCTTGGTCGTGTCGTGGGTGATCTGGGGGGTGGTCTCGAGGCTCGACGCACCCAACCGTGCGCGCACCTCGGTCTCGGCGTCCGCGCGGCCCTGGGCCACCTCGTCACGGAACATCCGGGCGCCGAGCGCGAGCGCCCCGAGTCGGTCCTGGAGACCGTCCGCGGTGAGGACCTCGGCAGCGCGGCGTCCACGCACCATGGCGTAGATCCCGGCCCCGGCCCCGGCTGCGAACCAGAGGCCGCGCCTCATGCGGCCTGCTCCGCCGCTCGCTGGCGGGCGTGCAGGTCGCGGCGCGCGGCGCGCAGGTCGGCGCGGCGCTGCTTGCGGGCCCGCTTGACCTCGCGACGCATCTCGAAGCGGATGCGGTGACGCACCTCCGGGCTCAGCGCCCGGCGCAGGCCGGCGGCGAGCGTGGTCGCCTGCACCGCGGTCTCGCGCAGCACCATGTCCGCGAAGACCGGCGCGGGGAGCATCGGGGCGGGGGGAGCGTCGTCGGCGTCACGCTCGCCCGGGGCGTCCTCGCCCAGGTGCGTGATGAGGTACTCCGTCTCCTCGGCGCGGACCTCCCGCACCGCTCGGGTGGCCAGCGTCTGCTCCAGGTGCAGCAGACGGTCGAGCACCACTGCGGACTCGGCGTCGGTGCGCGCGAGGGTGCGTCGGGTGGTGACCACGACGACGACCAGGGCGGCCAGCAGGAGGAGCAGCAGCGCGGCCACGGTGCCCAGCACCGCCAGGACCGCCCACGCGGGCGCGCTCCACTCCTCGCTCATGGGCCAGAACCCTACCTGCCGCGGATGAGCCGCCGAACCCGCTCCCACCGCTCCTTGATCGCGCTCTCCGCGCCGATCTCCTTGGGGCGGTAGTAGCGGGCGTCGGCCACCACGTCGGGTGCGTACTGCTGCTCGGCGATGCCGAACGGCTCGTCGTGGCTGTAGGTGTACGTCGACCCGTGGCCCAGCTTCTTCGCACCGCTGTAGTGGGCGTCGCGCAGGTGTGCCGGCACCGGGCCGATCTTGCCGGCCCGCACGTCGGCCGAGGCCTCGGCCAGCGCCGTGGTGACCGCGTTGGACTTGGGCGCGACGGCCAGGGCGATCGTGGCGTGGGCGAGGTTGAAGGCCGCCTCGGGCATGCCGATGAGCTGGACGGCCTGGGCGGCCGCCACGGCGGTCGTGAGTGCGGAGGGGTCGGCCAGGCCGATGTCCTCGCTGGCGAGGATGACCAGCCTGCGGGCGATGAAGCGAGGGTCCTCCCCCGCCTCCATCATCCGCGTCAGGTAGTGCATGGCGGCGTCGGCGTCGGAGCCGCGCACGGACTTGATGAAGGCGCTCGTCACGTCGTAGTGCTGGTCGCCCTGCCGGTCGTAGCGCACGGCCGCCTGGTCCACGGCCGTCTCGGCCGTCTCCAGGTCGATCTCCTCCAGGCCACGGCCGGCCGCGGCACCGGCCGCGGCCTCGAGGTAGGTCAGCGACCGACGTGCGTCTCCCCCGGCAAGCCGGACCAGGTGGGTCGCCGCCTCCTCGGTGAGCGTGAAGCGCCCCGCCAGCCCGCGATCGTCGGCCAGGGCCTGGTCGACCACCCGGCGTACGTCGTCGTCGTCGAGGGACTCCAGCCGCAGCAGCAGGCTGCGGGAGAGCAGCGGGGAGATGACGGAGAAGAAGGGGTTCTCGGTCGTCGCCGCCACGAGGGTGACCCAGCGGTTCTCCACACCGGGCAGCAACGCGTCCTGCTGGGCCTTGGAGAAGCGGTGCACCTCGTCGACGAACAGCACCGTCTCCCGCCCGCCCTGGACCAGCTCGTGGCGCGCCGACTCGATGGCCGCGCGCACCTCCTTGACCCCGGCGCTGACCGCGGAGACCTCCACGAACCGGCGATCGGTCTGCCGGCTGACGATCGAGGCGATCGTGGTCTTGCCGGTGCCCGGGGGTCCCCACAGCAGCAGCGAGAGTGAGCGCTGGTCCTCGATCAGCTGCCGCAACGGCGAGCCAGGCTCGCGCAGCTGCGGCTGCCCGACCAGCTCGTCGAGGGTGCGCGGGCGCATCCGCACCGCCAACGGCGCCGAGGCGGTCGTGTTGGCCGAGAGCGAACCGCCGCCCCCGGTGGGTGCACCGGGGGCGGCGAAGAGACCTTCGTCCATCGCTGGGTCCGTCAGGGGCCGGTCAGGCCGAGACCATCTGCTGGGAGTCCAGGTCGAACCACTGCTTGTCGTAGCCCGGGTTCGTGCCGACCGGCTGCGGGGTGACGGCGGGGTCGGGGCTGCCCTGGCGGTCGACACCGAGCAGGCCGGAGGTCACCGGCGTCGCCGGGTGGCGCCCGATCTCGCCGGCGAAGTGGCAGGCGACCTTGTGGCGCGGGCCGATCTGCAGCAGCGGCGGTTCGACCTTGGCGCAGATCTCCTGGGCCAGCGGGCAGCGGGTGCGGAACCGGCACCCCGAGGGCGGGTTGATCGGGCTGGGCACGTCGCCCTCGAGCCGGATGCGCTCGCGCCGTCCCTGGCCGGCCTGCTTGATGTCGGGAACCGCCGACAGCAGGGCCTGGGTGTAGGGGTGGTGTGCGTGGTTGTAGATGCTCTCGCGGTCCGCGATCTCCACGATCTTGCCGAGGTACATGACCGCGACCTCGGGACAGAAGTGCCGCACGACGGCCAGGTCGTGGGCGATGAAGAGGAACGCGATGTCGAACTCCTGCTGGAGGTCCTGGAGCAGGTTGATCACCTGTGCCTGGATCGACACGTCGAGCGCGGAGACCGGCTCGTCGGCCACCAGCAGCTTGGGGTTCAGCGTCAGCGCGCGGGCGATGCCGATGCGCTGGCGCTGACCGCCGGAGAACTCGTTGGGGTAGCGGTTGTAGTGCTCGGGGTTGAGCCCGACCACCTCGAGCAGCTCCTGGACCCGCGGCAGCACCTTGTTCTTCGGCACCACGTTGTGGACCTCCAGCGGCGCACCCACGATCGCGCCCACGGTGTGCCGCGGGTTCAGCGAGGTGTAGGGGTCCTGGAAGATCATCTGCACGTCACGGCGCAGCGGCTTCAGCTCGCGGTTGGACATCCGGGCGATGTCCTGCTTCTTCTCGCCGAACTGCATCGACCCGCCGGTCGGGGTGTAGAGCCGGGTGATGAGGCGGCCGGTCGTGGACTTGCCGCAGCCGGACTCCCCCACCAGGCCCAGCGAACCGCCGCGGGGCACCTGGAAGGAGATGCCGTCGACGGCCTGGACGTGGCCGATGGTGCGGCGGACCAGGCCCGAGGACTTCACGGGGAAGTACATCTTCAGGTTGTCCACGCTGAGCACCGGCTCGGCGTCGGGGTCGAGCTCGGTGGGTGCGTGGCCGGTCTGCGCGAGCTGGGCGAAGGTGAGCTTCTGCTCCTCGTTGCTGGCAGACAGCTCCTCGCCCTCGGTGACCGCCGGGTTCTCGGGGTCGTGCGGAGGGTGGTTGACGTCCGTCATCAGGTCAGCTCTCCTCGAGCAGCTCGGGGGCGATCACGGGGAGCACCTCGTTCTCGAACACACCCACCGGGTCGGCGAGGTGGCAGCGGTTGAGGTGCCCGGCCCCGGTCGGACCGGCGGTCAGCGGCGGCAGCTCGGTGACGCACTTGTTGCCCGGCACCTTGTCGACGTGGGCGCAGCGGGGGTGGAACGCGCAGCCGGTCGGCGGGTCCAGCAGGCTGGGCGGGTTGCCGGGGATCGGCACCAGCTTGGAGGCGGTGTCGCCGTGGACGTCCGGCACGCTGGAGAGCAGGCCCCAGGTGTAGGGCATCTGCGGTCGCGTCAGGACCTCCTTGGCCGGACCCTTCTCGACCCCGCGGCCGCCGTACATCACCAGGATGTCGTCGGCCATCTCGGCGATGACGCCGAGGTCGTGGGTGATGATGATGACCGCGGAGTTGAACTCGCGCTGCAGATCCTGCAGCAGGTCGAGGATCTGTGCCTGCACCGTGACGTCGAGCGCGGTGGTGGGCTCGTCGGCGATGAGGAGCTTCGGGTCGTTGATGAGGCCCATCGCGATCATCGCGCGCTGGCGCATGCCGCCGGAGAACTGGTGCGGGAAGTCGTCGACACGTCGGTCAGGCTGCGGGATGCCGACCCGGTCGAGCATCTCGATCGCCTTGCGGCGCGCTTCGCGCTTGGAGGCCTTCGGGTGGTGCACGAGATAGGCCTCGGCCAGCTGCGAGCCCACCTTGTAGAAGGGGTGCAGGGCGGCGAGCGCGTCCTGGAAGATCATCGCCACCTCCTTGCCCCGCAGCTTGCGCAGCTTGGACTCACCCAGGCCCACGACCTCCTGGCCGCCGACCTTGATGGAGCCGGTGATGCGGGCGGTGCGCATGTCGTGCAGGCCGAGCACGGCCATCGACGACACGGACTTGCCCGAGCCGGACTCCCCCACGATGCCCAGGGTCTTGCCCTGCTCCACCGTGTAGCTGAGGTCGGTGACCGCGTTGACCAGGCCGTCCTCGGTGGGGAACTTGACCGTCAGGTCCTCGACGACGAGGAACGGGTCGCTCACGACAGCCTCACTCTCGGGTCGAGGACGCTGTAGAGCAGGTCCACGAGCAGGTTGGACAGGATCAGCGCGACCGCCGCGAACAGCGCGGTCGCCTGCACGATCGGCAGGTCCTTCTGGCCCACGGCCAGCAGGGCCCACAGCCCGATCCCGTCAATGTCGAAGATCTTCTCGGTGAAGATGGTGCCGGCCAGCAGGGTGCCGAAGTCGATGCCGAAGATCGTCACGACCGGCACCAGGGCGGCGCGCAGCGCGTGCTTGTAGACCACCTCGCGCTGCGGCAGGCCCTTGGCCTTGGCGGTGCGGACGTAGTCCTCGCTCAGCGCCTCGACCATGGCGCCACGGGAGTAGCGGGTGTACTGGGTGCATCCGAAGATGCCCAGGCAGATCCACGCCAGCGCCAGGCCGCCCACCCAGCCCGAGGGACTCTCGGTGAACGGCACGTAGCCGGGGTTGCCGATGAAGGGCGCCTCGAAGAGCACCGAGAAGTACAGGAAGGTCAGCAGGGCGAACAGGTAGTAGGGCACCGAGCTCAGGACGAGGAAGCTGGAGACCAGCGACTTGTCGGCCACGGTGCCTCGTCGTCTCGCGGCGGCCACGCCCAGGGGCACGCCGAGGAGGAGGTAGAGGAAGGCGCCACCGATGGCGACGGAGAAGGTGGCCGGCAGCCGGCCCTTCATCTCGTCCCAGACCGGCTTGCCGTTCTTGTACGACAGACCCAGGCAGGGCGCGTCGCAGCGGGTGGTCTGGCTCGCGATGGTGATGTCGCGGCCGGTGAAGATGCCCCCGACGTACTCCGGGAACTCGGTGTACCACGCGTTGTTGTAGCCCAGCTCCTCGGTGAAGACCTCGAGCTTGGCCGGCGTGCAGCGCTGGGATGTCTTGGTGTCACAGATCGCGCGCGCGGGCTCGCTGGGGCCGTACCAGAAGAGCAGGAAGATCGACAGCGACACCAGCAGCATCACGACGATGCCGGCGAGCAGCCGCTTGACGATGTAGGCGAACATCGCAGGTCTCCTTGTGGGAGTGGCGGGGTGGACGAGGGGGCCAGGGAGCCGGTGGGCCGGTGGCCCGGCGGGGAAGGACCCCCGGGGACGAGTCCCCGGGGGTCTCCCGCGATGGGGTGGGTGTCCCCGCCGCGATCGGCGGGGACACCCGGAACCGTCAGTGGTTCAGGGAGCGCTGGGCGCTCACTGCATCACGAAGACGTTCTTGTAGTTCGGCGCGCCCAAGGCCTCGTCACCCGAGGGGTTGCCGATCTTCGAGCCGAAGGTGAACAGGTTGTTGTAGTAGTTCACCGGGATGGCCGGGAAGAACTCGGTCATGATCTTCTCGTCGATGTCGCCCCAGGCGTCGGCCTGCTCCTCGATCGGGAGGCTCGGGACGTCAGCGATCATCTCGTCGATCTCGTCCTCCTGGAAACCACCGGTGTTGTAGGTGGCGCCACCACGGAACAGCGACGGGATGAAGGTCGAGCCCGAGGGCCAGTCCGAGCACCAGTTCACGCCGCGGACGGTCAGGCTCTTGTTGAGCTTGTCGTCGGGGTTGGTCCAGGTGGAGTACGGCGACTCCTGGACCGGCGTGTACTTGACCGTGAAGCCGGCCTCCTCGAGGCCCTTCTGGGCGACCTTCGCGCCGGCGACGGCCAGCGGGTCGGGCTCGTAGTAGATGGCGGAGTACAGCGGCTCGACCTCGGACTCCGCGAGGAGCTCCTTGGCCTTCTCCGGGTCGTAGCTGAACGCCTCACCGTCGACGAAGTAGTCCGGCTTGCCGGCCATGCCCGGGGGCATGATCGAGTTCGCCTGGACGCGGGTCACGCCGGGCACCTGGCCGGTGGCGGCCCAGACGTCCTCGTAGGGGTAGCCGTAGGCGATCGCCTTGCGGAAGGCCATGTCGGTCTTCTCGTAGTCCGGGTACAGGAAGCCGGTGCACTGCGCCGACTGCTGGACCAGGCGGTCACCCAGGGTGTCGAGCGCCTTCTGGTAGCTCGACGCCGACAGGTCGTTGGAGATCGCGGTCTGCGACTCGGTGTTGTCCGACAGCATGATCTGGTCGGTCTGGTCCGGGTCGGCGTTGAACTTGAAGATGAACTTGTCGGCGTACTGGTGGCGCGCCGGGTCCGACTCGGGGTCCCACTGGTCGTTCTTGACCAGGACGAGCTCGTCCTGGGCCTTGAAGGACTCGACCTTGTAGGGGCCGTTGGACATGATGTTCTGACCGTAGGCCGGCGGGTTGGAGGCCTTGCCCAGCGGGGCGGGGCCGATCGCCATGAAGGCGCCCCAGTAGTCCATGTCGGGGAACGACTTGGACATGTTGATGGTGACGGTGTTGGCGTCGTTGTCGAACTCCACACCCTCCCACTCGGTCCAGTCGGTGTCCTTGTCGGTGTAGGGACCCTCGAACTCGTCCGCACCGGCGAAGAACTGGGTGGAGTACTCGGTGCCCGGGCCGCCGGGGAAGGCGGTGGAGTCCATCGAGCGGGCGATGCCGAAGGCGACCTCCTCGGCCGTGATCGGCGAGCCGTCCTCCCAGCTGGCGTTGTCACGCAGCTGGAAGGTCCACTGGGTGTAGTCGTCGTTGGGCTGACCCAGGTCGACCGCGAGGTCGGGGACCAGGGTGGCGTTGCCGTCGGAGTCGACGCGGTACTGGGTCAGCGAGCGGCTGGTGAGCGCCTGCTGGATCGAGTTGCCGGTCACGGACCACCCGTTGGTGGGGTCCAGGTCGTCCGGGCCGTAGTCACCGGGAAGGAACACCGTGATGGTGCCACCCGACTCGGCGCCCTCGACCTCGGGCGCGGGGCCCTCGGCGTTGGGGTCCTTGTCCTTGCCTGCGTCGGTCTCCCCGAAGGAGCCCTCGGTGCCCTCGCCGGGCCCGTCTCCGGATCCACAGGCGGCCAGGGCCAGGAGCGAGGCAACGGCGAGCGCTGCCAGCGGCTTGGTCCGTCTCATGTCTGGCATTTCCTTTCTGGTGCGCACCCGGGAAGGCTTTCCCGGGCGACGTGGGGGGGGTGTCCCGCTCAGCGGCGGGTCTTGGGGTCGAGCGCGTCGCGCAGCGCGTCTCCGAGGAGGTTGAGCGCCAGCACGAGCAGCACGATCCCGATCAGGGGCTGGTAGAGGTAGAGCGGGTAGGTCTCGAAGAACGAGATGCCCTGGTTGAGGGTCTGGCCCCACGAGGGACGAGTCGTCACTCCGATGCCGAGGAACGCCAGGCCGGCCTCGGCGGAGACGAACGCGGGGAGCATCAGCGAGGAGGCGACCACGATCGGCGCGACCAGGTTGGGCAGCAGCTCCTTGATGAGCAGGCGACCGGTGGGCATGCCCATCACCCGGGCGGCCTGGACGAACTCGCGCTCGCGCAGCGAGAGGACCTCACCACGGATCAGGCGGGCCACCGACATCCAGCCGAAGCCGGCGAGCACTCCGATCAGCGCCACGACCTGCACGGTGGCGTAGTTGGGCGAGTCGCGGAACCGCTCGTTGATGATCGGGGCGATCGTCAGCGCGGCCAGGATGAAGGGCAGCGTGAGGAAGAAGTCGGTGACGAAGGTGAGGAACCGGTCCACGGCCCCGCCGAGGAAGCCACCGAGCAGACCCAGCGTCACGCCGAGCAGCATCGCGAGCACGGTCGCGATCGCGGCGATCTGCAGGGAGTTCTGCGCACCCTCGAGCCAGAAGGCGAGGTTGTCGGTGGCCGTGCGCGGCGCGATGCCGAAGGGGTGCTCCATGGTCAGCGGGCCGTACGGCGGGCCGTACTCGGCCTTGGGCGTCAGGTCGAGGTTGAGGAACTGCGACGGCAGCACCGTCTCGGTCGAGACCCCGAAGAGCTTTTGCAGCGGCCCGGCGAACACCGCGATGAGGACGAAGAAGAGGACCACGGCCATGCAGACCAGGGCGATCTTGTCGCGCAGCAGTCGGCCCATCGCGATGCGCATGGGCGACTTGCCGGTGATGGTGCGTCCCTTGGTCCCCGGGTCCTCGCCCTTCGGCTCGTCGCTCAGGTGCCCCAGGGTCTCGGGGCCGGCGGTCTCTGCCGACATGCTCTCCCCATCAGTCCAGCCAGCCGAGGGTCTCCCGGCCGCACGCCTGCGGCGCGCCGGACGCGACTCTATGTGACCCCTGTCCCGAGGACGATCACCTCGCGGTAACGATCCGGACACGGCAACGGCGGCGCCGCAACCGGGTTTCACCGGTCGGGACGCCGCCGCAGGAAGGCGCGTGCCTCAGGACTCCCTCGGGACGTCCTCCGCCGGCTTCGCGTCCACACCGGCCTCCTTGCGCTGCTCGGCGGTGATGGGTGCCGGAGCCGCCGTCAGGGGGTCGTAGCCACCGCCGGACTTGGGGAAGGCGATGACCTCGCGGATCGAGTCGGTGCCGGCCAGCAGCGCGACGATGCGGTCCCAGCCGAACGCGATGCCGCCGTGCGGGGGGGCACCGAACTTGAAGGCGTCGAGCAGGAAGCCGAACTTCTCCTGCGCCTCCTCCTCGCCGAGCCCCATGACGGAGAAGACCCGCTTCTGGACGTCCTCGCGGTGGATACGGATCGACCCGCCGCCGATCTCGTTGCCGTTGCAGACGATGTCGTAGGCCCAGGCGAGCGCGTCGCCGGGGCTGTCGTCGAAGGAGTCGACGTCCTTGGGGCTGGTGAAGGCGTGGTGCACGGCGGTCCAGGCGCCGGCGCCGACGGCGACGTCGCCGCTGGCGACCGCGTCCGAGGCCGGCTCGAACAGCGGCGCGTCGACGACCCAGAGGAAGGACCACGCGTCCTCGTCGATCAGGCCGCAGCGCCGCCCGATCTCCAGGCGGGCTGCACCGAGCAGTCCACGGCTGGACTTCACCGGCCCGGCGGCGAAGAAGATGCAGTCACCGGGCTGGGCGCCCACGTGGGCGGCCAGGCCTGCCTTCTCCTCGTCGGTGATGTTCTTGGCGACCGGTCCCCCGAGCTCGCCGTCCTCGCCCACGAGGACGTAGGCCAGGCCCTTGGCGCCGCGCTGCTTGGCCCACTCCTGCCAGGCGTCGAGCTGCTTGCGCGGCTGGCTGGCGCCGCCGGGCATGACCACGGCACCGACGTACGGCGCCTGGAACACACGGAACGGGGTGTCCTTGAAGTAGTCGGTGCACTCGACGAGCTCTTGGCCCATGCGCAGGTCGGGCTTGTCGGAGCCGTAGCGCGCCATCGCCTCGGCGTAGGTCATCCGGGGCAGCGGGGTCGGGACCTCGTGGCCGATCAGGGCCCACAGCGCCGCGAGGATCTCCTCGGCCAGGGCGATCACGTCGTCCTGCTCGACGAAGGACATCTCGATGTCGAGCTGGGTGAACTCCGGCTGGCGGTCGGCACGGAAGTCCTCGTCGCGGTAGCAGCGCGCGATCTGGAAGTAGCGCTCCATGCCGCCGACCATCAGCAGCTGCTTGAACAGCTGGGGGCTCTGGGGCAGGGCGTACCAGCTGCCGGGCTTCAGACGCGCGGGCACCAGGAAGTCGCGGGCACCCTCGGGGGTGCTGCGGGTCAGGGTCGGGGTCTCGACCTCGACGAAGTCGTGCCGGTCCAGCACGTCGCGTGCGGCCTTGTTGACCTTGCTGCGCAGCCGCAGCGCGGCGTTGGGCCCGGGGCGGCGCAGGTCGAGGTAGCGGTGCTTGAGGCGCGCCTCCTCACCGACCTCGACGTGCTCGGAGATGGGGAAGGGCAGCGGTGCGGCGGCGCTGAGCACCTCCACCTCGCTGGCGACGACCTCGACGGCACCGGTCGCGAGGTTGGGGTTCTCGTTGCCGTCCTTGCGGGCCACGACCTCCCCGACGACCTTCAGGCAGTACTCCGAGCGCAGCTGGTGGGCGACCTCCTCGTCGCGCACGACGACCTGGACGATGCCGGAGGCCTCGCGCAGGTCGAGGAAGGCCACCCCACCGTGATCGCGACGGTTGGCCACCCACCCGGCGAGGGTCACGGTCTGGCCGACGTGCTCGGGGCGGAGGGCCCCGGCGTCATGGGTGCGGATCACTGCTGCTTCCTTTCGGTGGTCGAGGCGCGAGTGGAGCGAGCCTCGAGACCTGGTTGTTCGTCGCTGTCGTTCACGGGTGACTGGGTCGGTCTGGGGTGGAGACGCGCGGTCGCAGGTCCTCGGCTGGAGGGGACCACGTGGCCGGGTCGACCTCGTGCTGCTCCCCCGTCCGGATGTCCTTGACCTGGTGGCTTCCCTCGGCATCCGCGTCGGCCGCGGGAGGGAACCAGACGTACGGCACGCCCCGTCGCTCGGCGTAGCGGATCTGCTTGCCGAACTTCTGCGCGGAGGCGGCGACCTCGCAGGGCACGCCGCGCGAGCGCAACGCGTGGGCGACGGCGTCGGAGGCGGCGCGTGAGTCCTCGTCGTTGACGGCCACGACCACGGCGCTGGGGACCACACGGTCGGCCGCGAGGCCGGTGCGGGCCAGGAGCGGCACGAGCACGCGGCTGACGCCGAGCGAGATCCCCACCCCGGGGTAGGTCGAGCGCCCGTCGGTGGCGAGCGCGTCGTAGCGCCCACCGGAGCAGATCGAGCCCAGCGACTCGTAGCCGTCCAGGCGCGTCTCGAACACCGTGCCGGTGTAGTAGTCCAGGCCCCGGGCGATCGAGAGGTCCGCCTCGACCCGCACGCGGTCGGTCACCAGGTCGGCGCAGGCCCGCACCAGGGCCGCGAGCTCCTCGAGCCCCTCGTCCAGCAGGTCGTGGGAGACGCCGAGGTCGCGCACCTGCGCGACGAAGGAGTCGTCGGTGGCCCGGATGGTGGCCAGCGCGAGCACGCGGTCGGCCGTGGCGGCGTCGACGCCGGCCTCGGCCACCAGGAGCTCGTGCACCTTCTCCACCGGGAGCTTGTCGAGCTTGTCGACCAGGCGCATCACCTCGTCGGTGGCGTCACCCTCGGCCACGCCGAGCCCGGCGTAGAAGCCCTGGATCAGCTTGCGGTTGTTGACCTGGAGCCGGAAGCCCGGTAGCCCGAGGCGGGCCGGGTCGGTCAGCCGGCTCAGGGCGTCGACCATGACACGCGTGACCTCGACGTCGTGGTGGAACGGCAGGACGTCGCGCCCGACCACGTCGATGTCGGCCTGGGTGAACTCGCGGTAGCGGCCGTCCTGGGGACGCTCGCCGCGCCAGACCTTCTGCACCTGGTAGCGGCGGAACGGGAACTCCAGCTTGCCGGCGTTCTCCAGGACGTAGCGCGCGAAGGGCACGGTCAGGTCGAAGTGCAACCCGATGCCGGAGTGGCCCTCCGCGGAGTCCTCGTGCAGCCGTCGCAGGAGGTAGACCTCCTTGGAGGTGTCGCCCTTGCGCAGGAGCTGGTCGACCGGCTCGACCGCGCGGGTCTCTATGCCGGCGAACCCGTGCAGCTCGAAGGTCTCGCGCAGGGTGTCGATCACCCGCTGCTCGACGATGCGCTGCTGCGGCAGCAGCTCGGGGAACCCGCTGAGCGGGGTCGGCCTGGCCATGTCAGAGCCCCCGCGTCACGGGGTCGGTGCCGGCGCCACCCGGGCCCGGCTCGTCGGCGAGGTCGAGCAGGTAGGGGTTGGTCGCACGCTCGCGGCCGATCGAGGTCTGCTCGCCGTGACCGGGCAGCACCACGACGTCGTCGGCCAGCGGCAGCACCTTGGTGGCCAACGAGCGGAGCATCGTCGGGTGGTCTCCCCCAGGCAGGTCCGTGCGACCGATCGATCCCGCGAAGAGGAGGTCGCCGGAGAACATCACCTCGGAGACGTCGGCGCTGTCGGCGTACGGCGTGCGGAAGGTGACCGATCCACGGGAGTGGCCCGGGGTGTGGTCGACGAGGAACTCCACGCCCGCCAGCTCGAGGGTGGCACCGTCACCGAGCTCCTTGACGTCGTCGGGCTCGGTCCACGCAGCGTCCTGGCTGCCGAGCAGCTGGGGCAGCATCCGTCGCATGTCGGTGGAGATGCCGGCCAACGGGTCGGCCAGCAGGTGACGGTCCTCGGGGTGAATCCAGGCGGTGGCGTCGTAGGCGCCCGCGACGGGCGTGACGCACCACATGTGGTCGAGGTGTCCGTGGGTCACCAAGACCGAGACCGGCTTGAGCCGGTGCTCGCGGACGACCTCGGCGACGCCGGAGGCGGCGTCCTTCCCGGGGTCGACGACCACGCACTCCTGCCCGGGGCCGGTGGCCACGACGTAGCAGTTGGTGCCCCAGGGACCTGCGGGGAAGCCGGCGATCAACACCCGGCAACCCTAGCGATCCGGACGGGCAGGGCCGAACCGAGATACTCCGCATGACTAGCATGGGTGCCTGCTGCGGCCCAGGGCCGCGCTGTGCCGCTGACCACATTGCCCCCGCGAGGGCACCGAACACCAGGGACGAGCCGTGACGAGCCACGAGTGGGGCCGGGTCGACAGCGACGGGACCGTGTACGTGAGGACCGCCGACGGCGAACGTTCCGTGGGGCAGTACCCCGAGGGCACGCCCGAGGAGGCACTCGCCTTCTACACCGAGCGGTACGCCGCACTGGCCTTCGAGGTCGAGCTGCTCGAGAAGCGCATCAACTCCGGGGTCATGAGCCCCGAGGAGGCCGCGGAGTCGGTGAAGAAGGTCGCCGCCCAGGTCGACGGCGCCAACGCCGTCGGGGACCTGGTGTCGCTGACCGGGCGCCTCGACGCGCTCGGCCCCGTCATCGCCACGCAGCGTGAGGCACGCAAGGCCGAGAAGGCCGCGAAGCAGGCCGAGGCCAAGGCTGCCAAGGAGAAGGTCGTCGCCGAGGCGGAGAAGATCGCCGAGGGCACCGACTGGCGCGGCGGCGCGAACCGCCTGCGCGACCTCCTGGACCAGTGGAAGAAGATCCCGCGCATCGACCGCGCCGGTGACGACGCCCTCTGGCGCCGCTTCTCCACCGCCCGCACCACCTACACCCGTCGCCGCAAGGCGCACTTCGCCGAGGTCAACGAGCAGCGCGAGGGGGCCCGCGCCGTCAAGGAGCGCCTGGTCAAGGAGGCCGAGGCGCTCGCCGACTCCACCGAGTGGGGGCCCACCGCCGGCCGCTACCGCGACCTGATGAAGCAGTGGAAGGCCGCCGGCCCGGCGCCCAAGGACGTCGACGACGCACTCTGGAAGCGGTTCCGCGGCGCCCAGGACGCCTTCTTCGGCGCCCGGGACGCCGAGAACGCCAAGCTCGACGAGGAGTTCGCCGCCAACGCCGAGGTCAAGGAGGCGCTGCTCGTCGAGGCCGAGGCGCTGCTGCCCGCCCTGGAGGGCGACGGCTCGGACCTCGAGGCCGCCAAGCGCACCTTCCGCGACATCGCGGACCGGTGGGACGCCGCCGGCAAGGTACCGCGCTCGCGGATGAAGGAGCTCGAGGGCCGCATCCGCAAGGTCGAGAACGTCATCCGCGACCTCGAGCAGGAGCAGTGGCGCCGCTCGGACCCGGAGAAGTCCGCCCGCGCCGACGACATGGTCAGCCAGCTGCAGGCCGCGATCGACAAGGTCTCCGCGGACCTGGAGAAGGCCAAGGCGTCGGGGAACGAGAACAAGGTCAAGGAGCTCGAGGAGAACCTCGCCTCGCGCCAGGCCTTCCTCGACATGGCCAAGCGCGCCTCGGCGGACTTCTCGTAGCTCGCCCCGCTGGTCGAGGTGCGAGGAGCGGCCTACCCCGTGACGCGGTAGGCGTCGAAGACGCCGGGCACGTTGCGCACGGCCTTGATGACGTTGTCGAGGTGCTTGGCCTCGGCCATCTCGAAGGTGAACCTGCTCTTGGCCACCCGGTCGCGGGAGGTCTGCAGGTTCGCCGACAGGATGTTCACGTGCGCGTCCGAGAGCGCCATCGTGATGTCGGAGAGCAACCGCGCGCGGTCCAGCGCCTCGACCTGGATGTTGACCAGGAAGGTCGAGGACTCCGTGGGCGCCCACTCCACCTCGAGCAGCTTCTCGGGGCGTGCCTCGAGGTCGCCGGCGTTGGTGCAGTCACGGCGGTGCACCGAGACTCCCCCGCCCTTGGTCACGAAGCCGAGGATCGGGTCGGGCGGCACCGGGGTGCAGCACTTGGCGAGCTTGACCCACAGGTCCGAGGCGCCCTTGACCACGACGCCGGCGTCGCCGTGCGAGGCGCTGCGCCGCGACCGGCGACCGGTGATGGTGACCGCCTCGGCGAGGTCCTCCTCGGCCCCGCCGGTGCCGCCGTGCAGGTCGATGACCTGCTTGACGACCGCCTGGGCGGAGAGGTTGTTCTCGCCGACCGCGGCGTAGAGCGAGGAGACGTCGCCGAGCTTGAAGTGCTCGGCCACGAGGTTCAGCGAGTCGTGGGTGAGCAGGCGCTTGAGGGGCAGGCCCTCCTTGCGCATGAGCTTGGCGATCTGCTCCTTGCCCTGCTCGATCGACTCCTCGCGCCGCTCCTTGGTGAACCACTGCCGGATCTTGGAGCGGGCACGGTTGGACTTCACGAAGCCCAACCAGTCCTGCGAGGGCGCGGCCGTCGGCGACTTGGAGGTGAAGACCTCCACCACGTCGCCGTTGTCGAGGGTGGACTCCAGTGGCACCAGTCGACCGTTGACGCGGGCGCCGATGGTGCGGTGACCGACCTCGGTGTGGACGGCGTAGGCGAAGTCGACCGGCGTCGATCCCGAGGGCAGTGCGATCACGTCGCCGCGCGGTGTGAAGACGTAGGTCTCCGCGCGGTTGATCTCGAAGCGCAGCGACTCCAGGAACTCCCCCGGGTCCTCGACCTCGTTCTGCCAGTCCAGCAGCTGCCGGACCCAGCTCATGTCACCCGAGCCGGCGTCGGCGCGCTTCTCGGTGTCGACGCCGTTGCGGCCGTCCTCCTTGTACTTCCAGTGCGCGGCGACGCCGTACTCGGCGCGGCGGTGCATCGCGAAGGTCCGGATCTGCATCTCCACGGCCTTGCCCTGCGGCCCGATCACGGTGGTGTGCAGCGACTGGTACATGTTGAACTTCGGCATCGCGACGTAGTCCTTGAAACGCCCCAGCACCGGGTTCCAGCGCGAGTGCAGGACGCCGAGCACCGCGTAGCAGTCACGGTCGTCGTCGACGAGGACCCGGATGCCGACCAGGTCGTAGATGTCGGAGAACTCGCGACCGCCCAGGATCATCTTCTGGTAGATCGAGTAGTAGTGCTTGGGTCGCCCCGTGACCTTGGCCTTGATGCGGGCCTCGCGCAGGTCGTTCTCGACCTGGCTGATGACCTCGGCCATGAACTGGTCGCGCGAAGGGGCGCGCTCGGCGACCATCCGCACGATCTCGTCGTAGATCTTGGGGTGCAGGGTGGCGAACGCAAGGTCCTCCAGCTCCCACTTGATGGTGTTCATGCCGAGCCGGTGGGCCAGCGGCGCGTAGATGTCGAGGGTCTCCCGCGCGGTGCGCTCCTGGCTCTTCTGCGGGACGAACCGCAGCGTGCGCATGTTGTGGAGCCGGTCGGCCAGCTTGATGACCAGGACCCGGATGTCGCGCGACATCGCCACGATCATCTTGCGGATGGTCTCGGCCTGCGCCGAGTCGCCGTAGACGACCTTGTCGAGCTTCGTCACCCCGTCGACGAGCTGGGCGACCTCCTCGCCGAAGTCGGCGGTGAGCTGCTCGAGGGTGTAGGGCGTGTCCTCGACCGTGTCGTGCAGCAGGGCCGCCACCAGCACCGGCTCGGTCATGCCGATCCCCGCCAGGATCGTCGTCACGGCGAGCGGGTGGGTGATGTAGGGGTCGCCGCTCTTGCGCAGCTGCGTGGCGTGCAGCTCCTCGGCGGTGGCGTAGGCGCGCTCGAGGAGCGCCAGGTCCGCCTTGGGGTGATTGGCGCGCACGGCCCTGAAGAGCGGCTCCAGCACCGGGTTGTGGGTCTGGGTCTTGGTGCCCATCCGAGCGAGTCGGGCGCGCATCGACCGCGCGGACGGCGAGGTGGACTCGCCGCTGCGCTCGGCGGAGACGGCCCGGTCGGGCCGGCGCGGCGGGACCCGCGGTCCGGACGGTGCGGTGCGCTCCTCGCTCATCTGGTCAGTCTAGTGTCGCGTCTCGGAAGTTGTTGAACGGTTGGCGTCCTCAGGGTGCGTGCATCGCCAGGCGCCGGCGCGCCGCCATAGCCGTTCCTCTCGCAAGCGTCGGCAACGCAGCGAGGTGCGTGCCATGGGGGGCGCGAAGCGCCCAAGAACTTCTGGGACGCGGCACTAGTGTCGGGCGGTGGCCGTCACTCGACGGTCAGCAGACTCGTGACCTCGACGTCCCCCAACGCGGCGCGCCAGGGCAGGAAGGCGAGGTCCATGAGCACGGCGACCCCCACGACCACCGCTCCGCAGGCCTGCACGAGCTCGGCCGTCGCGCGGGCTGTGCCGCCGGTCGCCAGCACGTCGTCGACCAGGAGCACCCGGTCGCCGGGCCGGACCGCGTCACGGTGCACCTCCAGGGTGGCCGAGCCGTACTCCAGGTCGTAGGAGACCGCGTGGGTCTCGCGCGGCAGCTTGCCTGCCTTGCGGACGGGCACGAAACCGGCCCCCAGGGCGAGCGCCACCGGCGGGGCGAGGATGAAGCCGCGTGCCTCCATCCCGACGACGGCGTCGACGCGGGACGAGCCGGACTCGTCGAGGCCGGCCGTGGTCAGGCCGGCTACGACCGCCGCCAGACCCGCGGGGTCGGACAGGACGGGGGTGATGTCCTTGAACACCACCCCCGGCTCCGGGTGGTCGGGGATGTCGAGGACGAGCCGGGCGAGGGCCTCGCGCGCCGCCTCGAGCGACCCCGTGCTCATCGTGACGACGGCGGTTCGACGCCCGGGTCGTTGTGGATGGGCATGTCGTCGGCGAAGTTCGGCACCGAGGCGTAGGGGTCGGCCGCGGCACGCTGGCGGGCCTTGGCCCGCTTCTCGGCCAGCTTGACCTCGTCCTCGGTGTTCTTCAGGTCCACCAGCAGCGGGGTGGCGATGCAGACCGAGGAGTAGGTGCCGGCCGCCATGCCGACGAACAGCGCCAGCGCCAGGTCCTGCAGCGAGGACCCGCCGAGCTGGACGGCTCCGACGTAGAGGATCGCGCCGACCGGCAGCAGCGCCACCAGCGAGGTGTTCACCGAGCGCACCAGGGTCTGGTTGACCGCGAGGTTGGCGGCCTGCCGGTAGCTCTTGCGCGACTCGCGCATCGCCTCGGTGTTCTCACGGACCTTGTCGAAGACGACGACGGTGTCGTAGAGCGAGAACGCGAGGATCGTCAGGATCCCGGTGACGGTGGCCGGGGTGACCTCGAAGCCGGTGAAGGCATAGATGCCGACAGTGATGATGACGTCGTGGGCCAGGGCGACCAGGGCGGCTACCGACATCTTCCACTCGCGGAAGTAGGCCCAGATGAACAGGACGACCAGGACGATGAAGACGGCGAGACCGACCAGCGCGCGCTCGGCGATCTGACGTCCCCACGAGGCCCCGATGTCCTCCTGGGAGAGGTCGTCGGCGCTGACGCCCGCCGTCGCGACGATCGCCTCGGTGACGATCGCGGCTTCCTCCAGGCTCAGCGGCTCGACCTGGATCTGGACCGCGTCGTCACCGGCGGTGCTCACGATCGGGTTGCTGGCCCCCTCGACGCCGGAGTCGAGGACCGCCTGGCGCAGGGCGTCGGCGTCGTCCTGGGTGGCCGCGGCCACCGGGACGCGGTACTGCGTGCCACCGGTGAACTCGATGCCGAGGTTGAGGCCCTTGTAGGACAGCCCGAACACGGCGATGGCGATGAGCACGACCGAGACGGCGTACAGGACCAGGCGACGGGCGACGAAGTCGATCCCGCGCCGACCGCTGTGCAGGTCGTTGCCGAGCTGTGCGAACCGGCCCATCAGGCGTTCCCTCCGGTGGCGGTGCGCGCGACACCGAGCGTCTCGGGGCTCAGGCCCGACAGGCGGTGCCCCTTGTTGAAGAAGCGGTACTTGGCCAGCCACGAGACCATCGGGTGGGTGAACCAGAAGAACACCACGAGGTCGATGATCGTGGTCAGGCCGAGCGCGAACGCGAAGCCCTTCACCACGCCGGCGGCGAAGATGTAGAGCACCACCGCCGCGAGCAGCGAGACCGCGTCGGCGGCCAGGCAGGTGTTGCGGGCGCGCTTCCAGCCGGCCTCGACCGCGACCTTCATCGACTTGCCGATGCGCATCTCGTCACGGATGCGCTCGAAGTAGACGATGAAGGAGTCCGCGGTGATGCCGACGGCCACGATGATCCCGGCGATGCCAGGCAGCGTGAGGGTGAAGTTCGCGGTCTCGCTGAGCAGCAGCACCATGGCGTAGGTGATGCCCGCCGCCACGAACAGCGAGGCGACCACCACCGTGCCCAGGCCGCGGTAGTAGAGCAGGCAGTAGAGCATGACGATGGCCAGGCCGATGCCGCCGGCGGTCAGACCGGCGCTGAGCTGGTCGCCGGCGAGCGAGGGACCGATGGTCTCGACCAGCGGCTGGTCCTCGAAGGCGATCGGCAGCGAGCCGTAGCGCAGGCTGGTGGCGAGGCTGTTGGCGGTGGTCTCGTTGAAGTCACCGCTGATCTGGGCGTTGCCGTCGAGGATGCGTCCCTCCATCGTGGGGGCCGAGAGCACCTGGCCGTCCAGCACGATCGCGAACTGCTTCTCGGTGCCGACCAGCGCGTTGGAGATGTCGGCGAAGACCTCGGTGCCCTCACCGTCGAAGGACAGCGTCACCACGTAGTTGACCTGCTGCTGCGGGATCGCGGCACCGGCGTCGTCGAGCTGCGTGCCCTCGATCATCGCCGGGGACAGCAGGTAGGCGATGCCGTCCTCGTCGCAGGTGATCAGCGGCGCGGCCGGGTCGTCACCCATGACCGGCGCGGCGCCCTGCTGGCAGCCGCCGCTGGCCTGGAACTGGCTGAACGCGTCCACGCAGGCGGTCGTGGGGTTGTCGATCCAGGACAACGGCTCGGCGGTCGTCTCGTCGTCGGCCGCGGCGGCGACGCAGGCGTCGTACGGCGACTGCTGGCCGTTGCCGTTGCGGTTGCGGTTGCCGTTGCTGTTCTCGTCGCCCTGGCCACCGGAGCCGTCTGAGCCGTCGGCGCCGTCTCCCTGGGTGTCGGAGAGCCGCGCCCAGGCACCGAGCGCAGCCCGGTTGTTGCGGCCCTGGCTCTCATCCCCGTCCTGGCCCCCGTCCTGACCCTCGTCCTGCGGGAGCGTCGTCGAGGGGTCGATCTGGATGCCCTCGGGCAGGCCGGTGGTGGTCGCGCAGCGGCCGTCGACGGTGGAGCACGCGACCAGGCGGAACCGCAGCTGCGCGGTGCGCTGCACGGTCTCGATCAGGTTGCGGGCGTTCTCGCCGGGGATCTCCACGACGATCTCGTTGCCACCCTGGGTGGTCACCTCGGCCTCGGCGACACCGGAGCCGTTGACGCGGTCGTCGATGATCTGACGGGCCTGGTCGAGCGCCTCCTCACCGGGGTCTCCCTCGGCGCGCAGCGTGATGCTGGTGCCGCCCTGGAGGTCCAGGCCGAGGGTGGGCTTCCAGGTGCCGGCCAGTGCGACCAGGCCGTAGGCGATCGCCATGACCAGGAAGAACACCACGAGGGTGCGGCCCGGTCGGGCGGTCTTGCGTGCCATCTGCGTCAGTTCTCCTCCGGGGCGGGCGTCTGCCCCTCCCCTGGCTCGTCGACCCGTCGACCGACCGCCCCGCGCGCGACCTTGATGGTCACACCCGGCGCGATCTCGACACGGATCGTCTCCTCGTCGATCTCGGTGAGCGTCCCGTAGACGCCCGAGGTCAGCATCACGTCGTCACCGACGCTCAACGCCTGCTGCATGGCCTGGAGTTCCCGCGCCCGCCGCTGCTGGGGGCGGATGGCCAGGAACCAGAACAGCACTGCGATGGCAAGGAACGGCAGGATTGCCGCGAGGTCCTGCACGACGACGTACCTCTCCGACGAGGGCGATGGTGGGCATGCGGACGCCCGGGGACGACCGCCGACGCAGTGTAGCCGTGACCTAGTCCACGTCGAACAGCCCGGGGTCGCTGCCGAGCCCCGTGTCGCCGACAGCACCCTCGGGAGCCCGCAGGCCCAGGTGGGCCCAGGCCGCCGGCGTCGCGATGCGGCCACGCGGGGTCCGGGCCAGGAAGCCCAGGCGCACCAGGAACGGCTCGGCCACCTCCTCCACGGTCTCGCGCTCCTCGCCGACGGCCACCGCGAGGGTGGAGATGCCGACCGGCCCGCCCCCGAACCGGCGGCACAGCGCGTCGAGGACGCCCCGGTCGAGGCGGTCCAGGCCCAGCGGGTCGACCTCGTAGAGGTCCAGGGCCCGCTCGGCGACCTCGTGGGTCACCACGCCGTCCGCGCGGACCTGGGCGTAGTCGCGCACCCGGCGCAGCAGCCGGTTGGCGATGCGCGGCGTGCCGCGCGAGCGGGACGCGATCTCGGCGGCGCCCTCGGGCGTCAGCGTGACCTCCAGCAGCCGGGCGGAGCGGTGCACGATCAGGTCGAGGTCGGCCGCGTCGTAGAACTCCAGCTGCGCGGTGAACCCGAACCGGTCGCGCAGGGGGCCGGGCAGCAGGCCGGCGCGGGTGGTGGCGCCCACCAGCGTGAAGGGCGGGATCTCCAGCGGGATCGCGGTGGCGCCCGGCCCCTTGCCGATGACGACGTCGACGCGGAAGTCCTCCATCGCCATGTAGAGCATCTCCTCCGCCGGCCGCGACATCCGGTGGATCTCGTCGATGAAGAGGACGTCGCCCTCGTTCATGCCCGAGAGGATCGCCGCGAGGTCGCCGGCGTGGGTGATGGCCGGACCACTGGTCAGCCGCAGCGGTGCACCCATCTCGTGGGCGATGATCATCGCCAAGGTGGTCTTGCCCAGACCCGGCGGTCCCGAGAGCAGCACGTGGTCCGGAGCGCGCTCGCGCAGGCGCGCGGCCTCCAGCACCAGGCCGAGCTGGTCGCGCACCCGGTGCTGGCCCACGACCTCCTCGAGGGTGCGGGGCCGCAGCGCAGCCTCGACCGCGCGCTCGTCGCCGAGTGCCTCCGGGGCCAGCAGGTGGTCGTCGTGCACGGGGCTCACGCCTTGGACAGGGCTCGGAGGGCCGCGCGCAGCAGCGCCGCGACGTCGGGGGTCTCCCCCGGGCCCGGCGCGACCTCGTCGACGGCGCGGTCGGCGTCCTTGGCCGACCAGCCCAGGCCCTGCAGGCCCTGGCGGACCTGGTCGCGCCAGGGCTCCTCGACCCGGGGCGCGGCCACGGCGCGGGACCCGACGGGGGCTCCCAGCCGGTCCTTGAGCTCGAGGATGATCCGCTGGGCTCCCTTCTGGCCGATGCCGGGCACGCGGGTCAGGGTCTTGACGTCCTCGCCGGAGACGGCCGCACGCAGGTCGTCGGGGCTGAGCACCGCCAGCATCGCCTGCGCGAGCTTGGGGCCGACGCCGCTCGCGGTCTGCAGCAGCTCGAAGCAGGTCTTCTCGTCCTCGTCGAGGAACCCGAACAGTGTCAGGGAGTCCTCGCGCACCACCATCGAGGTGGGCAGGGTCGCGGTCTGACCGGTGCCGACCTTCGGCGACAGCGTGGCCAGGGTGCCGGGGGTGCACATCAGCTCCAGCCCGACACCGCCCACCTCCAGCACGGCGCTGGAGAGGGTGACGGCGGCGACGGGGCCGCGGACGAACGCGATCACGGGCAGAGACCTCCTCGGCTGCGGGCCAGGGCCTGCTCCAGGCGGGCCTGGGCGCCGCCGCGCCAGATGTGGGTGATGGCCAGCGCCAGCGCGTCGGCGGCGTCGGCCGGCTTGGGTGCGGCGTCGAGGCGCAGGATGCGGGTCACCATCGCCCCCACCTGCTGCTTGGTGGCGCGTCCGCTGCCGGACACCGCCGCCTTGACCTCGCTGGGGGTGTGCAGGGCGATGGGCAGCCCCCGGCGGGCGGCGCACACCATGGCGATGCCGCTGGCCTGGGCGGTGCCCATGACGGTGCTGACGTCGGAGCGGGCGAAGACCCGCTCGACGGCCACGGCGTCGGGGCGGTGCTCCTCGATCCAGGCATCGACGCCCTTCTCGATGCTCACCAGCCGCTCGGCGACCGGCAGCGTGGAGCTGGTGCGGATGACGTTGACGTCGACCAGGGTCAGCGGACGACCGACCGAGCCCTCGACCACGCCCATCCCGCAGCGGGTGAGCCCGGGGTCGATGCCGAGCACGCGCACCGGCGTACCTCCCTCGTCAGGTCGTCGTGCGATCGAACGTGTGTTCGCTTCGACTCACGCTAACGGTCGGTGGGTACGTCACCGGGTCTCGACACGCCGGTTCACCGCCTTCGCAGGCTCAGGCGGTGACGGCTCGCTCGACCACCGATGATCTCCGCCCCGGCTACGCCGGGTCAGAGATCCGCCGCCTCCATGACCTCGTCGGGGATGTCGGCGTTGACGAAGACGTTCTGCACGTCGTCGAGGTCGTCGACCGCGTCGACGAGCTTGAAGACCTTCGCGGCGACATCCGGCTCAGCCACCGGGATGTCGAGGGTCGCGACGAACTGGACCTCGGCGGAGTCGTAGTCGATCCCGGCGTCCTGCAGCGAGGTGCGCACCGCGACCACGTCGGTGGCCTCGGACTGGACCTCGAGGCTGTCACCGTGGTCCTTGACCTCCTCGGCGCCGGCGTCGAGGGTCGCCTCGAGGACGTCGTCCTCGCTGACCTCGCGCGACTCCTGCGACTTGGGGACGACCACGACGCCCTTGCGCTCGAACAGGCGCGAGACCGAGCCGGGGTCGGCCATGGTGCCGCCGTTGCGCGTGACCGCGGTGCGGACCTCCATCGCGGCGCGGTTGCGGTTGTCGGTGAGGCACTCGACGAGCAGGGCCACGCCCTGGGGGCCGTAGACCTCGTACATGATCGTCTCGTAGTCGACGCCGCCGCCCTCGAGGCCGCCGCCGCGCTTGACCGCGGAGTCGATGTTCTTGTTGGGGACCGACTGCTTCTTGGCCTTCTGGATGGCGTCGTAGAGCGTCGGGTTGCCGGATGGGTCCGGGCCACCCATCTTCGCGGCGATCTCGATGTTCTTGATCAGCTTCGCGAACAGCTTGCCGCGCTTGGCGTCGATCGCGGCCTTCTTGTGCTTCGTGGTCGCCCACTTGGAGTGCCCGGACATGCTCTTCTCTCTGCCTCAGCTTCCTCGGACCAGGTCCACGAACAAGCCGTGCACCCGGGAGTCCTCGCCCACCTCGGGGTGGAACGAGGTGGCCATCAGGGGGCCCTGACGGACCGCGACGATCCTACCGGCGGCCGCACCCGGCGCACCCTCGTGGTCGACCCGGGCCAGCACCTCGACCCCGTCGCCCACCGACTCCACCCACGGCGCACGGATGAAGACGCCGTGCACCGGCGAGTCCAGGCCCTCCAGCTCGACCGGACCCTCGAAGGAGTCGACCTGCCGGCCGAAGGCGTTTCGGCGGACCGTCATGTCGATGCCGCCCAGCGTCTCCTGGCCGACCGCCCCGTCGAGGACACGGTCGGCGAGCATGATCATCCCCGCGCAGGTCCCGAGCACCGGCAGCCCGGCCTCGATGCGCTTGCGCAGCGGGTCGAGCACGCCGAAGGTGCGCGCCAGCTTGGCCATCGTCGTGGACTCACCACCGGGGACCACGAGCGCATCGACGGAGTCGACCTCCTCGGGTCGGCGCACCCGCGTGGTGGTCACGCCGAGCCGCTCGAGGGCGGCCAGGTGCTCGCGCACGTCGCCTTGCAGGGCCAGCACGCCGACGGTCGGTGAGGTCACGTTTCCACCCTAGGCTGGGGCCCGTGACCCGTGGACCGGCGGCCCTGCTCGCTCCCCCGCTCCTGGCGTTGGCGCCCGTGCTCGCCCTGGCGGCGTGCGCCGACGAGGAGTCACGTCCCGCGGACCCGCGTCCACTGGCCTCGGTCTCCCCGACCGTGGCGGGCGGCACGCCGACCGCGGACACGGCATCAGCCCCGGACGAGCCGACGGCGGCGTACCTCGCGTGGCTGGGTGCCCTGGAGGCCCGGGACGCGGCCACCGCATGCCGGATCCAGCACCCCGAGCGCACCATCGCACTGCGGTACGAAGCGATCCTCGCCGATCGCGCCGAGCTCGGCGACCCGTGCGTGGGCTTCGAGGCGCTGCTGTGGGAGGACCCGCTGCGGGAGTACTCCCCCGTCGACGTCGAGACCACCCGGCTGACCGGGGAGAAGGCGACGCTCGCGGTCACCTTCCCCGCCAGCGCCGTCACGGTGGAGCTGGAGCTGCAGCGTGCCGCCTGGCGGGTGCTGTCCGAGGAGCGTCGTACACCGTCGAGCCCCGACTCCGCGCAGTGGGTCGGGGCCTGGTGCGACCTCGAGCTCGGCGCGAGCCGCGTCGACGTCGTGGCGGCCATGGGTGAGCCGTCGGGTGAGTACACCGTCTCCGACGGCGGCGAGCCGCAGGTCTACTGGGCTGCGGACCAGTACGACTTCCGGGCCTACCTCGACCCGGTCGACGGCACCGTCACCGACCTGGTCGGCGACTACGACGCGTTGTCGGCCGCCGACCGGGAGCGGTTGGACTGTCCCGAGCTGCGCTAGGTCGTCGCACAGCCCGGGAGCGCGTCACCAGCCGCGCTCGGAGAGGCGGTGCGGAGCCGGGAGCTCCTCGACGTTGATGCCTACCATGGCCTCGCCCAGCCCCCGGGAGACCTTGGCGACCATGGCGGGGTCGTCGTGGAAGGTGGTGGCCTTGACGATGGCCTCGGCGCGCTGGGCCGGGTTGCCGGACTTGAAGATGCCCGAGCCCACGAAGACGCCGTCGGCGCCGAGCTGCATCATCATCGCCGCGTCGGCCGGGGTGGCGATGCCGCCGGCGGTGAACAGCACGACGGGGAGGGCACCGGTGGTGGCGACCTCCTTGACGAGGTCGTAGGGGGCCTGCAGCTCCTTGGCCGCGACGTAGAGCTCGTCCTCGCTCAGCGAGGAGAGCCGGCGGATCTCGCCCTTGATGGTGCGCATGTGGGTGACGGCATTGGAGACGTCACCGGTGCCGGCCTCGCCCTTGGAGCGGATCATCGCCGCACCCTCGGTGATGCGGCGCAGGGCCTCGCCGAGGTTGGTGGCACCGCAGACGAAGGGGACGGTGAAGGTCCACTTGTCGATGTGGTTGGTGTAGTCGGCCGGGGTCAGCACCTCGGACTCGTCGATGTAGTCGACCCCGAGGCTCTGCAGGACCTGGGCCTCCATGAAGTGACCGATGCGCGCCTTGGCCATGACCGGGATCGAGACGGCCTCGATGATCCCGTCGATCATGTCCGGGTCGCTCATCCGGGACACGCCGCCCTGGGCGCGGATGTCGGCCGGGACGCGCTCGAGGGCCATCACGGCGACTGCGCCGGCGTCCTCGGCGATCTTCGCCTGCTCGGGGGTGACCACGTCCATGATCACGCCGCCCTTGAGCATCTCGGCCATGCCGCGCTTGACGCGGGTGGTGCCGATGCCCGGCGTGGACTGAACGGTGTTCTCAGACGTGTCGGCCATGATTCCGATTCTACGGATGCCACCTGTCGCGGCCGACTCCGGACCGGCTAGGACGAGTCCTAGGCGGCCGGCGAGTCGCCCGTGGCTGCCTCGGCATCCAGCGCGAGGGCCTGACGACCAGGTTTCGAGACGCGTCGCTCCGTCTCGCTGCGTTCCCCGGAGCCGACGCTCCTCAACCTCCTCGCCCGGCGCTACTTCGCAGGCTCAGTAGCTTGGGCTCGGACCTTCAGCACCCGGAACACCACGGTGTAGGTGTTGGCGAAGACCAGGATCCACAGGGCGGCGTACATCAGGAACGGCACGTCGAAGATCGCCCCGAGGCCCGTCGCGACCAGGATCAGGACCAGTCGGTCCGCGCGCTCGGCGAGCCCGCCCTTGGCGTCCATGCCCAGCGACTCCGCGCGGGCACGGGCGTAGGACGTCACCGAGCCCATCACCAGGCAGTAGAGGGCGACCGCGGTGTAGAGCGTGGAGTCGCCGGGGCCGGCGAAGAAGAGCACCAGGCCACCGAAGACCGCACCGTCGCCGATCCGGTCGAGCGTGGAGTCCCAGAACGCGCCGAACTTCGAGGAACGGCCCAGGGTGCGGGCCATCTGGCCGTCGATGAGGTCGCTGAAGACGAAGGCGGTGATCACCAGGACCCCGGTCAGCAGCATGCCCTGGGGGAAGAAGACCAGCGCGCCGGCGGCGACGCCGAGGGTGCCGACGAGGGTGACGACGTCGGGGCTGATCCCGAGGCGGATGAAGAGACGCACGAACGGCGCGAGCATCACGCCCTGCCAGAAGCCCTTGAACCTGTCCAACACGGCGACGACCCTAGCCGCCGACGAGCGCGTCGACAGTCTCGGCCACGGCAGTGGGCACCCCGGCGACGTACCAGGTGCGTCCGGCCGCCTCGACGTGGCGCACCTCGCCACCGAGCGCGCGGATGATCGCGGCACCGGGCATCCAGTCCCACGGCGGCACCGTGTGCTGGCAGACCAGGTGCACCCGGCCGTCCGCGACGGCCATCGCGTCCATGGTGCCCGAGCCCATCATCCTCAGCGTGGCGGCCCGTGAGGCGAAGCGGTCGAAGGCACAGGAGACGTCGGTGCCGATCCACGGCGGGTGGAGGTACGTCGCCACGCAGGCCTCCGCCAGGCCCCGGTCGACCAGCGGGGCCACCGGCTCGCCGCCTCGGGTCGGCGGCACGTCGCGGCCCCCGACCCACGTGGTCGCTGAGGCGTCGTGGCGGACCGCGCCGAGCACCGGCGCGCCGTCGACCTCCAGCGCGAGCGCCGAGCACCACCAGTCCAGGCCCTGCGCGAAGTTGTAGGTGCCGTCCACGGGGTCGACGACCCAGGTGCGGCCGGTGGCGCTGGGGCGGTAGGCGCCCTCCTCGCCCAGCAGCCCGTCGTCCGGTCGCCCGTCGCTCAGGAGCTTCTCGACCAGGGCCTCGGCCGCGTGGTCGGCGTTGGTGACGACGTCGGAGACCGACGTCTTCTGGGAGGTCGCCAGCCCGGAGCGGCGCTCGGCGGCGGCCAGCGTTGCCGCCTGCTCGACCACGGAGGCCGCCAGCGCGGCGTCGTCGCGGGCCGACCCCGGGGCTAGCCCTGCCACTGCTCCGCGAGCAGCGCTCGGGTGTCGCCCAGCAGCTCGGGCAGGGTCTTGGTGCGCCCGATGATCGGCATGAAGTTCTGGTCGCCGGGCCAGCGAGGCACCACGTGCTGGTGCAGGTGGGCGGCGATACCGGCGCCGGCCACCTCGCCCTGGTTCATGCCGAGGTTGAACCCGCCGGCGCGCGACACGTGACGCACCGTGCGCATCGCCTCGCGGGTGAGGTCGGCGATCTCCGCGGCCTCCGCGTCGGTGGTCTCGGTGTAGTCGGCGATGTGGCGGTAGGGACAGACCATCAGGTGGCCCGGCGCGTAGGGGTAGAGGTTGAGGAGCACGAAGGCCAGCTCCCCGCGGCGCACCACCAGGCCCTCGTCGTCGGGCAACGACGGCACCCGGCAGAACGGGCACTGGCCGGAGGTGGCGTCGCTCGGCTTGTTCTCACCCCGGATGTAGGCCATCCGATGCGGGGTCCACAGCCGGTCGAGATGGTCGGTCTCCCCCACGCCGTCCTGGCGCAGCGGGTCGTCGGCGTCGCTCACTCCCGTCCTCCCGCGGCGGCCGCGAGCAGCTCCTCGACCGGCTGGTCGCGGTGCAGGGAGAGCCCCAGCGAACGGGCGTGCCCGTCGAGGATGAACCAGACCGAGTCGGTCACGAGCGACACCAGCACCGGGGCCGACGGCGTGCGCTCGGGCCGGGCCATCCAGCGGCGTACGGCGGAGAAGACCGCGCCCACGAGGCCGAAGACCAGCGGGTCGACCGCGTCGGACTCGTCCTGGCTCATCTCGACGCCGAGGAGCTCGACGGCGGTGCTGATCAGCTCGACGACCTGGTGGGCGATGCGCTCGATCCCCTGCTGCAGCGGCCCGGTGCCGTCGGCCGAGGAGTCCTGCTCGGCGAGCCGGTGCAGGGCCGGGTGGGCCACCGCCCAGCTGACGTAGGTGGACACGATCCGCTCGATGATCTGCGGGATCGTGCCGTCGAGCGTGACCGCGGGCAGCAGCTCGCCGGAGAGGTCGTCGACGATGGCGGTCTGCACGGCGCGGTCGAGGTCGGCCCGGTCGGAGAAGTGCCGGTAGACGACCGTGCGGCTCAGGCCCGCGCGCTCGGCGATCTGCTGGACGTGCACCTCGGCGCCCGGCTCGTGGGCCTCGACCACCGCGATCGCCGCGTCGAGGATCTGCTGACGGCGCTCCTGGTTGTGCCGGTCCCAGCGGGCCTGCCGTCCGTCCTGGCGACCGCCCTGACGAGCGGCCGACCCACCGTCCGAGCGCACCGGGCTGGTCGGCATGCCTGGCTCCTCCCGGACGTCGCCTCGGATCGGGTCAGCGCGTGCTCCGCGCCTTCGGCCTCGAAGAGTACCGGGATCGGGTGACGCGCTCGCGACGTGCCTCGACCGCCACGCGGAGCATCTCCTCGCGGTCCACGATCTTGGCCCGGACCCGACCGCTGGTGGCGCCGCGTCGACGCTCCTCGGCGTCCAGGGCGCGCCAGTCGGCGAGGTCGAGCACCGTGACGCCCCGGCTGGCCAGCAGCGCCCCGAGGTCGTCGGCGTCGCGCGCGGGAGGGGTGACCAGTCCCGCGTCGAGGTCGTCGAGCAGCCGGGAGACGGTCTCCTGGGCGCAGGACTTGTTGGTGCCGATGAAGCCGGTCGGTCCCCGCTTGACCCAGCCGGCGACGTAGGTGCCGGGCTCGACCCGCCCTGCGTCGCTCGGCACGGTGCCGGTGGCCGGGTCGTAGGGCAGGTCGGCGACCTCGCGACCGTGGTAGCCCACGGCACGCAGGACCAGGCCGCAGTCGAGCACCTCGGTCTCCCCGGTGCCGACCGCGCGGAGCGTGCCGTCGGGCCCGGGCTCGAGGGTGGTGCGCTCGACCTCGAGGCCGCGCACGCGGTCCTCCCCGAGCACGGCGAGCGGCTGGGTGAGGAAGCGCAGCACGATGCGACGCCGGGACGGGTCGGGGGTGAGGTCGCGCAGGCGGGCGAGCTGGCGGCCCACCGGGGTGTCCGCGGGCAGGTCCGCACCACCGGCCTCGACGACGACGTCGACCAAGCCCTCCTCGGCCAACGCCACCAGGCCGACGAGCTCGGGCAGCGTGAACGCCGCCTGGGCGGGGCCACGACGACCCAGGACCACGACCTCGCGGACCCGGCTCTGCGCCAGCTGGGCCCAGGGCAGACCGGCGATGTCGGTCCCGCGCAGCCGCTCGGGATCCAGCGTGAGCACGCGAGCGACGTCGAGGGCCACGTTGCCGTTGCCCACGACCACGACCCGCTCGTGACCGAGGTCCACGGCGAGGTCCTGGTGGTCGGGGTGCCCGTTGTACCAGCCGACGACCTCGGTCGCCGAGAGCGAGCCGGGCAGGTCCTCGCCGGGGACACGGAGCGGCTTGTCCGCCGACGCCCCTACGGTCCAGATGACCGCGTCGTAGCGCTCGTCGAGCTCGGCACGCGACAGGTCCTTGCCGACCTCGACACCCAGCAGGTAGCCGAAGCCGGGCTGGTCCTCGATCTGCGCAAGGAGCCGCTCGGTCTGCTTCGTGCGCTGGTGGTCCGGGGCCACGCCGGCGCGGACGAGGCCGTGCGGCGTCGGCAACCGGTCGAGCACGTCCACGCGCAGCTCGGGGTGCTTGAGCAGCTCGTCGGCGGCGTACAGCCCGGCCGGGCCGGCGCCGACCACGGCCACCCGCACCGGGCGACGCTCACGCAGCCGGCGCTGGGGCGGGACCACCGCGACCGGGGTGCGGTCGGCGTGTGGGAAGACCGCGAAGTACTCCGCGTTCAGCGCCCGGAACGGCTCCTCGGCCGGGCTGAGCAGCGTGTGCGGCTTGATGGCGTCCACCGGGCAGGCGGTCGCGCAGGCGCCGCAGTCGACGCACCCGTCGGGGTCGATGTAGAGCATCTCCGCGGTGGCGAAGTCGGGGTCGCCGGGCGCGGGGTGGATGCAGTTGACGGGGCAGGCCAGGACGCACGAGGCGTCCGAGCAGCACGACTGGGTGACGACGTACGGCACGGCGGGGCGCTCCTGCTCAGGCGGCCGCGGATGCGGGCTCGCTGCGGAAGCGCGAGGCGCGACCGTCGATGCCCATGGCCCGCCAGACGCGGCGCGAGACGGGGTTCATCATGCCGGTGTTCTCGGCGAGCATCCGGACGTCGCCGAACAGGTCGCGCAGGAACTTCCTGGACTCCGGGGCGTCCCAGTAGACCTGCTTCATGACGTCCTCGGGGATGCCCATGTCGCGCTGGGCGCGCTTGCTGGGGACGAGGATCTCGTTGCACAGCCACCGCATGATCACCGGGACGAGCAGGCTCAGCACGAACCGCTCCCCACGCTTGAGGCGCGGGGCCTTGTGCTCGAGGTACTGGTGGGCGAAGCCGATGTGGCGCGCCTCCTCGGCCACGTGGATCTGCATGATCCGCTGCAGCAGGGGGTGCATGTCGTCGCCGGCGCGCAGGATCGACTTCTGCACGTGGTCGATGGGCTCCTCGCCGGCGAGCACGCCGTAGAAGAAGCCGAACGGCACCCACTTCGCGAACAGCGGCAACACTGGCGCGAGCATCCGGAACAGCAGGGTGCCGCCCTTGACGTCCTGGCCGGAGCGGTTCACGAACTCCTGGAACATCTGCGTGTGGTGGCACTCCTCGGTCGCCTCGTGCGTGGAGTAGCGGAACTCCGCGCTGTTGTTGGGCAGCGAGAAGGCGTAGTTCATCAGCCCGGCGATGAGGATCTGCTCGAACTGCAGGCCGACCTTGGTGACGTTGGCCTGGCGGTAGAGGCCGATGCGGACCTGCTCGTCCTCGGGGAGCGAGCGGTACCACTCGGTGCGGCCCAGCACGTCGGCGGTGGGCAGGATCCAGCGCCGGTCCCGGGGGTCGATCGCGTAGTCCGGGTGGTCCCAGGCGATGTCCTTGAAGGCGTCGAAGTGCTGGTGCACGGAGGCCTCGGACAGGGTCTGCAGGCGCTGCTCGTAGGTCGGCTCGTGGGTCGGAGCGGCCTGGTGGCTCGGGGAGGGCATCTGCGTCGCGGTCATCACTCATCACCTCGTGGGGAGACGTCGTCGTCGATGAGGAGACGTTAGTGCGACACGGTGTCCGTGTAAATAGGTACGCGCGACAGCGTGTCGCATTTATCGTTACCCGCGGGTAGAAGCGAACCACCGCCCCAGGTCCCGCGAGACACCCGGGCAGGTGACGTTGTGGTCCCGGCTCGCCTGCAGCCATTGACCCATGACCGGCTCCCCGCCCTGGATCGACCAGTCGGCGCCGCAGCGCTCGAGCGCCTCCGCGCGCGAGGTCTCCCCCGCGGCGCGCCACTCCGGCACGCCGAGCGCCAGGTCGCCGACGATCTGCTCCCAGAGGTACGGGGTGGAGTAGACGCCGACCCGGTAGCCGGCGTCCTCGTAGCCGCGACGGGCGCCCTCGACGATCGCGGCGTTCGCGAGCGGGTCCCCGGACCACTCGAAGAGCGCGACGGGCTCGACGTCCAGCCACACCATGGGCGTGTCCAGGTCGACCGCACGCATGGAGCGGACGTTGTAGAGCGCCTGCTGGTAGCCCACGTTGCGCAGGGCACCGAGGGCGGAGCCGCCGTCGTGCGGCCCGTCGTCCCCGAAGCGCTCCAACGCCTCCTCGTCGGGGTAGCTCAGCACCGCGTACGCCGACAGCAGCAGGCCCCGCTCCCGCACCCACGCGACCTGGTCGGCCAGGCAGGGGTTGGGGTAGAAACCGGGCCCGTTGGTCAGCCCGACGACGACGTACTCCATGTCGGGGGTGGGCATCGGCAGGCCGAGCGTGCGTCGCTGCGGGATGCCGATGCCCTTGGGGCACTGGGGCCAGGAGATGTCGCCACCGAGGACGGGTGAGCCGTCGCGGGCCGCGATCGTCGGCTGCTCCCCCGCGAGCTGCTCGGCGGCGTCGGCGAGGTCGCGCATGGCCTCGACGTCCTCCAGGCGCAGGCCGTCGGCGCCCACCTCGCCCTCGAGGACGCCGTCGCCGATCGCCGGGAAGGGCGCGGGCGCCTGCACCCGCGGCTCCCGCGTCGCGCTCGGCGGCCCTGGCACCGACCCTCCGCCGCATGCGGAGAGGGTCAGCGCCAGGACCAGAGCCCACCCGCTGGTCGAGGTGCGAGCGGAGCGAGCCACGAGACCCCGGTCAGACCTGTTCGCGCGAGGCCACCGCGGCCGCGACCCGGGCGATGGCCTCCTCGATCGGCACGCCGTTGTCCTGGCGGCCGTCGCGGTAGCGGAAGGAGACAGCGCCCTTCTCGACGTCGTCGTCGCCGGCGATCATCATGAACGGCACCTTCTGCAGCTGCGCGTTGCGGATCTTCTTCTGCATCCGGTCGTCGGAGTCGTCGACCTCCACGCGCAGGCCTTGGACCTTCATCCGCCTGGCGATGTCGTAGAGGTAGTCCACGTGCCGCTCGGCGATCGGGATCGCCTCGACCTGGACCGGCGCGAGCCACGGGGGGAAGGCGCCGGCGTAGTGCTCGACGAGCACCCCGAAGAAGCGCTCCAGGGAGCCGAACTTGGCCGAGTGGATCATCACCGGCTGGTGCTTGGCGCCATCGGCGCCGTTGTACTCGAGCTCGAAACGCGCCGGCTGGTTGAAGTCGTACTGGATGGTCGACATCTGCCAGGTCCGGCCGATCGCGTCGCGTGCCTGCACCGAGATCTTCGGGCCGTAGAACGCGGCCCCGCCCGGGTCGGGCACCAGCTCGAGGCCGGAGGCGACGGCGACGTCCTCGAGCACCTTGGTGGCCACCTCCCAGTCCTCCTCGGAGCCGACGAACTTGTCGGGCTTGGAGTCGTCACGGGTGGAGAGCTCGAGGTAGAAGTCGTCGATGCCGAAGTCGCGCAGCAGCCCGAGCACGAAGTCGAGCAGGTGCTTGATCTCAGCCGGCGCCTGCTCCTTGGTGACGTAGGAGTGCGAGTCGTCCTGGGTCAGGCCGCGCACGCGGGTCAGGCCGTGCACGACCCCGGACTTCTCGTAGCGGTAGACCGAGCCGAACTCGAAGAGCCGCAGCGGGAGCTCTCGGTAGGACCGGCCGCGCGAGCGGTAGATCAGGTTGTGCATCGGGCAGTTCATCGGCTTGACCATGTAGTTCGAGCCCTCGAACTCCATGGGCGGGAACATGGTGTCGGCGTAGTACGGCAGGTGACCGGAGGTGTAGAAGAGCTGGTCCTTGGTCAGGTGCGGGGTGCCGACGTACTCGAAGCCCTCCTCGATGTGGCGCTGGCGGACGTAGTCCTCCATGACGCGCTTGATCACACCGCCCTTGGGGTGGAAGACCGCGAGTCCCGAGCCGATCTCGTCGGGGAAGGAGAACAGGTCGAGGTCGCGGCCGAGCTTGCGGTGGTCGCGGCGCTCGGCCTCCTCGATGCGGTGCAGGTGCTCCTCGAGCGCCTCCTTGGACTCCCAGGCGGTGCCGTAGATGCGCTGCAGCATCTTGTTCTTCTCGTCGCCGCGCCAGTACGCCGCCGCCGACCGCATCAGCTTGAAGGCGGGGATCCGCTTGGTGGTGGGCAGGTGCGGGCCGCGGCACAGGTCTGACCAGGCGACGTCGCCGTTGCGGCGGACGTTGTCGTAGATGGTCAGCTCGCCCGCGCCCACCTCGGCGCTCGCGCCCTCGGCCGCGCTCTCGGCGTTGCCGGAGCCCTTGAGCTCGATGAGCTCGATCTTGTAGGGCTCGTCCTGGAGCTCGCTGATCGCGTCGGCGTCGGTGGTGACGCGACGCTCGAAGCGCTGACCCTCCTTGATGATCTTGCGCATCGCGGTCTCGATCTTGGCGAGGTCCTCGGGGACGAACGGCTTCTCGACGTCGAAGTCGTAGTAGAAGCCGTCGGTGACCGGCGGGCCGATGCCGAGCTTGGCCTCGGGGAAGAGCTGCTGCACCGCCTGCGCCATCACGTGCGCGGTGGAGTGGCGCAGGATGTCGTGGCCGTCCTTGGAGTCGATCGGGACCGACTCGACGACGTCGCCCTCGGCGAGGACGTAGGAGAGGTCCTTGAGCTGCGGGTCGGTCGAGCCCGTCGAGACCACGCGGGCGGCGACGACCTCGGTCTCGTCCTTGAACAGCTCCCACGCCTTGGTGCCCGTGGTGACCGTCCGGTCCTGACGCTCCTCGGCGTGGACGCGGACGATGCTCAGCTCGGACACAGCGGTGCTCCTGTTCGGTGGGTTCCACGCCCGGTCCCGGGCGTGCGTGCAGGGTATCGACCGCCTCTGGCGGTTCCCTACTCGATATGCGCCCGCAGGCGCGCGCTCACCTGCGCTTGATCGTGGTGCTCACCGCGTCGGCAGGCGGCTCGACCGGGTACCGGTCCTTGGGGCCGAGCCCGATCGCTGCCACGGTGGCCTGCGTGCCGTTGAGCTTGTCGCGCAGCACGAAGGTGATCGTCCCGGCGTCGAGGTCCCACGTGGACTCCACGTCCTTGACCCGGCCGCTCATCTCGCGGTTGTAGTCGGTCCACACCGCGTTGATGCGGGGCTCGTCGCCGACCAGGATCGACTCCACCGCGATGCGCACGTCGCGCTTCTGTTGGTTGTACATCAGCAGCACCCGGTCGCTGGCCACCAGCTCGGGCACCTCGACGGTCACGGTGAGGGCGTCGGCGTCGAAGGTGCCGTCGATCCCGGTCACCACGGCAGGGTCGGGGTCGACGGAGGGCTCCGCGCTGGGCTCGTCACTGACCTCGGCGGAGGGCTCGGTCGTCGGGTCCTCGCTCGTGGTCGCCGACGCCGTGGGGCCGGCGTCGTCGGCCGCGGTCTCCGCCGTGTCCGAGCCGCACCCGGCCAGGGCCGTCAGCAGGAGCGGGACGACCGCGGCGTACGCCGTGCGCTGGAGTCGCATGGATCCACCATGCCACGGAACAGGGCCGGCGGCGCGTGACCGACGTACTGACCAAGACGGCGAAGGCCCCCTGATCAGCGGATTCGCTGCCAGAGGGCCTCTGCCACGGTGGGCGATACTGGGTTCGAACCAGTGACCTCTTCGGTGCGACGGCAGAGCCGCGCTACCACCCCGGCAACGCCGAGGGAACCAAGCAACGGTGGGCGATACTGGGTTCGAACCAGTGACCTCTTCGGTGTGAACGAAGCGCGCTACCACTGCGCCAATCGCCCGTGCGGTGGCCGACTGTAGCGCATGGCGGACCGCTCCCCCGCATCGGCATCGACGCACGGATCCAGCCGTCCCGAGACAGGTGCTGCGGCCACGTCGGCCACGATCGCGAAAACTCCTGAAGGTCTCCGCGTCATGAGCCGATGGGAACGGCGTCCCCTCCACAGAGACGGCCGCCCGGCCGCCTCCCGGGACCATCCAGGAGGACCGATGCCGAACCACTCCGAGCCCCTGCGCAGCGGGCCGCTCACCGTCCTCGTCTCCGAGGTGCGAATGACCTGCCTGGAGTCGCCCGGCGAGCGCGGCGGTCAGCTGCCGGTGTCCATGGTCTACGACCCCGAGGACCCGTACGCCGTGGCGCTGGTCTTCCACGCCTCCGACGGCGACGTGACCTGGATGGTGGCCCGCGAGCTGCTGGTCACCGGGGCGAACAGCCCGGTCGGTGACGGTGACGTCATGATCTGGCCGGCGCTCACGGCCACGCTCGAGGAGGCTGTGGTCATCCGGCTGCAGGCGCCGTCCGGCCGGCTCGTCCTCCGCTTGGAGATGGCCGACCTCGACGACTTCCTGGGGCGCTCGCTCTCACTGGTGCCCTGGGGCACCGAGTCCGCCCACCTGGACCTCGACGCGCTGGTCGAGGACCTGCTGCAGCCGCGCGGCTGATCCGACCGGAAGACGGGTCAGAGGGAGTACCCCTCGGGCTCGCGCTCGGCCCACGTCGCCGCGGCCGCGCGCGTGATCGGGCCGGGCTCCGCCCAGGTGCGGCCGTCCCAGCGCAGCACCGGTTGGACGTCGCGCGTGGTGGAGACGAGGAACACCTCGTCGGCCCGTGTGGCCACCTGCCCCAGCGGGGCATCGACCTCGAGGCCACCGCACCACTGCAGCACCAGCGCCCGCGTGACTCCGGCCAGGCAGCCGCTGGCCAGGGTCGGGGTGCGGAGCTCGCCGTCGACGACGTAGAAGATGTTGGACCCGGTGCCCTCGCACAGGTCGCCCACGGTGTTGGCGAAGACGGCCTCGTCGGCCCCCTGGGACTTGGCGTGCGCCAGGGCGATGACGTTCTCGGCGTACGACGTGGTCTTCAGGCCCGCCGTGGCGCCACGCTCGTTGCGCGGCCAGGGGACGGTGACGATCGCCGCGCTGGGCGCGGTCGGCGGCATCTCGTCAGCGACGACGGTGATCGTCTGCCCCTCGTCCCCGCGACCGCTCCCCATGGGCGCCGGCCCCCCGGTGACAGTGATGCGCAGCCGACCCAGCGGCAGGTGGGCCGCGTCGAGCACCGCGCGTACGCCGGCGAGGACCGCGTCCCGGTCCGGCGCGTCCAGCCCGAGGCCGGTCGCGCTGCGCTCGAGCCGGTCCAGGTGCGGGCCGAGCGCGAACGGACGACCGTCCACGACCTTCAGCGTCTCGAAGACCCCGTCACCGACCGTCAGCCCGTGGTCGGTGACCCGGACGGCCCTCGCGTGCGGGTCGGGGAGCAGGGAACCGTCCACCCAGGCGTGCATGGGCGTCACTGTAGGGCTCGCCGGACAGGGCCGCAGACACTCCTCCGGGTGCTGCTCCGGGGACTCCGTTCGCACCCACGAAACGCCGAGGACACCTGGATTTGGCGCGGTCTGGGGCATGGGCTACTGTTCCTGTCGTTCGCCGGGAAGCCCCGGAGGAACAAGCGGACGTAGCTCAGTTGGTAGAGCGCAACCTTGCCAAGGTTGAGGTCGCGAGTTCGAGCCTCGTCGTCCGCTCGGAGAGGTCTCTCCAGTGTTTGGCCTCCACGGTGGGTTGGCCGAGAGGCGAGGCAACGGACTGCAAATCCGTGTACACGGGTTCAAATCCCGTACCCACCTCCAGACCCACCACAACTCAAGACCCGGGCGATTGGCGCAGCGGTAGCGCGCTTCCTTGACACGGAAGAGGTCACTGGTTCAAACCCAGTATCGCCCACCAGACCGATTCGGCCCCTGACCTGCGAAAACGCAAGTCAGGGGCCGATCTGCTTCTCGTCCGTGGAACGGATGTGGACAGAACGGGACGGCCCCTACTCGATTCGAGAGGAACCGCCACTCATGTCCACGACGACGATCACTCCGTGCCCAGTCTGGTGCACATCGCGCCACCACGACGGCCCTCGCCCGCACTCAGGCCGTGACCTCGGCTCGATGTGGGGTGCGCTCCCCGTGCGCCTGTTCCAGCCCGACGACGCCGACGCACGACCCGGTGTCATGGTGGCCGGGGACCTGCTCGACGAGGCCGCCGCGCACGAGCTCGGCCTGGCGCTGGTTCGCGCGGCCGACACCCTGCGAAGGGCACAGCAGGTCACCAAGCCGGTGCGGGTCGAGGCATGACCACCGACCAGTGCGCCTCTGCCCCAAACCTGTCCGTGGCGGCCGCCCCGTCGTGGGAGTACCGACGCCGCCGTCGTCACCTGTTCTGGACTGACGAGGGGTACGCCCGCGTGAAGGCTTCCGGAGGCGGGGAAGTCCGAGCAATCTGCGGTGTCATAGTCCGAGTCAGTGCAGGACCTGTGGGTCCCGCGGTCGTCGTTCCACGCAGAGACCACTGTCCGACATGCTTGGACCTCTCCGACAGGTCGGCGGTGATCCGGCTGTGACCGACCAGCAGGCGCCCGAGCGGCTTACCGCGTTGTGCTGCGAATGCGGCACGGTCCGCACGGTCTCCGCGCGATACAACGGCCCGGCCAAGCGCTACGCGCCTTGGGAGACAGACGCAGAGTGGGTGCGGAGCCGCCTCTTCGACCTGCAGGCCTCGGGCATCTACACCGAGCATCAGCCTGGGTGGCGATGCCTGCTCGACCTGAAGTGCTCCACCTGCAACGTCAGGACGGCGCACGCCTACATCCGCGAGGACCAGCACCGCGACCACGCGGAGGAACAGGACCGCCGCGTTGACCGGGACAGACGACGAGTCGGGCGCCGTCTGGCGGGCTTCGAGAGCGCCGGCTTCACCGTGCGCCAGGTGCAGCACGATGAACTCAAGGTCGCGGGCGCCCCGGTCGAGGTCGTGCAGTACGCCGATGCGCGTGGCGTCGAGGTGCGGGTCAGCCTCGACACACCGCCGCTCGAGCTGCTCGACTGCCTCGAGCGACTCGAGGACTACGTCGACGACCTCGACCTGCTCGGCGAGTGGCGCGACCAAGGGAACTGGCGAGGCGTGGCTCTTCGAGGGCTCACCAGACATCTGCCCCGGTCTGCGGCCTGACCTCACCCCCACCGACCCCTGCCAGGACCACCCCCTGTGGATGTTCTGGGGCGACAGCGGCCCGTCGGTGTGGAAGGTTCGGGCCGTGGCTCTCGGTGGCGTGGTCCTGTCTCTGCTCGGTGTGGTGTTGGCGGCGTGGGCGCTGTTGCAGGAGTGGCGCGATGAGCCGGAGGAGGCGGAGTCGTTCCGGGTGCCTCGCGACCTGCAGCGTCGGGAGAACCCGTGGCGTCGGGACTTGAAGTCGTTCAAGTGGCGGTCGCGCACGAGGGTGCAGCAGGACCGGTTCCAGTACGAGCACGGCACCTGGGGGCGCCCGGCGCACGGCGGTGCCGACCCGGACACCCTCGAGTTGGCGGAGTACGTCACGGACTACTTGCGTCAGCGTGAAGAGTTCGCCGCGGAGTCATGGGAGGAGCAGCAGCGTCTGCATCGCCTGGCCTTGGAAGGTCTGGCGGACTCGCTGCGCGTGCAGGCGGCTTCGGCTCGTGCGCGGCGGGATCGGACGCAGCGGCGGGTCTTGTGGGAGATGCTCGGACTGCTGATGACCGCGGTCGGGACCGTGCTGGCGTCCTTGGGGAGCTAGTCGGCGCTGTGGCGTGTGGTCTCGAGTGCGTGGCGTAGGTCGGCGAGGACCTCGTCGAGGGGGTGGCCGGTGGCGGCGCCGAGACGTCGGGTGAGGACGAGGGCGGGGAGCGCGACGGCTTCGAGGAAGGGTCGGAGCTCGAGGCCGTGGCGGCCGTTGTCGCTGATGACGACATCGAAGAGGCCGGCGTCGACGAGACCTTGTGCTGCGGTGGCGACGGCGCGTTGGGCTTCGGGGGTGTCGAGGGTCTGGGCGAGGTCGAGGGCGTGGATGAGGTCGATGACGCTGTGGGCGAGGCGGAGTCCGCGGGTGGTGGTCACTGGCGGGCCATCTCGGTGCTGATGCGTCGGACCACGACGTCCTTGATCTGCTGGCCGTCGATGTCGATGCGGAGCTGGATGGGGGTGGGTGGCTGTACGCCGAGGTCGTCGTCGAGGGTCTCGGGGTCGGGGACGCGCGGGAGGATGGTGCCGTTGACCTCGGGCTTGAACAGCTCGGCGCGGTGTTCGCCGACCAGGACGGTCTGTCCGGCGCGGACGCGGCCGCCGTGGGCTCGGCGGGGGGTGCGGTTGGGTGAGACGGGGTTGCCGAACCCGACGAGGCCGCTGACGGTCGTCAGGATGCTGTTGGCTTCGCGCTGTAGCCGGGTGAGTTGCCGGCTGGCGGTCTCGGTGCCCTCGAGCCGGATCTCGGGGGTGAACTGGCGGTCGAGGCCGGTGAGCTCGCGGAACAGCTGCTCGGAGGCGTTGCGGCCGCCGTCGGCGTCGTCGATCAGGTCGCGGATGGTGCCGGACAGCGTCTGAATGGCCTTCTGCACGCCCCAGGGGTTGCGGGGGGTGTCTTCGTCGTCGCCGCCGAAGATGCGGTTCAGGCCGAGGGGGTCGCTGCTGGTGATGTCGTCGAGCGTCGTGCCGGGCGGGGTGGCGTTGCCGCCCAGTGACGGGCTGCCTCGCAGCGGGGACTCGGGCGCCCAGCGGTCGAACAGTTTCATGACGCCAGTGGTGCCGATGGCGGAGACGATGGTGGCGCCGGTGAGGACGGCGGCGGGCCCGGAGATGAGCGGGACGGCCTTCGGGCCCTTGGTCTTGGGGCTTCGGGTGCCGTCGACGCCGGGGAGGCCGTTGACGACGTACACGGGCACTGGTGAGGCCTTGGACACGATGCCGGTCAGGCCGCCTGAGGGGTTGCCGCTGCGGAGCTTGCGGCCGAGCAGCAGCCCGGCGCCGCCGAGGACGGCGCCCTTCTTGGCCCAGTCGGGCATGTCGTTGAAGAACCCGACGAGGTCCTTCGCGTAGGGCGCAGCGTCCTTGAGGGCGTCACGGACGGTGCCGAGCGCCGACCCGGCGGCAGGGATGACTTCCTCTGCGAGCGGGCGCATGTCGTCGGCGAAGTCGCCGATGGCCGGCACGCCCTCGTCGCGGAACCAGGTGGCGAACCGGTCGAGGGTGGGGATGCCCTCGCGGGAGAGCCACCGGGTGAACTCCAGCTGCAGCGGGAGGAGTTCGCGGCCGAGCTTGGCGGTGGCGTTCTCGTACTGGGCGTTGACGATCTTCTGGGTGTTCGCGAGGCCGTCGCTGGTGCGCTCGAAGTCGCCCATGGCGCGGGCGCCGTCCTTGTGGAGGATCGCGAGGGTGGCGAGCGCCTTGTCCTGGGCGGTGAGCTGGTCGACGCTCTCCTTGCCGGTCCGGTTCAGCGCCTCCTGCTGGACGCGGGCGGCGTTGATGTTCGGGATGATGGCCTGCAGGGAGTCGAACTCGCCCCGGAAGGACGCAGAGATCCTGTCGAGGACGTCCTCGGTCTCGAGGTTGTTGAAGGACCCGAAGTCGGCGGCCATCTGCACCACGTCGCGGGACATGCGCGCGGAGGCGTCGGAGGTGAACCCGATCTGAGAGAACATGTCGCCGAAGGTCGCGGCGGTGCCGAGCGCAGCGTTCTTCGCGAGGCCGAGGTCGGTGTCGGCGGAGCGGGCCCACTTCCGCATCGCGGCAGCGTTGCGGCCGAAGATCACGTTCGACTTGTTGATGGTCTCCGAGAGGTCCGACGCCTTGCTGACGGCGTCCTGGGAGAACCGGAAGGCCACGTAGGACGCGCCGGTGAGGGCCGCGGCACCGACGGCGAGACCGCGGACCATGACCCGCCCGGCACGGCCGGCGCGCTCGAACCCGCGAGCTCCGGACCCCGCCCGCCTGCCGGCGATCTCGGCCTCGCGGCCGACGTCACCGACGCCGCGCTCGATCTGCTCGAGCCCGGCGAGGGTCTCGCGGCGGTCCTTCAGTGTGGCCCGAAGGCCGATCTCCTCGTCAGCCATGACCTGCCTGCTTCCTTAGCGTGACATCGAACGGTCGGGGGGAGAGACGCGGCGGGCTTGCCCTCCGCGCTGTTGACGCGCTGAATTTTTTGCCCCCCGCGACCCGCGCGGGTCCGGATTCCTAGTGGCCTGTGGCCGGCGAGGGTCGTCCGCCCGCTCGCCGGCCACAGGGGCGATCGACGACGGCGCACTGGTTGGCGACCAAGACTCCACCGACACGGAAGTGCCGCCCGGGCCGATCCCAGTGCGTCGTCGTCGAGCTCATGGGGTGGTGGGTGCTGGCATCCATCCGTTGCCGTCAGGGGTGGGCACCATCCGCTTCTGCGTGACCCCGTCCGCGTCGAGCACGATGAGCTCCGCGGTGCCGTCAGGGCCCTGGCGCAGCTGCCCGTACCTCGTCCGGCTTGTCGGCGCCGTGGGGTAACGGGGGCCGAGCTGCTCCTCGGGCTCTGGGTCGGACGGCGTCGGGATCGTCACGCGGAGACGCCGTCGATGAAGCGGGCGGCGCTGGGCTCCTGGACCCACGGCACCTGGACCTTACGGACCTCGATGCGGTACCCGTCGATGCCCTCAGGGCGGAAGACGCGCGTCTCGCAGCCGGCGACGGACGACGGGTCACCCATCCATCCAGCCGGGCCGCCGCGACCCCCGCGGTCCTCCCAGACGACCGAGCCGAGGGCCTGGGAGTCCAGGACCATGACCTCCTTGCCGCCGGGGAGATGGTTGGTCTTGAGGATGTTCAGGCCGGCGAAGCGGATCATGTTGCCGGACAGGACGTTGGAGTCGGCGGCCTCGCGGGGCGATGCCTCCAGGACCTTGGTCGCGGCGACGAGCTGGGCCCACTTCGTGGGGGTGGCGACGATGGTGTCTGCCTCGTAGCCGGCGTCCTCTTCGTCGATGGCGGCCTTGGCGAGCATGACGTCGAGCAGGGGGTCGGCGCTGGCGGTCCCCCAGACGGCGGCGGCGTCGGTGGACTCGAGGACGGTCGTGGCGATCGCTGAGAGGGCGATGCTGTCGAAGCCCCAGACGACGGTGTTGGCCAGTCGCGACATCTTCTGGTTGAAGGCGTCGAGGCGGTTCCGTGCGATGGCCTCGTCGGAGATGATGCCGGCCAGACCCCACTTGTCGGTGGACACGATGGAGGGGGCGGCCTCGCTGTCGTCGGTGAGCGGGTACTCGGAGAGCTCGGTGAGGCGCTGGGCGTTGTCGTTGGCGAAGATCGGCTGAGAGGCCTGGAAGATTGCCGAGCCGGAGCCGGTGGCGTCGACGCGGCCGGTGAGGAGCCGGCCGCCCACCATGCGCCGGTGGACGAGCTCGTTCAGACGCCGCTGGATGACCAGCGGCGCGTTCATGAGGTGGTGCAGGGTGACCTGCTGACCGTTGAGGGTGGGGTTCCCGGGGCTGGTGCTGGGCATGAGGGGTCCTACTTCCTGAGCTGGCGTGTGATGCGCAGGTCGTCGACGGCGGACGCGGTCACGAACAGGACCGTGCCGGCCCTCAGCGGCCGGCCGAGCTGGTCGTCGGCGATGAGACGCCTGACGTGCCTCTCGGAGACGCCGAGCCGTTCGGCGGCGGTCTTGGTGTTCACGAGCACCTCGTCGGTTCCTGCGTGGTCATGTGGTTTCGACCATGGGGCGTCTTGGCGGTCGCGGACGTCCGCTGGTCCCGGGTCGGACATGGCAGCGCGGCCGGCGTCTCGCAAGGTGGTGCGAAGCAGTGAGGTGGTGCGCCCCAGACGTGCGCCGACGGTGCGCCGCTCGTGGGACTCGAGCCGATCGAGGCACCGCGCGAGAAGGGCGCAGGCACTGGGCGTGAGGATGATGTTCCCTCCGTCGAGGATGACCGCGAGCCGGTCGACGACTTCGGCTGTCACCTGCCGCCTCCTGGGTGTCCGTGCGCGCAGTGCGGGCAGCAGGGGCGGCCGGGCAGGGGCGCGGTGGTCACTGGTGCTGGTCCTCTCGCTGGCGGCTGGTGAGGGTGGCGCGGTGCGTGACGTGGCCGTCATCAGCGGCGGCCAGGTGCGGGCGGCATTCGAGGCAAGGACGCGGGCGGCCGTCCGGGTGATCGGGCAGCCATCCGCCTTCGCAGTCAGGGCGGTGCGCGGTCTGGTCGCGCTCGGCGTACTCACGTGCGTCGTCGGAGTCCACCGGCCACCAGCTCATTGAGCCGCCCTCGCGTAGGAGGCGGCGGTGCACTTCGGGCACCCGGTGTCCCCGTCGTCGTCGAGCGGGTAGAGGTGTGGGCAGCGCCCCTCGGGCCGCTCGCCACCGCCACCTACTCCCTTCCTCGGCCTGGGGGGCCGGGAAGGGAGGGAGGGCGTGTCGTACACCGTGTCGCGACGCGTTGCGTCACTGTGTACGACACGCTGTTCGTCACGCGTGACGGCTGCTGCTTCCCTGCATCGCTTCGGGTCGCACAGGTCGTGGTTGCCGGCGACGTGACGGCGGTAGCGGCGTGACCGCTGGGCGCTGTTGTCCCTGCGGATCCGCACGTCCTCGCTCGGCTCCTGGTCGCGCCAGTCGATCGACCACGATCGGTCGTCGACCCGCTCCCAGACGCCTGCGGCCTCGAGCTCTTGCGCGTCGGCGACGGGGTCGTCGGCGTCAGAGATCCGGCCGAGCACCGCGGCCGGGAGCCGGCCGTCGGTCAGGTGGCGGTTGCAGTAGACCAGGGCCTCGATGTGCAACAACCGGGCCGATCTCGAGCACAGGAGCAGGTCTGGGCGATCGTTGAAGTCGTCGGCGACCTTGGTGAACGTCATGCCGCCACCCGTGTCTCACGAACGGCGCGTGAGCGGCCGCGGCGGCACCTCCTGCCTAGGCCGACCCCGACACTCTCGGGCGCCCAGATCGCGTGCCCGCAAGCACCGCAGCGCGCGACGAGAGGAGTGTCGGTCGAACGTGGAAGACTGAGTGCGTCGTCGGTGATGGTCGACATCGTGAGCCCGTCCGGAGTGGTCACCGGGCGGGCTCTGTCGTCGTACTCAGGCAGCATCCGGGCCACCTCCGGCCGGGATGGGACGTAGAAGCGCCTCGAGGTCGGCGCGAGCGATTCTGATGGACCTCGAGCCGCGGATGCGATGCGCGGGCAGGAGCCCGCGGGCGATGTAGTTCCTGATGGTGCGATCGGTGACGCCGAGATATGCAGCAGCGTCCTGCTGGCTGAGCCAGGGCCTTCCGGTTGTCATGTGGACCTCTTCGGGGATGCGAAGTTGGTCCGGGCCCTACCGGGAAGGGGCGGTGTCCGCCTGGGCTGACCGGCGCTGCGCGCCTGGCTACTACGAGGGTAGCCCGATCAGACCGGCAGTCACGTCTAAGCGCAGGAAACGGCGCGTCGATCCCGCAGCGGCGACGAGCACCCGCTCATGAACCCTTGCGGCTCCGTGCTGAGGACAATGGACTCCCACAGTGCGGTCGTCCTGGCGCACCACCTCGCCTAGCGGCCACTGACCAGTGTGTCCGAGCAGCGCCAGGCTGATGGTGGTCTCGCCGTCGTCGTTCCAGACCTTGCCCAACTCGCGGGCGCAGACCTTGCTGCGTCCCGTCAGCGCTCCACACCGAAGCTCGACCGCAGTGGCGGGGGCCGCCGTTGCGCCGAATGCATCGCGTCCCTGAGGGTTCCGGCGCCGACGATCGACGCGACCGTCGTGCCCCAACTCCTCCGTGGGAACGTCGTCGCGGGTCACTCGCCCGCCACCTCGACCATTGCAGAGAGACGCCGCGCGATCTCGGCGTCCCGCTCGGCCGCCGCGTGCTGGTAGCGCATCGCGGCCCCGGGCGTGGAGTGCCCTAGCCGGTTCATCAGTTCGGCCAGCGTCGCACCGGTCTGCGCGGCGAGCGTGGCCCCGGTGTGCCGGAGGTCGTGGAACTTCAGGTCGGTGCGGCCTGCGACCCGCCTGGCCTCGTAGTAGCCGGTCCCCTTCCGCTTCACCGCACCGTCCTTGGTCAGGATCGCCTCGCGGCCGTAGAACGCGGTCGAGGACAGGTGATGGACGGCCACCACCTTGCCGTCGGCGTCGTGCTCGATGCGGCCGGGGAACAGCAGTCCGTCCTTCCCGGGGGCGGCGTGCTCGAGGAGGTGCGCGCGCACGGCGGGCAGGAGGTGGGGCGGGATCGCCACGTCACGGACACCGGCCGCCGACTTCGGGGCCTTCACCTTCCTGACCATCCTCGTGGTCCCGTCCTCCTCGGTGGCCTTGACGCGCACGACCCCCCGGCGTACCCGGATCACCCCGGCCTTGGTGTCGACGTCGCCACGGCGCAGCTCGGCCAGCTCGCCGAACCGGAGGGCACACCACGCGGCCAGCAGGATCATCAGCCGACGCCGCTCGGGCATCTCGGCGGCGATGGTCTCGAGCTGGGCCAGGGTCGCGGGGCGCGGGCGGTGCGATCGCTCGACGTTGCCGGCGCCGCGCACCTTCGCGGGGTTGGCGGTCTTGAGCAGCCCGCGGTCGACGGCGGTGCCGAGGATGGTCCGCAGGAGCGAGTAGGCATGGGCCCGCATGGTCGGCCGCTCGATCAGCGTGCGCTCGTACCAGTGGTCGACGTGCTCGTGCGTGATCGAGGTCAAGGCTCGCTCGCCGAACGCCGGCAGGATGTGACGGTCAAGCAGGTCCCGGTAGTGATCGCGGGTGCGATCGGCCAGCGGGCGACCTCGGACCTTGCGACCGGCCAGCCACTGCTCGGCGTACTCACCGAACGTGAGCGCCTGGACCTTCCGTCCGGCCTGCCGCTGCTCGGGCGACTGCCAACCCTCGGGGTCGTTCTCGATCGACTTCATCTCACGGTCGAGCCAGAGCCGCGCGGCCTTCACGTCCTCGAACGTCACCGGGGCCTTGTGGCGCGCACCGTCGGGGCCGGTGAAGCGGACCCGGTAGCGCCCTGAGGGCAGCTTCTCGACGGTGCCGGAGGACGGCCTACCGGTCTTCGGACGGGGCATGAGGGATCCGTTCGTGGACTCAACGTGGACAAAACACACCCTATTCGATTCCGTTGAGTTCCGGTGGATGCCGCGATACTGTGTCGCAACAACGCAGGTCAGAGGCGTGTTTCAGCAGGTCAGTCCAGTACCGACCACCGAGCGAAAAGACTGGTTCAAACCCAGTATCGCCCACCAGCATCCAGGCCCCGGTCCCCCCGACCGGGGCCTGAGTCGTTCCCGGACCATCTGCGGCCGGCGCCGTGGGACGTCATACGGACGGGACGTCCACTGCTGCGGGGTGCATGACGTCCCGGGCGGCGGGCTCCGGTGTCGGTGGTGCGTGGGAGCCTTCGGGGCGTGAAGAGGCTGCCGGGGATCGTCGTCGTCGCGGTGCTCGTCGTGGTGGCCGTCGCCGGCATCAACTCGTGGACCGGCAGCGGACCCGGTCTCGGCGGCACCCCGGCACCAGGCGCACCCGAGGTCGTGCAGCTCTCCCCCACCGAGGCGCTGGCGGCGCTGGAGCGGTTGCCGCGGGTGGAGCGATGGCCCGACGGCCCCGACTACGACCGCGACGCCTTCGGCGAGGCATGGGCCGACGTGGACGGCAACGGCTGCAACCAGCGCGACGACGTGCTGCTGCGCGACGCCGAGCCCGGCACCGTCGAGACCGCACCGCAGGGTGCGTGCAACCACGACGTGCTGGCCGGCACCTGGGTCGACCCCTACACCGGGGCCCGCCTGGTCATGACCGACATGAAGGACCCGGCGCAGGCCCAGGCCGTGCAGATCGACCACGTCGTGCCGCTGGCGGAGGCCTGGCGCTCAGGGGCGAGCGGGTGGAGCGACGCCCGACGCGAGCGCTACGCCAACGACCTGGGCGTGCTGGTCGCCTCCGACGGCGCGGTCAACCAGTCCAAGGGCGACGACGACCCCGCCGCCTGGCTCCCGAAGCAGGAGCTCCAGTGCGACTACGCGCTGACCTGGGTCGCGGTCAAGGACGCCTGGTCGCTGGCCGTGGACGACCCCGAGGCCTCCGCTCTCGCCGGGATGCTCGAGCGCTGCCCGGCCCGGAGGAACGACCCGGTCCGCTGAGTCCCGACCAGCGAGGTCGGTACGCCGTCGCGGACGACGACCTGACCGGCCACCATCACCAACGGCACGGTGGCGTCGTTGCGGTTGACCATCCGTGACAGCCCGCCGTACTGGGCGACCGGCTCCTCGGCGTACTTCTCCAGAGAGGCGTCGAGCCGCTCGGGGTCGACGACGAGCACGTCGGCGCGGTCACCGACGCGCAGGTGCCCGGCGTCGATGTCGTAGAACTCGGCCAGCTCGCCGGTGACCCGGTGCACGGCCTGGGCGACGGTGAGGAACGGACGACCGGCGCGCTCGGCGTCCCGGACGTGCTTGAGCAGCCGGAGACCGAAGTTGTAGAACGCCATGTTGCGCAGGTGCGCGCCGGCGTCGGAGAAGCCCATCTGCACGTGCGGGCTCTGGGCTATCTTCTGCAGGATCCGCGGGCGGTGGTTGGAGATCGTGGTGCGCCAGCGCATCGCCGTGCCGTGCTCGATCACCAGGTCGAGGAACGCGTCGACGGGGTGCAGCCCCCCGCGCTCCAGGCCGACCTGCCCGAAGGACTTGCCGATCACCGAGGCGTCGGGGCACGCGACGATCTCGGCGTCGAAGAAGTCGCGGTGCCACACGCGGGGGCCGTACTTCGACTCGTAGTCCTTGCGGAAGGCGCGCCGGTAGTCCTCGGAGCGGAAGAGCTCCTCACGGGCCGCCTGCTCCTGCAGGTGCAGCGCGGTGGCCCCGGACCCGAACTCCTCGAAGATCACCAGGTCGATGCCGTCGGCGTAGACCTCGAAGGGCACCGGCAGGTGCTGCCAGCGGAAGTCGGCGCCGAGGCGGTTGACGACGCCGCCCAGCAGGTTCATCAGGTGGATGATGAACGGGATCGCCTTGATGTCGGCGGCTGAGAGCAGGCTGGTGCGCAGCGGCTTCTGCTTGCCCCAACCGATCGACCCGAGCGCCTGGGTGACGATGGTGTGCGGGTGGCTGGCGTCGGGTCCGGCCTGCAGCACCCGACCGCGCCGACGCAGGATCGAGCGCAGCGGTCGCATCTCGCGGCCCTTCGCGTACGTCGAGGGCAACGTGCGCGAGCGGCACAGGTCGCCGTCGAGCTTGTCGAAGAGCAGCTGCTGGGCCGACATCCCCACGAACCCGGAGTCCAGCGCGTCGGTGAGCATCTGCTCCATCCGCCGCTGCTCGGCGCGGCTGGGCCGCACCTGCTTGCGGGTCGCCCGGTCCAGCCCCATCACCGCGGTGCGCAGGTCGGAGTGGCCGACGAACGCCGCCAGGTTGGGGCCGAGCGCCCGGCGCTCCAGCGCGGCGACGTACGACGACGGGCCGTCCCAGCCCTCGCCGGACTCGCGGATGCGCTGCAACGCGCCGATGACGTGCTGGCGCGGAATCGCCTCGACCCGGCCGAACAGGTCACCGGCATCGACCGGGTCGACGTGCACCGTCGAGAGCGAGCACGACCCGAGGAGCAGCGTGGTCACCCCGTGCCGCAGCGACTCCGAGAGACCCGGACCCTCGAGGACCTCGACGTCGTAGTGGGTGTGGATGTCCACCATGCCCGGCATCACCCAGCGCCCGGCGGCCTCCACCACCTCGGTGTCGGGCCCTGCCTCGAGGGGGGTCGCGGACACGGCGGCGACGCGGCCGTCGAGGATGCCGAGGTCGCGCACGGCCGGCTCGGCACCCGTGCCGTCGAACCACAGGCCGCCGCGGAAGATGGTGTCGTAGGTCACAGCGCTCACCCGGCGATTCAAGAAGGGTCTTGGTTGCCGGTCAAGGCCCCGGGCCGCGCCTCGGACAGGATCGCCTGTCGATCCTCCGGACAGGCGAACCCGGCCGCGATCATCGCCTCCGTCGCCCGCGCGTACGCCGCGAGGTACTGCTCCGCGGTCCCCCACCGCGACCGCAGCGACTCGACCGGCAGCGGCGTCGTCGACCCGAAGAGCTGGCAGATCAGGGACGCGCCCTCCGGGGCGAACCCGCTGAGCCGCTCGACCGCCGCGTCGACCGCCGGTGTGCGCACGCCACCGAGCACGTTGCCGAGGTCGTCGACGGCGTAGGACTCAGCACCCTTGCCCCCCTCCACCACCAGCGGCTGCGCCGCGGGCGGCGGGGCGCCGTCACGCGCCCACTCCTCCAGCGCACGCAACCCGGCGCGGAGCACGTAGACCTGCTGCCCCCGGTTGACCGGCGTGGGACAGCCGAGCAGGTCCTCGAAGGCGTCGATCTGGAACTTGTCGGCGTGCGCGGTGCCGGCGACCTCCCAGGTCCGCAGCATCGGCCCGTCGAGCTGCCGGGCCGGGAGGGAGCGCATCCGCCCGATCACGTCGGTCTCGGTCTGCACCACCAGGGTCGGCACCAGGTCGTCGGGCAGCCGGCCCGGCCGCTGTGCCAGCACGTCGGCCATCGTGTGCTGCGTCGCCTCCGGCACCCGGCGTGGGATCGACCCGGCGCGGGAGTGCACGAGGTACCCCCCGAACGGCGACTCCAGTCCGTGCACGGACACCAGGTGCCGCGCCAGCATGCAGGCCGACTGCGACTCGCCGACCGCCAGCACCAGGCTGGCCGAGACCAGGTCCCGCACGGCACGGGAGACCTGCACGTAGATGTCGTGGCACCAGGCGTCACCCGGGTGGACGAGGTGGCCGTAGCGCTCCGGGTCCGCGCCGACCAACCCCGGGGCGGCCGGCGGCGCGCCCCCGTCGACGGCCACCGAGCCGGCGCCCCCGGAGACACCGACGACCTGCGCCGAGACACCGGCCCAGGCATGCCCCGCGCGCACCAGCTCCTCAGCGAGGTAGGTCCACTCCGGCGCCGCCTCAGCGCCGGAGCTGACGTTGAGCCACTCCGCGCACAGTGTCCCGCTCGCGGAGGCTGCGGCGGGTCGGCGTACGAGCACCCTGACGGCGTACGCCGCTTCGGCCCCGCTCGGGGACGCGGCCGTTCCCGAGGCGGTCCACTCCTCCTCGTCCCAGCCCGCTGCGGCCAGGTCGAGGGGCGCCCGCGCTCCGTGGAGCCGGTGGTCACCGGCCGGGATCGGCTCGAGATCGGCAGTCCTCACTCCGCGGCAGCCGCCTTCGCCTTGGCCCGCTCCGCCTTGCCGATGGCGTCCTCGACGACCGCGTTCAGCTTGGCGCCGTCGGGCCAGCCGGCGTAGTGGCAGACCATGATGACGATCTCGCGCAGCGCCTGCGCGTCGAGCTCGTCGTTGGCCAGGGCGGCCGGCACCTGGATGCCCAGCACGTCGGCGTACCCCTTGCCGGCCAGCAGGCCGATCAGCAGCAGTCGGCGGTCGCGGTCGGAGAGGCCGGGGCGGTTCCACACGTCACCGAAGAGGTGGTCGGCGGTGTAGCGGAAGAAGTCGCCCTCGCCGTCGGACATCTCGAAGCCGTAGACCTGCTCCATCTTCTCCAGGCCCTTGCGGCGGATCTCGGGGAGACCCTCGAACTTGCTCATGCGTTCTCCTCGCTCACGAGTGCGGAGTGGGGCATGCCCAACCCGGGAGCGAGGCGCTCCAGGGCGAGCCTGGCCAAGGGAGTGTCGACGCCAAGCTCGTCGGCGAGCGCGGTCGCGAAGGTCAGGTCCTTCTCCCCCAGCGCCACCACGTGCTCGAAGACGCCGAACCAGAAGTCGTCGGGCGCGATCGGCGCCGTGGTCTCGCGGTGCATGATCGCGCCGGGGCCACCGGTGACGGCGTCGGTGTGACGGACCACGTCACCCAGCGCCCGCAGGTCCAGCCCGGCCGCCTCGGCGAGGCGCTGGGCCTCCGTGGCGGCGGTGAACGCGACGAAGTGCATCAGGTTGCGGGCCAGCTTGAGCTTCGTGCCCGCACCGATGGCACCGGCGTGGACGACCTTGGTGCTCATCGCGTCGAGCACCGGACGCGCCGCGGCGAAGGCCTCGTCCGAGCCGCCGACGAGGATCGCCAGCGTGCCCTCGGCTGCGCCCATACCGCCGCCGGAGACCGGGGCGTCGAGCACCTTCACCCCGTGCCGTGACGCACTCATCTCCAGCTGGCGCGGGGTGTCGGGTGCGACGGTGGAGTGGACCACGACCGTCAGCCGGTCACCAGCCACGCCGAGCACCTGCCCCATCACGTCGCGGACCTGGTCGTCGTCGCGCACCATCACGCACAGCACGTCGACGCCGGCGGCCAGGTCGGCCACCGACGAGGCCACGTGGGCCCCGGCGGCGGCCAGCTCTTCGAGCGGGACGGTCGCGACGTCGTAGACCCCCAGGTCGATGCCGTCGGCGGCCGCCAGCCGCAGCGCCATCGGCTTGCCGATGTTGCCGAGACCGACGAAGCCGACCTTCACGGGCGCGCTCACCGGCTCACTCCCTGTCCCGGTCACAGTCGGAACGTCTGGCCGCCGTCGACGGCCAGGATCTGCCCGGTCACCCAGGACGCGTCGTCGGAGAGCAGGTAGAGGCAGGCGCCGACCATGTCGTCGACCGAGCCCATCCGCTTCAGCGCCAGGCTGTTGCGCACGATGTCCTTGGCGGCGTCGCCGGCCTGGGTGCGCGTGGCCTGGGTGTCGGTCGGGCCCGGGGCGATCGCGTTGACGCGGATCTTCTGGCCGCCGAGCTCGTGGGCCAGCTGCTGGGTCAGCCCGTTCACGCCGACCTTCGCCAGGCCGTAGAAGCCGGAGTAGAGGTAGGCCGCGGTCGAGGACTGGTTGACGATCGCGCCACCGCCGCGCTTGGCGATCTCGGGGTAGACCGCGCGGGTCATCACCAGCGCGCCGTCCATGTTCACGCTCATGAACTTCTTGTAGTAGTCCCAGTCGACGCTGATCAGCAGGTCGAAGGCCATGTCGCCGTAGATCGCGGCGTTGTTGACCAGCAGGTCGATGCCGCCGTACGCCGCCACGGCCGCCTCCACCATCGCGGCCGCCGACTCGTGGCTGGACACGTCGGTGGACACGAAGATCGCGCGGCCGCCGTCGGCCTCGATCTGCTCGGCGACCTGCTCGCCGGCGTCCGCGTTGAGGTCGGCCACGACGACCGCGGCCCCCTCGGCCGCCAGCGCCTTCGCGTAGGCCTCGCCGATGCCCTGCGCCGCGCCGGTGACGACGGCGACCTTGTCCTGGAATCTCATTGCTGGCTCTCTCACTGTCTCTGTGGTTCTGACTGGGTTTCGAGACGCGTCGCGCGTCCCTCGCAAGCTCGGTCAGCGCCGACGCTCCTCAACCTTCGACCTCGTCCCTGGGCGTTCGCAGGCTCACGCCCAGGCGGTCTCAGGCGGGGAAGGCGAGGGTCTTCGTCTCGAGGTACTCCTCGAAGCCGGCGACACCCATCTCCCGGCCCAGGCCGGACTGCTTGTAGCCGCCGAAGGGTGCGTCGGGGCTGAACCACACGCCGCCGTTGACGGCGATGGTGCCGGTGCGGATGCGGTGCGCGACCGCCGTGGCGCGCTCGAGGTCGCCACCGGTGACCGAGCCGGAGAGACCGAACTCGGAGTCGTTGGCGATCCGGACCGCGTCGTCGTCGCCGTCGTGGGGGATGACGACGAGGACGGGTCCGAAGATCTCCTCCTGCGCCAGGCGCGAGGAGTTGTCCAGCCCCGCGATGACGGTCGGCTCGACCCAGAACCCGCCGGCCAGGTCGCCCTCCTTGACCTGGACCCTGCCACCGGTGGCGAACGTCCCGCCCTCCTCCTCGGCCAGCCGGAGGTACGCCTCGACGCGGTCCCGTTGAACCTTCGAGATCACCGGGCCGCAGATCGCCGAGGGGTCCGCGGGGTCGGCGGTGCCGATCGCGGCCATCGTGTCCGCGGCGGACTGCACGGCCTCGTCGTACTTCTCGCGCGGCACCACGAGCCGCGTGGTGAGCGCGCACCCCTGTCCGGCGTGGATGCACACCGTGAAGGCGGTGCCCGCCGCTGCCGCGGCCACGTCGGTGTCGTCCAGCACGATCGAGGCGGACTTGCCGCCCAGCTCGAGGAAGACCTTCTTCAACGTCGGGGCCGCCGCGGCCATGATCGCCCGGCCGGTGTTCGTCGAGCCGGTGAAGGAGACCATGTCGACGCGGGGGTCGGAGGTCAGCTGGGAGGCCACCTCGTTGGAGCGCGGCGTCACGACGTTGAGCACGCCGGCCGGCATGTCGGTCCGCTCGGCGACGAGGCGCCCGAGCTCGGCCGCGATCCAGGGGGTGTCCGGAGCCGGCTTGAGCACCACGGTGCAGCCGGCCGCGAGCGCGGGGCCGATCTTGGCGAGGTTGATCTGGGTCGGCACGTTCCAGGGCGAGATCGCCGCGACCACGCCGACCGGTTCGCGCCGCACCGTGCGCCGCGTGGGGATGCCCATCGGCTGCGCCTCCCCGAGGTCGGTCTCGAACTCGTAGGACTCCAGCAGGTCGGTGACCCACCGCAGCCCCTCGACCGGGACGTCGAAGCCGGCGGCCGTCATCATGAACCCGGGCATGCCGACCTCGGCGGTGGTCAGCGCCTTGAACTCCTCGGCCTCCTCGGTCAGCGCCGCGTGCAGCTGGCGCAGGCAGCGCACCCGCAGGTCGCGGTCGGTGGCCCACGCGGACTCGTCGAAGGCGCGGCGGGCCGCGGCGATCGCGGCGTCGACGTCGGCGTCGGTGCTGTCGGGGGCCACGCCGATCTCCTGGCCGGTGGCCGGGTCGAGGATCGGGTACGTCGCGCCGTCGGAGGCCCCGGTGAGCTTGCCGTCCACCAGCTGCTGGGCCGGCGGCAACGAGATCGTCAGGCGGCTCATGCCTGGGCCTCCGTCGCGGCCTCGGTGATGTACTCCCCCGCCTCGACCGGCGGCGGCCACACCGTCGAGGGCATGTCCTTGTAGTGGTAGTGCCCGGGGACACCGTGGCCGGCGACCGACATCCGCTTGAGCAGGGTGTCGGGGGCCTTGTCGGCCTTGATGATCTCCATGAACGTGTGCGCCGTCGACGGCATGTCGAACCAGTCGCGCTGCCAGGCGATCCTGACCAGGCCCTCGTCCGGTCCCGGCCCCTGGCGCTCGATCCCGAACCACGAGCCACCGATGCCGAGGATCTCGTACTCCTGGCCGGTCGCGTCGTCGGTGATGCCCGACTTCTGCTTCCAGAAGCCGACCACCATGCCCTTCTGCTCGTCCATGACCGCGCACTGGTAGTCGTAGTGCCAGCCGTCCAGGCCGTCCATCTCGATGCCGATCGCCCAGTCGCGGATCTGGTCGCGCCCGACGGCCATGAAGTGCTCGTCGGGGGCGTACATCCAGCCGTACGTCGCGTCCTGGGCGTACATCTCGGCCATCACGCGCCAGTCGCCGGAGCGCTCGGCCTCGCGGTTGACGTCGAGCCACTCGGCCCAGAAGGCCTCCATCTCAGCCCTGGTCAGGTCACTCATCAGTCCTCTTCCTGGTTCTCTTCGATGCTCAGCGCGAACGCCGGGCAGTACGTCACGGCCGACTCGACCTGCGGGCGCAGGGAGTCCTCGGGGTGCTCGTCCAGGACCTCGACCACGTCGGCGTCCTCGTCGAAGCCGAAGACGTCGGGCGCCTCGGCCTGGCACATCTGGTGGCCCTGGCAGATGTCGCGGTCCGCGACGACCTTGAACCCCATCAGCCGTCGGCCTTCGCGCGACGGCGGTAGCGCGCCCGGCAGGCGCGCTGGAGCTGGATGACCATCTTGGAGTAGTCGTCGCGGTAGGTCTCGGACGGCTGGACGAGCTCGAACTCGAAGTCGCGCAGCAGCACCGAGAAGATCGCCTTGATCTGCATCATCGCGAACGCGTTGCCCACGCAGCGGTGCTTGCCGGCACCGAAGGGGATCCAGGTCCAGCGGTTCTGCAGGTCGGCCTGGCGACCGTCGAGGTAGCGGCCGGGGTCGAAGACGTCCGGGTCGGGGAAGTCCTCGGCCAGCCGGTTGGACACGCGGGGCGACGCGGCGACGATCGTGCCGGGCGGGATCAGGTGGCCGGCGAGCTCGATCTCCTCCTGGACCTGACGCATCAGGATGATCAGCGGCGGGTGCAGGCGCAGGGTCTCCTTGATCACCGACTCCAGTTGCGGGATCGAGCGCAGCGCCTGGAAGGAGATCTCCGAGCCATCGGCGTACAGCTCGTCGAGCTCGGTGACGACCTTCGCCATCCAGTCCGGGTGGCGCATCAGCTCGATGAGCGTCCAGGCCGACGTGCCCGAGGAGGTGTGGTGCCCCGCGAAGAGCATCGAGATGAAGACGCCGGTGATGTAGTCGGCGCTCATGTCCAGCGAGATGAGGACGTCGAGGAGGTCGCGCTCCTCCCGCGCCACCTTCCCTCGCTGCTTGCGGCGGTCGATGATGTCCTGCACGAGCGCGACGAGCGTCTCGCGGGAGCGGTCGCGGATCTCGAAGGACTCCACGCCCTCCATGTAGGGGTCGACGTAGGCCAGCGCGTCGGTGCCGCGCTCCAGGCCGTGGTAGGCCTCGGCGAAGCGGGCGTCGATCTCCTCGCGGAACGGCAGCCCCACCAGGCAGGCGGCGGTGTTGTAGATCGTCAGCTCGGCGAAGAAGTCGAGCAGGTCGACCTCGCCCTCGTCACCCCACTCCGCGACCATCCGGTTGATCTCGTGCTCGATGGTGGTGGCGTGACCGCGCATCTGGTCGCCGCGAAGCGCCTGGTTCTTCAGCGCCTGCTGGCGCTCCTCGGGCGAGGCGTCGAAGACCACGCCCTGCCCGAAGATCGGCGTCATGAAGGGGTACGCCGCCGCCTGGTCGAGCGTGGAGTCCGGAGCCTTGAAGAACTGCTCGTTGACCTCGGCGCCGGTGACCATCACGACGTCCTTGTCGACCAGCCGGAAGCGACCGATCTCGCCGCACTCGGCGTGGACGCGGTCGAGCAGGGCGACCGGGTCGGTGCGCAGCTCGGCCAGGTGGCCCCAGTCGTTGTCGTCCGGGACCGCGATGGACACCTCCGGGATGTCGGCGATCGCGTCGGGGCGCTCGTGGGTGACGGTCATGGGTCAGTCCTCCGCAGGATCCGTGACAGGGGCCTCGGGCGAGACCTCGATGAGGTTGAGGTGGACGCCGCGCGGGGCGTCGACGATGGCCTTGATGGCGTCGGCGTGCGGCTTGGGCTGCAGGAAGTGGCTGTGTCGCGCATGGCCGAACTTGCCCCAGCCGGTGAGCACCTTCGCCGCGTCGTCGGGGTCCCAGTCCATGCCCATCTCGCTCCAGGTCGGACCGGGCCGCACGATCGAGCAGCGCACACCGGTGCCCTCGAGCTCCATCTGCATGGCGTGGGCGAGGCCCTCCAGGCCCCACTTGCCGGCGGTGTAGGCGCCCATGAAGGGGCGGGCCCGCACCGCGACGTCGCTGGAGACGATGACGAGGTCGCCGCGGCGGCGCTCGACCATGCCGGGGACGAACGCGCGGACCAGCCGGTGGGTCCCGACGACGTTGACGTCGAGCTCGCGGGCGATGCGGTCGCTGTCGATCTCGTGGATCGTGCCGGGGGCCAGCTGCGCTGCCGCGGAGACGACGACCTCGACGTCGCCGAGGTCGGCGGTGACCTTGGCGGCGAACTCCTCGACGGACTCGGTGGAGGACACGTCGAGGACGTGGCCGACGGCCTCGCCGCCGGCGTCGCGGATGCGCTGCACCAGTGCGGTGAGCCGGTCCTCGCGGCGGGCTCCCACGGCGACGGGGTAGCCACCGGCGGCCAGGGTGAGCGCGGTCGCCTCGCCGATGCCGGACGAGGCACCGGTGACGACCGCCGGGCGACGGTCGGGCCGGGCGTACTTCTCGCGTCCCATCGCAGGGGTGCTCCTCAGCGCTCGGTGACGGTGATCGGGAGGTGCGCGAAGCCGCGCACGTTGGCGGAGTAGAAGCGCACGGCTCCCGCGTGGTCGACCTCGAGGTGCCGGGCCCGACGGACCAGCGCCCTGAGGACCAGCCGTGCCTCCAGCCGGGCCAGGTTGGCGCCCAGGCAGAAGTGCCGGCCGCCGCCGAAGCTGAGGTGGTCGCCGAGCTCGTCGGCGCTGCGGTGCACGTCGAACCGGTCGGGGTCGGTGAAGACCCGCTCGTCGTGGTTGGCCGCCCCCAGCGCCAGCAGCAGCTTGCTGCCCACGGGCGCGGTCACCCCGTGCCGGGTCAACGGCTCGGTAACCAGCCGGGCGACGTACTGGGTGGACGCGTCGTAGCGCAGCGTCTCCTCCACCCAGGCGTCGACCAGCCCGCCCTCGGGGTCGGCGAGGACCTCCGCGAGCTGATCGGGGTGCCGGGAGAGGTGGAACAGGGAGTTGCCGAGGAGCTTGGTGGTGGTCTCGTTGCCCGCCACGACCATGAGGAAGAGGAACGCCGTGATCTCGGCGTCGGTCATGCGCCCCGACTCGTCCTCGGCGTTGAGCAGCGCGCTGGTGAGGTCGTCGGACGGCTGCCTGCGGCGGTCGGCGAGCATCCCGGCGTAGTACTCGAAGAGCTTCATCGACGCCTCGATGCCGACCGCCGGGACGTCACGCAGGCCGTCCTCCCGGTGGACCAGCAGGTCCGAGAGCCGGCGCACCTCGGCGCGGTCGGCCTCGGGCACGCCCATCATGTCGCTGATGACGTCCATCGGGATGCGTCCGGCGACCTCGGAGATCCAGTCGAAGGACCCACCCTCCGCGAGCGCCTCGTCGAGGTAGCGCTCGGTCAGCGCCTCGACCGTGGGCGCCAGCTCCCGCACCCGCTTGGGCGTGAATGCGCGGCTCACCAGTCGTCGCAGCCGGGTGGTCTCCGGCGGGTCCATCGCCAGGAAGCTCATCACCAGGTGCGCGTGCTCGTTCCAGGCGCTGGCGTCCAGCGTCACGCCCATCCGGTTCGACAGCCCGGCGTCCTCCCGGGTCGCCCAGTGCACGTCCTCGTGGCGGCTGAGCACCCAGTAGTCGTGCTCGACGTTGTGGAACAGCGGCGCCTGCTCCCGCAGCGCGGCGTACCACGGCAGTGGGTCGTCCTGGACCGCGTGGTCGTAGATGTCGAAGCCGGCCAGGTCGAGACCGGGGCTGACGGCGGTGCTGGCGGTGGGGCTGACGGTGGGGCTGACGGCGGGATTCACAGGTGGCCCTCCACGATGGCGGCGACGACCGAGTCGAGACGGTCGCCGAGGTCGGTGTAGGTGATCAGGCCCATGCCGGCCTGCAGCAGGGCGCCGGAGAAGGCGAGGACGAGCGCGTCGAGGACGCCGTCGAGGCGCTCGGCCGGGATGTCGTCGCCGATCGCGTCGGCGAAGCGCTGGAGGAACTCGGCACCGATCCGCAACCGCAGCCGCTCCACGTCGGGGTCGGAGCTGAGCAGCGCCGGGGTGACGGCGGCCGAGAGCTCGGGGGCCTCGGCGAGCTGGGTGGCCATCCCCCGCGTCGTCGCCCGCAGCCGCTCCAGGGCCCCGGAGCCGGCGGCCTCGGGACGTCCGGAGTCGAGGTAGCGCCAGAACAGCTCCGCGAAGAGGTGGTTCTTGCTGGCGACGTAGGTGTACGCCGTCGCCGGCGACACCCCGGCGCGCGCGGCCACCGAGCGGACCGTCAGAGCCTCGTGGCCGACGGCGCGCAGCTCCTCGGCACCTGCCTCGAGCAGCTTCTCGAGGGTCTCCGCGCGACGACCGTCGACGGCCTGACGCGCGACCATGGACACCTGACTGGACACGTGTCCAACTTAGAACGTGTTCCAGCCGAGCGCAAGCACCTTGACCAGACGGGGTCAACACTGTGGACTGCCCCGCGTGACCGTCACCCTCACCACGCGCGAGGCGATCGCCCGCGCCGCGGGCCAGCTCTTCGAGCAGCACGGCTACACCGGCACCTCGGTGCGCGCGGTGGCCGCGGAGGCCGGCGTCGACCCGGCCCTGGTCATCCGGCACTTCGGATCCAAGGAGAAGCTCTTCCTCGACACCATGGACCTGCAGGGCCACTTCGGCGGCGCCACCCTGGGCCCCCTCGACGAGCTCGGCGAGCGGCTGGTCGCCACGCTGATCGGGCCCGGGCGCGACGTGCGCTTCTCGGCGTACCGCGCGATGGTGCGCGCCTCGGACTCCGAGCTGGTGCGGGCGCGGCTGCTCGACGCGCTCGAGGAGATGTTCGTCGGACCACTGACCCCCCGCCTGCCCGGCCCCGACGCCGAGCTCCGTGCCCGCCTCATCGGCGCCCAGGTGGCGGGCCTGCTGGACCAGATGTCCCTGGTGGAGGACCCGGTGCTGGTCTCGGTCGATCCCGCCCTCCTCGCGCGCACCTACGGCGCGGCGATCCAGGCGCTGGTGGACCCTCCGAGTCACGCGTAGCCGCACCTCGGCGACCGCGACGGACCCGGACGACCCGGGGTGTCAACACTGTTGACACGAGCCGTGACCCGGCCTCATTGTGCTCGTTGTCACAGGCACCACCCGGTCCCCCACCGTCACCCACGGAGTCCGCATGACCCGCACCCTCCGGCCCCGTCCCACCGGGCGTCCCGAGCGCCTCGGGCGCCCTCCCGGCCACCTGTCCGTGCGGGTGGCGGCCCTCGTCGCCGCCCTGGCGCTGAGCGCATGCGGCTCCCAGGTCGACCCCGACACGATGGCCAGGCTCAACGGCCAGGCTGGCGTCGCGGTGGGCGCCGACGGGCAACCGGTCACCTCCGACGCCCTGGGCGGGGACACCGGCGTCGACCCGGGCAGCAGCGACGACGTCGGGTCCTCCTCCGGGGGCGAGACCGGCTCGTCCGGCGGCAGCGGCTCGACCGGTGGTGACGGGGGCAGCGGGGGCGGCAGCGGCAGCGGCCCGAGCGGGAACGGCAAGACCTCGGCCGACGGCGGCGTGAAGGCCGGGTCGTGCGACGGCTTCAAGAACTCCACCGGCATCACCGACTCCGAGATCACCGTCGCCAACATCGCCGACATCTCCGGGCCGGTGCCCGGCCTCTTCCAGTCCGCCCAGGACGCGACCAAGGCCTTCGTCGCCTACTACAACGCCTCCAACCCCGACGGCATCTGCGGACGCTCGTTGAAGTTGTCCGCCCTCGACACCCGCTCGGACTCCGCAGGCGACCAGCAGGCCTACACGCGGGCCTGCGACGAGGCGTTCGCGGCCGTCGGGTCCGTCTCCTCCCAGGACCAGGGTGGAGCGGGCACCGCCGAGAGCTGCGGGATCCCCGACCTGCGTGCCTTCACCGTGACGCCCCAGCGGTCGGGCTGCGTGACGTGCTTCTCCGCCTACTCCATCGCGCCCAACCTCATCCCGAAGGCGAACCTGGACCACTGGAAGAAGAAGGAGCCCCGGGCGACCCAGAACATCGGGATCTACTACGTCAACGTCCCGGCCGCCGAGGTCAACGCCAAGAGCATCGCGGCGGCGTTCGAGAAGAACGGCTCCAAGGTGACCCGGGTCCAGGGCATCGACACCGCCGAGTTCAACTACGCGCCGTACGCGCAGCAGATGAAGTCCGAGGGCATCGGCTTCGTCATGTACTACGGCCCGCTCCAGTTCACGATCCGCCTGCAGGAGGCGATGGAGCAGCAGGGCGTGGACGCGGTGTTCCTCACCGACCCGACCGTCTACGACCGCAACTACGTCGAGCAGGGCGGCAGCACCGTCGACGGCACCTACGTCTACTCGGTGATCCAGCGCTTCGAGGACACCTCGATCCCCGAGATGGTGCTCTACCGGCAGTGGCTCGAGCGGGTCGCGCCCGGCTCGACCCCCAACTACTACGGGCTCTTCGCCTGGTCCGCGGCCCGGCTCTTCGTCCAGAAGGCGACCGAGCTCGGCGGTGCCCTTACCCGGCCCGCCCTGGTCCAGGCGCTCAAGGGCGTCAAGGACTGGGACTCCAACGGCATCCACGCCCCGATGGCGATCGGCGCGAAGACCACGCCCGGCTGCGTCAAGATGTTCCAGCTCAAGGGCGGCTCGTGGTCGCAGACCTCCCCCGGGGACTTCATGTGCGGTTCCCTCATCAACTCAGGAGTAGGTGGCTGATGAGCCCCACCGACCGACCCGGCAGCCACACCGGCACGAGCAGGTACGCCGCGCTCAGCCGCGAGGAGCTGGCCCGGCTGCTGCCCGAGCTGCTGCTCATCGGCCAGCTGATCGACCGCTCCGGCATGGCCTGGTGCATCCAGTCCTTCGGGCGCCAGATGATGACCGACATCGCGATCGAGGAGTGGGCGGGGTCCTCCCCCATCTACACCCGCCGCATGCAGCGTGCGCTCGGCTACGCCCCCGAGGTCGAGGGGCAGGGCGACGTCGTCACCATCTTCAAGGGGCTGCAGCTCGACATCGGCGCTCCCCCGCAGTTCATGGACTTCCGCTACACCGTCCACGACCCGTGGCACGGCGAGTTCCGCCTCGACCACTGCGGCGCCCTGATGGACGTCGAGCCGATGGGCCCCGACTACGTCAAGGCCATGTGCCACGACATCGAGGACCCGACCTTCGACGCGACGGCGGTCGCCACGAACGCCCGCGCCCAGGTGCGACCGATCCACCGCCCGCCGCGGGTCCCCGCGGACCGCAACCCCCACTGCGCCTGGACCGTCACGATCGACGAGTCCCACCCGCCGGTCGAGCCGCTGGCGCCGTACTTCGAGATCGTGCGGACGCGCGCCGCCTCGTTGGAGCTGGCGCCGATCGTCCCGGACGACGAGGGCCTGGGCGACTACACCGGTCCGCTGCTCTCGGACCTGGACTTCGCCGACTTCAGCCACTCCGCGCTGGTGCGGATGGCCGACGAGGTCTGCGTGCAGATGCACCTGCTCAACCTCTCCTTCGTGCTGGCCGTGCGGGCCCGCAGCGAGTCCGAGGAGCAGACGCGGGAGATCTGCCGCAAGCAGCTCGTGGGGATCTCCGGGATCGCCGCCGAACGGCTGCACCGGCTGCTCGGCCTGCCCTCCACCGAGGCCGGCGCCCTGCAGGTGCTGGCGCTCCACCCGCTGCTCAACCCCGCGGCGTACGTCGTCGCGTCGGTCGACCCGGAGGGTGGCCGTCTCGACGTGCTGCCGAGCGACGCGCACGCCGACGGCGCCTGGATCTCGCTGTGCGGGCCCGGCGAGGTCACCGCCCTGCAGGCGGCGGTGCGGGCCGTCGACGACCGCTTCGACGTCGAGGTCGAGGGCACGCAGGAGGAGTGGACCGCGCGCCTGGTGGTGGGTGCCCCGGCCAAGGAGGCCGACGAGGTGGCCGTCACCCGATTCAGCAGTGGCTCGGCGTTCGAGTTCGAGCCGCGCCGGTCGCTGCCGATCTTCCCGGTGTGACGCGGGCATCGCCCCAGCATCCCGAGACCTCTCCTACCCTGACCCCGTGACCCTGCTCTCCGAAGCACCTGTCCTCGTCACCGGCGCCTGCGGGCTGGTGGGCCGTGCCACGATCGCCGCCCTGCGGACCCGCGGACTTCCCGTCGTGGCCACCGACCTCGGGTCCAAGGCCAACCGCGAGCACGCCGCCTCGCTGCCGGCCGACCGCGACCTGGCGTGGCGCTGGGCGGACCTGACGTCGCCGGAGCAGGCGCGCGGTCTCGTCAAAGCCAGTGCCCCGCGCGCCGTCGTCCACCTCGCCGCCGTCATCCCACCCGCCTGCTACGCGAACCCCGGGGTCGCCGAGGCGGTGAACGTCGGCGGCACCCGGAACCTCACCGAGGCGGTCGTCGACCACGCCCCGCAGGCTCGCTTCGTGCACGCCTCGAGCGTGGCCGTGCACGGCTCGCGCAACCCGCACCGCGGCCTGGGCCTGCTCGGCGCGGACACCCGGCTGGCGCCCAGCGACCTCTACGGCCGGCACAAGGCGGCCGCGGAGGAGATCGTGCGGGCCATCGAGACACCCTGGACCGTGCTCCGGTTGGGCGGCGTGATGACGACCGACGTGAGCAGCGCGGGCAACGACCGCGACACGTCCTACTTCTCCGCCTCGCTGCCCGACGACGGGCGCATCCAGACCGTCGACGTGCGCGACGTGGCCCGTGCCTTCGCCGCGGCCGTCGACGCCGACGTGGCCGGGGAGATCCTGATGATCGGAGGGGACGCCAGCCACCGGCTGGTGCAGCGCGACATCGCCGTGGGCTACACCGAGGCGTTGGGCATGGACGGAGCGGTGCCCGAGGGTCTGCCCGGCGACCCCGACGACGACGCGGCGTGGTTCGCCACCGACTGGATGGACACCGCTCGCGCCCAGGAGGCGCTGGACTTCCAGCGGGTCAGCTGGCCACAGCTGCTCGAGGAGATCCGCGAGCAGATCGGCTGGAAGCGCTACCTGCTGCGCCTGGTGGGCCCACCGATGCATGCGCTGGCCGTGCGCCGGTCGCCGTACGCCGGCACGGGCCGCACCCACGCCGACCCGTGGGAGGCCGTGGAACGACGCTGGCCCGCCGCCGCCTCCTGATCCTCGCGGAGCAGGGGCGACGACGGGCCAGTCAGGGCCGGTCAGGGCCGAGCGTGAGCCACGGGGCTCGGGCTCAGCGGTCGAACCGGTCGGCCTCCATGACCTTGTCCCACGCGGCGACGAAGTCGTGGACGAACTTCTCCGTGGCGTCGTCGCTGGCGTAGACCTCGGCCAACGCCCGCAGCTCGGAGTTGGAGCCGAAGATCAGCTCGGCCGCGGTCGCCGTCCAGGCGGTGGCACCGCTGGGGTCGACGATCTCGTAGACGTTCTCCTCGTCCTTCGACGCCTTGACCGTGTTGCCCGGGGTGAGCAGGTTGACGAAGAAGTCGGTCGAGAGCACGCCCGGCCGCTCGGTGAGCACGCCGTGCTTGGACCCGCCGAAGGTCGCACCGAGGGTGCGCATGCCGCCGAGCAGCACGGTCATCTCCGGAGCGGTGAGGTCGAGCATGTAGGCACGGTCGACCATGAGCTCCTCGGGACGGTTCTTCTCCCCCGAGCGCAGGTAGCCGCGGAAGGCGTCGGCGCGGGGCTCGAGGAACCGGAAGGAGTCCACGTCGGTCTGCTCGATCGACGCGTCGGTGCGGCCCGGGCGGAACGGCACGGTGACCTCGACGCCGCCGTCCTTGGCAGCCTTCTCGATCGCCGCGACGCCGCCGAGCACGATGAGGTCGGCCAGGCTGATCTTCTTCTCGCTCCCCTGCTTCTCCTGAGAACCGTCGAAGTCGGCCTTGATCGCCTCGAGCTTCTCCAGGACGGTCGCGAGCTCGGCCGGCTCGTTGACCTCCCAGTCCTTCATGGGCTCCAGGCGGATGCGGGCACCGTTGGCGCCGCCGCGCAGGTCGGTCTTGCGGAACGACGCTGCCGAGGCCCACGCGGTCTTCACCAGCTGGGCGCCGGTGAGGCCCGAGTCGAGCAGGGTGGTCTTGAGCGAGGCGATGTCGGACTCGTCGACCAGCGGGTGGTCGACGGCCGGCACCGGGTCCTGCCACAGCTGCGCCTCGGGGACCCAGGGACCGAGGAAGCGGTCGACCGGGCCCATGTCGCGGTGCAGCAGCTTGTACCAGGCACGCGCGAAGGCGTCGGCGAACTGGTCGGGGTTCTCCAGGAAGCGCCGCGAGACCTTGTCGTACTCCGGGTCCATGCGCAGAGCCAGGTCGGTGGTGAGCATGGTGGGCTTGCGCTTCGGCGAGTCCGGGGTGGGCCCGGGGATGATCGCCTCGGCGTCCTTGGCCTCCCACTGCCAGGCGCCGCCGGGGCTCTTCACGAGCTCCCACTCGTAGCCGTAGAGCAGCTCGAAGAAGTCGTTGCTCCACTGCGTCGGGGTGCGGGTCCAGGTGACCTCGAGACCCGAGGTGATGGCGTCCTTGCCCTTGCCGGTGCCGTAGGTGCTGGTCCAGCCGAAGCCCTGCTCGGCCAGGTCGGCCGCCTCCGGCTCGGGGCCCACGTGGTCCTCGGCGTTGGCCGCACCGTGGGTCTTGCCGAACGTGTGGCCACCGGCGATGAGGGCGACGGTCTCCTCGTCGTTCATCGCCATCCGGCCGAAGGTCTCGCGGATGAAGTACGCCGCCTTGACCGGGTCGGGCTGGCCGGCCGGCCCCTCGGGGTTGACGTAGATCAGGCCCATCTCGGTGGCGCCCAGATCCTCGACCATGGTGCCGTCGGCGGTGTAGCGACCGTCGCCGAGCCACTCCTGCTCGAAGCCCCACACGACCTCCTCGGGCTCCCAGACGTCGGCGCGGCCGAAGCCGAACCCGAAGGTCTCGAAGCCCATGTCCTCGAGCGCGACGTTGCCGGCGAGGACGAGCAGGTCGGCCCAGGAGATCTTCTGGCCGTACTTCTTCTTGACCGGCCACAGCAGGCGGCGGGCCTTGTCGAGGTTGGCGTTGTCGGGCCAGGAGTTGAGCGGGGCGTAGCGCTGCATGCCCTGGCCGGCGCCGCCGCGGCCGTCGAAGAGCCGGTAGGTGCCGGCAGCGTGCCAGCTCAGGCGGATCATCAGGCCGCCGTAGTGACCGAAGTCGGCGGGCCACCAGTCCTGGGAGGTGCGCAGGACCTCGACGACGTCGGCCTTCAGCGCGTCGACGTCGAGACCGGCGAAGGCCTCGGCGTAGTCGAACTCACCGCCGAGCGGGTCACCCTTCGAGGAGTGCAGGCGCAGCGGGGAGAGGTCGAGGCGGTTGGGCCACCAGTCGTTGTTGGTGCGGGGGTTGTCCACCGCGGGCTCCGGAGTGGGGATCCCCGGGTTCTCGCTCTCACTGCCCTCGCCGGTCACGCCGCTGCCGGCGTGGTCGACGGGGCACCGCAGCTCGTTGTCGCTCAATTCTCTGCCTTTCGAGAGGTGTCGGAGTTCAGGACGCTGCACAGCTGGGGCAGGTGCCCCAGTAGACGACCTCGGCCTCGTCGATGGAGAAGCCGTGGTCGTCGGACGCGGTGAGGCACGGGGCCTCTCCGGTGGCACAGTCGACGTCGGCGATCACGCCGCAACCGCGGCACACCACGTGGTGGTGGTTGTCGCCGACCCGTGCCTCGTAGCGGGCCACCGACCCCGACGGCTGGATGCGTCGGAGCAGGCCTGCCTCGGTCAACGCGCGCAGGACGTCGTACACCGCCTGGTGCGAGACCATGCCGAGGTCGTCACGGACCGCCTTGATCACCGCATCGGTGTCGAGGTGGGGTCGCTGGGCCACCGCCGCCATGACCGCGAGTCGGGGCTTGGTCACGCGCAGCTGCGCGTCCCGGAGCATCGTCTCGTGGTCGTGGTGGGTCATGGCTCGCACCATGCCACCTTTTCTTGAACAGATCAAGACAAGACACGCCCGGGTGAGGGGCGGGACCGGCCCTCGATGCACCATCAGATGATGCCCTCCCCTTCCTCGGACCGCCCTTCCTCGGTCCCTCCCGACGCCGCCCTGCGGGAGGAACGACGCGTCCTGCAGCGACGACTGGCCGGGTTGGCATCGGAGTTCGACGACACCGTCGCGGCGTCGCTGGACTCCAACGCCGACGACGAGCACGACCCCGAGGGCGCCACGATCGCCTTCGAGCGCTCGCAGCTGAGCTCGATGTCCCGCCAGCTCCTGCAGCGCATCGCCGAGGTCGACGCCGCCCTCACCCGCGTCGCCGCCGGCACGTACGGGGTCTGCACCGCCTGCGGTGAGGCGATCGCTCCTGGCCGTCTGCGCGCCCGACCGGCCGCGGCCCTGTGCATCGCCTGCGCGATCCGCGCCGACCGCCCCTGACCTTCCGCCGAGCCGGTGTATCAATACGCCGGCTCGACCGAGCGATGCGGGCGGTGCTGACGGACGGCGCCGCGAATCGCCCAGCCTGATCTGGAGGTCCTGGGCGGCACCTGCTCCGGACTGTGACCTCCGGTAGGGGATCGGGTTTCGAGACGGCGCCGCGCTCCTCCTCAACCACCGGACCACGACGCCGCGTCGTTGAGGTGCGTGGTCTCGACGCCCGCTCGTCGCTGGCGCTCCTCGCTGCTCGACCACCCGGGGTCGCGATGTGCTGTTCGACGGCCGTGCCCTGTTGGACCTGCTGGACGTCGAGCCGTCGGCCGCGGACTCAGGGACGCAGTGACCGCTCGAGGTGGTCGACCAGCTCGGTGACGACGTCGGCGGCGGGGCGGTCCTGCCCCGAGCGCAGCCAGTCCGAGAGCCACACCTGGAGGGCGGAGACGACCAGGCCCGCGGCGACGGCCGGACGGAGCGGAGCCACGTCGCCGGCGCGCGCCGCGGCGGCGTACCCCTCCTCGATGGTGCGCAGCCCGTCCGACCACACCGTGCGCTGCACCCCGACACCCTCGGCGCTGGCCCACGCGGTGCCGACCCTCAGGCTCATCGCGAGGTAGTCCGGCCGCTCCATGAGGTACGACGCTGTCGACCCGACCCCGGCGAGCAGCCGCTCCAGGCCGACCCGGCCGGCGGTGGCCGCCGCGACCGCCTCGAGCAGCCCGGCCATCCGCGAGCCCTGCAGCTCGTCCCAGATCTCGGCCTTGCCGGCGCAGGTCTTGTAGACCGTGGCGAGCGACAGCCCGGCCTCCCGGGCGACGTCGGGCATCCGTGCGTCGGCGTACCCGACCCGTGCGAACTCCCTCTCGGCGGCGTCCAGCACCCGCTCGCGGTAGAGGGCGGCGCGCTCCTCGGCGACCGACGTGGCCGACGTGGCCGTCGCGTCCGACGTCACCACAGACCTCCTCACCCCTTGACGACCCGCGCAGAACAGTGGTTCTGTTCAGCAGAACGTTGACTCTACACACGAGGACGAGCACGAGGACGCCGCCGTGAAGCCCACGCTCCCGATGAACCCCACCGGGTGGTTCCAGGTCGCCTGGTCCGACGAGGTCCGGGCCGGGGAGGTGCACCGGATGCGCTACTTCGGCCGCGACCTGGTCGCCTGGCGTGGCCACTCCGGCCGGGTCACGGTGATGGACGCCTACTGCGAGCATCTCGGGGCCCACCTCGGCTACGGCGGCACCGTCGTGGAGGACCGCATCCGCTGCCCCTTCCACGGCTGGGAGTGGACCGAGCAGGGGCGCAACCACTGCATCCCCTACGAGGACCGACCCAACCTCGGCAAGCGGATCAACACGATGCCGGTGGTCGAGCGCAACGAGTCGATCTACGTCTGGCACGACGTCGACCGCCGCCCGCCGCACTTCGACGTCCCCGACGTGTTCGCCGGCTTCGCCAGCGACGGGGCCAGCCACGGGACCAGCGACGGGACCAGCGACGGGACCAGCGACGGGACCAGCGAGGTGGACGGGGCCGGCCCCGACGCCTACTACCCGCTGTGCGAGCACGCCCGTCTGCTCGACACCGGCCTCGAGCTGCACCCGCAGTACGTCCTGGAAAACGGCGTGGACTTCGCCCACTTCAAGTACGTCCACCAGGTCCCGATCGTCCCGAAGTTCACCCGCCAGGAGTTCGAGGACCCGATCGCCTTCGTCGACTTCACCATCACCTTCGACGAGCGCGACGCCGGCGGCTCCATCGAGGACATCGACTCCGGCGTCGAGGCCCTCAACTGCGGCGTCGGCCTGGCCGTCACCAAGTCCTGGGGGATGATCGACAACCGCACCGTGCTGGCCACGACGCCGGTCGACGACTCGACCTGCGACGTCCGCTTCAGCGTGTGGATCGGCCGCGACGAGGCGCACGTGCCTGGCGAGACCGACCACTCCGAGCGCGCCGACAAGCACGCGCGTGGCGTCATCGAGCAGGTCGAGGCCGACCTGGTCATCTGGTCGCACCAGAAGTACGCCTCCCCCGCCGCCCTGTCGCGCGGGGAGTACCCCGGCTTCACCGCCCTGCGCAGCTGGGCCCAGCAGTTCTACCCACCTGCCGGCACCGCCCAGCAGCACACCGAGGAGACCTCCGCATGAGCCAGCCCATCCGCCTCTTCCAGGTCGCCACCGGCAACCTCGGTAGCGAGATGATCGGCCGCATCCAGCGCCACCCGGACCTCGAGCTGGTCGGTCTGCACTGCTACACGCCGGACAAGATCGGGCGCGACGCCGGCGAGATCGTGGGTGGCGACCCGATCGGCGTCATCGCCACCGGGACCGTCGAGGAGATCATCGCCGCGCGGCCCGACGTGCTCACCTTCCACGGCGTCTTCCCCGACGAGGACCTCTACGTGACGGTGCTCGAGGCCGGCATCGACGTCGTGACCACCGCCGACTGGATCACCGGCTACCACCGCGACACCAACCACCCGCATCCGTCGGGGCGCAAGGTCAGCGAGGTCATCGCGGCGGCCTGCGAGGCAGGCGGCTCGACGTTCTACGGCACCGGCATGAACCCCGGGCTCAACCAGGTCCTCGGCGTCGTCTGCACTGCCGACGTCGCCGACATCACCAACGTCACGACCATCGAGTCGGTCGACGTCTCCTGCCACCACTCCGCCGACACCTGGCGCGAGGTCGGCTACGGGCGACCCGTCGACGACCCCGCCCTGCCCGCGATGCTGCAGAAGTTCACCGAGGTCTTCGCCGATTCGGTCCACCTCATGGCCGACTGCTTCGGGCTCGAGCTCGACGAGGTGCGCTTCGAGTACGAGCTCGGCGCCTGCACCAAGGACGTCGACCTCGGGTGGTACCACCTGCCGAAGGGGTCGCTCGGCGGCAGCTACATCAAGTTCGTCGGCGTCGTCGACGACGTGCCGCGCGTGGAGACCCACCTGGAGTGGCAGATGACGCCGCACACCGACCCCAGCTGGGACATCAAGGGGTGCTACCTCACGCAGGTCACCGGCGACCCGCAGATCTACAACAAGCACATGGTCTTCCCCGGCCCGGGCAACGACCTGTCCAGGCCCGAGGACTTCGCGTCCCTGGGGATGACGGTCACAGGCATGCCGGCCCTGCACTCGATCCGCGCCGTCCACGAGGCACGCGCCGGCATCATCACCAGCGCCGACCTGCCGCTGCGCGCCTTCGGCGGACGGTTCAGCCCGGAGGTGCGACAGCGGGGCTGAGCCTGGCCAGGAAGTAGGCCTGGCTGCTCGTGCGGTGGGCGGTCACCCGGATGCCGAGGACGCGCTCCTCACCGTCGGCGTGCACCACCGGCACCTGCAACGGCACGTCCATCAGCATGTCGCGGCCGTTGGTGGCATGCAGCGTCGTGCCTGCGACGTGGGCCTGGTGGAACCTCGGCGGCACCACCGCGAGCACCGGGCGACCCAGGAGGTCGCGCTCGTCGGCGTAGCCGAGCAGCGCGAGCGCCTCCCGCGTCACGCCCACCAGCACCGACTCCTCGTCCGAGAGCAGCGCGGCACCGGCGTCGGCCAGCAGGTCGGCGCCCACGCCCTCCTCCACCACCCGTCGTACGCCGCTGGGCGCGACGGTCCCGGGCCAGGGCTGCGGCTCGGCGCCGTTCACCGCCTGCCGGGCCACCTCGCCGCACAGCCACTCGCCCAACTGCTCGATCTCCGGCTGCGTGGGCGGCCCCAGCAACCGGCCGGCACGGGCGGCGGAGACGGCCGCTGCCAGTGTGCGGTCCAGCGCGGCGAAGCTGGCCACCGAGTGCTCGGGCACCTCCAGCACCACCTCGGCCGCTGCCTCGGGACCGTCCTCGGCGATGGACAGCACGGCGTCCGGTCCTCCCTCGGCCGAGGGAGGCGCCGGCACCCCCTCGCGCAGCAGGTCGAGCGCGTCGCTGGCGGCCGCGTGCGTCTCCAGGGCCGCGGGGTCCTCGGCCAGGTCCATGAGGAGGTACTCCCGCAGCAGCGCCGCCGCGTGCTCCTGCCAGGCCCAGTGCATGAGCAGCGGCACCCGCTGCAGCACGACGCGCCGACCGGGGACCGAGCCCGTCGCGGGCTCGTCGGGGGCGACCTCGAGACCCGGGGGCACCCCGAGCTGGAACCACACCGTCTTGCCGTCGGGGTGCCGCGACACGTCCCACCGGTCGACGACGGAGTCGACCAGCCGCAGCCCGCGACCGGTGGCCGAGGTCACCGAGTGGGCGCGCGGCACCGGGCTGTGGGCGCTGCCGTCCTGCACCTCGACGCGGACGCCGCGCGGGCCGGCGGTGACCCTCAGCAGCACGGAGGTGCCGGCATGCACGAGCGCGTTGGTGACCAGCTCGGAGGTGGCCAGCATCGCCTCGTCGTCGACGGGCTGGACCTCACCGGAGCGGTCGACCACCACGGTGCCCTGCTCGGCGATCGCCTCGCGCACCACCCGGCGGGCTCGACCGACGCTGGTCGGGTCGGCGGGCAGCATCACCGCGGTGGCGTGCTCGTGCGCCGGAGCGCGGTCGGGCTCGACCTCCGCCCGGGGCAGCTCCTCCCCCACCCGCACGGCCACGAGGGCGACGTCGTCGTCGCGCTTGTCGGCGGGCACCATCGCGGCCACCAGCCCGTCGCTCCACGTCGACAGCGGGACCCGATCGTCGAGCTCCAACGATCCGGCGGTCCCGCACAACCGCTCCAGGCCGACGTCGAGGTCCTCACCGCGACGCTCGACCAGGCCGTCGGTGTAGAGCACCAGCAGCGCCCCGTGCGCGAGCACCGCCGTGGACTCGGTGCGCTCGGCGGTCGGGTCCAGCCCGAGCAGCAGGTCGTCGGCGCCGCTCTCCAGGAGGCGGCAGTCCCCGTCCGCGCCGCGCACCGCCGGGGGCGGGTGACCCGCGCTCGACCACCGCACGGTCCGCGCCCCGGTCTCGTCGTCCTCGGCGGAGATGCGGGCGACCAGCGCGGTCGCCGTCGTCTGGGACCCCAGCCGGTGCAGCACCTTGTCGACACCGCGTAGCAGGTCCGCGGGGCCCTCCTCGGAGTGCACGGCGATGCCGCGCAGCAGGCTGCGCATCTGCCCCATCGCCGCCGCGGACTCGGTGTCGTGCCCGACCACGTCACCGACGACCACCACGGTGTCGCCGGACTCGAGCACGAAGGCGTCGTACCAGTCGCCGCCGACCTGCGCGGTGTGCGCGGCCGCCTCGTAGCAGACCGCGACCTCGAGGCCCTCGGGGTGCGGGGCACGGCTGAGCAGGCTGCGCTGGAGGCCCTCGGCGAGGTCGCGCTGCTCGGCGAAGAGCCGCGCGTTGTCGATGGCGAGACCGGCCCGGGAGGCGATCGCGGTCAGGGTGTCGAGCTCCTCCTCGCTGAACTCCATGTCCGGTCGCGCCGCGACCACGACCACCCCGACCAGCCGCTCGCGGCCGCGCAGCGGCAGAGCGACGACGGGGCCGGTGACGTCGGGCAGTGCGTCGGCGACCAGCGCGGCGCGCAGCGTCGGGTCGGTCACGTCGGTGACGACGCGGTCGCGGTCCAGCGAGGCCATCAGCTCGCGGGGCAGGAACTGGACCGAGCCGGCACCGCTGCGTCCCCGCACGTCGGTCTCGTCCTGCACGTGCCACACACCGACCTGCCGCAGGACCACGAAGCGACCGTCGAGCGCGGCGGTGTCCACGAGCGCGGCCGCGGCGGCGGCGCCCAGCCGCGGGACCAGCAGCCGCGCCAGGCGGTGCAGCGCCTCGCTGGGGTCCAAGGTGCCCGTGAGCTCGGTGGTGACCCGGGCGAGCAGCTCGTCGCGCTCGGCGATCACCCGCATCTGCTGTTGCGCGCGGTGTCGGGCGGTGACGTCGTTGAAGTAGACACCCAGCCCGTCCGGGCTGGGCCAGGCCCGCACCTCGTACCAGGCCTCCAGCGGCTCGGGGTAGTAGGCGTCGAAGCCGACCGGCTCACCTGACTCCATGGCCTTGCGGTAGTGCCGCTCGAAGTCGCTGTCGACCGCCGAGGGGAACGACTCCCAGATGACCGAGCCGATCAGCTCGTGGCGCGGCACCTGCAGCAGCCGCAGCGCCTCGGAGTTGGCCATCGTGAAGCGCCAGTCGCGCCCCAGGTGGACGAACGCGGTCGGCATCGACTCCAGCGTCCTGGTGACCCGGGCCTCGGCGTCGACGGAAGCGGTGGTGTCGTACGCCGCCCCGATCAGTCGCCCGGCCTCCCCGTCCTCCCCCGCGATGGCCCGCCCCCGCGCGGCCACCCAGCGCTGCTCACCGCTCGGCGGGACGATGCGGTACTCCGCGACGTACTCACCGCAGGTCGCGATCGCCTGCTCGAGCGCAGCGCTCACGTGCGGGAGGTCGTCGGGGTGCAGGGCGTCGTTGAAGGCCTCGATGGTCCCGCCGAACTGCTCGCGGGTCATCCCGAAGACGGCCAGCAGCCGGTCGTCCCAGCGCAGCTCGCCGGTGCGCAGGTCCCAGTCGAAGGCGCCGATCCCGGCGGCGTCGACGGCCAGCTGCCACATGACCTGCTCGACGTCGGGGCCGGCCGGTCCCCCGGCGTCGTGGGCATTCACTGGGACATCTCATCACCTCGGGGACTCCGAAGCCCGCTGCGGCGACCGAACCCCCGGAGGGGTGAGCGGGTGGGCTCGCGCTGCTCAGACCAGGTCCAGGGTCCCCAGGTCGCGGATGGCGGCAGCCGCACGACGCACCATGGCGGCGAACATCCTCATCCCCCGCTCGGTGCGCTGACCGTAGGCGCAGCCGAAGGAGGCGACCAGCGGCGCCTGCAGCTGGGCGAAGCGGTAGTCGTCCCAGCACGTCGCGAGGTCGTAGTCCTCGACGCCCAGCTCCACGAGCCTGGCGTGGTACGCCGTCACGACCGCCTCCTCGCAGGACCGTCGCACCTCGGGCTCCAGCGAGGTGGCCACGAGGTAGGCCAGGTCCCTGGCGGGCAGCGCCAGCGAGAGGGTCTGCCAGTCGAGCGCCGCGACCTCCCCGTGGCCACCGCCGGGGGTGAACATCAGGTTGTCGAGGCGGTAGTCGCCGTGGACGAGGCCGAAGCGTCCGGGCCTGCTCAGCAGCCAGTCCCGGGTCCCGGACACGCACCCACGCAGCGTCTCGACGGTCGCCGCGTCGACCAGGTCGCCCAGGCCGTCGAGGAACAGGTCCATCGTGGCGGGGTACATCTCCTCCAGGAGCGCCACGCTGTCCTCGTCGTTGAGCGTCAGGCCCGGCAGCTCCAGCAGCGTCTCGTCGCACCAGCGGGGCCCGTGGAGGCCTGCGAGGTTGACCGCCGCGTCACGGACCTGGGCCGGGCTGGCACCGGCCACCTGGTCACCCTGCTCCAGGGGAGCGAGGTCCTCGAGCAGCAGCACGAAGTGACCGGTGTCCTCCTCGATGCGGGACCCGTGCACGGAGGGCACCCGGCACGCCAGGGTCGGTGCGATCCGGTCGTAGAACATCAACTCCATCCGGTAGGCACCGGCGAGCAGCTCGCGCGAGCCCGGGTCGGGCAGCTTGAGCAGCAGGCTGGGGGGCAGGCCCGGGTCGCCGGTGGGACGGATCCGGTAGCAGGTGCCGATCTGTCCCGTGCCGACCTGCGCGACGTCGAGCGAGTCCACCGGCAGCCCGACGAGGCCGGTGAGCCAGTCGGGGGTGACGTCCTCTGCGGTCGAGACCGCCCACGACGGAGCCCCGCTCACGACATCCACCCCGGGTTGGCGGGCAGCACATCGAGGCCGGCCGGGCGCAGCGACGCCCACGCCTCGACGACCGGGCGCAGCTCGGTCGGGGTCGCGCCGTGGAGCACCACGGAGTCCGCGCCGGCGTCGAGCTGGTCCTGGATCCGGGCCGCGCACTGCTGCGCGGACCCGGTCGCCGAGGCGGCCAGCCACTCCGCGGGCAGCAGCCGGTCCGCGAGCTGCTGCAGGTCGTCGGTGGTGCCGATGGCGTCGAACGCACCGGCGTACCCGGTCACGAAGGGATCCTCCCGGAAGCGGCGGAACACCTCGGGGTCCCAGCCGTTGGCCTTGACCAGCACGGCGCCGTAGCCCTGGAGGTACGTCGCCAGCCGCCCGACCAGCTTTCGCAGCCGCGCCTGCTCGTCGATGGAGTCCTCGACGGTCGCGAGCACCGACCAGACCCGCACCGACGCCGGGTCGCGACCGGCGCGCTCGGCGGAGTCGCGGACCACCCGCACCATCCGGGCGAGCGCCTCGTCTGTGAGGAAGGTGTGCAGGACGACCCCGTCGGCCACCCGGCCCGCGAGCTCGAGCGACCTGTCGCCGATCGCCATCATCAGCACCGGGATCCGCTCGTCGAAGCTGCTGTCCTGGTTGAGGTAGGGGTAGCTGCCCGCCGGGCCCTCGTGCCCCACGACCGACTCGCCGCGCCACAGCCGGCGGTAGATGCCGATCGCGTCCTCCATCTGGGCGCCGGTGATGCGCGGCAGGCCCATCAGCTCGAAGAGCACGTCGAACCCGCGCCCCAGCCCGAGGGCGTAGCGGCCCTCGCTCATCCGGTGGGCCGTGGTGGCCATCGTGGCCGTGACCAGCGGGTGCCGGGTGACGTGGTTGGTCGCCGCGGTCGCGATGCCGAGCCGCTCGGTGACGCCGGCGACCGCACCGGCCATGACCCCGGCGTCCTTGACGTTGAACCGCTCGGAGAGGAAGAGCGAGCCGAGCCCGATCTCCTCGGCGAGCCGCGCCTCGGCGACCACGTCGCGCGGGGAGTCGGTGTGGCCGGCCAGGCCGTAGCCGGCCAGCTCGGGGTACTGCACTGCCGTCCCTGGACTCACGGGGCTCACCTCATGGCCTCCATCTGCTGCCCGACGAAGCGGGCGGTCATCCGACGGGCGAAGCCGGGGGCCAGGCGCCCCACGGCGTAGGTCACCTTCGAACGCGACGGCGCGATCACCAGGGCCTCGTCGCGGGCGACGCCGCGGAGCACGGCGCCGGCCAGCTCGTCGGGGTCCAGGGCCTTCGACATGCCCTGGCCGGTCAGGTAGTAGCGGCGTCCGTCGAAGCCACCTTGCTGGCCGGAGTCGAGGATCGGGGTCTCCACCGCCGAGGGGCACACGGCGGTGACGCCGACGCCGTGGTGGACGGCCTCGCTGCGCAGGCTCAGGCTCAGGCCCACGACCGCGTGCTTGGTCATGCAGTAGCTCGTGATCAGGCCCGCCGGCATCAGCCCGCCCATCGAGGCGGTGTTGACGATCCGGCCGCCGCGCTGGCGCACCATCAGCGGGTACGCCGCCGCCACGCCGTGCGTGACGCCACGGATGTTGACGTCGATGATCCGGTCCCACTGCTCGACCGTGAGCTCCTCGGTGCGCGAGCCCCAGGTGATCCCGGCGTTGTTGACCATCAGGTCGAGGCGACCGTGCTCGGCCACGACCTCGTCGACGCACGCCTGCACGTCGGCCGCATCGGTGACGTCGAGCCGTCGGGCCGTCCCGCGGTCGCCCAGGGAGTCCGCGACCCGCTGCGCGGCCGGGAGGTCGACGTCGGCGACGACGACACTCGCTCCGGCAGCCGCGAACGCGCGGCACAGCGCCGCCCCGATCCCGGAGCCACCACCGGTGACGATCGCGTGCTGGCCGGCGAAGTCCGGGCCCCTCACGAGAGGCCCTTCACGTGCCGAGCATCCGGTTCACGTGCCCGAGCAGGTCGGGGTAGCGCTGGGTGTGCGCGCCGCCGTTGAGGTCCATGACCTCGCCGGTCATCCAGGACGACTCCTCCGAGCACAGCCACGACACCGCGGCGGCCACCTCCTCCGGCGTCCCCGGGCGCCCCAGCGGGGTGTTGGCGACGTAGTCGTCCTTGACGCCAGGGATGTCCATCGCGGGAGCGGTGAGCGGCGTGACCACGAGGCCGGGCGAGACGGCGTTGACTCGGATGCCCGCGGGCCCCAGCTCGAGGGCCGCGACCTCGGTGAGCATCGCCAGGCCCGCCTTCGCCGAGCAGTAGGCGCCCATGCCGCCGCCGGGCTGCCGGGCGTTGAGGGAGGTCAGGCTGACCACCGCTCCCCCGCGCACCAGGTGCCGGGCGGCCTGCTGGAGGACCAGGAACCCGCCGACCAGGTTCACGTCGACGACCGCGCGGAACTGGTCGACCGGGAGGTCCTTGACCTGGCCGAGGGTGCTGGTGCCGGCGGAGTTCACGACGGCGTGGACGACGTCCAGGCCCTCGAACAGCGCGGCCACCGACGTCTCGTTGGTCACCTCGACCTCACGGGCCACGTGACCGTCGCCGGCGAGCCCGGCCGCCACCGACTCGGCCGCGGCAAGGTCCCGGTCGGCCACGACCACGGCGTACCCGTCGCTCGCCAGGCGTACGGCGCAGGCCGCACCGATCCCCGAGCCGCCACCGACCACGACGGCCCGGCGCGTGCCCACGCCGCCCCCGCTCACGTCGCCGGTCACGTCGCCGGTCACGTGGCGATGAAGAGGATCTCGTCCCGGCCGTAGCTCATGCCGGGGTGCTCCGCCGCGAGGTGCTCCTGGGTCTTCTCGACCAGCTCGTCCTCGTCGGTCCCCTTGATCACCGTGCCGCACGGGCAGCTCAGCCGGGTCTTCATGATGGCTCCACCTTCATTCGTTGACGCGTGTCAAAACACGTTCTAGTGTGCCGCACGTCACGCCGTCAAGGGGCGTGGCCCGACCGGGACCGAGCCTTGCCCCCCAGGAGGACCAGTGCGCACAGCGATCATCGGGGCCGGCATCAGCGGCCTGACCGCCGGCAAGATGCTCAGCGACTACGGGGTGGACTACACCTGCTACGAGTCCTCGGACCGGGTCGGCGGCAACTGGGCGTTCGGCAACCCCAACGGGCACTCCAGCGCCTACCGGTCGCTGCACATCGACACCTCCAAGCACCGGCTGTCCTTCAAGGACTTCCCGATGCCCGAGGACTACCCCGACTTCCCGCACCACACCCAGATCAAGGCCTACCTCGACTCCTACGCCGAGGCCTTCGGCCTGCTCGAGCGCATCTCGTTCCAGAACGGCGTCGAGAAGGCGACCCCGCGCGAGGGCGGCGGCTGGCACCTGGCCCTGCAGGACGGGAGCACCGACGAGGTGGACCTGCTCGTGGTCGCCAACGGCCACCACTGGGACCCCCGGATGGCTGACTTCCCCGGCGAGTTCACGGGTGAGTCGATCCACTCCCACCGCTACATCGACCCCGAGACGCCGTTGCACCTCAAGGGCAAGCGCATCCTCGTCGTCGGCATCGGCAACTCCGCCGCCGACATCTCCGTGGAGCTGTCCAGCAGGTCGTTGCAGAACGAGGTCACCCTCTCGACCCGCTCCAGCGCCTGGATCGTGCCGAAGTACACCTACGGCCTCCCGGCCGACAAGTACTACGTCACCTCCCCGCACCTGCCGCTGAAGTGGCAGCGCTGGTTCGTGCAGAAGATGCAGTTCATGACCGGGTCCAACCCCGAGCTCTACGGCCTGCCCAAGCCCAACCACAAGTTCTTCGAGGCCCACCCCACCCAGAGCGTCGAGCTGCCGCTGCGCCTCGGCTCCGGCGACATCACCCCCAAGGGGAACGTCGCCCGACTCGACGGCGAGACCGTGCACTTCGAGGACGGCACCAGCGCAGACTTCGACGCCATTGTCTACGCGACCGGCTACAACATCACCTTCCCGTTCTTCGACCAGGACGTGATCTCCGCCCCCGAGAACAACATCCGGCTCTTCAAGCGGATGTTCCTCCCCGAGCGCCGCGACACGGTCTTCATGGGCTTCGCCCAGGCCACCCCGACGCTCTTCCCGTTCGTCGAGGCGCAGGCCCGCCTGCTGGCGGCGTACGCCGTCGGGGCCTACGAGCCGCCCTCGGCCGCCGAGATGGAGGAGGTCATCGACGCCGACCACGAGAAGTACATGGGCCACGTGCTCGACCGTCCGCGACACACCCAGCAGCTGGACTACTTCATCTACGAGCACGACCTGCGCGCCAAGGAGATCCCCGCCGGTCTGGCCCGCGCTCGCTCCCGCTCCGGCGCCCGCGTGGGTGCCGCGTCGTGAAGGTCCGCGACCAGCGGCGCGCCGCGCTGCTGGAGTCCCTCGACACCCTGCTGCGCGAGAGCTCGCTGGACGAGATCAACATCGCCGACATCTCGCGGCGCGCGGGCCTGACCCGCTCCGCGTTCTACTTCTACTTCGAGTCCAAGCACCTCGCGGTCGCCGCCCTGATGGAGCAGGTGTACGTCGGTGCGCTGGCCGCCACGAAGCGTCTCGCCGACCCCGTGCTCGCCCCCGAGGAGCGCGTCCGCGGCATGGTCGAGACGCTCTTCGACTCCGTGGAGGAGAACCACCACCTCTTCCGCGCCACGCTGGAGGCGCGGGGCCAGAGCGCGACCCTGCGGCAGCTCTGGGACGCCGACCGCACCTCCTTCGCCGCGATGGTCGCCGACCTGGTCCGCAGCGAACGGTCCGCCGGCCGGGCGACCGAGGGCCCCGACGCGCTCGCGCTGGCCACCATGCTGCTCGAGCTCAACGACCGGGCGCTGGAGCGCCTGGTCCATGGCGACCTGCCCCGCTCCGACCTGGTCGAGACGATCGTCGCGATCTGGGTGCGCACGCTCTTCGGCCCCACCCCCGAGACCCCCGAGACCCCCGCCCAGGAGCAGCGATGAAGCACGACGAGATCACCTTCGACTCCCACGGCACCGCCTGCGCGGCCCGGCACTGGACCGGGGTCGGCTCCGCGCTGGAGTCCGACGCGGGGCGTCCGGTGGTGGTGATGGCGCACGGCCTCGCCGGGACCGTGGACTCGGGCCTGGTTCCCTTCGCCGAGGCGCTGGCCGAGGCGGGGATGGACGTGGTCGCCTTCGACTACCGCGGCTTCGGCGCCTCCCAGGGCTCTCCCCGCCAGCGGGTCCGGGTCGCCGACCAGGTCGACGACTACCGCGCCGCGGTCACCGCCGCCCAGCGACTCCCCGGGGTCGACGCCTCGCGCGTCGTGCTCTGGGGCGTCTCGCTGGCCGGCGGCCACGTGCTGCAGGTGGCCGCCGGACGTGACGACGTGGCCGCGGTCGTCAGCCTCACCCCGCTCGTCGACGGCCTCGCCGCCGCCCGCCACGCCGTGGGGCACCACCGCCCGAGCACCATGCTGCGCTCGACCGTCTCCGGCGTACGCAGCAGGGTGAGCGGGGCCCGCGGTGGCCGGCCGGTCACGATGCCCGTCGTCGCGCGGCCCGGCGAGGTCGGCGCCCTGACCCTCGAGGGCTGCTACGAGGACTACCTCTCGATCGCGGGCCCGACCTGGGTCAACGAGGTCGACGCAGACGTGGCCCTCGAGCTGGGCTCGCGCGACGCCGCGAAGGCCGCCAAGCAGCTGCGGGTGCCGATGCTGGTCCAGATCGCCGACTTCGACCGCAGCGCTCCCCCGCGCGCGGCCGCCAAGGCCGCCTTCAACGCGCGCGCCGAGGTGCGTCACTACCCCTGCGACCACTTCGACGTGTGGCCCGGCAAGCAGTGGTTCGACGCCGCCTCGTCCCACCAGGTCTCCTTCCTGACCCGCGTCCTGGCCGGCTGAGCCGAGGCGCGCGGGAGCGGCGGGACGTCATACGGACAGGACGTCCCCTCCTTCGGGACGCATGACCTCCCGAGGCCGGGGGGGTGGTCAGCCGCCGACCTGCTCCTTGGCCCAGCGGTAGTCCGCCTTGCCGCTGGGCGAGCGGACGACGTGGTCGACCCGCAGGAAGTCCTTGGGCAGCTTGTAACGGGCGATGTGCTCGGCGGCGGTGGCGAGCAGCTCGTCGTCCGGTACGTCGGAGCTGAGCGACACGATCGCGACCGGCTCGCTCCCCCACCGCTCGGAGGGTCGCCCCACGACCACGACGTCGCGCACGGCCGGGTGCGCTCCCACGGCCCGCTCGACCTCCTCGGCGAAGATCTTCTCCCCGCCGGAGTTGATGGTCACCCCGTCCCGGCCCAGCAGCCGGATCCGGCCGTCGGCGAGCATCTCGGCGCGGTCCCCGGGCACCGAGAACCGCTCGCCGTCGATCATCGGGAAGGTACGCGCGGTCTTCTCGGCGTCGCCGAGGTAGCCCAGCGGCACCCGGCCGCGCTGAGCCAGCCAGCCGCCGCCCGCCCCCTGCGCCTCGTCGGGCGAGAGGACGTGCGAGAGGTCCTCGGCCACCACCGTCGTGGTCGGGACCGGGGTGAACGTCGCCGCCTCGGCCTCCATGCCCTTCAGGCTCATCGAGCTCATCTGCAGGCCCGTCTCCGAGGAGCCGGCCGCGTCCATCACCAGGATGTGCGGCAGCAGCTCCATCAGCCGGGCCCGCACCGCGGGCGAGAGCGGCGCCGCACCGTTGTTGACGGCCGCCAGGCCGGACAGGTCGTAGTCGCCGGCCTCGAGCGCCGCGATGATCGGGCGCACCATCGCGTCGCCCACCACGGGCAGGGAGACGCAGCCCTCGCGGATCACGGTGCGCAGGACGGCGTCGGCGTCGAAGCTCTTCACGTCCTCGGGCAGCACGATCTTCCCGCCGCTGGTGATCATGTGGAACGTCGACCACTGGGCTGCGCCGTGCATGAACGGCAGCGCCATCAGCAGCGTCATGCCACCCGCGGCGTTGCGCGCGTTCTCCGCGATTGCCTCGTAGGACGAGTACGGCTCGGTCGTGCCGAACGGGGTCCCGCCCATCGAGGTGACGTACATGTCGTCCTGGCGCCACAGCACGCCCTTGGGCATGCCGGTGGTGCCGCCGGTGTAGACGACGTAGAGGTCGTCCCCGGTCGGTTCCGGCAGCACGGCCGCGTCCTCGGGAGTGGCGACGGCGTCCTCCCACCACACTGCCCCGGGCAGCAGGTCCGCACCGGACTCGTCGGGCACCTGGACGAGCACGTCGAGGGTCGGCACCTGCGCGCGGACGGCGGCGACCTGCTCGGCGAAGCAGGAGTGGTAGACCAGCGCCCGGGTCCCGGCGTCGACCAGGAGGTAGGCCAGCTCCTCGGCGACGTAGCGGTAGTTGACGTTGATCGGCACCGCCCGAGCGCGATAGGAGGCGATCATGGCCTCGAGGTACTCCGGCCCGTTGTAGAGGTAGAGCCCCACGTGGTCCTGACCGGACTCGTGCCCGGCTAGGTCGTCCCGCTCGGTGTGGCAGCCCAGGCCGCGGGAGGCCAGGAAGCGGGCGAACCCGTCGGCGTGCGCCTGCACCTGCGCGTAGGTCAGCCGCAGGTCGCCGTGGACGAGCACCTCCTGCTCGGGCACGGCGGCGGCGACGGTGGCGAAGACGGACGAGAGGTTGAACCCGGTGCTCACTAGAACAGGTTATAGAAATACCTGCGCGGGCGTGACCTGTCCCACAGATAAGTCGCCACCGACGTCGGGCCGGGGTCAGACCGGCGTCAGCAGCTCGGCTGGGATCCACTCCTGCACGAAGCCCCAGCCGTGGGGACGGATGCGTGCGGCGTACACCACCAGGCCCTCCCAGCGCCTGTCGCGCTGACGCCACTCCAGAAGTAGGCCCGGCCGCTTCTCCCCGTCGCCGTCCACAGCGTCGGCGACCCAGCAGTGCCGGGCGGGACAGCGCGGCCCGAGGGGCGCCGCTCCCGACGGCACGCCGCCGGTGCGCACGCGGTCACGCAGGGGGATGCCACTCCCCCGCTTCACCATTCCGCCGGCCACCGGACCATCGTGCCACAGGTTCGAACACCTGTTCGACCACGGCTCTCGAGCAGAGGCTCGGTCGACGCAGGTCAGGCGTCCTCGGCCAGGTCCTCGCCGTGCGTGCCGGGTCGCGGCGCCCACGGCAGCTCCTTGGCGGGCCGTACGACGACGAGCCGGTCGCCCCGGGCCAGCTGGGTCACCACGGGGTCGAAGTAGCGGTAGACCTTCTCGTCGCGCACCACGGCGATCACCTGGTCGGGCAGCCGCTGCGGCTGCTGGCCGACCTCGGAGACCAGCAGCTCGCGCTCGGCGACCTCCAGACCGTCGCCGTAGGTCAGCAGGTCCTCCATGACCGACCCCAGGGTCGGCGAGACGGTCGAGAGACCCAGCAGGCGACCGACGGCGTCGGAGGAGGTGATGACCGAGTCCGCGCCCGACTGGCGCATCAGTGGCGCGTTCTCCTGCTCGCGCACCGCCGCGACGATCCACGCATCGGGGTTGAGCTGGCGCACCGTGAGGGTCGCCAGCACGTTGGAGTCGTCACGGTCGGTGGTGATGATGACCTGCTCGGCGTCGGCGACCCCCGCGCGACGCAGCACCTCGCGCCGGGTGGCGTCACCGGTGACGACGGCCAGTCCGTCGGCGTGGGCGTCCTGCATCGCCACGGGGCTCGGGTCGACGACCACGACGTCCTCGAGCTCGGTGCCGTTGTTGACCAGCGTCTCGACCGCGCTGCGGCCCTTGGTGCCGTAGCCGATGACGACGACGTGCTTGCCCATGCGCTTCCTCCAGCGTGCGACCCGGAACATCTCACGGCCCTGGGAGGCCAGCACCTCCAGGGTCGTGCCGATCAGCAGGACCAGGAAGGCGATGCGGGCGGGGGTGATGACGAAGGCGTTGATCAGCCGCGCGTGCGGTTCCACCGGGGCGATGTCGCCGTAGCCGGTCGTGCTCAACGTGACGGTCGTGTAGTAGATGGCGTCGATCAGGCTGACCCCCGAGCCCGGGTCGCCGTTGTCGACGTAGCCGTCGCGGTCGATCCAGACCAGCAGGACGGTGCCGACCAGGATGCCCAGCGCCAGCAGCAGTCGACGGCTCAGCTCGAACCACGGCGACCGGACGCGCTCGGGCAGCGAGACGAGGTTGGGGACGCGCCGGGGCACCCCGTCGTCCTCGTTCACCATGCCCCCACCACGTCTCGGTCCGCGCGCTCGCCGGCCCGACGGGCCGACCACCGGAGCAGCAACCTACTGGACACGGGCACGCTCCGACGTACGACGGGCCCGGGCACGGGTGGTGGCCGCCTGCGGGAAGACGGTGTCGAAGGCCGCGTTGACCGCCGCGCCGATGAGCACGGCGATGGCCACCAGGTAGAGCCACAGCAGGACGGCGATGGGTGCGGCGAGCGGGCCGTAGATGGAGCGGGAGTCCGCGGCGGTGACTGTCAGCACCCAGCGCAGGGCGTAGGAGCCGAGCACCCAGGCCACCAGCGAGAAGGTGGCGCCGGGGAGGTTGAAGGACCAGTTCGTGCGGACCGGCACGGACACGTGGTAGAGCGTGGCCAGGAAGCAGATGCTCAGCACCACCACCAGCGGCCAGTAGAACGTCATCAGCATGTCGACGCGGTTGGGCAGCACCTGCCGCACCAGCGTCGGCCCCGCGACCACCAGCGGGATGGAGACGATGCCGGTGATCATCGCCAGCACGTAGAGCACGAAGGACAGTGCGCGGGTGCGGACGATCCCGCGCTCCCCGCCCAGGCCGTGCATCACCGTGATGGTGTCGACGAAGACGTTGAGCGCCCGGGAGCCCGACCACAGCGCCAGCACGAACCCCAGCGAGATGACGTCGAACCGACCGCCCTCGAGCACGTCGTCGATGGTGGGCTCGATGACCGTGCTCACCGCGCGGTCGGTGAGCACGCGGGAGGAGAACTCCAGGACCCCGGCCCGCACGTCCTCGACCTGCGCGGGGGTGAACTGGTCGGTCACGTAGCCGATGCCCCCGGCGAGGGCGAAGACCAGCGGCGGCACCGACAGCACCGCGAAGAAGGCGGCCTCGGCGGCCAGCCCCGTGACCCGGTAGCGCAGGCAGGAAGCGACGGTCGTCACGACCAGGCGCCACACCTGGTGCGCGACGTGCCGGGAGGCCTCCCGGACCCGGTCGCCGTCGAGGGCGCGACCGCTGACCGAGGGCATGGAACTACGGTAGCCACATGGAGCCCCGCACCCCCGCTCGTGCCGACCTGCGCGTCGTGTCCAACCAGGCCCCGCCGCTCGCCGGCTACAACGTCGTCACCGCCGACGCAGCCCTCGTCGAGGCCGTCCTGCGGCACGGGTCCCAGGAGGTGCTGGACTCCCTGGTCGACCTCGGCGCCGAGGCCGGCTCCGCGGAGGCGCGCGAGCACGGAATGCTCGCCAACGAGCACCACCCCGAGCTCACCCCCTACGACCGCTACGGCCACCGCGTCGACGAGGTCCGCTTCCACCCGTCCTGGCACTGGCTGATGGAGCGCGCCGTCGGGCACGGCCTGGCCGCCGCACCGTGGGAGGAGCAGGCCGACGGCGCTGCCCACGCCCACGTGCGTCGCGCCGCCGGGTTCATGGCGTGGTCGCACACCGAGCCCGGCCACGGGTGCCCCATCTCCATGACATACGCCGCCGTGCCGGCGCTGCGGGCCGACGACGCCCTGGCCAAGGATTGGACGCCGTTGCTGGCGTCGCGACGCTACGACCCGGGGGTCCGTGCGCTGACCGACAAGGTCGGTGCGCTGGCCGGCATGGGCATGACCGAGAAGCAGGGCGGATCCGACGTCCGGGCCAACGTCACCCGCGCCGTCCCGGTGCCCGGCGCCGACGGCACCTACACCCTGCACGGCCACAAGTGGTTCACCAGCGCCCCGATGAACGACGTCTTCCTCGTCCTGGCACAGACCGAGGGCGGCGTCACGTGCTTCGTCGTCCCGCGGGTGCTGGCCGACGGCACCCGCAACCAGCTCGACGTCGTGCGCCTGAAGGACAAGCTCGGCAACCGCTCCAACGCCTCCTCGGAGCTGGAGTTCGACGGCACCGTCGCCCACCGCTTGGGCGACGAGGGCCGCGGGGTGCGCACCATCATCGAGATGGTGGCCGCGACGCGCCTCGACTGCGTCCTGGGCTCCAGCTCCCTGATGCGCCGCGCGGTCTCGGAGGCCTCCTGGCACGTCACCCACCGCTCGGCCTTCGGCTCGCGCCTGGTCGACAAGCCGCTCATGCAGAACGTCATCGCCGACCTGCACGTGGAGACCGAGGCGGCCACCGCCCTGGCGATGCGCCTGGCCGCGGCCGTCGACGCGCCGCACGACGAGCACGAGCGGGCGCTGCGCCGCATCGCGCTGCCGCTGGCGAAGTTCTGGGTCTGCAAGCGCACCCCCTTCATGGTCGCCGAGGCCCTGGAGTGCCTCGGCGGCAACGGGTACGTCGAGGAGTCGGGCATGCCGCTGCTCTACCGGGAGGCGCCGCTGAACTCGGTGTGGGAGGGCTCGGGCAACGTCAACGCCCTCGACGTGCTGCGGGCGCTGGGTCGCGAGCCCGAGGTGCTCGACGCCTGGATCACCGAGGTCGGCAGGGCCCGCGGCGGCGATGCCCGCCTGGACCGCGCCATCGAGGACACGCTCGCGATGATCGGTGCTCTGATGGGCGAGCCCGACCAGCTCGAGCGTCAGGCCCGCCGCCTCGCCGGCCGGATGGCAGCCGTGCTGCAGGGGTCGCTGCTCGTGCGTCACGCACCCGCCGAGGTCGCCGACATCTTCTGCGCATCCCGTCTCGGCCCGTCGGCCGAGGGCGTCTTCGGCGCGCTGGACGGTGGCGACCTGGGCGCGGTGGTGACTCGGACCACCCCCACCGTCTGAGCCCGCGGGCCTCGAGCGCTCGGGAACCTGGGCCAGCGCCCGCGCCCCTCCGAAGCGCTTGGACAGGCTGAGGTCAGGCCAGGTCGAGGCCCGGGTAGAGCGGGTGCTTGTCGAGCATCTCGGCCGAGGCGGCCCGCACCTTGTCGGCGACGCCGTCACCCAGGGCGTAGGAGGCCTTGGAGGGCCCCCCGGCCTTGGTGGTGCCGGCCTCGGTGTTCTGCAGGACCGTGACGATGAGGTCGGCGACGGTGTCGAACTCGTCGTGGCCGAAGCCGCGCGTGGTCAGCGCCGGGGTGCCGAGACGGATGCCGGAGGTGTACCAGGCGCCGTTGGGGTCGTTCGGCACCGAGTTGCGGTTGGTGACGACGCCGGCGTCGAGCAGCGCGGACTCGGCCTGGCGACCGGTGAGGCCGAACTTCGAGACGTCGAGCAGCACCAGGTGGTTGTCGGTGCCGCCGGTGACCAGGTCGGCACCACGGGAGAGGAAACCCTGCGCGAGCGACTGGGCGTTGTCGGCGACCTGCTGGGCGTAGGCGCGGAAGCCGTCCTGGCGGGCCTCGGCGAAGGCGACGGCCTTGGCGGCCATCACGTGCGAGAGCGGGCCACCGAGCACCATCGGGCAGCCGCGGTCGACGGAGGGGGCGTACTCCTCGGTCGCCAGCACCATGCCGCCGCGGGGGCCGCGCAGCGACTTGTGGGTGGTCGTGGTGACGACGTGGGCGTGCGGGACCGGGTCCTCGTCGCCGGTGAAGACCTTGCCGGCCACCAGGCCGGCGAAGTGGGCCATGTCGACCATGAGCGTGGCACCGACCTCGTCGGCGATCTCGCGCATCTTCGCGAAGTCCACCCGGCGCGGGTACGCCGAGTAGCCGGCGACGAGGACCAGCGGCTTGAACTCGCGAGCCTTCGCGGCGACCGCGTCGTAGTCCAGCAGGCCCGTCTCGGGGTCCGTGCCGTACTGCTGCTGGTGGAACATCTTGCCGGAGATGTTGGGGCGGAAGCCGTGGGTGAGGTGACCGCCGGCGTCCAGGCTCATGCCGAGCAGACGCTGGTTGCCCAGCTCGCGGCGCAGCGATTCCCAGTCCTCCTCGGTCAGCTCGTTGACGTTCTTCGACCCGGCCTTCTCCAGCCAGGGACCCTCGACGCGGTGGGCGAGGATCGACCAGAAGGCGACGAGGTTGGCGTCGATGCCCGAGTGCGGCTGCACGTACGCGTACTCGGCGCCGAAGAGCTCGCGGGCGTGCTCGGCGGCCAGGGACTCGACGGTGTCGACGTTCTGGCAGCCGGCGTAGAAGCGGTGACCGACCGTGCCCTCGGCGTACTTGTCGCTGAACCAGGTGCCCATCGTCATCAGCACGGCCGGGGACGCGTAGTTCTCGCTCGCGATGAGCTTGAGGGACGCGCGCTGGTCGGCGAGCTCGGCACGGGTGGCCTCGGCGATGCGGGGCTCGACGGAGGCGATGACCTCCAGGGCCTGGCTGTAGGCGCTGCTGGTGAGGCGGGAGACGTCGGTCATGGCGCACAGCCTACGGCTCGGCCCAGGAGGTCGGTGGGCTGGACCGCGCCGCGCGAGCGGTGTGACGTGCGCCGCACCGAGGACCCGTTCCACGCTCACCACATGCCACCGGTATCCCAGATGTCGGGATCGTGATCTCACTTCATGAGATGAACGGTGGCGGGACCGGGGTCCGCGGGCTGAGACTCCTTGACATGACCTTCGCCGCCACGCACGCCTGGCTCGTGGTACGCCGCCACGTGGACCTCGGGCGCACCCGCAGCGCGATGTGTCGACCCCGCTGAGCACCCGAGCACCCACCTCCTCCTGCGGCCCGCCGGCCGCGCCCTCAGCGAAGGACACCCGAGTCAGTCATGCCCGACCTGCGCTTCCACGGCACCCGCCCCCAGCACACCGAGATCCCGCGCCCCAAGCGCGGTGAGGGTCAGTGGGCCCTGGGCTTCAACGAGCCGCTGAACAAGAACGAGCAGTCCAAGAAGGACGACGACGCGCTCAACGTGCGCGACCGCATCCTCAACACCTACTCCAAGCGCGGCTTCGACTCCATCGACCCCGCCGACCTGCGCGGCCGGTTCCGCTGGATGGGGCTCTACACCCAGCGCAAGCCCGGCATCGACGGCGGCCGCACCGGCTCGATGGAGGAGGAGGAGCTCGACGACCGCTACTTCATGCTGCGGGTCCGCTCCGACGGCGCCCTGCTCGACGCCGCCGCCGTCCGCGCGCTCGGTGAGATCGGTCGCGACTTCGCCCAGGACACCGCCGACGTCACCGACCGGCAGAACATCCAGTACCACTGGATCCGGATCGAGGACGTCCCCGCCATCTGGGAGAAGCTCGACGCCGCCGGCCTGTCCTCGATCGAGGCGTGCGGTGACTCGCCCCGCCCGTTCCTCGGCTCGCCCGTGGCCGGCGTGGCCGCCGAGGAGATCATCGACGGCTCCAGCGCGCTGGAGGAGATCAAGCGCCGCTACATCGGCGACAAGCAGTTCTCGAACCTGCCCCGCAAGTTCAAGACCGCGCTGACCGGCCACCCCGACCACGACGTCTCCCCCGAGACCAACGACGTGTCCTTCGTCGGCACCGTCCACCCCGAGCACGGCCCCGGCTTCGACCTCTGGGTCGGCGGCGGGCTGTCCACCAACCCGATGCTGGCCGCCAAGATGGGCGTCTGGATCCCGCTGGACCAGGTCCCCGACGTGTGGGCCGGCGTCGCCTCGATCTTCCGCGACTACGGCTACCGCCGGCTGCGCTCGCGGGCCCGGCTGAAGTTCCTCGTCGCCGACTGGGGCATCGAGAAGTTCCGCGAGGTGCTGGAGAAGGAGTACCTCGGTGCTCCGCTCGCCTCCTGCCCCTCCCCCGAGTCCCCGGTGGGCTTCCGCGACCACATCGGCGTGCACGACCAGAAGGACGGGCTGAAGTACGTCGGCGTCGCACCCGTCGTGGGCCGCGTGTCCGGCACGCTGCTGCTGGACCTGGCCGGCCTGATCGAGGAGTTCGGGCTCGCGGGCGCCCGCCTGACGGCGTACCAGAAGATCGTGCTCATCGGCGCCGACCCCGCCCGTGTCGACGAGCTCCTCGACCGCCTGGAGGAGATCGGCCTCTCGGCCCGGCCCTCGCAGTGGCGCCGCAACACGATGGCCTGCACCGGCATCGAGTTCTGCAAGCTCGCGATCGTCGACACCAAGAACCGCGCCCGCGACCTCGTCGCAGAGCTCGAGCGCCGGTTCCCCGACCTCGACACCCCGATCTCGGTCAACGTCAACGGCTGCCCCAACGCCTGCGCGCGCACTCAGGTCGCCGACATCGGCCTCAAGGGTCAGCTCGTCATGCACGAGGGACAGCAGGTCGAGGGCTTCCAGGTGCACCTCGGCGGCGCCACCGGCCTCAAGGCGAACTTCGGCCGCAAGCTGCGCGCCCACAAGGTCACCAGCGCCGGCCTCGACGACTACGTGACCGTCGTGGTCACCAACTTCCTGGCCGACCGCACCGAGGGCGAGAGCTTCGCCGACTGGGTGCACCGTGCCGACGAGGCCCTTCTCAAGGGCGACAAGGTGCTCGACGGTGCCGCCTCGGGCGGCGGTTCCTGATGTCCGAGCGCGCCGTGCCCTTCCACTGCCCCTACTGCGGTGACGAGGACCTGCGTCCCCACGCCGCGGAGCACGGCACGTGGGAATGCCACGCCTGCCGGCGCGCCTTCTCCCTGCGGCTGATCGGGCACCTGGCCCGGCCGCCGCAGTCGGGAGGAGCCTCATGACGTCCGCCACCACACGTGCCGCGCGGGAGAACCGCGCCACCCACACCGAGGGCCGCTCGCCGGAGGAGCTGCGCGAGCTGGTGTCCCACTGGGGCGCCGAGCTCGAGCTGGCCCCGGCCGAGACCATCATCGAGTGGGCGGCCGCCACGTTCGGCGACCGGTTCTGCATCACCTCCTCGATGGGTGACGCCGTCCTGGCCCACCTGGCCGCGAAGGTCGTCCCCGGCATCGACGTGGTCTTCCTCGACACCGGCTACCACTTCGTCGAGACCATCGGCACCCGCGACGCCGTCGAGGCCACGATGGACGTCAACCTGCTCACCATCACGCCCGTCCAGAGCGTGGCCGAGCAGGACGCGACCGAGGGCAAGGACCTCTTCCGCACCGACCCCGACCGCTGCTGCGCGCTGCGCAAGGTCGCGCCGCTGCAGCAGGCGCTGTCCGGGTACGACGCCTGGGCCACCGGCCTGCGACGGGCCGAGACCCGCAACCGCGTCATCGCGCCGGTCATCGGGTGGGACGCCAAGAAGCAGAAGGTGAAGGTCTCCCCCATCGCCCGCTGGTCCGACGAGCAGGTCGAGACCTACATCGCCGAGAACGGCGTGCTGGTCAACCCGCTGGTCTACGACGGCTACCCCTCCATCGGCTGCGCACCCTGCACCCGACGCGTCGCCCCCGGCGAGGACGTCCGCAGCGGGCGCTGGGCCGGCACGAACAAGACCGAGTGCGGCATCCACATGTGAGCCGTCCCGGCGGTCCACCCGGACCGCCAGCACCACCCGCGAGTGCAGCGTCGCACCGCGAGCTCGACCCCCACACAGAAGCAGTGAAGATCGCAGAGAAGGAGGCACCCGATGGCAGCTCCCGCCCTCGTGGCCCTCGCCCACGGCAGCCGTGACCCCCGCTCGGCCGCCACGATCCGCGCCCTCGTCGACGAGGTCCGGGCCGTCCGTCCCGACCTCAAGGTCGAGCCGGCCTTCCTCGAGCTCTCCCGCCCCGGATTCCAGACGGTCGTCGACCGGCTGGTGAAGGCCGGCCACGACGAGATCGTCGTCGTCCCGCTCCTGCTCACCGAGGCGCACCACGCCACCGTCGACGTGCCCGCCGCCATCGCCGAGGCCACCGAGCGGCACCCGCAGGTGCGCATCCAGGCCACCGACGTGCTGGGCCTGGAGACCTGCTTCCTGCAGGTGCTCGACGAGCGGCTGCGCGAGGCGCTGCGCGCGGCCCGCGTCCGCGAGCTCGACGCCCTGGTGCTGGCCGCCGCCGGCACCAGCGACCCGCTGGCCAACCAGGCCGTCGCGCGCCTGGCCCGGGTGTGGGGCAGCCACCACAAGCTGCCCGTCACCGCTGCCTACGCCTCGGCCGCCCCGCCGGCCACCGGCGAGGCCGTGCGTGCCTTCCGCGCCGAGGGTCGCCGCCACATCGCGGTCGCCTCGCTCTTCCTCGCGCCGGGCTTCCTGCCCGACCGCGCTGCGGAGCTGGCCCTCGAGGCCGGTGCCGTCGCGGTCTCCGCGCCGCTGGGTGCCCACCCCGAGGTCGCGCGGGTCGTGCTGGCCCGCTACGCCGTCGGCGCCGTCGAGCTCGTCCCCGTCTGACCTGCACCGTCTGACCCGCGCTTCCTGGTCGAGCCGGCGTATCGATACGCCGGCTCGACCAGGACTCAGCGCACCAGGCGCTCCAGCAGGTGCTCCAGCTCGGCCCGGGGGTCGACGGTCAGTCCGCCGTGGACCGGGCCGGGCTGCAGCACGGTGCTGCGCGGCGCCTTGAGGAACCCGAAGCGCTGGCCGAGGGACTGGGCCGCGGCCGATCCACCGCGCTCGTCACCGGCGCAGACCCCCTCGACGAAGGTCAGCGCGTCGCAGAGGCGGGCGACGTCGAGGGCGGGGAAGAGCGACCGCACCCGGTCGGTGTCGACGTGCCAGGCGGCCTCCAGCAGGTCGGCAGCCTGGCTGTAGAGCACGACGCCGACGTTGACGAACTCCTCACGCTCCACGCGCGGGACGCAGCGCATGACGACGTACTGGTAGGGCAGCAGCTCAGGCACCCGCGCCTCCCGGGAGCCAGGCGCGCGAGGCCAGACGCGCGCTGAGGAAGTCGACGTACGCCGCCCGCACCCGCGCCGGCGTCTCCGCGCCGGGGACGGGCTCGAGCCAGGCGTCCGGGACCAGGTCGAGGACCTGGGCGAACACCTCGGGCCCGAGGTCGGCGCGCAGCGCGGCATCGGTGGCGCCCAGGTCGACCTCGGCGGGATCGACAACGTGGTCGGAAGGGTCCCACGGTTGGTCGGCGAAGCGCTGGGCCGCCCCGTCGCGGGTCAGCGAGCCACCCGGCCAGGCGTGGTGGAAGTACAGCGAGGCGCCGTGGTCGATGACCCAGAGGTCACCGTGCCAGACCAACAGGTTGGGGTTGCGCCAGGAGCGGTCGACGTTGGCGATGAAGGCGTCGAGCCACAGGACCCGGGCGGCGTCCTCGGGGGTGCCCGCCTCCCCGTCGGCGTACCCGAAGGCCCCGGGCAGGAAGTCGATGCCGAGGTTGTCGCCCGCGCTGGCGTTGAGGAGGTCCTGCACCTCCTCGTCGGCCTCGTAGCGCGCGATGGCGGGGTCGAGGTCGAGCACGACCAGGCGCGGGGTGCGCAGCCCGACACGTCGGGCCAGCTCGGAGGCGATGACCTCGGCGACGAGGACGCGCAGCCCCTGGCCGGCGCCGCGGAACTTGCAGACGTAGGTGCCGAGGTCGTCGGCCTCGACGATGCCCGGGAGCGAGCCTCCCTCGCGCAGCGGGGTGACGTAGCGGGTGACGCGCACCCGGTCCAACGCACTCACTGCAGCGGGTCCTCCTGCTCGAGCCGTCGACGTTGCTCCTCGACGTCGAGGTCGACGCGGGGCCAGGCCGGCGCCATGGTCTGGAGCGTCTGGCGCAGCAGCATCGCGACCGCGAGGTTGCGGTACCACTTGCGGTCCGCGGGCACGACGTGCCAGGGCGCGACCTCGGTGTTGGTGCGCTCCAGGGCGATCTCGTAGGCCCGCTGGTAGTCGGTCCACCGCTGTCGCTCGTCGATGTCGCCGGGGTTGAACTTCCAGTGCTTGTCGTGCCGGTCCAGGCGCTCGAGCAGCCGCTCCTTCTGGGTCTCGGGCGAGACGTGCAGCATCACCTTGACCACCCGGACGCCCGAGGCGAGCACCTCGGCCTCGAAGTCGTTGATCTCGTCGTAGCGCTGCTCGATCACGTCTGGCTCGGCCAGCTCGCGGACCCGGGCGATCAGCACGTCCTCGTAGTGGGAGCGGTCGAAGACGCCGATCCGGCCCATGCCGGGCAGTGCCTTGCGGATGCGCCAGAGGAAGTGGTAGCGCAGCTCTTCCTCGGTGGGCTTCTTGAACGCCGTGATGTCGACGCCCTGGGGGTCGACGAGCCCCACGGTGTGGCGCACGACGCCGCCCTTGCCCGAGGTGTCCATGCCCTGCAGGACCAGCAGCACCCCGCGACCGGGCTTGCTGTCAGCGTCGTCAGCGTCGTCGGCGACACGACCCTCGGCGTAGAGACGCTCCTGGAGCTCGGAGAGCTCGGCACCAACCTCCTCGAGGGTCGCCTTGCCCTCCTCCTTGTCGCCGTCGAAGCCGGGAGTGGCGTCGGTGGCCCACTCCCCCAGGTCGACCGGGCCGGGCGGGACGCGCAGGTGGTGCTGGATCACTGCGCCATCATGTCAGCCATGAGCAGCACCGAGACCCCCTTGCCGCACGTCGTCCTGGTCCACGGGGCGTGGCACGGCGCCTGGTGCTGGCGCGACGGGTTCACCCAGCGTCTGGAGGCGGCGGGCCTGCAGGTCACGACGCCCGACCTGCCGGCGCACGGCTCGCGCCTGGACGCCGCCCGGCTGCGCTCGCTGCGGCACGGGCCGAGGCTGCGGGACTACGTGGACTCGGTGGTGGAGGTGCTGCGCGGTCTCCCGGCCGGCGGTCCGCCTCCGGTCCTGGTGGGGCACTCGATGGGCGGCGGCGTGGTGCAGCACCTCGTCGGCCGGATCGACCGCCCCGCCCTCAGCGGTGCCGTGCTGCTGGCCTCCATGCCGCCGGCCGGGGTCTGGCGGGTCACCCTCGACACCGCGCGGCAGCGCACCGGGACGTTCCTGGCCGCCAACGTGCGCCGCGACCTGGGCATGCTGGTGGTCGAGCCCGAGCACGTACGCCGGATGTTCCTCTCCCCCGACACCGACGACTCCGTCGTGGCGGCCGTGCGGTCGCGACTGCACGGCGAGTCGTTCCGCGCGTTCCTCGACATGCTGGCCCTCGACCGGCCGCGGCCGGCGTCGGGCCGTGGCCCGCGTGCGACGGAGGTCCGCGTGCTGGGCGCCGCCGACGACACGATCTTCCGCGTCGCCGACGTCGAGGCCACCGCGGCCGCCTGGGGCACCGAGGCCGTGATCGTCCCCGGCATCGGGCACGACGTGATGCTCGACCACGGCTGGGAGCGGGTCGCCGACCAGGTCATCGCCTGGGTGCGTGAGATGGGCTGAGATCGGCTGGCCTACGTGCGCAGCCGTCCGGATCTCTTCGGGTCATGGACCATCGCGTGGTGGGCCGAGCAGTAGAGCCGCCCGTCCTTGACGCTGGTCGAGCCACCTGCTGACCACGGAATCACGTGGTGGACGTGGCACCTGCTCGGCGGTGCGTCACAACCACCGACGACGCAGGTCTTGTCACGCTGAGCGATCGCGAGCCGCTGGGCCCGGGTGTGGAACCGTCGCCGCCGACCGACGTCGAGGACCTCCGACTTCCCGCCCAGCACCATGGGGATGACCCCGGCCTCACACGCGAGCCGGCGTGCCGCACCGGCGGAGATGACCTCCCCGGTGTCCAACGCTGCCGCCGCCAGGCCACCCATCAACGAGTCGATGGTCATCGTCACCACGACCGTCGCCCCGACACCGCCCACGGTGGGCAGGTCCTTCGCGTCGAGACGCTCCAGCAGCTCGGTGAACGCCTGCCCCGCCGCCACCGGTGTCGGCTTCGACTGGCGGACCTCGGCCGGGTCCTGCTTCGCCCAGGTCAGCGCCTGGATCGCCTTCGCCAGCATCGCGCCATGCAGGGCGGGGATGGAGAACCGTCCGTGCACCATCCCGTGCCCATCGGAGGCGAACGTCAGCCTGGTCTTCTCCGCGGCACGGCGCTCCTCGTCCTCCAACAGCTTCGCCTCATGCGCCTCACCCACCTCCGGTGCCACCACCGTCAACACGTGGCGGCCCAGCACCTTGAGGTGCTTGGCGTCGAACCCGTCCGCACACTCGACCAGGTGCTTCTCCGCCTGCTCGACCACCACCGGCTCCAGGTCCACGGGACCGTCGGTCTCCAGGTCGCCCAGAGCCCGGGCGATCGCGTGCGCCTGCTCGGTGTTCACCCGCCCCTCCGCCAACGCCTCGGCCAGCGCGGTGAACCTGCTCAGCGCGACCGCCAGCTTCACGTCGCGGTGCGCGGTCGCCCGCGTCCGGTGGGTGGCGTCGGCCCACCACGTCGCCGTCGTGGTCGCGCCGTTGGTCTCCTCCACCCGCACCTGCGTCGCATGCGCCAGCACCGTCGCGGTCAACGCATCGAGCCGGGATGCGACCTGCGCCAGCCCACGCAGCAGGTTCGCCGTCGCGGCCTGATCGAGCCCGATCAACGACGCCGCATGACCCTCATCGAGGGCAGCATCGATCCTCTCGACCACCCGGTCGAGAGGGTGCTGCTGCCCGAGAACCGCCATACCTCAGCACACACCAGACCACCGACATTCCGACCCCCACAACAGCCAGATCCACACCACCGCCGGGAGTCGTGACCCAACCGTGACCCAGGCTTTCGAGCGCTGCCGACACAAGCGCTTTTAGGGAGCAACCGATTGGCGACCGCATGCACCCATCTGACGATGAGCGAACGAAGATGTGGGCTTCTATGCTGCCAAGGTGAGCAGTTACCGGAGGCGGCATCTAACGGTCGTCGCGGTCTCAGTCGCGCTCATCGGCTTTCTTGCGTGGTACTTGGTCGCACGCAACGTGAGTGCCTTGGACGCTCAGCCGTCGGGGCCCAAGGTTGCCTACCGCGTCATCGTGTCGGCATCGCTCACGGTGCCCTGCCTGCTGCTGGCTGTCAGTGCCTACCGGACCCAGGATTGGAGCCGAGTGGGTTGGCGGCTCGGAGTTCTGCTTGCTTGGTGCTTCGCGGCGCTGACCCTGTCCTTCATGCTCGGCGTCTGACGTCCGCTTCTGCCGCAGCTCGGTCGTGGCTCCCCTCTGTGTCAAGACACCTTTGGCAGGGGCGTTCTAGGCTGGTCGGCGACGGGCCCCGGAGTGGCTTGTCCGAAGAGCCGGTGTGGAGGTTGAGAGCCGGGCGCGCTGGAGTCAGAGTCGCTACCTCGTTGCCCTCCCGGGCCCGTCGCCTTCGCTCTCACGGCGTCGTCGAGCATGGTCTTGTAGACGATGTTCGAGAGCCGTCGCTTGAGTGCGCGCATGGCTTCCATCGAGGTCTTCCCGTCGCTCTTGCGGCGGTCCGGTTGATCTGCCGGTTCCCAGCCCTCGACAGCCGGTGCCGGACCTGGTCGCCGGAGGAGGCGTCTATGGGTGCGGTGCCGTTCCAAGACGCGAAGTGCTCGCGGTTGGGGAACCGGGTGATGTCACCGACCTCGACCAGCAGCCGCGCCGCACCCGAAGGGCCGATGCCGTGCAGGTCCATCAACGTCGTGCCCGTCGCGGCGAGGAGCTCCTTGAGCTCCTTGTCCGCGGCCTTCTTCCGCGCGTAGACCCGCTCGAGGTCCGCGATCAGCTCGGCAGCGACCCGGCGACGGGCCTTGCCCACGACATCACGGGGACGGACCTTGGCCAGCAACGCCTTGGCCTGAGCCGCGGACAGGTCCTTCTTCGCACCGCCCGGGATCAGCTCCAACAGCAGCTGGTGAAGCTGGGAGACCATCCGCGTGTGGTCATCGCCCAGCGAGGCGCGGCGATCGACCAGCAGCCGCAGCACCGCGAGCTGCTCGTCGTGGACCACCGGACGCAG
>LULF01000007.1_pt1 | contig 130538 bp, 134 predicted proteins | sample 728221 | NCBI WGS metagenome assembly LULF01 (sample SAMN03860296, study PRJNA289734) | marine metagenome | biome: seawater column; feature: ocean; material: water; isolation source: Red Sea water column Station 169 - depth 500m | place: Saudi Arabia: Red Sea | collected 2011-10-15 | depth 500 m | reverse complement strand
GACAGATCAAGTCGATCAATGCCTCACGCGCAGCACGCGGGAACGGCTTGGTCATCAACACTCCTTCAGGAAGCGTTGCTTAGACCATATGAATCCGCGCGAGCTCAGGGTGAGATCTCGTGCGGACTATCCCCCGTGACGCCTCAGACCGACAGTCGCTCGACGGCAGCGGCGATCCGCTCGTCGGTGGCGGTGAAGGCCACCCGGACGTGCCGGGCGCCGGCGGCGCCGTAGAACGAGCCGGGGGCCACGAGGATGCCGCGGTCGGCGAGCCAGGAGACGGTGTCCCAGCAGTCCTCGTCGCGGCTGCTCCAGAGGTAGAGCGAGGCCTCGGAGTGGTCGACGCGGAAGCCGGCCGTCTCCAGCGCCGTGCGCAGCAGCGCGCGACGGGCGGCGTAGCGGGCGTGCTGCTCGTCGGCGTGCGCGTCGTCGTCGAGGGCGGCGGCCATGGCGTGCTGCATGGGGCCGGGCATGATCAGCCCGAGGTTCTTGCGGACCGCGAGCAGCTCGCCGACCAGGTCGGCGTCACCGGCGACGAAGGCGCAGCGGTAGCCCGCGAGGTTGGAGCGCTTGGACAGCGAGTGCAGCGCGAGGATGCCCTCGGTCGACCCACCGTTGATCGAGGGGTGCAGCACCGAGACCGGCTCGGTCTCCCAGGCGCACTCGAGGTAGCACTCGTCGGAGACCAGGATGGTCCCGCGCTCCCGACACCACTCGACGACCTTGCGCAGGTGGTCGGGCGGCAGCACCCGGCCGGTGGGGTTGGAGGGGCTGTTGAGCCACAGCAGCGCCGGGGCCTCGGGCCCCAGCGACACCAGCGAGTCGGTGGCGACGGGAGTGGCTCCTGCGAGCACGGCACCGACCTCGTACGTCGGGTAGGCCAGCTCGGGGAACACCACCGTGTCCCCGGGGCCGACCCCGAGGTGCTGGGCGAGGGTGGCGACGAGCTCCTTGGAGCCGATCGAGGGGATGACCTGGTCGAGCCCGAGGCCGGTCACGTCGTGGCGGCGCTCCAGCCAGTCCAGGCAGGCCTGTCGGACCCGCTCGATCCCGATGGTGACCGGGTAGCCCGGGGAGTCGGCGTGCTCACGCAGCGCCGCCCGGGCGACCTCGGGGGTCGGGTCGACGGGGGTGCCGACCGAGAGGTCGACGAGCCCGTCGGGGTGGGCGGAGGCCGTCGCCTTGTGCGCGGCGAGGCTGTCCCAGGGGAAGGCGGGCAGGCGCGCGGAGACGCGCCGGCCCGGCGTACGGAGGACCAACGGGTCGCTCAGTGGTCCTGGTTCTGCGGGGGCAGCGCGGCGACCATCGGGTGGTCGTGGTCGATCTCGCCCATCTTCGCGGCGCCACCGGGCGAGCCGAGGTCGTCGAAGAAGTGCACGTTGGCGTCGTAGTACTCCTTGTTCTCCTCCGGGACGTCGTCCTCGTAGAAGATCGCCTCGACCGGGCAGACCGGCTCGCAGGCGCCGCAGTCCACGCACTCGTCGGGGTGGATGTAGAGCATCCGCTTGCCCTCGTAGATGCAGTCGACGGGGCACTCGTCCACGCACGCGCGGTCCTTGACGTCCACGCACGGCTGGGAGATGACGTAGGTCACCGGAATCCTCCTGGAGGGCTGGGCTTGGCCTGGTCGATCACGCGGCCGTCCGCCGGCCGGTCAACACCGTTGGCAGCCTAGTATCCCGGCGTGCCCGACAGCGAGGAAGCCCACCCTTTGGAGCCCCGCATGTCGTCCCGTCCCCCCGGCGGCATGTCCCCCCAGGCCGCCAGCCTGGGCCCGCACGTCGTGGGTGAGCGGGTCGTGGTGCGGCGGCTGCTGCGAGGCGAGACCGGTCCCACCGGCGGACCGGCGTTCACCGACTTGCTCGGCACCTGCCTGTCGTGGGGCGACGGCGAGTGCGTCGTGGCCCCGGAGTCCGGCGAGCCGGTGCGCATCGCGCTGGCCGACATCGTCTCCGGCAAGCCGGTGCCGCCCCGGCCGTCGGTGCGTCACCGGGTGCCGACGCGTGAGGCGGAGGTGCGCGGGCTGCGGATGTTCCCCGGGACCCACACCGAGCCGCTCGGCGAGTGGCTGCTGCGCACGGACCCCGCCTCGGTGGGCCGGCTCTACAAGCGTGCCAACTCCTGCCTGGCGATCGGCGACCCCGGCGTCCCGATCGAGGCCGCGGCCACCTACGTCGTCGAGTGGTACGCCGCCCGCGACCGTGACCCGCTCGCGCAGGTCGAGGCGGGGTCGGTCAGCGAGGAGGGCCTGCTGGCCGCCGGATGGGTGCCGCTCGAGCACGGCGAGGCCGAGCTGCGCCTGGGGTCGGTGTCGCGGACCCGGCGCGGGCTCGGCCCGACCGCGGGCCTGGCGGTCGTCGCGCCCGAGTCGGGCGAGGACCGGGTGGTCGTCGTCGTACCCGGGGAGGGCGAGCCGCTGGCCGAGGGTCGCGCCGTCCTCGACGGCGACTGGCTGGGCGTCCACGAGCTGAAGGTGCGCCTCGAGCACCGCCGCCGCGGGCTGGCCCGTGACGTGGTCGCCACGCTGCTGGAGTGGGGCGCCGAGCGCGGCGCGCTCACCGCGTGGCTGCACGTGGAGAGCGACAACCACCCCGCGCGGGCGCTCTACGACTCGCTGGGGCTGGGGGTGCACCACACGGTGCGCTACCTCTCCCCGACCGGCCGCTTCGACGGCTGACGTCCGACGGGGCGGAGCTCAGCCGTCGTCGCCCTCCTTGGGCGGCTTGCCGCAGCGCACGGTGTCGCTCGGGGTGTAGACGGTGTGGAACTTCTCGGTGCGCACGACCTTGTCCTTGCCGGGGCGTCGGAAGTCGCGGAAGACGTCGATCTGGAAGCCCTGGGACCCGGTGTAGGCGTAGCAGTCGTCGGTCTGCAGGTAGCGGACCTCGGGCTGTGTGTAGGCGTAGCGGTTGCTGGCGCGGGCCTCGATGTCCCAGACCTTCGTGGAGTACATCGAGACCGTGACCGAGCCTTGGGTGCCCGGCGTGCTGGGACGGATGTAGGAATGCACGTAGACGCCGTGCTTGGTGTCGTTGCGGAACCGCATGTCCAGCACGCCCCACGCGACCGTGGCCTCGCGGCCGACCGGGTAGCGGTCGATGTAGAAGGAGTGCGGCTTGTGCTCGACGTCCTCGAGCCCGGCGAAGAACATCGCGTTGAACAGCGTCGTGGCGAGCTGGGAGACGCCGCCGCCGAGGTCCTCGCGCAGGATGCCGTTGGAGATGATGAAGCCCTCGGTGAAGCCGTTCTCGCGGGTGCGCTCGCCGACGATGTCGTTCATCGAGAAGATCTCGCCGGGCAGCAGCAGGGTGCCGTTCGTGAGCTCGGCGGCGCGGCCGATGTTGGTGTTGCGGTAGTCCGCGTGCGGGTAGTAGGTCGTGAAGGTGGAGACCTGCTCCTTGATGCCGAGCTTGCGGATGTCCTTGGTGGTGACCTCCGGCTCGACGACGGTCGCGTCGACCTCGGCGCGCCGCTCCCCCGCCGGCTCGTCGAGCAGGTCGATGAACGCGTCGTAGACGTCCTCGTCGGCGAAGTCGACGCCGGGCTTGGCGGGCACGACCTTGGGCTCGCCGTCGACGATGCGGATGGTCGCGTCGACCGGCTCGCCGGAGGCGGTGGCGTCGCCGACCAGCTCCGTGAGCACGTCGGGGTCGACTGCCAGCGCCAGCTCGCCCCCCTCGGGCTCGAGGCTCAGCGCCTTCGCGTAGTCGGCGGGGCGCAGCTTGACCGGGGTCTCGCCGAACAGCAGCGTCACCGGTGAGGCGAGCGCGGGGTTGGCCAGCTCCTCCACGGCGGCCTCAGCATCGGCGTCGGTGATCTCCGGCTGCACGTCGACCAGGTCGAGCTCGGCGGTCGGCTCCTCGGAGAGGTACGCCGCCACGAGGGCCTCGCGAGCGGCCTGGTCGTCGAGCAGCTGCCCGGTGGTCGCCTTCGTGGTGCGGACGCTGGACCCGGTGAAGGTGACGGTCGCGTCGACCGGCTCGGTGCCGAGCTCGCCCTCGAGTCGGTCCAGCGTGTCAGCCATCGCGGACTCGTCGACGTCGACGACCGGGTCGACCTCGTCGCCACCGGTCCAGTAGTCCCAGAGCCGGTCGGGAGCCCAGGAGCTCCCGCCGCCGGCCGCCTCGACGCTGGCGTCGAGGTCGAAGGACAGCCCGGCCTCGGCCGGGTCGACCTCGACCGACCGGCCGTCCACGCCCACCGAGATCGGGGCGTCGACGCGGTCGGCCAGCTCGGTCTCGAGCGTGGACCGCGCCTGCGCCGGCGTCTGGCCGCCCACGGCGACCCCGGCGACGGTCGTCCCCCGCGGCACCCGGTCGCTCGCGAACGCCCCGGCAGCGGCGTACCCGCCCCCGAGGAGGAGGACGACCGCGGCGAGGGCCACGACGACGGCCCTGCCACCGAGAGCTTCGCGTCCGGAGTCCTTTGCCATGCGGGCGAGTCTAGGAAGAGGGCGGGGGCGCGTCGTGCTGGGGCTGCGGAGCGGGACGCCCCGCGGGCAGCAGGCCGGCCAGCCCGATGCCCAGCACGAGGGCCGCGAGGCAGGCCAGCAGCAGGCTGCCGGTGCCGGCGAGCACCACGTCCCCCTCGCCCCTGGGCAGCGACATCGCCAGCGGCGGGAGGGAGAAGCCGGCCGCCCACCAGAGCCGGTGTGCCGGCGGGGTCGCCGCGGTGACCGCGGCGGCGGCCAGCGCCGTGACCGCCAGCCAGAGGACGGACTGGTGCAGGGCGGTGCCGGCCAGCCCGACCGCGAGGCCGAGCAGCAGCAGGCCCGTCCGCGTCACCGGTCCGCCCGGCTCACAGGCCGGCGAAGAGGTCGGTCTCGAGGCCGTCCTCGCCGAGCGGCCCGAGGGTGCCCTTGGCGAGGCGGTAGTACTCCACGCCCCAGGCGGTGTCGCCGACGTTGTTGGAGAGCGCGAAGAACGGGCCGTCGAGCTGGATCTGCGTCGGGTAGGCCTTCATCGCGGCCATCTTGCGGTCGACGAAGTCGGTCGCGTCCACGGCGCAGGAGAGGTGCTCGTCGGCGGTGACGAAGTGCGGCATCGGGCCGTCGGGGTCCATGCCCTCGAAGAAGGTGTCCTCGCCGGCGTCGCGGAGCCGGCGCAGGCCCTCGCGCATCTTCGACTCCGACATCGCGTTCCAGTAGATCTTCGCGATGTCCCAGGCCTCGCCGAGCTCGGGACGGTAGGACGGCACGGCGGCCAGGTGGGCGGCGTACGTCGCGACGCGGTGGGCCTGGATGTGGTCGGGGTGGCCGTAGCCGCCGAACTGGTCGTAGGTCGCCATCACCTGGGGGCGGACCTCGCGGATGATCTGCACCAGCTGGTCGGCGGCGACGGCGAGGTCGGCGTTGGCGAACGCCCGCTCGTCGGTCTCGTCGGCGGCGATCGCGTGCCCGGCCTCGTGCCACTTCATGCCGGAGTCGCGGAAGCGACCGAAGCCGCCGAGCCAGCGGTGGTCGGTGACGCCGAGGGCGGCCATGGCGTCCTCGATCTCGGTACGCCGGTGCTCGCCGAGGCCGTCCTCCTGGTCGGCCGCGAGGTGGGCCAGCTCGGGGACGAGGATCTCGCCCATCTCCCCCGCGGTGCAGGTGACGCAGGTGACCTGGCGGCCCTCGGCGACGTACTTGGCCATGGTGGCGCCGTTGCCGATGGTCTCGTCGTCGGGGTGGGCGTGCACGAGCAGGAGGCGCTGGGTCGCGTCAGGCATCGGTCCTCTTGATCCTTCGGGGCGCGGTCGGGAGGTCGAGCGGAGAACCCACTCGGGGTGCGGGTTGTTCCGGCTCCTCGTCGAGCCAGCCGTCGAACTCGTCGGCGAGCACGTCCGCGACCAGGCTCGGGGCGTCGGTCAGCACCGCCCAGGGGTGGTCCTCGTCGTCGTCCTCGCCCTGGAGCCGCTCACGCACGACCTCGGCGTCGAAGCCGTCGTCGCGCAGCCGCTGCTCGACCGCGCGGGCGTCGTCCTCGTCGAACACGATGACGCGGCGGGTGCTGCTGCCGCCCCGGGCGAGGGTCGCGGCGTGCTCGAGGGCGAAGCGCAGCTCGGGCAGGAAGGGGCGGTCGGGCTCGAGCCAGTCGATGGTGTCCAGCTCGTCGGGTGCGAGCCAGCGGACCTCGTCGTGCTCGGTGGGCTCGGGCTCGCCGCGGGTCAGGCGCGCCAGGGCGGCACGCAGCTCGTGGGTCTCGCCGATTTCAGTGGCGCCCTCGAGCCAGGTGGTCACCTCGATGTCGCAGCCGAGCTCCTCGGCGATCTCGCGCTCCAGCGCGGCCGTGGGCGGCTCGCCCGGCTCGCACTTACCCCCCGGGAGCTCCCAGCGCCCCGCGGCCTCCGGCGGCGTCGTACGCCGGGCTGCCAGGACGCGTCCGCCGCGCACGATGGCGGCTGCCACGACGACCTTCCTCACGGGGGACGACCCTATCCGGGCTCACCCGGCCTCATCTCGGAGACCTGTCGCCGCCTGGTGGCTCCAGGTCTCCGAGATGACGTCGCAGCGCGGGCCGCAGGGTCGTGGGGCGCCGGTCCAGCCTCGCGAGCGCAGCAACCGGCCCAGACGTACGGCGGTGGCGCACGGCTCAGCGAGCACCTGGCGATGGCGCAGCCGGACGGTGACGCGGCCGGCCGCGGCCTGGTCGAGGTCGCGCCGGGCATCGCGGTTCTCGGCGTCCCAGCCGGTGTGGGCGGTCCGGCCGTCGAGCTCGACGAAGACCTGCTGGCTCTCGTAGGCGGCATCTCCGTACTCCGTGCGGCCGCCGACCCGGCGTCGCTGTTGCCAGGTCGCGGCGGGCAGATGGTGGGCGCGCTCGACGTCGCGGAGGTAGCGGTGCTCCAGGACCGACTGGGTCCCGCGCTCGACGTCGTCGAGCACCTCGAGGACCAGTCGGCGGTGACGGAGCCGGCTGCGGGAACCGATGGCGGCGCGTAGGCGTGCGATGGTGGTGGCGCGGGTGCGCACCGCGTCGGTGAGGATGCGAACGACCTCGTCCTCGGTGGTGGCCAGGTCGATGGCCAGCAGGGCGTCGTGCTCGGGCGCGAGGCGGGGTGGGCTGGTGGACCGGACCTGCGCGGCGAGTCCGGTGACCCGGTGCAGCCGCACGCCCGGCGGCGCGACGACCCGACGAGAGGCGTCGATGGCCACGTGCACCAGCGGGCCGGGAGCGCCGAGGAGGCACACGGCGGCACCCGCCCCGCAGGCGAGCACCGCCACCCACTCGCGCTGACGGGGCGTGAGCGGTCCCGTGTGGTCGACGTGGACCCCGCGATGGACCGGGCTGAGCAGCCGCGCACGGACCCAGCGGCGTACGTCGTGCGGCTCGGCGCCGCCCTCGATGAGCTGGCGGTGCGTGACCACTCCGTCCTGGTGCGCGAGGTCGGCCAAGAGGCGGCGCAGGGTCGGGTCGTCCATGCGGGGGTCCTACCCGCGAGCGGGCTCGGCTCCTGCCGACCCACCCCTTGCCTGTGGACAACCATCAACGCGGAGACCTGCATCCACCTGGTGGCGACAGGTCTCCGCGATGATGGCGCCATGACGTCTCGGGCCCCTGCAGCCACTCCCCTGGTGGGCGTGCCGTTCTGGCCGGCGGCGGCCTTCGTGCTGGTGTGGTCCTCGGGATACGTCGCGGGACCGGCGGGGGTGGAGGCGGTCTCGCCGTTCTGGGTGCTGGTGCTGCGGTTCGCGGTGGCGGCGCTGATGCTCTACCCCCTGGCCCGGCTCACCCGCGGCGCGCTGCGCATCTCGCGCGAGGACCTGGTGCGGGTGGCGGCGTCGGGGCTGGTGATGAACGGGCTGCTGTTCGGGACGATGTACGCCGCGTTCGAGCTCGGGCTGCAGGCCACCCTGGGCGCGCTGCTGCACTCGCTGTCGCCCGTGCTGACCGCCGTGCTCGCGGGGGTGCTGCTCGGTGAGCGACTGACGCGGCTGCAGGTGGTCGGGTTCGTCGTGGGTGTCGCAGGCGTGGTCGTGGTGCTGGGGCCCGACATCGACCGGGCCGGCGGGATGGCCGGCCTGCTGCTGGGCGTCGCCTCCCTGGCCTGCCTGTCGCTGGGGACGCTCGGTCAGCGGTGGATCGGCACGCGCACGGACCCGATCTGGTCGGCGACCCTGCAGTGCGCGGTGTGCGTGCCGCCGCTGGTGGTGCTGGCCGTCCTTGTGGAGGGTGCGCCGTCGGTGACGTCCGGCGTCGACGCGACGGTCGCGGTGCTGTGGCTGGCGGGCGTGAACTCGGTGCTCGGGCTGCTGCTCCTCGGGCTGCTGGTGCGCCGTGGGGGCGCCGGGGCGAGCGCCAGCGTGTTCTTCCTGATGCCGCCGGTGACGGCCGTGCTGGCGTGGGTGCTGCTGGACGAGAGGCTGACCGGGCTGGCGGTCCTCGGGCTGGCGTTGTCGACGGTCGGTGTCGCGGTCGCCACGAGGAGGCGGGCGTGAGCTCGCTGCTCGAGGTGCCACTGACCCGGCGGATGCACCGACTCCCCGTCGTACGACTGGTGCACGGGCGTGCCGCGCAGCGTGCCTGGTCGTGGGACCTGCGCGACCAGCTCACCCGCGAGTGGTGGCCCCAGGGCATCACGTGGGCCGGGGAGCGGTTGCTGGTGTCGTGGTACTCCCGCCGCGGCGCCGGCTCGCGCGTCTCCGTCGTCGACCTGGTCGACCGCCGCTACGCCCACGTGCCGCTGCTGACGCCCGCCGGCGAGCCGCTGCGCGTGCACGCCGGCGGCCTGGCCTGGGACGACGGCTGGCTGTACGTCGCCGCCACCGCCCGTGGCTTCTGGGCGCTGCACGTCGACGACCTGGCCCCGGCGGTCGAGGGGGTTGCTCGCTACTCCGGGCCGGCGGTTGAGGAGCTTGCGCCCCCACGGCCGCCGGCGGTTGAGGAGGTTGCGCACCCACGGCCGCCGGCGGTTGAGGAGGTTGCGCAGCAACCGTCTCGAAACCCCGGCCCCACCTGGCGTGCCCGCACCCTCCACCGGCCAGCCCTCCCGGGATCTGACCAACCGTTCCGCTGGTCCTTCCTCGACCTCGCCCCTCCCAGGTGGTCCAGCAGCGTCGAGACCACCGCGGCCCCGGCTGTTGAGGAGGTTGCGCAGCAACCGTCTCGAAACCCCGGAGCGACCCGACTCCTGGCCGGCGAGTACGGCCGGGGCGGGAAGTCCACCCGTCTGGCGTGCCTGACGATCGAGGAAGGTCAGCCGGTCGGCGATCTCGAGCCCCTCGGCGAGGGACCGTCCGGCATGCAGGGCGTCACGACGTACGCCGACGGACTCGTCGTCTCGACCTCCGCCGGCCCCTGGACGAGAGGTGACCTGCACCTGGCCGCAGGTCGTAGTACCCGAGGAATCGACGAGCCCCTCGTCGAGAGTGAGGGACAGCCCCTCCCCCAGCAGGAGCATGGGGTCACGCCAGCCCCCGCCACTGGCCCCGAGTCGCGGCGGTCCCGAGGTGCTGCACCCATCGGTGTCGAGGACCTGACCCGAGACGCGCTGGGGCGCCTCTGGACGGCCAGCGAGCACCCCGGCCGCCGCGCGATTGTGCGTCTGCACGGCTAGTCACGGCAGTCGGTCAACTCGGAACTGACCGAAATAGCCACCGGGACCGCACACATCGTGTGCGGCCCCGGTGGACCTGGAACGTTGGTGTTCAGCCCTTCTTCGAACCCTTGCCGCAGGCGAAGTCAGCGATCAGCTCGACCTCGTCGCCATCCATGCCGGCCGCGGTCGCGTCTACCGTGGCAGCAGTGCCGTCCTCGCTGGCGGTGATGCCGGCGGGGTCCTCCGGCGGCGTCGTGTACGTCGCGCCGTCGACCGTGATGACTGCGGATGTTTGGATGCTGCCGCCGCTGGCGAACACCTGCACCGAGCCGCTTTCGTCTTCGAAGAGGTAGAAGGCTGCCGGACTGCCGTTGGCCGGCTGAACGGACTCGCCCTTGCCCTTCCACGTGACGCTCGCAGCGCCGGAGGTCGTGACCTTGACCTGGCAGTTGCGCTGGCGGTCCCCGCTCCCGTCGTCCTTGACCCCGTCCTCGTCGCGCTGCAGCGATCCAGAGTCCGATGCGGCTGCGTCGCCTGGCTCCTCGGACGTCGAGTCCTCGCTGCACCCAGCGACGATGAGCAGTGTGGTGAGACAGGCGGCGGTGACGGAGATCCTCGAGATGGCACGCATGATGGCAGTGAACCATCCCAGGTAAAGCCGCAGATCAGCGGGGGTAAATGCCCACCGGGGCTGCACACGCGTGGTGTGCAGCCCCGGTGGAGCAGCCGGACCGACCTGATGTCCTAGGGTGGGACAAGCGGTCCGGACCATTCTCGAGCAGCGGCAACAGAGAATGGCCCGGACCGCGTCTGTGTCTCCGGCTCTACGAGCGATGGAGTTGAGAGCCGAGGCCCTCTAGAGAGTCACCCCGGGGCGACGCTGGGCGCCGCCCCGGAGCTCCTCACGTGTCAGATGATCAGCGGATCTTCTGGGTGTTCGACTTGAAGGTCTCGCCGTTGAACTCGACCTTCGCGATGAAGCGGGTCTTCTTGTTCCCGTTGCGGTCAGCGAACTGCAGGGTCAGCTGGCCGTCCTCGGGAACGACCTTCGAGCGGACCTCCACCAGGCGCTTGTTCGGCTTCTTGCCACGGATCTTGTAGATCGTGACCTCCTCGCCAGCGGCCTCCTCCTCGACGAGCACGTCGAGGATGTCCTTCGCCGGGCCGGTGTCGTCGCCAGCGATCTGGATGTCGATGATGCCATCGCCGCCGCCGGGGCCGCTGGGGCCGAAGCTGACGGTGTCGGTGACCTGGGACTCCGGAACGACCTGGTCGTCTCCGGGGCCGGTGTAGCCGATGGCCGTGATGGTCGCCGTGCCCTGGGTCGCGCCCTGGAACACGTAGTTGGCCATGCCGTCCTCGCCGGTGGGGTTGCTGGTGTTCTCGTCACCGTCACCGAACTCGTCGGGGCCGGTGCGGAAGAAGTCGACGACGAACTCGATCGGCTCACCGTTCTGGTCCATGGCCGAGTAGGTCATGATCACGGTGGTGCCCACGGGCACCGTGTCGGGACCCTGCTGGGTGAGCTCGAAGGTGCTGTTGGCGAAGTCGACGGTGTAGAACTCGACCTCGGGGCCATCACCCTCGATGTCCTCGCTGGTGGTCCGCGGCGCCACCGGGCTTCCGGTGTAGTCGTTGACCGGAGCGTCCCAGGTGCCGACCGGCATCGACGTGCCGGCGGCGCCCGAGGCGACGTAGAACTCAGCGTTGTCGTTGAAGTCCGTCACGACCGTGCCGTTGGTCGCCGTGCCGACACCGTCGATGTCGATGTCGACCGACTCACCGCCGACCGGGTTGCCGAACTGGTCGGTCACCATGACGTCGTAGGCAGCGCGGTCCGAGGTCGGGAGCAGCGGCAGCACGCCCGAGTCCTGGAACTGGGCCGACGCGAGCTCGATCATGACCTCGCCGCCGTTGAGCGGGTTGTCGGTCGAGAAGTCGTAGTCCTCGGTGTCCGACGCGCCGTCAGCCGTGACCGTGACGTCGACGGTGGCTTCACCATCGTCGTTGAAGTCGTCGCTGTCCTTGATGCCGATGTAGTAGGTCGCCTGGCCGAGGTTGTTCGTGACGAGGGTGATCTCCTGACCACGCTCGACCAGGTCGCCCTGCAGGTCACCGGCCGCCGGGTTGGCGGGCTCGCCGTTCATGGTGGTGAAGAAGGCGTCCCCATCCACCGTCAGGGTGATGAGGGTGTCGGCCACCGGGGTGACCTCGACCGCCGGGGTGTTCGGGTTGTCCTCGGTCACCAGAACGGTGCCCGACGTCACCTCACCCGGGGTACCCGTGGCGTTGTTCGGCGTAATGGTCACGGACGGCGTGCCCGCGATGTCACCGGTCACGAAGTCCACCTCGATCGCAGTGGCGTTCGCGTTGGCGTTGCCGATCGTGTTGGCGATCGACTGGGCGTCAAGCTCACCGTCGAGCTCCGACCGAGCCGGCGTGTTGGCCGGGTCAGAGAGCGCCACGCTCGCGACACCGTCGGCGTCGGTCGTACCGTCGGCGATGGTGTTGCTGACACGCGTGGTGCCGTCGGGCTGCGCCGCCTCAGCCGCAACAACGACGTCATCGCCGTTGGGGGCGTAGGTGAAGCGCACAGCGCGCCCGGCCAGCGGGGTGCCATCGATGAGCGCCAAGGTGGCGTCGAAGGTGGCAGTGGTACCCGCGGGCGCGACCTCGGGGTCGGCGAACTCGAGCTCGGCGTCGCCGGCCTTGAAGACCAGGTCGGTGCCGGAGAGGTCGCCAGCGCCCTGACCCGGCGTGCCGTCACGGTTGATGTAGGTCGACAGCGTGTACTCACCGTCGCCCTTGTCGGTGAACGGGATGTTGGCGAAGCCATCGGCACCCGTGGTGACCGCACCCGTGGTCGCGGCCGGGTTGGTCGGGTTCGGGACCGCCGTGGTCGGGAACAGGTCGACGGCCAGCGAGTACTGGACGACCTGGCCGCTCAGCGCGTTGCCGTTCTGGTCCACGACCTTGACGCGGAGGTCGCCGTTGGTGTTCTCGTCCACGTCGAAGGCGAGTCCGTCCTTCGAGGACGGGGTGATCGACGCCGCGGCCGGGGTGTAGCTGCCGACGGTCACGGAGCGACGGAAGTCGGTGCCGTTCTCGTAGGCGTCGACGTCGGTGGTGTTGACGTAGAAGTCGTAGGTGCTGCCCTGAGCGGAGCCGGTGGCGCCGGTGAAGGTGGCCTCACCCTTGGAGTTGGTGTACTCGATGCTGTTGACCGGCGCGTCCTCGCCGACGACCTGAGCACCCACGACGGGGTTCCCGTTCTGGTCGAGCACGGTCACGGTGATGTCGGTCGTCGCGGCGCCCTGAACCGTGGGGTTCTTGGCAGCAACAGAGACGTTGCTGATGGTCTGCTTGTAGATGTTGACCGGCTCAGCGTCGTCGCCCTCGGCGGTCGCGACGATGAGGGCCTCGTTGACCACCGGAGCAGTGGTGTCGAAGGTGTACCCGCTGAAGTCGACCGGGGCCGAGTAGCTGCGGCTGGTGGCGCCGTTGGCGACCGTCCCGGCGACGTCCTCCTGGGTCGTAGCACCAGTGCCACTGGGGGAGGAGAAGGTCAGGTCCGGGTTGGCCGTCAGGTCCGAGGTGGTGCCGGAGACAGCGCCGAGCGTGGCGTCCTCACCCTCGGTCGCGTAGGGCTGCTCGAAGACGCCGACCGTGGCGCCGGGGGTGTAGGCGATGTCCACCGAGTCCGCGTTGGCGGAAACCTGGATGAGGTTCGCGTCGGGGGTGCCGATCTCGGTGCCGACGGAGCCGAGGGCGACGGCGCGCACGTTGACGGGCGTGTTGTACGTGGCGACCGGCGGAGCCCACTCGGTCGAGAAGGCACCAGCGGTGCGCGAAACCGTGGCGATGGTGACCCAGGTCGCGCCGCTCAGGTACTGGAAGCGAACCTGCTGCACGTCCGCACCGGCGGTGGCAACCATGTGGATGGTGCTCTCCACGCCGTCGTTCTTGACGGAGCCGATGGCCGCGGGGGTCTGGAGGACGACCGAGTCGGCCGCCGCAGCCTGCTCCGCGAGCGAGTCGGCGTGAGCCGAGGAAGCGATGAACGGGATGCCCGCTACCGCGAGAGCGGAGACGGCCGTGGTGGCCAGACCCCGCTTGATGCCGCTGCTGTTCATGAAGATTGAACCCTTCTGAAGGTTGTTAGGACTGGCCCGACACAGAACGGACCACCCGGCCCCGAGGCCAGGACCCAGGGCAGGCCCACTAAGCACCTGTCTGGACGAGCGGCACAGTAAAGATCCTGAGACTTGCATTGCGGCTTTAATGTTCTTTACTTTTTGTCATGCAATAACTGTGGCCGAGGTCACTCGTTACTGTGCCTCCCCCCATCCCCAAGGCGACTCGGGTCGACCAAGGAGCAGTAGTTGAGCGCTGATACGCCGAAGGACGGTTCCGCTCGGGCCGTCGGCGTCCCGAAGCCTCGCCGCGGACGTCCGCCACGCATGCCCGACGATGAATCGCCGATGGCCGGGGGGTACTACGACCCCTGGGCACGCACCGCGTGGTTGTTGGTCACGTCACGCTCACTCGGGGCCGAGCCGGCGTACGCCGATCGCGCGACCTTCGTCGACGCGCTCAACGACGCAGGAATCAACGCCGACAGCAGCCGGGTGAGCCGCTGGGAGTCAGGCCAGCACGCGGTGTCGTTCCGTGCACTGCGCGGCTACGAGACCGTCCTCGGCCTGCCCGAGGGCGCCCTCGTCGCGGCCAACCGACAACTCGTCCGCGACTGCGAGGCCTCGGCGAAGCCGCCGGAGCACGTCTCCTTCGCAGCCCACGAGCACCGTTCCCCCGACGTGATGCTGTCCGACCTCGTCGACCGGGCCACCGACAGGGACGACCACCTCACCGGCGGAGACTGGCTGCGGCTCGCCACCGAGCTCGAGCGGTTCGAGCTCGTGCTGCTCTCCAACCGCACCTGGTCGATCGTCTGCGAACGGCTCGTGCAGGAGCTCGCGCGAACCAACGGCGTCGACCAGCTGCGCCGCTTCGAGGCGCTCAGCACGCTGGTCACCCACCCGGTGGCGCAGCGCCACGTGCTGATGGCCCTCGGTGCCTGGCTGACCGACCCCGATGTCCAGGTCGTCTTCCCCATGCTCACCGTCCTCCAGCAACTCGAGGACCCCGCCGCCAGCAAGCTGGTGTGCCGCCTGCTCGACGCGCCCAGCGGGCAGCTCTCCCGCGGCGCCATCCAGGTCGCCGCCGCCAAGCTCGCGCGCGGCCACATCGGCCCCGCCCACCTCGCCCTCATCGAGCAACATGCCATCCGAGGCTTGGTGACCCCCAGCGCCAAGCGCAGCGCCGACCTGCTCGACCTGCTCACCCACCTGCCTGACGACTCGTTCACCCGCGTGACCGGCACGCTCAAGGACGGTCCGCTGCGGACGCGCATCCTGCAGACCCGCGAGACCCACGACCTCGCCGTGCGCGAGGCCAGTCGCAGCATCAGCCGTCAGGTCTCCACGCAGGCACAACAGATGACGCCCGCCGTCTACCGCTCCGAGCCCGACCAGCTGCTCGACCGCCTCGTCCGCGAGTCGCTCTTCCACGCCAGCGGCAACCGGCGCCGCCTGGCCGGCCAGGTGCTGGGCCTGTCCCCCTACGCACCCGCCGTCGCCGACTGCTTCCTCTCCCTGGCCGGCTCCGACCGCGAGCTCCTCGGCGAGCGCGCCTGGGACGCCCTGTGGATGATCGGGCACGGCACCCGCCGCAGCGACGTCGTCGCCCTGGCCGACACCGACCACCCCTGGACCCAACGAAGGGCGCTGATGAGCCTCGCGCGCTCGGCGACCGGGCTCCGCGAGGAGCACCACGGCGTCGTACGCCGGTGCATGGACAGTGCGCACTCGGCCGTCCGCCGGGCGGCTCTCGCCGCGACCGGGCTGCAGGCACCCGAGCACCTGCCCACGCCGCTGGAGACCCAGGGCCATCCCGAGGCCTCGGTCGTGCGCTGGTGGCGCAAGGTCGGCCCCGCGCTGCGCGACCTCGACGGCCGCTTCGACCTCGAGCCGCTGGTGGACTGAGCTGGCTCAGCTGGTCCGTGGAGCCAGGGCCAGCTGACGCGACTGCGCGACGAGGCGTCCGGTCGAGTCCCAGACCTCGCAGTCCTCCTCGAACATCCCGCCCGCAAAGTTGCGCGTGTGGTGCTGCACGCGCAGCCAGCCCGGCGCCGGCTTCGCCCGCACGTGCGCGGTCAGCTCAAGGGTCGGCGCCCACCCGATCAAGCCCAGGTCGAACGTCACCGGAGGCAGCGCGTCCAGGACCATGAGGAGCGACACCGGGTCCGGCTCGCGCCCATCCATCATCCGGAACCACGCCGACAGGTGCCCCACGCCCCGCGGCTCGCCCCGCACCCAACCGGTCTGCTCGACCGGGAAGCGCATCTCGAAGCGGCGCATCATCGGCGCCAGCTCCAGGACGAAGTCCGGCACGTCCTCCGGCCCCGTGCAGTCCTCGGGCGCCGGCAGCTCCGGCGGGGTCGCCGTGGTGCGGACCTCGCCCTCGAAGCGGTCGAGGTCGGCGTACGTCGCCAGCAGGGTCAGCCGGGTCTGCCCGTCCTGGGACAGGTCGGCCGCGACCGTGGCCATCCGGCCGCCCTCCCGTCGCACGTCGACGGCGACCTCGGCCGGGCCCGCGGTCCCGGCCGAGAGGTAGTGCGCCGAGACCGCGACCGGGTCGGGCTTGCCCTCGAGGTGCTGGGAGATGGCCCGGCCTGCCAGCGCGAGCTGGAAGCCGCCGTTGATGCCGCCGCCGACGCTCCAGCCGCCGTCGAGGTCGCCGGCGTAGCGGCCCTCGCCGAGTGCGGTGAGGGACAGGTGTCGGTCGAGCTCGTGGGTCACGTCGGTGAACCTACTGGGCGCGGTGACCCACGTCGGCCAGCTGGTCCAGCAGCTCGCCGGAGTGCCGGACACCGGTGAGGGCCGCGGGGTGCACGGTCTCCCCCACCTTCAGCACGCTGAACCGGCCGTCCGGCTCGACGACCACGAGCGACACCTCGTGCGGGCCACGCACCCCGGCGCACCGCAGGGCGCTCCACAGCACGGACTCGTCGAGACCCAGCCGCTGCAGCTCGTGACGCTGCACGTGCCCGGCGACCATCACGGCCACCGCACGGTGTCGACGCCGGCGCGACATCCGCTCGCTGCGGCGTACCCGCCCCGCCAGCCCCTCCACCACGAACAGCGTGCCCAGCGCCAGCAGGCCGCCACTCAGCGTCGGGACCTGGCCGAGGATCGAGCGACCCACGATCGCGCCGAGCACCGTGACGACCGCCAGGTCCAGGCTCGAGGGCGAGGCGTAGAGCCGCTGGCCGGCGCGGCTCAGCAGGCTGGTGATCGCGGTGTAGAGGACCACCGTCGAGACGACGACCGCGAGGGCGCCGTGGGCGGGCATGCCTAGGTAGTACGCGAGCTCGTCCATGTCGCCATGCTCCACCTTCGCCTCCCCCTGTGTGCGCCGCGGTCAACCAGCAGGTGCTCGACTCCTGGACCTGGGACGCCTGAGCCACGTCACGTCCCCCTAGGGTTCTGGCATGGACCCTCTGGAGATCGGCACCGGCCCGATCCGCGGGGCCTATCTGCCCTCCACGGTCGAGAACGTCCTGTGGGGACGCCTCCCCTGCGCCACCGACGCGCCGGTGCTGCGGGTCGAGCCGGGTGACGAGGTCACCCTCGACACGCTGAGCCACGAGGGCGTCCTGGAGGACCAGGGACGCGACCCCGATCGGTTCTTCGCGGCGTACGACGTGCCGGTGCTCGCCGACGCCCGAGCCCTCGCGGCCTCCGAGGCCCCGCACGTCGTCGGCGTCGACGGGCCGCACGTGGTGAGCCGCCCCGTGGCGGTGACCGGCGCACGGCCCGGCGACCTGCTCGCGATCACGCTGCTCGAGACCGCGCCGCGGGTGCCGTACGGCGTGGTGTCCAACCGGCACGGACGCGGGGCCCTGCCCGGGGAGTACCCGCTCGAGGGCGACGTCTTCTCCGCCTTCGCCCGCGTCGCCGACGACGGCACGCACGCGGAGATGGGCCTGGTCCCCGGCCCGATCGGGGACGGGCCGGTCGTCCGCTTCCCGATGGCGCCGTTCCTCGGCATCCTCGGGGTCGCGGTGGCCGGCGACCAGCGGCCGCACTCGGTGCCGCCTGGGCCCCACGGCGGCAACCTCGACATCTCGCTGCTGACCGCGAGCGCCACGCTCTACCTGCCGGTGCAGGTCGAGGACGCCCTCTTCTACGCCGGCGACCCGCACTTCGCGCAGGGCGACGGCGAGGTCGCGCTGACCGCGCTCGAGGCCTCGCTGCGCGCGACCGTCCGGCTCGACGTCGTGCCCGCGGCCGACGCGGTGGCGCAGTTCGGCCAGGTCGTCTCCCCGCTCGCCGAGACCGTCGACCACCTCGTCCCCACCGGGCTCGACGAGGACCTCGACCTCGCGGTGCAGCAGTGCGTCCGGCACGCGATCACCCTGCTGGTCGCGCGCTACGGCATGGACCCGCGGATGGCCTACGCCTACCTCTCCGCGGCGACCGACTTCGAGATCTCCCAGGTGGTGGACGTGGTCAAGGGCGTGCACGCGCGCATCCGGAAGAGCGACTTCGCGGCCCTCGATGGTCGAGCAGCGAGCGCAAGCGAGCGGGCGTCGAGACCATGAGCGGACCGTCCCTGCCGGTGCCGCCGGGCCTGGTCGAAGCCTTCCGCACCTACGAGCAGGCGCTCATGAGCGACGACGTCGAGGTCCTCGACCGGCTCTTCGCGCCCGCCACGACGACCCTGCGCGGCGACGCCGACGGCCTGCTCGTCGGTCACGACCAGATCGCCGCCTTCCGCTCCGGCCGTGGCGGTGCGCCGGCCCGCCGGCTGGTGCAGACCCACGTCCAGGTCACCGACCCCGACCACGCTCTCGTGGTCGCGGTGACCGAGCTCGCCCGCGGCGGGCGCGGCCAGCAGACCCAGCTCTGGGCCCGCACCGACGACGACTTCTGCGGCGGCTGGAAGGTCACCGCCGCCCACGTCTCGGTGCCCGCCCCCGCCCTCGACACCCGGATCTGGCGGGTCGTCGGCGACCCGCTCGTGCCCGGCGCCCCGGCCGGTCCGCTGGTCGGCGAGAGCGTCGCGGTCAAGGACCTCTTCGCCGTCGCCGGGCAGAAGGTCGGCGCCGGCAACCCCACCTGGGAGGCCGCCGCCCCCGTCGAGCGCTCCGACGCGACGGTCGCCGACACCCTCGTCGAGGCCGGCGCCTCGCTGCGCGGCATCGCCCGCACCGACGAGTTCGCCTACTCCCTGGCCGGCACCAACGCGCACTTCGGCGCACCGCCCAACCCCCGCGCCCCGCGACGGGTCCCCGGCGGCTCGTCGTCGGGCTCCGCGTCCGCCGTCTCCCTCGGGCACGCCACGATCGGCCTCGGGACCGACACGGGTGGCTCGATCAGGGTGCCGGCGGCGTACCAGGGCCTGACCGGCATCCGCACCACCCACGGCTCGCTGCCGATGAACGGCGTCCTGGCCCTCTCCCCCACCTTCGACACCGTCGGCTGGCTGACCCGCTCAGCCGCGCTTCTGCGCGAGGTCGGCGACGTGCTGCTGCCGCCCGACAGCGTCAGCGGTGGCACCGACCTCGTCGTCGTCCCCGAGCTCCTCGCGCTTGCCGAGCCCGACGTCCGCTCGGCCGTCGAGGCGTGGGTCGCCGACCAGGGCCTCATCGTGCGCGAGGGCTGGCCGCTGGGGGAGCTGACCTCGTGGCTGCAGGCCTTCCAGACCTGGCAGGCGTGGGAGGCCTGGGCCGTGCGCGGCGGCTGGCTCGCCGACCGCCTCGACACCCTCGGTGCCGACGTCCGCACCCGCTTCCGCCACGCCGCCTCGATCGACAAGGCCGACGCGGACGCGGCGTACGACGCCGTCGTCTCCGCCCGCGCCCGGCTGCACGACCTCATCGGCGACCGGGTCCTCGTGCTGCCGTCGTCCTCCTCGGTCGCCCCGCTGCTCGGCCAGGGCCTCCAGGCGGTGCGCGACGCCACCATGCGGCTGACCTGCGTGGCCGGTCTCGCCGGCGCCCCCGCCGTCTCGCTCCCGCTGGCCACCCGGGCCGGCCTGCCCTGCGGCGTCAGCCTGGTCGCCGCCCCCGGCCGCGACCGTGCCCTGCTCGACCTCGCCGTCTCCCTGGGCTGACCTCCTCCTCGCCGAGCGAGGGGACGAAATGGGGCTGAAACACGAGTTCCAGACGCGCTTAACATCGGAGCACTAGTTTCACCCTAGGAGGGCCGGCCCCACGAGGGGCCGGGGTCCGGCGAGGGAGGGTGCGGTGCGGCTCGGGGAGCTCAACGCCATGGAGGCGCCAGAGGCCGCGCGTGCGCTGCGCGGCTGCGCCGACGTGGAGCGGTGGGTCGCCGCCCTCCTGGTCCGCCGGCCGTACGCCGACCGCCGGACCCTGCTCGACACCGCCCACCTCCTGGCCACCTGGTCCGACGCCGAGCTCGACCACGCGCTGGCCGACCACCCCCGCATCGGCGAGCGCGGCACCGGCTCGACCGCGGCGACCTCCGCCCGCGAGCAGGCCGGTGTGACCGACGCCGATCGGGAGGCGTTCGTGGAGGCGAACCGTCGCTACGAGGAGCGGTTCGACCGGATCTACCTCGTCCGCGCCGCCGGCCGCTCCGCGGCCGAGATGCTCGAGCTGCTCGAGCAGCGCCTGACCCACGACGACGCCACGGAGCTGGCCGTCACCAAGCAGCAGCTCACCGAGATCGCGATGCTGCGGCTCGAGGACCTGGTCGAGGAGGACCGATGAGCAGCCTGTCCACCCACGTGCTCGACACCGCCCGGGGCGAGCCCGCGGCCGGTGTCACCGTCACCCTGCACACGCTGAGCGGCGCCACCGAGGAGCAGGTCACCGACGCCGACGGCCGCGCCCGCTTCGAGACCGGGGTCGAGGGCCCGACGACGCTGCGCTTCGACACCGCCGGGGTCAGCGAATTCTTCCCCGAGGTCGTGCTGACCTTCGTCGCCAACGCCGCCCGAGCGCACCACCACGTGCCGCTGCTGCTGAGCCCGTTCGCCTACTCGACCTACCGCGGGAGCTGAGAGATGAGCCGGATCGTGCTCGGACCCAACCAGTACGGCAAGGCGGAGTGCCACCTGGTCCGGGTCAACCGCGACCAGGACGCGCACACCGTCGAGGACCTCACCGTCACCACCCAGCTGCGCGGTGACTTCGAGGCCTGCCACCTCGACGGCGACAACAGCCTGGTCGTCGCCACCGACACCCAGAAGAACACCGTCTACGCCTTCGCCCGCGACGGCATCGACTCCCCCGAGGCCTTCCTGCTGCGGCTGGCCGACCACTTCGTCGACGGCTTCGACCAGGTCACGGGCGCGGAGATGACCGCGTTGTCCCACACCTGGGGGCGCCTCGGTGACCACGCGTTCCTCCGCGACGGCACCAGCACCCGCACGGCCCGCGTCGAGCGGGGCGCGGACGGCACCAGCGTCACCGCCGGGGTCAGCGACTGCACGATCCTGAAGTCCACCGACTCCGAGTTCCACGGCTTCCCGCGCGACCGCTACACCACCCTGGTCGAGACCGACGACCGCATCCTCGCCACCAGCCTCACCGCGACCTGGACCTACGCCGGCACCGACCACGACTGGGACGCGCTGCACGCGAGCATCACCCGCACGCTGCTCGACACCTTCACCGGCCACCACAGCCTCGCGCTGCAGCAGACGATCTACGCGATGGGCAGCGCGGTCCTCGAGGCCCACGACGCGGTCACCTCGATCGACCTCAGCTGCCCGAACAAGCACCACTTCCTCGTCGACCTCGAGCCCTTCGGCCTCGACAACCCCAGTGAGGTCTTCTTCGCCGCGGACCGGCCCTACGGCCTCATCCAGGCCACGGTCATGAGGGAGGACTGAGCACGTGGTCGAGGCCCTCACGGCCGTGCGCGCCCGCCACGTCCTGGTCGACGGTGCCCTCCGTCCCGCCACGGTGCGCGTCGCCGACGGCCGGATCACCGAGGTGGCGGCGTACGACGACGGGCGCGACGCCCCCGACGCGGTGGACCTGCCCGACACCGCCCGGCTGCTGCCCGGCGTCGTCGACACCCACGTGCACGTCAACGAGCCCGGCCGCACCGAGTGGGAGGGGTTCGCGACGGCGACGACGGCCGCCGCCCGCGGCGGCGTCACCACGATCATCGACATGCCGCTGAACTCCGTCCCGCCCACCACCTCCGTCGACCACCTCCGCCTCAAGCAGCAGGTGGCGGCCGAGAAGGCGCGCGTGGACGTGGGCTTCTGGGGCGGCGCCGTGCCCGGCAACCTCGCCGACCTGCGGCCGCTGTGGGAGGCCGGTGTCTTCGGGTTCAAGTGCTTCCTCGCCCCGTCGGGCGTCGACGAGTTCCCGCCCCTGGGCCCCGACGAGCTCGACGCCGCGTTGGCCGAGATCGCGGGCTTCGGCGGGCTGATGATCGTGCACGCCGAGGACGCCCGGGTGCTCGACGAGGCGCCCCACCCGCCGAGCCGCGCGTACGCCGACTTCCTGCTCTCCCGCCCCGACCGCGCCGAGACCGACGCGATCCGCCGGCTGCTCGACGGTGCCCGCGCGACCGGCTGCCGCGTGCACGTGCTGCACCTCTCGAGCGCCCGCGCCCTCGACCTGCTCGCCGACGCCCGCGCCGAGGGGCTGCCCGTGACGGTCGAGACCTGCCCGCACTACCTCTGCTTCAGCGCGGAGGAACTGCCCGACGCCGCCCCGCAGTTCAAGTGCTGCCCGCCGATCCGCGACCGCGGCAACCGCGACGCCCTGTGGGACGCGCTGGTCGAGGGTGTCATCGACTGCGTCGTCTCCGACCACTCCCCCTCCACCCCGGAGGAGAAGGGCCGTGGCGACGGCGACCTGCAGCAGGCCTGGGGCGGCATCTCCGGGCTGCAGGTCGGCTTCACCGCCGTCGCCGACGAGGCCGCCGCCCGCGGCATCGGGCTCGAACAGGTCAGCCGCTGGATGGCCACCGCCTCCGCCGACCTCGTCGGGCTGGCGCACAAGGGTCGGATCGCGGTCGGTGCCGACGCCGACCTCACCGTCCTCGACACCGCCGCACCCCTCGACGTGCGCGCCGCCGACCTCGCCCACCGGCACCCGATCAGCGCCTACGACGGCCGCCGGCTCGCCGGCTCGGTCACCCACACCTGGCTGCGCGGCGAGGAGCCGACCGCCGGCCGTCTGCTCACTCGGGAGGCAGCAGCATGACCACACCACCCAGCCCGAGCCCGAGCCCGCCGATGCCGCCGCGGCTGCTGATGGGCCCCGGCCCGATCAACGCCCACCCCCGGGTGCTGCAGGCGATGTCGATGCAGCTCGTCGGCCAGTTCGACCCGTCGATGACCGCGGCGATGAACGAGACGATGGCGCTCTACCGCGAGGTCTTCCGCACCGACAACGAGCACACGCTGCTCGTCGACGGCACCTCCCGCGCCGGCATCGAGGCCGCGCTGGTCAGCCTGCTCGAGCCGGGCGACCGGGTGCTCGTGCCGGTCCTCGGACGCTTCGGCCACCTGCTGGTCGAGATCGCCGAGCGCTGCGGCGCGGAGGTGCACACCGTCGAGGTGCCGTGGGGCGAGGTCGTGCCCGACGAGGCGGTCGAGGACGCCGTACGCCGGGTGCGTCCGCGCCTGGTCGCGGCCGTCCAGGGCGACACCTCGACCACCATGTGCCAGCCGCTATCGGGCATCGGGGAGATCTGCCGACGCGAGGGGGTGCTGCTCTACGTCGATGCCACGGCCAGCCTCGGGGGCAACCCGTTCGAGACCGACGCCTGGGGCATCGACGTGGCCAGCGCCGGGTTGCAGAAGTGCCTCGGCGGGCCGTCCGGATCCGCCCCGATCACCATCGGGCCGCGCGCGGTGGAGGTGATCGAGGGCCGCAAGCACGTCGAGGCCGGGCTGCGCACCGACGACGACCGGCCGCGCGGCACCCGGATCGCGTCGAACTACCTCGACCTCGCGCAGATCATGGACTACTGGGGCCCGCGCCGGCTCAACCACCACACCGAGGCCACGACGATGCTCTACGGCGCCCGCGCCTGCGCGCAGGTGCTGCTCGAGGAGGGCCTGGACCAGGCGATCGAGCGGCACCGGCTGCACGGCACCGCGATGCTCGAGGGCGTGCGCGGCCTGGGCCTGGAGGTCTTCGGCGACGTCGAGCACAAGATGACCAACGTCGTGGCCGTGCACATCCCCGACGGCGTCGACGGGGACGCAGCCCGCGCGACGATGCTGGAGGACTTCGGCATCGAGATCGGCACCTCCTTCGGCCCTTTGCACGGCAGGGTCTGGCGGATCGGCACGATGGGCTGGAACGCCCGCCGCGACGCCGTGCTCACCACCCTCGCCGCGCTCGAGGCGGTGCTGCGCGCCGCGGGCGTGCCGGTCACCGCCGGCGGCGGCACCGGCGCTGCGTCGGAGGTCTACGCGTGAGCGGCGGGACCTCCAGCGACGCGGCCCTGGTGCTGGACCGCTGCCACGAGCTCGCCCGCTACTCCGCCCACCCGGTCCACCTCGAGCGCACCCACCTGACCCGCCAGCACGCCCAGGCCAACCAGGTGGTCGCCGGCTGGATGGCCGACGCCGGTCTGCGCACCTGGGTCGACGCCGCCGGCAACGTGTGCGGCCGACGCGAGGGCCGCGAACCCGGACTGCCCGCGCTGCTCCTCGGCTCCCACCTCGACACCGTCCCCGACGCCGGCTCCTACGACGGGATGCTGGGGGTCGTCATGGCGATCGCCGTGGCCCAGCGGCTGCACGACGTCGAGCTCCCCTTCGCCCTGGAGCTGATCGGCTTCAGCGACGAGGAGGGCTCGCGCTTCGGCACCGCCCTGCTCGGCTCCCAGGCCGTCGCCGGGCACTGGCTCGAGGACTGGTGGGACCTGCGCGACCGCGACGGGGTGACGCTGCACCAGGCGTTCCTCGACTTCGGTCTGGACCCACGCCGGGTCCACGAGGCGGCGCGGCAGCCGCACGAGCTCGTCGGCTACCTCGAGGCACACATCGAGCAGGGCCCCTACCTCGAGGCCCGCGACGAGCCGCTGGGCTACGTCACGACGATCGCGGGGGCACGGCGGTTCCGCCTCTCGGTGGTGGGCGAGGCCCGGCACGCCGGCGGCACGCCGTACGCCCGCCGTCGCGACGCCCTCGTCGGCGCCGCCGAGGTGATCACCGAGATCGAGCGGATGGCGCGCGCGTCCGGGGACGCCGACGAGCACGACGGCTGCATCGCGACCGTCGGCCGCATCGAGGTGCAGCCGGGCGCGGTCAACGTGATCCCCGGTCGCGCCGACCTCAGCCTCGACCTGCGCGCGGCCACCGACGAGGCGCGCGACGCGATGTGGGCGCGGATGGAGCGGCGGCTCGAGGAGATGTGCGAGGCCCGCGGGCTGCGCTTCGAGGCCCAGGAGCGGCACCGCGCCCCCGCCGCCCCGTGCGCGCCGTGGCTCACCGACGCCGTCGTCGCCGGCATCGGGTCCACGGGACAGCAGGACCCGCTGGGCCTGTGGAGCCGCGCCGGGCACGACGCCATGGCGATGGCGCGGATCACCGACATCGGCATGCTCTTCCTGCGCTGCCACGACGGCATCAGCCACCACCCCGACGAGGCGGTGCTGCTCGAGGACGTCGAGGTCGGCCTGGACGCGTTCGAGGCCGCCGTGCGCGCCACCGCCGCGACGTACGCCGCCCGCGACCTGCGATCGAGCCCGGCATGAGCGTCCCGACCTCGCCCGACATGACCGAACTGCGCATCGAGGAGCGGATCGCCGCCACCCGGATGGACCTCTCCCCCCAGGAGCGCAAGGCCGCCGCGACCCTGCTCGAGCACCTCGACGACCTCGCGACCTACCGCGCGGCCGAGCTCGCCCAGCTGGCCGGGGTCTCCAAGGCGACGATGAGCAGGCTCTTCCGGTCGTTGGGCTTCGCCGACTTCGACGAGGTCCGCGAGCACCTGCGCACCCTGCGCACCTCCACCGGTGAGCCCCGTAGCCGCGACGGCGGTAGCTGGGGCGACCTGCCCACGCACCTGGCCCGCGAGGCCGAGGTCGTACGCCGCGCGGTCGAGCACCCCGTCGTCCCGCAGGTCGTCGCGCTGCTGGCCGCCGCCCGACGGGTGACCGTCGTGGGCTGGCGCAACAGCCACCCCGTGGCGCTGCACCTGCGCCAGCAGCTGGCCCACGCCCGCGGCGACGTGCGGCTCGCGCCGCTGCCCGGTCAGGTCGTCGGCGAGGAGCTCGCCGACGTGGGGCCCGGGGACGCCGTGGTCGTGGTCGGCTTCCGGCGCCGCCCGGCCGGCTTCGGCGACGTGCTGCGCGAGGCCGCGGCCAGCGGGGCCGACGTGGTGCTGGTCGCGGACCCCACCGCGATCGAGCACGCCCGCACGGCCACGCTGTGGCTGGAGTGCCCGGTCTCCAGCGCGCTGGCCTTCGACTCCTACGCCGCGGCGATGAGCCTGGTCAGCGTGCTGGCCGACGGGGTGCTGGCCACCCTCGGCGACCCCGCGCAGCAGCGGGTCCGCGCGATCAGCCGCGCCTACGAGCGGATGGCCGAGGTGGAGGGCGGCTGATGGACCTCACGACCGTCTCCTCCCACCGGCTCGCGCGCCGGCGCGAGGACCTGCTCCTCGGTGTCGGCGAGACCCTGCTCGCCGGCGGCACCTGGCTCTTCTCCGAGCCGCAGCCGGCCACCACCGGCCTCGTCGACCTCACCACGCTGGGCTGGCCGGACCTCGAGCAGCTGCCCGACGGCTCGCTGCGGATCGCCGCGACCTGTCCGGTCGCGGTGCTGCGTGAGCGCGGCGGCCTCTTCGCGTGGTGCGCCGACGCGCTGCTGATGTCTCCCAAGGTGCAGGCGGTCGCCACCGTCGGCGGCAACGTCTGCCTCGGGCTGCCGGCCGGCGCGATGACCTCGCTGCTGGCCGGGCTCGACGCGACGGCCGTCGTGTGGACCCCCGACGGTGACGAGCGGCTCGTCGCCGTCGCGGACCTCGTGGTCGGCAACGCGGCCACGTCGCTCACCTCCGGCGAGGTCGTGCGCTGCTTCGACGTCCCCGCCGCGTCCCTGGCCGCGCCCGTCGCCCACCGCTGCTTCTCGCTGGCCGACCTCGGCCGCTCCGCCGGAGTCGTGATCGGGCTGCGCACGGCCGACGGCGTCCGGGTCACCGTCACCGGCTCCACCACCCGACCGGTCGTGCTCGCCGACGGTCAGGGCGTCGAGGCGATCGACTGCTGGCACGAGGACGCCCACGGTGCGCGCGACTGGCGGGTGGCACAGACCGCCCGCTGCCTCGCCGAGGTCCGCGAGGAGCTCGGATGATCGTCAACGGCTCCCCCACCGACACTCCGCCGGCCCCCGGTCAGTGCCTGCGTACCTACCTGCGCGCCGCCGGCCACCTGGACGTGAAGAAGGGCTGCGACGCCGGCGACTGCGGCGCCTGCACCGTGCTCGTCGACGGGCAGCCGCGGCAGTCCTGCCTGGTGCCCGCGGTCCGCGCTGCCGACGCCGAGGTCACCACGCTCGCCGGGCTCGGCTCCCCGGACGACCTGCACCCCACCCAACGGGCCTTCCTCGAGGCGCAGGGCTTCCAGTGCGGCTTCTGCACCGCCGGTTTCGTGGTCACGGCCTCCACAGGTGCCTGCACCGACCGCGACCTCAAGGGCAACCTGTGCCGCTGCACCGGCTACCGCAGCATCCGCGACGCGATCGCCCAGCAGTCGGCCGAGGTCCCCCCAGGTGGTCTCGACGCCCGCTCGTCGCTGGCGTCGAGACCACCGGAGACGGCCGTCGGGGAGTCGACCCGCCCGCCCGCCGCGGTCGACGTGGTGACCGGCCGAGCGGCGTACACGCTCGACCTGCCCGTCACGGACGCCACCACTGACCCCGCCACCGACACGCTCCACCTCGCGGTGCTGCAGAGCCCGCACAGCCACGCGGCGATCACCCGCATCGACACCGCAGCGGCGGAGGCGCTGCCCGGGGTGCACCTGGTGCTGACCCATCGCGACGACCCCGGTGTGCTGTTCTCGACCGCGCGCCACGACAGCCGGCTCGACGACCCCGACGACACCCGCGTCCTCGACGACGTGGTCCGCTTCGCCGGGCAGCGCGTGGCCGCCGTCGTCGCCGACTCCCCGGCCATCGCCGAGGCCGCGCTCCGCCTCCTCCACGTGGAGTACGACGTCAGGCCGGCCGTCCACGACCCCGAGTCCGCCCGCGCGGCCGGTGCACCGCTCGTGCACGGGGAGAAGGATCCCGCCACCTCCCGCATCAGCGAGCCGGGTCGCAACGTGGTCGCCCAGACGCACGGCGAGGTCGGCGACGTAGCCGCTGGGCTCGCCGCCGCCACCCACCGCGTCCACGGCACCTGGCGCACGGCCCGGGTCAACCAGGCCGCGATGGAGACCCATGCGGCGCGGGCCTGGCTGGACGCGCCGCTGGCCGAGGGTGGGCGGCTGGTGGTGCGCTCGTCGAGCCAGGTGCCGTTCCTGGTGCGCGACGAGCTCGCGCACGTGCTGGGGCTGGAGCCGTCGCAGGTGCGGGTGTCGACCGGTCGGGTCGGCGGCGGCTTCGGTGGCAAGCAGGAGATGCTCGTCGAGGACCTCGTGGCGCTGGCGGTGCTCCGGTTGGCCGAGCGCGGCGTGCACCGGCCGGTGCAGTGGGAGCTGACCCGGGAGCAGCAGTTCACGCTGGTGCCGGGTCGGCACCCGTTCCGGGTCGAGGTGGAGCTCGGGGCCGACGCCGGCGGGGTGCTGACCGCGATGCGGCTCGACGTGCTCAGCGACACCGGCGCCTACGGCAACCACGCCGTCGGCGTCCTCTTCCACGGCTGCCACGAGTCGGTCGCGCTCTACCGCTGCGCCAACAAGCGCGTCGACGCCGAGGCGGTGTACACCCACACCGTCCCGGCCGGGGCGTTCCGCGGCTACGGCCTGGGGCAGGTGATCTTCGCGATCGAGTCCGCGCTGGACGACCTGGCCCGCGAGGTCGGCCTCAGCGCTGCGGAGATCAGGCGCCGCAACGCGGTCGTGCCCGGCGACGAGCTGGTCGTCAACGGACCGGCCGTCGACGACATCGTGCACGCCACCGACGGGCTGCCCCAGTGCCTGGACCTCGTCGAGCGGGCGCTGGCCGCCACAGAGGACGGGCCGCCGGGTTCGGGGTGGCTGGTCGGCGAGGGGCTGGCCGCCGCCATGATCGCGACCATCCCGCCGCGCGGGCACCACAGCACCGCCACCGTGACGCTGACCGAGGACGGGTCGGTCGAGGTCGGGGTCGGGAGCGCGGAGTTCGGCAACGGGTCCGCCACGGTCCACGCGCAGCTGGTCGCCACGGCCCTCGGGGACCGCGTCGACCCGGCCCGGATCCGGGTCCGCGGCGGTGACACCGACGCAGCGGCGTACGACACCGGGGCCTACGGCTCCACCGGCTCGGTCGTCGCCGGCGGGGCGGTCCACGCCGCGGCGCAGGACCTCGCCCGGCGCCTCGACGCCGGGGAGACCCGGCGCCCGCTGGTCGGCACCGGCGAGCACCACGGAACCCCGCGCTCGGTGGCCTTCAACGTGCACGGCGTCCGGGTGGCGGTGCACCCGCCGACCGGCGAGGTGCGGGTGCTGCGCAGCGTGCACGCCGCCGACGCCGGGGTCGTGCTCAACCCCGAGCAGCTGCGCGGCCAGGTCGAGGGCGGTGTGGCCCAGGGCTTCGGGTCCGCACTGCAGGAGGAGGTGCGGCTCGAGGACGGTGTGGTCACCACCCGCACGTTCCGCGACTACCGCGTGCCCCAGATCGGGCAGGTGCCGCACACCGAGGTGCTCTTCGCCGACACCGTCGACCCGGTCGGGCCGCTCGGCGCGAAGTCGATGAGCGAGGCCCCCTACAACCCCGTCGCCCCCGCCGTGGCCAACGCCGTCCGCGACGCCACCGGCCGCCGCCCCCGCGAGCTCCCGATGAGCCGCGACCGGGTCTGGCGGCTCCTGACGTCCGAGGAGGACCCGTGCCCGATCCCCTGACCCGCACCCCGCAGACCCACGAGGACTTCCTGCAACAGGCCGTCGACCTGGCGGTCGCCAACGTCGCGGCCGGCGGCGGACCGTTCGGGGCGCTCGTGGTGCGCGACGGCGAGGTGCTCGCCACCGGGCAGAACCGGGTCACCCGTGACCTCGACCCCACCGCGCACGCCGAGGTCGTCGCGATCCGTGCCGCGTGCCGGGAGATCGGCGACTTCTCGCTGGCCGGCTGCGTCCTCTACACCTCGTGCGAGCCGTGCCCACTGTGCCTGGCCTCCGCGCTGTGGGCACGCCTGGACCGGGTCACCTTCGCCGCCGACCGGGACGACGCCGCCCGCGGCGGCTTCGACGACCGCGCGTTCTACGACCTCTTCGACACCCCGCGCGAGCAGTGGGAGACCCCCGTCGCGCCGCTCGTGCTCGAGGGCTCCTTCGCCCCCTTCGACGCGTGGCTGGCGAAGGCGGACCGGACGCAGTACTAGCCCCACCGCTGGTCGAGGTGCGAGGCCGGCCCACGGCCGAGCCTCGAGACCCCTTCGACCAGCGACATCCCGACCGGGGTCTCGAGGCTCCTCGCTGGCGCTCGTCGCACCTCGACCAGCGACGCTCCACGGCCGAGCCTCGAGACCTCTCGACCGGCGAGGCGCTCAGGCGTCGCGCCAGAGCAGCCAGCACATCCACAGCGAGGCGCCCCACAGCGCGAGGACCGGCAGGTCGCCGGTGTTGAGCCCGTGGCTGAGCGAGATCTCCCAGAGCGTCTGACCCGCCCACGGGCCGTGGCCGGCGATGAGCAGCACGCACAGGATCGAGCTGACGAGGTAGAAGCCGATCGCGATGAGGCGGCGGCGCTCCCTCACGCTCCCACCCCCATGACGTGCTCCCGAGACGTGCTGACCGACTGGCCGACCGACAGCACAGCGTGCCCCATCACAGCTGGGACTGGCTCATCCCCATCCGGGCGAGCACGACGGTCTCGGCCAGCTGCACGAGGTTGTAGAGCAGCAGCGTGACCAGGGTGATGATCGCGACCGAGGCCCACAGGTTGTCGAACTGGGCGGCCGCGTTGAACTTCACGATCTGACCACCCACCCCCTTGCCGGTCGAGAGCCACTCGGCCAGCAGCGCCCCGGTGACCGCGCCCGGCACCGAGACGCGCGCCGCGGCGAAGAGCGAGGGCAGGGCGCCGGGGACGGCGACCTTCAGCAGCGCCGCGAGGTTGCCGCCGCCGTAGACGCGCACCAGGTCCAGGCTCTCCTTGTTGGCTCGCGAGAGCCCGAAGAGCACCGACGCCAGCGCGGGGAACAGCACCACGATCGAGCCGATCACCGCGACCGAGGCGGTGGTGCCGCGACCGGTGAGCAGGATGATCACCGGTGCGATCGAGACCAGTGGGATCGAGCGTAACAGCAGCGCCAGCGGCATCACGCCCGCCTCGACGGTCTTCGACAGCGTGAACAGCACCGCCAGCACGATCGCGATCGCCATGCCGACGACGAAGCCGATCGCTGCGTCCTTCAGCGACACGGCCGCCAGGTCGAAGAGCAGCTCGCGGCGCTCCTCCGCGGTCGCCCGGGCGTCGGGGTCGGTGACGAAGAGGAAGCGCCACACGTCGAGCGGGCCCTTGGCGACGTACGGCGAGATCTTCCCGCTCATGATCAGTGCCTGCCACGCGGCCAGCACGATGCCGACGGTGATCGCGGCGTTGAGCAGGCCCTTGCCCACAGCGGTCAGCACGGCACGCGACGTGCCGGCGACGCTCCCCGTCGCGACCGCGGGGCCGGTCCCGCCGCTCATGGCGTGCTCCGTCCGGAGACCCAGGGCGTGACCAGGCGCGAGACCAGCCCGAGCGCGCCGTACCCGACCATCGCGACCAGCGCGCACAGCAGGAACACCGCCCACACCCGCTCGGAGTCGAGGTTGCCCTGCAACCGGATCAGCAGGATGCCGACACTGCGGTCGGTGGCGCCCATGTACTCCCCCAGCACCGCTCCTAGGAACGCCGTGGGCACCGCGATCTGCAGCGCGTTGAGGATGCCCGGGAGCGCGGCGACCAGGCGCACCTTGCGCAGCTGGGTGAACCTCCCGCCGCCGAAGACGCGGATCACGTCGAGGCTGGCCCGGTCGGCGGCCTTGAAGCCCAGCAGCGCGCCGACCACGGTGGTGAAGAAGACCGCGAGCGCGGCCAGGAAGATCGCCGTCGTCGACGGGTCGCCGGGCCGGGTCGCCCCGCCCAGCACCACGATCGAGATGCCGCCGACCGCCACCAGCGGCAGGCAGTACGACACGACCGCGACCTGCACGATGATCGGCTCCAGTCGCGGCGCGAGCAGGACGGTCGCCGCGAGCAGCAGCGCCGCCAGGTTGCCCCACAGGAAGCCCCAGGCGGCCTCGGTGATGGTGACTCGGAAGGAGTCCCAGTACGCCGAGAAGCCGTCCTCGACCAGCTGGCCCAGCACGGCGCCCGGTGACGGCACCGGCGTGTAGGTCCCGGTGTCGGGGCGGAAGGCCAGCGCGAAGAGCCACCACGCCGCCATCAGCACCCCGACGCCGATGACGCCGGAGAGCCAGCCGGGGATCCGACGCTCGCCCATCCCTCCCCCGCCCTCAGGCCTCGGCCGCCGCGCGGCCGTCGGCGCCGAAGAGCAGCTCGGAGGCCCGGTCCACGAAGTGGTGGAACTCCGGGGTCCGCATCATCTCCGGCGTGCGCGGACGCGGGAGGTCGACGTCGATGACCTCCTTGATCCGGCCCGGGCGCGGGCTCATCACCGCGACCTGGTCGGAGAGGAAGATCGCCTCGGAGATGCCGTGGGTGACCAGCAGCGTGGTCGCCGGCTTCTCGGTCCAGATCCGCAGCAGCTCCAGGTTGAGGTTCTGCCGGGTCATGTCGTCGAGGGCACCGAAGGGCTCGTCGAGCAGCAGCACCGACGGCTTGAGCGCCAGCGCGCGGGCGATCGAGACCCGCTGCCGCATGCCGCCGGAGAGCTGGGCGGGCTTGGCGTTCTCGAAGCCGGTGAGCCCCACCAGGGCGATCAGCTCGGCGACGTACTCCTTGTCGACCGGGCGGCCGGCGACCTCGAAGGGCAACGCGATGTTCTTCACGACGCTGCGCCACGGCAGCAGCGCGTGGTCCTGGAAGGCGATGCCGAGCTCGCTGTCCTTGCGCAGCTCCGCGGGGGTGCGCCCGTCGACCAGGGCCTGGCCGCTGGTGGGCTCCTCGAGCCCGGCCAGCACCCGCAGGATCGTCGACTTGCCGCAGCCCGAGGGCCCCAGCAGCGCCAGGAACGACCCCTGCTCGGTGTGCAGGTGCGCGTCCTCCAGCGCGGTCACGCTCCTGCCCGCGCCGACCTTGAAGGTCTTGCCCAGTCCGTCGACCTGAATGCCGGTGCCGCCCCGACGGGCGGCACCGGCACCGGGTGTGTGCTCAGCGGTCATCGGTGGTCGATCAGCCGAGGTAGTCCAGGAGCTCGGGGTACTCCTCGTAGATGCCGTCGATGATCGTGGTGTCGAAGAGCTCGTCGACGCTGACCTCCCAGCCGGCCGCGGCCAGCGAGTCGACGGTCTGCTGCTTGAGCTCGTCGGTGATCGTGAACAGGCCGTTGGCCTCGGTGTCGGGAGTGGAGATCAGGTCCGCCTGCGCCGCCAGGCCCTGGGCCGTCTTGGCCGGGTCGAGGGCGCCGAAGACCGCCTCGAGGCCCTCCTCGTTCTCCGAGGCCGCCTGGTCGTAGTACTTCATGATGAGCGCGACGGTGTCGTCGGTCGGCTCGGTGAACGTGTCGCTCCAGCCCTTGATCTCCGCGACGAGCAGCGCCTCGAGGAGGTCGGGGTTCTCGGCGAGGTATTGGTCGGTGACGGTGTAGGTCTCCGCGACGTAGGGCACGCCGTTGTCGGCGTACGGCAGGTTCGTGATGTCGAAGCCGGCGTTCTCGACCGTGATGGCCTCGTTGGTGAGGTAGGCCATGAAGCCGTCGACCTCGCCCTCCATCAGCGGGGTGGGGTCGAAGTCCACGGGCACGACCTCGACGTCGTCGGGGTCGATGCCGTTGGCGTTGAGGATCGCGGCGAAGACGCTGGCGTTGGAGTCCTGCACGCCGATCTTCTTGCCGACCAGGTCCTCGGGCGTCGCGATGTCGGCGCCGTCGGCCAGCGAAAGGATCGTGAAGGGGTTCTTCTGGAAGGTCGCGGCGATGATCTTCAGCGGGGCGTCCTGCTCGGCGATCGCGGCGCCCACGGACGCTGCGTCGGAGAGCGCGACCTGGACCGTGCCGCTGAGCAGCTTGGCCACACCGGTGTCGGGGCCGGAGATGCCGAACACCTCGTCGAAGCCGGCCTCGTCGTAGTAGCCGTTCTCGTAGGCGTAGAACTCCCCGGCGAACTCCTCGTTCTTGATCCAGGAGTACTGCATGGAGATCTCGCCGTACGACGCCTCCCCGTCGGATCCGGTCCCGGCGATCTCGCCGTCGTCGGACCCGCAGGCCGAGAGGCTCAGGACGAGGGCCGCGGACACCGCGGCGAGCCCGCGCATCGAGCGCGAGCGGGGGGTGATGGACATGGCGTTCCCTCCGGGTGTGGTCTCGGGTTCGCCGCAACGTATCCAGGGCGCGTTTCACGCACTGGCACGTTCGTTTCAGGGTTGTGAAATGTGCAGCCGCCCGTGCGTGGAGCCCACCAGCGTGGCCGCCAGGATGAGCACGGCGGCGAGCATGAGCCCCGCGCCGACGTGGATCTTCAGCAGCGCGGCACCGACGGCCGCGCCGGCCAGGATCAGCACCACGGCCAGGAAGCGACGTCCCGAGCCACCCCCGTCGGTGCGCGACTTCCCCGAGCCCAGGCGGGAGTCGGCGGCCAGGCCGGTGATCGTGGAGGTGACGACCACGGTGGTGACGTCCTTGACCGCGACGAAGCGCGCGGTGGCGGCCTGGAGCCCCATCGCCGCACCGAGCAGCGTCGTGACCGGCAGCCCCACCGCGGGGTCGGGGTGGTCCCCGACCACCAGCAGCACCACGGCGAGCCCCAGGCAGACCAGTCCGACGGTGAGGAAGAGCGCGGTGGTCAGGCCGGTCCACTTGCCGGCGGCGCGCTTGAGCACCCGGCCACCCAGCGCGGCCCCCGCCATGAAGCCGACCAGCGCCAGCACCGGGCCGACCACCGGCAGGTCCTCGGCGCCGACGACCGCCATGCCGAGGATCACGACGTTGCCGGTCATGTTGCCGGTGAAGACCCGGTCCAGGCCCAGGAAGCCCACCGCGTCCACGATGCCGGTCGTGAAGGTGAGCACCAGCATCAGCACCAGGTGCAGCCGATCGGCGGGGACGGCGGCGAGTCGGTTCGTCACGCTCCCATTGTGGGGGCACGGCCGCTCCGAGGCGGTGGCCGGTCAGTCGAAGATGTCGGGGTCCCGCTGGCGGAGGTGGTCGAGGATCGCGGCGGCCTGACCGCGGGCGCCGGCCGCGTTGGGGTGGGCCGGGACGCCCATCGCCGGGTCGTTGGCCGAGGGACCGTAGACCTCGGCCCAGCGGACGTTGGGCTCACCGCACAGGTCGACGCCCTCCGGCGTACGGCGGTAGGTGTTGACGTACTCCGCGCCGCCGCGGCGGGCCGCGCGCTTGACCATCTTGTTGAGCTGACGGAACTTCTGGGAGATCCAGGCCATGTCCTCGTCGGAGGCCGGGACCGTGGGGTAGCACCCGTGGTCGGGCACGACGTCGATGTAGTCGATGGCCAGAATGCGTGCACCGGGCGAGATGTCGTGGATGGTGCGGAAGGCGCGTACGAGCTTCTTGGTCGACTGCCGGATGTTGCGGCCGATCTGGTCGTAGCCGTCGGCGGTGTACTTCGCCTTGCACCCGCCGAACGGCAACCCGGCACCGGAGTCGGTGATCGGGTTGTCCACGGGGATCAGACCCAGGCAGTCCAGGCCCGCACTGGCGACCCCGGCGTCGTTGCCGCCGATGCCGACGGTGACCAGGTCGGTGGTGGGGCTGAGCCGGTCGAACTGCGGCGGGTTGGTGCCGCCCAGCGGGAGACCCGTCTGCGGCTCGTAGAAGTCGTCGGTCGTGGCCGAGCCGCACGAGGCGTCGCGGAACTCCCCGACGCTGAGGGCCTCGGCGAGGATCTTGGGGTAGTTGCGGTGCGACTGGGCGCAGTCGATGGGTGCGTGGGTGGTGTCGGGCACCCCGTCGCGGTTGAGGATGACGACGTCGGCGGTCCAGGAGTCGCCGAGTGCGACGTACTCCATCCCGGCCGGCGGCAGGCGGCGCTCGGGGGTGGGCGCAGCGGCTCCGGGGGCCGGGAGCAGGGTGGTGGCGAGGGACAGCGGCAGCGCGACCGCGGCGGTCAGCGCTGCGACTCGGCGCGAGCGGTGGCGGGGGCGGAGGTCGGACACGTAGTGACCAACGCCACACCCCGCCTCGAGGTCACGCGAGGGAGAGGAAAAGCTTCTCCATCTTCTTCAGGTCCTCCTCGGCCGGGGTGCCGTCGGCCATGCACTCCTGCAGGCCGGTGGCGACGATGGCGAAGCCGCTGCGCGCCAGCGCCTTGTTGACCGCGGCGAGCTGGGTCAGGACCGACTCGCAGTCCGACCCCTCCTCCATCATCCGGATCACGCTGGCGAGGTGCCCGTGGGCACGCTTCATGCGCAGGATGATCGCGCGGATGTCCTGGGGGTCGAGGTCCATCTGGTGCTCCCGTGTCAGCAGGGGCCACTCCCACGGCCCTGGTGTGGATACCAAGGTACGCCTAAGTTCCTGATCCCGCAGGGGGGAGTTGCTGCGCATCCGGACCGCGATGAGTCAGGCTGTCCCCCGCAGCCCTCCAAGGACGGATCCACATGCGCACACTGGACGGCCCTCGAGCCGCGCTGACCCTGCTGGGGGCCCTGACGATCGGACTCGCAGGCCTCGCGGCAGTGGCCCCGGGGCCGGTCTACGACGCCGGCTACCTCACGGTCGTCTCGGGGGCGGCGGTCATCGCGTGGTGGGGTTGCCGGCGGCGTACGGGTCTCACGCGGACGCTCGGGATGCTGGTCGCGGCCGCCCTCACCGCGACCGCCGCCGCGGATCTGATCTGGTACGCCTACTACTGGACCTCCGGCGAGCCCGACATCTCCCTCGCCGACGTGCCGTACCTCTCCTCCTACGTCTTCCTGGGGATCGCGCTGCTCCTCGTCCTGCTCCGCTCGCAGCGGCAGCACCTGCGTCTCGAGGGCGCCCTGGACGCGGCCACCATCGTGGTGGTCTGCGTGCTGCTGCTGTGGGAGCTGGCCGTCGAGGGCATCCTCGACGACCGCAGCGTCGACTGGGCGACCCGGTCGGTGTGGGCCGCCTACCCGATCCTCGACGCCGTGCTGCTCGGGCTGACGCTGCGGGTGGTGCTGGTCCGATCGGCACGAGCCGTGGTCGGCTGGGTCTTCTTCGTGGGCCTGAGCCTGTGGCTGCTGCCGGACCTGGGCTACCTGCTCCTGCCCGAGCCGGGTGTCGTCGGAGATGCCCTGCTCGACCTCGGCTGGATGCTCGCCTCCGTGGTCCTGGCGTGGTCCGCGGTGCAGCCTTCCCGACCGGCAGCGCAGCAGGAGACGACCGGCTCACCCGCCCTGGGCCCCAGGCTCGCGATCGCGGTCCTGCCCCTGCTCGTGCCCACCGCACTCCAGCTGCGGGTGCTCGCCACCGACAGCATGGACGCCGCGGTCGCGACCGCCGGCGGCATGGCGGTCCTGGTGGCGCTGGCGCTCGTGCGGACCTGGTCCCTGCTGGACGAGCAGCGGCGCACGGCGGTCGAGCTCGCCGAGGCTCGCGACGAGGCGCTGGCGGCCTCCCGCGCCAAGTCGTCGTTCCTGGCGACGATGAGCCACGAGATCCGCACCCCCATGAACGGTGTCATCGGGTTGACCGGTCTCCTGCTGTCGACCGACCTCGACGCGCGACAGCGGGAGTACGCGCAAGGCGTCCGCACGGCCGGCGACGCGCTGCTGGGGATCATCAACGACATCCTGGACTTCTCCAAGGTCGAGGCCGGCGCGATGGACATCGAGGACATCGACTTCCTGCTCAACGAGGTCGTCGACGACGTCGCGGCGATCGTGGCCGAGCCGGCCCGCGGCCGCGACCTTGAGCTGCTGGCCTACTGCTCGCCGGAGGTGCCCGTCGCGCTGCGCGGCGACCCCGGTCGGCTGCGGCAGGTGCTGCTCAACCTCGCGACCAATGCCGTGAAGTTCACCCACGAGGGCGAGGTCGTGATCAGCGCGCACCTCGACGGCGGCACACCCGAGGGGCCGGTGATCCGCTTCGAGGTGCGCGACACCGGCATCGGGCTGCCCGCCGGTCGCCGCGACCGGCTCTTCGACCCCTTCACCCAGGCCGACTCCTCCACCACCCGCCGCTACGGCGGCACCGGGCTGGGCCTGGCCATCTGCGCCCGCCTCACCACCGCCATGGGCGGCACGATCGGCGTCGAGAGCGAGCCCGGCCAGGGCAGCACGTTCTGGTTTCGGCTGCCGATGCGGCTGGCCGCCGACCAGCCGGTGACCCGCCCGGCGGGGCCTCGCAGCCTCGAGGGTCGCCGCGCACTGGTCGTCGACGACAACGCGACGAACCTGATGGTGCTCGACGGCCAGCTCGAGGCCTGGGGCATGAGCGTCGACACCGCCGGGTCGGCCGCGGCGGGGCTCGAGCTGATGAGGGAGGACTCGGCGTCGTACGACGTCGTGCTGCTGGACCTGTGCATGCCGGACATGGACGGCCTGGAGCTGGCACGGGCGATCTCCACCGACCCGGCCCTGCGGGGACCGAGACTGGTGCTCCTCACCTCCGACACCGAGGTCGATCATGACGAGGCGTGGGAGGTGGGGGTCCGCGAGATCCTGGCCAAGCCGCTGCCGATGTCGCGGTTGCGCGACCTGCTCTCGGCGTTGCTGACGAGGACCTCGCCGGAGCTGGCGACACCGGTCGACGAGCCGGTCGAGGTCGCGCCGCGGGCGCGCTCCCGGGTGCTGGTCGCCGAGGACAACGACGTCAACCAGATCGTCGCGGAGGGCATCCTGAAGGCGCTGGGCTACGACTGCGACATCGCCGCCGACGGGCAGGAGACCCTCGCGGCGCTGGAGCGCAGGCCGTACGCCGCGGTGCTGATGGACTGCCAGATGCCGGTGATGGACGGCTACGACGCCACCCGCGAGCTGCGCCGCCGCGAGGCCGAGCAGGGTCTGCCGCGGTTGCCGGTGATCGCCATGACCGCCTCGGTGACCGAGGGCGAGCGCGAGCGCTGCGAGGCCGCCGGCATGGACGACTTCGTCCCCAAGCCGATCACCCCCTCCGACCTCGGCTCGGCCCTCGAACGCTGGACGGGCACGCGGGCGTGATCACTTGTGTCCCAGGGGTCTCGTGGGTCACGGAATCGGGATACTCCGCATGCCATTTCCTGCTTACTGCGCAGTAGGCAGGAAACCGGATGCGTCGTATCCCGGCCGTCCCACCACCGCGCGCCGCGAGAATTCAGGCCGACCGCACGTGCGGCGTGATGAGCGCCGTGCGGACGCTCATGCCGAGCTCACGGGTGCGCAGCGTGGTGATCCGGCGACCGGGCTGGACGGCGTCCTTGGGGGTGCCGGCGAGCTCGCCGAGCAGCTCGACGGCCACCTCGAGCTCGGGGGCCACGTGGGTGAGGCCCCACAGCCGGGCGGGCCGGTCGGCGGCGGGGCCCTCCCCAGGCTCGGGCGGCCCGACCACCTCCACGATCACGTCCTCGAGCCGGTAGAACACCTGCCGCATCGCGACTCCACCGAGCTCGCCGTCGCGCTCGCGACGCGGCTCCAGGGCGATCTCGCCGAGCGCGGCGACGGTGCGCGGCAGGTCGGGCGTCATGAGCACGACGTGGTCGAGGTGCGTGACGCCGTTGGGGTGCGCCGACTTCGCGGGCGGGTCGCTCTCGCGGGCCGCGACAGCCGTCGGGATCCCGTCCACCTCCCGGATCCGTACGCCGCTGGGCAGCCCCGCCAGGGTCCACCCGACGATCCCGCGGCCGGCCTCGGGCCCCAGCAACCGGATCCGCAACCGACGGATGCGGCACACGCCGTCGGCGACCGCGAACCCGGCCCGCTCCCACGCCTCGGCGGTGTCGGCGACCTGCAGCTCCTCGACGGTGATGCTCACGGTCGGTGATCGTACGGACACCGGGCCTGGCCCGTGGAAGGGTCAGGAGTACGCGTCGCGTCGGTGCCTCGTCGTGATGACACGCACGACCACGACGTCGTCGTGCACCTCGTAGATGATGCGGAACTCCCCACGGCGGGCGGAGTAGCGCCCCGCGAGCTCGCCTCGCAACGGCTTGCCGACGCGATGGGGCTCCTCGGCCAGGACGTCATGGAGGAAGTTGGCGCACGCCGCGGCCACTGCCTCGGGGAGGCTGTGGGTCAGTGCTCGCCGGGCGGCAGGCGACAGCTCGATGCGGTGGGTCACTCCCGCAGTCGTCCCGACGCCCGCATCTCCGCGCGTACCTCGTCCAGCGACGTCGTCCGTCCGGCGGCCATGTCGGCCTCCGCCTGACGGATCTCGGCCATGGTCTCGTCGTCACTGAAGATGTCGAGCGTCTCGACCAGGGCGTCATAGTCATCGGCGCTCATGAGCACCGCTGCTCGCCGACCGTTCTTGGTGACCTCCACCCGCTGGTGCGTGCGACCCGCCTCCTCGACGAGCTTGGACAACGTGGCCCGCACCTCGGCCAGCGGGAGTGTCTTCATGTACAGGATCGTAGCGCGATCAGCCGTCACGGCCCCTGCATCACTCCTCCTCGACGCACCGGTCCTCAGTCACCCAGGGGCGAGCCCACGACCTCGAACCGGAAGCCCCCGAACTCCCCGGACAGCAGCGGTCGCGCCTCGGCGATCGAGGCCTGCACCTCCGGCTGCTCGAGCGAGGCGCGGTGGGCCTGCGCGGACGTCCATCGCTCCACCACGAACACCGTGTCGGGCTGCTGGTCGTCGACGCCCACGTCGTACTGCAGGCACCCGAGGTCGGCGAGCACCGGGCTGTGTCGGGTCAGGTGCGCCACGAGCTCGTCTCGGCGACCGGGCAGGGCGCCGAGCGTGCCGGCGTTCACGAAGGTCATGCCCAGCACGGTAGGCCGCCCCACCGACAGCAGCGCGCTCCCTGGCGGCAGACCAGCGGTCGGGCAGGCGACAGCAGAGGCTCGCCGGTCAAGTTCCGCCCGGAACCGGTGACGTCCCCCGCGGCGGATGGTTGGCTGTGCCGGTGCTCCACGATCTCTGGCAGGCCATCCCCGAGCCGCTGCACGACCCGGTCGCGCTGGCGGTGCCGTTCTTCGTGCTCTTCGTCGCGATCGAGGCGCTGGCCGCACGGATGCTCGAGGACGAGCGACCGGTCGCCGAGCGCACCGGCCCCGACGGCCGCGCGCTCCCGCTGCCCGGCGGCTACCTGACCCGTGACGCGGCGGCGTCGATCTCGATGGGCGCGGTCTCGGTGCTCACCATGACGCTGTGGAAGCTCGGCGCGCTGGGCCTGTACGCCGTGGTGTCCGCCTACCTCGCGCCCTGGCAGCTGCCGGCGGACGCGTGGTGGACCTGGGCGCTGGCGATCCTCGGCGTGGACTTCTTCTTCTACTGGGCCCATCGCGTCGCGCACCGGGTGCGACTGGTGTGGGCCACCCACCAGGCCCACCACTCCAGCGAGTACTTCAACTTCTCCACCGCCCTGCGGCAGAAGTGGAACAACTCCGCCGAGATCGTCTTCTGGCTGCCGCTGCCCCTGCTGGGCGTCCCGCCGGCGCTGGTGTTCCTGGGCTTCTCCGTCAGCCTCGTCTACCAGTTCTTCGTGCACACCGAGCGGGTCGGGACGCTGTGGCGCCCGGTCGAGCTGGTCCTCAACACGCCCTCGCACCATCGGGTGCACCACGGCTCGGACCCGGAGTACCTCGACCGCAACTACGGCGGCATCCTCATCGTCTGGGACCGCCTGTTCGGCACCTTCCAGCCCGAGCTGCACCGCCCGACGTACGGCCTGACCGTCCCGGTGGGGACGTTCAACCCGCTGCGCCTGCAGACCCACGAGTACGCCGCGATCGCGCGCGACGTCCGGGCGGCCCCGACGTGGCGCGACAAGATCGGCTACGTCTTCGGCCCGCCGGGCTGGCGCCCCGACCCGGTCGTCACCGAGCACGAGCGGCCGGGAGCCCCGGAGACCGCCGGCGCTTGAAGCACCGCGGCCTACTCCCCCGCGCGCTCAGCAACCAACGCCTCCATTGTGGCGGGGTCCTGTCGGGTGCTCACGATGGCCAACACCTCAACTCGCGGGCGCGCGACGCGATAGATCGCCATGTAGGGGAATCGCTTGACCAGGGCGCGGCGGTAGACATCGAAGGTCACCGCCCCGGACTCGGGGAACATCGACAGCCGCTCCACCTGGTCGTCCAACCTGGCCTCGAACCGGTCGGGCAGGACTGGATCTATCTGCTCGTAGTGCGCCTGGATAGCCGCGATGTCGTCCTCCACCGCAGGATGGAAGACGACCACGGCTCGGCTCATGCGCGACGCGCGGCGAGACGAGCCCTGAGCTCGTCCCAGGTCAACCCGATGGAGGGGTCGGCGTCCAGCTCGGCAGCACGCGACCGGATGACCGTCTTCTGCCCCTCGGTGACGTCGATCGGGGCCGACTCCACGGTCTTCTCGATGAACTCCACGAGCTCCAACCGCTCATCGAGGCTCATGGCCTCGATGGCCGACTGCAGCGCTGGATTCACCATGGATCGAGAGTACCCGGCACCGCAGACACCCTCGCGTGGATCAGCGGTATGCGGCGCTCGTCCCCTGCCGACAGCAAGCGGTCGTTTAATGTACGAACTCCTTCACTCTTACGACCCTGAAGTCACGAGGGCTCGACTTGGCGAGCAGTTCTGCCAACTCACGCCGCACGAGAATCTGCCGATAGGCCTTCCACCCGTCGCCGAACCATTCCGGGCTCGCAAGCACGTCGTAGTCGTCCCAGTGAGCCCTGGCCCGCAACTCGGGAAGCATCCCGAACGCAAGGGGCATCCACCGCCAGACTCCGCACTCGGCACACTCCGCCCCAGCAGTCCCATGCCGCGCTGTGGCGCGCTCCGCCAACTCCTGAGGGTCGAACCACGCAGGACCTACAGACGGAATTACGATTTGGTGCGCCTCACCCGGCGCGACGCGAGGCCATCCGACCGGCAGTGTGGTGACTGAGAACTCGCGGGCAACGCGCTCGGTGACCTCGTCGTCCATGCAGATGACGTCGAACTGCCAGTTCGGCACCCACGCCCCGGATGGGTCCGACAACCCCTTGCGCTGGAGCACAAGGGAGGCGGCTTGCTCTCGCTTCGGGACGCCGCATGCGTGGCACCATCCATCGTCACCGAACATTGGCGTCAGCCCCCAGTTCTCCTCGGGCCACGGCCAACCACGGTTCCGCTTGAAGTAGAGCTCGACGAAGTCCTTCACGGAGCTGATGCTGTCACGCCACGCCGTGCGCACTATCTAGATTGGCTTCGCCGCCCGCCAAGCGCGCTTCAAGCATCCGGCCGCAGTTTTCACATTCTGCGGGCCGGAAAAGTCCACCCAGAGTTGGAGATAAGAGAGCACGAGTGAGGCACAGTCACGCGGGCGCGTGATGGGCATGCACTGTCGGAGCCCCGAAGTAGGCTGAACCCACAACATCCATCCGGAGTTCCCCGTCAACAGCGGACAGGGCACGCCTTGCTCAGACGTTGAAGCGGAACTCCACCACGTCGCCGTCGGCCATGACGTAGTCCTTGCCCTCCATGCGGACCTTGCCGGCCTCCTTGGCCTTGGCCATGGAGCCCGCGGCGACGAGGTCGTCAAAGGAGACGATCTCGGCCTTGATGAAGCCCTTCTCGAAGTCGGTGTGGATCACGCCGGCGGCCTGCGGGGCGGTGTCGCCCTTGCGGATCGTCCAGGCGCGCGACTCCTTGGGGCCGGCGGTGAGGTAGGTCTGCAGGCCGAGGGTGTCGAAGCCGACGCGGGCCAGGACCTCCAGGCCGGGCTCGGTGATGCCGGCCTCGGCGAGGAACTCCGCGGCCTCCTCCTCGTCCAGCTCGACCAGCTCGGACTCGAACTTCGCGTCGAGGAAGATCGCCTCGGCCGGCGCGACCAGGTCGCGCATCTTGGCCTTGAGCTCCTCGTCGGCGAGCTCGTCGGAGTCGCAGTTGAAGACGTAGATGAACGGCTTCGCGGTCAGCAGCGACAGCTCACGCAGCAGCGCGCCGTCGAGCTTGCCGGCGGAGATCAGGTCGATCACCGGCGTACCGGCCTCGAGCGCCTCCTTGGCCACCTTGGTCGCCTCGAGGTTCGCGACGAGGTCCTTGACCTTGCGCGACTCCTTCTCCAGCCGCACGATCGCGCGCTCGACGGTCTCCAGGTCGGCGAGGATCAGCTCGGTCTGGATGGTGGAGATGTCGTTGCCGGGGTTGACCTCGCCGTCGACGTGGGTCACGTCCTCGTCGCGGAAGACGCGGGTCACCTGGCAGATCGCGGCGGACTCGCGGATGTGGGAGAGGAACTTGTTGCCCAGGCCCTCGCCCTGGGAGGCGCCGCGGACGATGCCGGCGATGTCGACGAACTCGACCGTGGCCGGGAGGATCTGCTCGGAGCCGAAGATCTCGGCGAGCCGCGGCAGCCGCGAGTCGGGGACCCCGACCACGCCGACGTTGGGCTCGATGGTGGCGAACGGGTAGTTCGCCGCGAGCACGTCGTTCTTGGTCAGGGCGTTGAAGAGGGTGGACTTGCCGGCGTTGGGCAGTCCGACGATGCCGATGGTGAGAGCCACGGGCCGCGAGTCTAGGCCCGCGCCCGTGGCCCTCCCCAATCAGCAGGCGAGGCTCAGGAGCCGTAGAGCGCCGCCGCGCCCTGCCGGTCGGCGTTGGTCATGCTCAGGTCCGAGGAGGACCCGTTGCACTGCGGGTAGTGCATGATCGAGGCCGAGTCGTAGGGCGTCAGTGCCCGCCAGTTGTTGTCCTCGAAGCAGGTGCCCGACTCCGGGCGGGTGTGCTCGTGACGGAAGCCCAGGGTGTGACCCAGCTCGTGGGCCACGATGTTGGACGGGCTCCAGGATCCCGAGGTCCAGATCGAGTCGTCGACCAGCACGTTGCGCGAGCGCTTGGGGGTGCTGGGGAAGAACGCGCGGGCGATGTACTGGGTGGTCCTCACCGGCTCCACCGAGAACAGCACGCTGTTGTTGCGGGTGGTGCAGCTGGAGTCCTGGCTGGGGACGTGCACGAAGTCGATCGCCGACGAGGCGGCCTCCCACTGCCCGGCGCCGCTGGCCATCGCGCTGACCATCGCGGAGTAGTCGGATCCGAACTTGGTCGAGACGCAGTAGGTGAGGTTCCCGACCTGGGAGGCGCTCCACTTGTCGTCCTTGCCGGAGACCGTGTTGACGATGAGGCCGTCCTCCATGGGCCGGCCGGTGTGCTTGTCCCCCACCATGTCGTCGTAGAACTGCCGCAGCTTGCCGCTGTCGGACACCGGCTCGTCGCCGTTGACGACGTACTGCCCGTCGGTGTCGACGAAGGTGGAGTCGCGGAACTGCTGGTAGGTCGGCACGGACGAGGAGTCCTCGGTGGCGGCGCTGGCGGTGGTGGCGCCGAGCATCGAGCAGCCGAGCGAGACGGCGAGGGCGGCTGTGGCCGCCAGGGCGCCGGTGGTGCGGTGCGACATGGGGTGCTTCCTCCCGAGTGGTGGATGGGTGCGAGCGAGTGAACCCGCGATCCCCCCGGGCCGACCAGGGTCGAGGTGGGTCAGGTTCTTGCACTGCGAGAAGATGAGCCAGGATGGCGCGGTGCGCATCGCCACCTGGAACGTCAACTCCCTCCGCACCCGCATCGACCGCGTCGAGGCCTTCCTCGACCGCCACGACGTCGACGTGCTCGCCGTGCAGGAGACCAAGGCCCGCGAGGAGCAGCTGCCGTTGATGGGGCTGCAGTCACGGGGGTACGACGTCGCCGCCGTCGGCTACAACCAGTGGAACGGCGTCGCGCTGATCAGCCGCGTCGGCCTCGAGGACGTCACCGTCGGCTTCCCGGACATGCCCGGCTTCGGCGACCCGGTCGCTGCGGAGGCACGCGCCCTCGGGGCGACCTGTGGCGGCGTACGCATCTGGAGCCTCTACGTCCCCAACGGCCGCAAGCCCGACGACCCGCACTACGTCTACAAGCTCGACTGGCTCGCCCGGTTGCGTACGGCGGCGGCCGGCTGGCTCGACGCCCCCGCCGCACTCGTGGGCGACTGGAACATCTGCCCCACCGACGACGACGTCTTCGACGTCAAGCAGTTCCGCACCAGCACCCACGTCACCCCGCCCGAGCGTGCTGCCTTCCAGGGCTTCCTCGACGACGGCTGGGCCGAGGTCACCCGCGAGCACGCCCCCGGCTACACCTACTGGGACTACTACCGCCAGCGCTTCGAGCGCGACCGCGGCCTGAAGATCGACTTCGTCCTCGGCTCCCCCGCCCTGGCGCAGCGCGTCACCGGCGCCTTCATCGACCGCGACGAGCGCGACCCCGCCCAGGGCTCCGGCGCCCCCTCTGACCACGCCCCGGTCGTGGTCGACCTCGCCTGACCCGCGGACTCACCCGCGCGTCGGGAGTCGACTGTCGGCGCTCGCCGTCACCCTGGTCGCATGAGCCTCTCCACCACCCTCGCGCTGCTGCTGGTGCTGCTCGTCGGCCTCGGCCTCGGTCTCGCGCTCGGCCTGGCCCTGGGCGTGCTGCGACGCTCCCCTCTCGGCGGCGCCCTGGGCGCCGGTCCCGGCGGAGAGGCGCGGGACACCGAGGTGCTCGAGGGGCTCGACCGGCTCCACGACACCCTGCGCGACCTCGAGCATGCCCGAGTCTCCTGGCAGGGCCAGCTGCACCAGCAGGTCGACGACGTACGCCGCTCGGCCGACGGCCTGCGCCGCGAGACCCACCAGCTGACGACCGCGCTGCGCCGCCCCCAGGTGCGGGGACGCTGGGGCGAGCTCCACCTGCGCCGCACCGTCGAGCTGGCCGGACTGGTGGACCGCTGCGACTTCTCCGAGCAGGTGCGCCTCGACGACGGTGCCCAGCGCCCCGACCTGGTCGTGCACCTGGCCGGGGGCCGCGATGTCGTGGTCGACGCGAAGGTGCCGCTCGACGCGTTCCTCGACGCGGCTGCGGCTGCCGACGACGCCGAGCGCGACCACCACCTCACCCGGCACGCCCGCCAGGTGCGCACCCACGTCGACCAGCTCGGGTCGAAGGCCTACTGGAAGGCGCTGGAGGGAGCACCGGAGTTCGTGGTGCTGTTCGTGCCGGCCGAGTCGTTCCTCTCCGCCGCACTGGAGGCCGACCCGACCCTGCTCGAGCACGCCGCCGGCCGCCAGGTCGTGCTCGCCTCCCCCACCACCCTCATCGCGCTGCTGCGCACCGTGGCGCAGGGCTGGCAGCACGAGGCGCTGGCCGAGCAGGCCCGCGCGATCCACCGGCTCGGCGTCGACCTGCACCAGCGGCTGCAGGTCCTCGACCGGCACCTCGACAACGTCGGCCGCTCCCTCAACGCCGCGGTCGGCCACTACAACCAGGCGATGGGCTCCCTGGAGTCACGCGTGCTGGTCTCGGCACGCCGCTTCACCGAGCTGTCGGTCACCGACGAGGACCTGCCTGCTCCGCGGACCGTCGAGCTCCGAGCCGTCGAGCGGTCCTTCGAGCGCGAGGATCAGTCGGTCGAGCGGGACCGGTCGACGGGCTGAGTCAGGTCGGCGTCCACCTCGCCGGGTCTCGAGGTTCGTCGCTGGCGCTCCTCACACCTCGACCAGCGGAGAGCGCGTCCCTCGCGGGCGGCTGCTCACTCACTCGAAGCGGGAGGTGTCCCCGGCTCCGTGCCGCAGCACCTCGGGAGCACCGTCGGAGAAGTCGACGACCGTCGTCGGCTCGGCGGGGGTCTCGCCGGCCTCGATGACGATGTCGACCTGGTGCTCGAGGTCCTCCTTGATCTCCCACCCCATCGTACGGGGCTCGGTCTCCCCGGGCAGGATCAGCGAGCTCGACAGCAGCGGCTCACCGAGCTCGGCGAGGATCGCGGACACGACGCGGTGGTCGGGGATGCGCACGCCGACGGTCTTCTTCTTCGGGTGCAGCAGCCGCCGCGGCACCTCGGGCGTGCCGGGCAGGATGAACGTGTAGGGACCCGGCGTGCACGAGCGGATCGTGCGGAAGGCCGCGTTGTCGACGTGCACCAGCTGGCCGAGCTGACCGAAGTCGGCGCAGACCAGGGTGAAGTGGTGCCGGTCGTCGAGGCCGCGGATCCTCAGGATCCGGTCGCGGCCGTCACGGTTGCCGACCCGGCACCCCAGCGCGTAGCCGGAGTCGGTCGGGTAGGCGATCAGGGCGTCGTCGTCGCGCAGCGCCGCCACGACCTGACCGACAAGGCGGGGCTGCGGGTCGACGGGGTGGAGGTCGAGGTAGCGGGCCATGGGGCGTCCTGGGCTTCGGTGGGGTTCAGCCCTGGGCGGCCGCGGCGGCGGCCTTCAGGTCGCGGCGCAGCTCCTTGGGCAGGGCGAAGATGAGCGACTCCTCGGCGCTCTGCACGGCCTTGGCGTCGGGGTAGCCGCGCTCGGCGAGGAACTCCAGCACGCCCTGGACCAGCGCCTCCGGCACGCTCGCGCCCGAGGTCACCGACACGGTCCGCACGCCGTCGAGCCAGGCCTCGTCGATCTCGGAGGCGTCGTCGACGCGGTACGACGACTTCGCCCCCGCCTCGAGGGCGACCTCGACCAGGCGCACGGAGTTGGAGGAGTTGCCGGAACCGACGACGATCACCAGGTCGGCGTCCTTGGCGATCTCCTTGACCGCGAGCTGACGGTTCTGGGTGGCGTAGCAGATGTCGTCGCTGGGCGGGTCGAGCAGCAGCGGGAACCGCTCGCGGATCGCCGCGACCGTCTCCAGCGTCTCGTCGACCGACAGCGTGGTCTGGGAGAGCCAGGCGACCTTCGCGGGGTCGCGGACCTCGATCTTGTCGACGTCCCACGGGCCCTCGACGAGCTGGATGTGCTCGGGGGCCTCGCCCGCGGTGCCCTCGACCTCCTCGTGCCCGGCGTGGCCGATCAGCAGGATGTCGTAGTCGTCGTTGGCGAACCGCTTCGCCTCGTGGTGGACCTTGGTCACCAGCGGGCAGGTGGCGTCGATGGTCTTCAGCTCGCGCTCGGCGGCCTGGGCGTGCACGGCCGGGCTGACACCGTGGGCGGAGAACACGACGGTCTCACCGGCGGGCACCTCGTCGAGCTCCTCGACGAAGATCGCGCCACGCGCCTCGAGGTCAGCCACGACGTGCTTGTTGTGGACGATCTGCTTGCGGACGTAGACCGGGGCGCCGTAGAGGTCCAGCGCCTGCTCGACGGTCACCACGGCGCGGTCGACGCCAGCGCAGTAGCCGCGCGGGGCGGCCAGCAGCACGGCCTTGTCGGCCTCGTCGGGGGTCAGCACCGGGGGCATGCCCATGTCGGTCGTCATGCCTGCCATCGTACGGGCGTCGGCGCACTCCTCTAACCTCGCCGCATGGCACTGGAGACCTCCCCCACCGCGCCGGTCGCGGTGCGCACGGTCGCCAACGCCATCGGCGGATGGATCGACCGCCTGGGAGCGGTCTGGGTCGAGGGCCAGGTGGCCCAGCTCAACCGCCGCCCCGGCATGGCCACGGTGTTCCTCACCCTGCGCGACACCGTCGCCGACATCTCGGTCACCGTCACCGTCGCCCGCACCTACGTCGACTCCCTGCCCACCCCGCTGGTCGAGGGCGCGAGCATCGTGGTGCACGCCAAGCCCTCCTACTACGCCAACCGCGGCACCCTCTCGCTGCAGGCCCGCGAGATCCGGATGGTCGGCCTCGGTGAGCTGCTGGCCCGTCTCGAGCAGCGCCGCCAGCTGCTCGCCGCGGAGGGCCTCTTCGCCGCCGACCGCAAGCGCGACCTGCCGTTCCTCCCCCAGCGGGTCGGGCTGGTCACCTCGCCGGGCAGCGCCGCCGAGCGCGACGTCCTGGAGAACGCACGCCGCCGCTGGCCCGCGGTCGAGTTCGAGGTCGTCGGTGCCTCCATGCAGGGCCCCCGCTGCGCCGGGGAGGTCATCGAGGCCCTCGAGCGGCTCGACCGCCATCCCGAGGTCGACGTCGTCGTCGTGGCCCGCGGCGGCGGCTCGGTGGAGGACCTGCTCTCCTTCTCCGACGAGGGCCTGGTGCGCGTCGTGTTCGCGATGACCACCCCCGTCGTCTCCGCGATCGGCCACGAGCAGGACGCCCCGCTGCTCGACCTGGTCGCCGACGTGCGCGCCTCCACCCCCACCGACGCCGCCAAGCTGGTCGTGCCCGACGTCGCCGAGGAGCTGCGCGGCGTCGAGTGGGCCCAGGAGCGGCTGCGCACCCTGGTCCGCTCCCACCTCGACCGCGAGCAGAACCTCCTCGACGGACTCCGCTCGCGCCCCGCCCTCGCCGACCCGCGCAGCCTGGTGGCCCAGCGCGTCGACGAGCTGCGGCTGCTGCGCGAGCGCGCGCGGCGTACCTTCGGCCACCGCCTCGACCGCGCCGCCGACGACGTCGCCCACCAGCGCGCCCGGGCGCGCGCCCTGTCGCCGCTGGAGACCCTGCGCCGTGGGTACGCCGTCCTCCAGGACGACCAGGGGCACGTGCTCACCTCGGTGGCCGGCGTCGAGGCCGGCGCCGCGCTGAGCGTCCGGGTCGCCGACGGCCGCGTCCGCGCCACCGCCGAGGGCATCGAGCCCGACCAACCCGATGAGCAGAGCACCGAGGAGACCGATGGCTGAGCAGACCGCGAGCGACGCACAGGCGGGGCGCGAGTCCACCTCGTATGAAGAGGCACGCGAGGAGCTGGTCGACGTGGTGCGCCGCCTCGAGGCCGGCGGCACCACGTTGGAGGAGTCGCTGGCGCTCTGGGAGCGCGGCGAGCAGCTGGCGCAGGTCTGCCAGCGCTGGCTCGACGGCGCCCGGGAGCGACTCGACAAGGTCCTCGAGGCCGACGCCGACTGACGGGAACGACCCGGGGCAGTTCCCCGACCGCGTCAGCCGACGGTGAGCAGCGAGCCGACGACCTCGCGCAGCTGGTCGTCGGAGGCGGAGCCGTAGACGAGCGTGATGACCGGGTCGCGCCGCTGGTCGCCGACGCGGACGTACGCCGTGTCACCGCCCTCGTCTCCGAACACCTGCCACGTCGCCGACCCACCGTCGCCGTCGGTCAGCTCGACGGAACCCTCCTCGGTCGCGGCGTCGTCGACGAGCCGCGCGAGCACCTCCTCGAGGTCCTCACGACCGTGGTAGACGCCCACGAACCGCTCGTCCTCGGTGAGCATCGCCAGCGAGAAGGACGGGTCGGCGGGGTCGTAGGCGAGGTTGTTGACGCGCCAGCCCTCCGGGAGGGTCTCGGGGTAGGCCAGCGCGGCACCGCTGTCGGCGAGGGCTGCCATGGAGGCGTCGTAGTCGATCGGGGTGGGCTCGAACTCCGCGTCGTCGCGGAAGAGCCCCAAGGCCAGCCAGACCAGCACGACGGCCACGACCATGACGATCATGGCGCCCACCAGGCCACCGAAGGAGCGGTTGTAGCCACCGGGACGGTTGGCGGCAGGACTCGTCTGGCTCACGCCGCCATGATCACAGGTGGCCGGTAGGCGCGGTCAGCCAGCCATCACGAAGCCGCAGATGCGGGTGACTTCTGGCCGATCCATCCGCGGATGCGGCATGCTGGACGCGTGACGACGTACCGGATCGCGGAGGCCGCCGAGCTCCTCGGGGTCAGCGACGACACCCTGCGCCGCTGGGTGGACGCCGGGCGGCTCCGGGCCGAGCAGGAGGAGGGGCGCACCGTCGTGCCCGGCGCGGCGCTGGCCGCCTTCGCCGCGGACCTCGCCGGCACGCCCGACCCCGGCCGGTCCGCGGCCGTCAGCGCCCGCAACCGGCTCGTCGGCATCGTCACCGCGGTCAAGAAGGACACCGTGATGGCGCAGGTAGACATGGTCTGCGGTCCCTACCGACTGGTCTCGCTGATGTCCGCCGAGGCCGCCGAGGAGCTCGGCCTCGAGCCGGGGTCGCGGGTCGTGGCGTCGGTGAAGTCGACCAACGTCGTGGTGGAGCTGCCGTGAGGTCTCGTGGCGGGGTGGTGGCGGTGGCGCTCGTCGGAGCGCTGGCCCTCAGCGGGTGCGCGGCCGGGGCCGGGGGCGACGAGGAGACGCTCACCGTGCTGGCGGCGGCGTCGCTGACCGAGACGTTCACCGAGCTCGCGGAGGAGTTCGAGGCGGAGCACCCCGGCGTGCGGGTGCGGCTGGCCTTCGACTCCTCGGCGACCCTGGCTCAGCAGGCGCTCGAGGGTGCGCCCGCCGACGTGCTGGCCACGGCCGACGCCCGCACCATGGAGCTCGCCTCCGACGCGGTGTCGGGCGCCCCCCGGACGTTCGCGAGCAACAGCCTGGTCCTCGTCGCGCCCGCCGACGGTCGGGCCGGGGTCGACGGGTTCGACGACGTGGCCAGCGGCCGGGCGGCGTACGTCGCCTGCGTCGAGACCGCCCCCTGCGGCGCCCTCTGGTCGGCGCTGGCCGACGTGCAGCAGGTCGAGGCCGAGCCGGTCAGCCTCGAGGTCGACGTCAAGGCGGTGCTCGCCAGGGTCGTGGCCGACGAGGCCGACGCCGGCATCGTCTACGCCACCGACGCGGTGAGCGCCGGCGAGGACGTCGTCACCTTCCCGATCCCCGGGGCGGAGGCCCTCACCACGTCCTACCCGATCGCGGTCCTGGAGCAGGCCCGCGAGCCCGACCTGGCGCAGCAGTTCGTCGACCTCGTGCTGTCCGCGGCAGGGCGCGACGTCCTCGACGCGGCAGGGTTCTCGCTGCCGTGAGCACCACCCCCACGCGTACGCCGGCGCGCGCACCCTCCCTCGGCAGGCCACCGCTCCTCCTCCTGGTCCCGGGGTCGGTCGGCGCGGCGCTGCTCGTGGTGCCGCTGGTCGCCCTGGTGCTGGACACCCCGTGGTCCGACCTCGGTGCCCAGCTGGCCGACCCCGCGGTGCGCGACGCGCTGTGGCTCTCGGGGCTGACGTCCGCGCTGACCGTCGTGCTGTGCGTGCTGCTGGGGACACCGCTGGCGTGGCTGCTGGCACGGGTGGAGTTCCCGGGGCGCCGCCTGCTGCGCGGGCTGGTCGCCGTGCCGCTCGTGCTGCCTCCCGTGGTCGCGGGCGTCGCGCTGGTCGCCGCGCTCGGGCGCAACGGCCTGCTGGGTGGCCCGCTGCACGACGTGACCGGGTGGACCATCCCCTACACGACCACCGCGGTGGTGCTGGCGCACACGTTCGTCTCGCTGCCGTTCTTCGTGCTCAGCGTCGAGGGGGCGCTGCGGACCGCCGGGGAGCGGTTCGACGTCGTCGCCGCCACCCTGGGCGCGGACCGCTGGACGACGTTCCGCCGGGTGACGCTGCCGCTCGCCCTGCCCGGTGTGCTGGCCGGCTGCGTGCTGGCCTGGGCGCGCAGCCTGGGCGAGTTCGGCGCGACCATCACCTTCGCCGGCAACTTCCCCGGCACCACGCAGACGATGCCGTCGCTGATCTACACCACGCTGCAGGCCGACCCGGCGGCCGCCCGCACCCTGTCGATGCTGCTGTTGGTCGTCTCGATCGGGGTGCTCGTCGGGCTGCGCCGTCGCTGGCTGGTGCCGTCGTGACCGGGCTCTCCCTCGACGTCGAGGTCCCGGGCCGGCTGAGCGCCGCCCTCGACGCCGCATCAGGTGACGTCGTGGCCGTCATCGGGCCCAACGGCGCCGGGAAGAGCACGCTGCTCTCCGCGGTCGCCGGCCTGCTGCCCGTCGCCGGTCGCGTCGAGGTCGCCGGCCGCGACTGGAACGCTCCCCCGCTGCCCGTCCGCGACCGCGGTGTCGGGCTGGTCCCCCAGGACCGCTCGCTCTTCCCGCACCTCACCGCGCTCGAGAACGTCGCCTTCGGCCTCCGCGCCCGCGGCGAGCGCCCCGCCACCGCACGGGTCCGCGCCCAGGAGTGGCTGGACCGGGTCGGGGTCGGCGACCTCGGCCGCCGACGGCCCCACGCGCTCTCGGGCGGACAGGCGCAGCGGGTCGCCCTCGCCCGCGCGCTCGTCACCGACCCCGCCGTGCTGCTGCTGGACGAGCCGTTCGGGGGGCTCGACGTGGGCGTGGCGACCTCGTTGCGGATCGCGCTGGCCGAGCACCTGGCGTCGTACTCCGGGGTGACGCTGCTGGTCACCCACGACGCCCTCGACGCCCTCACCCTCGCCGACCGGGTCGTGGTGATCGACGAGGGGCGGATCGCCCAGACCGGCACCCCTCACGAGGTCGCGGCCCGCCCGCGCACCGAGCACGTGGCCCGGCTGGTCGGCCTCAACGTCGTGCCCGACGGCGACGTACGCCGCAGCTTCCCGCCCAGCGCCGTCACCGTCTCCCTGGCCCGCCCGGAGGGCTCCGCGCGGCTCACCTGGCGCGGCCGCGTGGCCGGCACGACCCCGCACGGCGACGCGCTGCGCCTGCTGGTCGCCACCGAGGACGGGCCCGAGCTGCTGGCCGACGTCACGCCCGCCGCGGCCGTGGACCTCGGACTGACCGCGGGTCGAGAGGTCTGGCTGACCGTGAAGGCGACCGCGACGACGACCGATAGCATGCGCCCATGAGCGAGCCCGACGGCCTCCAGGTCGCCCCGCAGTCCCCTGACCGCAACCTCGCGCTGGAGCTGGTGCGCGTCACCGAAGCAGCCGCCATGGCCGCCGGGCGGTGGGTCGGCCGCGGCGACAAGAACGGCGCCGACGGCGTGGCCGTCAACGCGATGCGGGTGCTCATCTCGACCATCGGCATGCGCGGCACCGTCGTCATCGGCGAAGGCGAGAAGGACAACGCCCCGATGCTCTACAACGGCGAGGAGGTCGGTGACGGCACCGGTCCCGAGTGCGACGTCGCCGTCGACCCCATCGACGGGACCACCCTGACCGCCAAGGGCATGACCAACGCCGTGTCGGTGCTGGCGGTCTCGCCGCGGGGCTCGATGTACGACCCCTCGGCCGTGTTCTACATGGAGAAGCTCGTCACCGGCCCCGAGGCCGCCGACGTGGTCGACATCCGCGCCTCGGTCGCCGAGAACATCTCCGCCGTGGCCAAGGCCAAGGGCAAGCGCCCCGAGGACGTCAAGGTCGTCCTGCTCGACCGTCCCCGCCACGAGCAGTTGGCCGAGGAGATCCGCGAGACCGGCGCGATGATCAAGTTCATCACCGACGGCGACGTCGCCGGCGCCATCATGGCCGCCCGCCCCGACACCGGCGTCGACCTGCTGCTCGGCATCGGCGGCACCCCCGAGGGCATCATCACCGCCTGCGCGATGAAGTCCATGGGCGGTGTCATCCAGGGTCGCCTGTGGCCCACCGACGACGAGGAGCGCCAGCGCGCCATCGACGCCGGCCACGACCTCGACGCCGTGCTCGACACCGACACCCTGGTCACCGGCGACGACTGCTTCTTCGTCGCCACCGGCATCACCGACGGCGAGCTGCTCGAGGGCGTGCGCTACAGCGCCAACTCCGTCAGCACCCACAGCCTGGTGATGCGCTCGCGCAGCGGCACGATCCGCACCATCCGCTCCGAGCACAAGCTCTCCAAGCTCCGCGCGTACTCCGCGGTCGACTTCGACCACTGATCCGCTCCCCCCGGGGGCTTCACGTCGGTCACGCCCGGGCTTGTCGGCTGGCCGACAGACCCGGGAGCTGGACGACAAAGGTTCGTCGTCCCATGGCCGGGTACGTCGGCTGGCCGACAAACCCGGCCGGCTGGACGACAGCCCGGCTCGGCCGGCTCGGCGTCAGGCGGTGGCGACCCGGAGCGAGGAGGCGGCAGCGGCGGCGCCCTCGCGGTGGGTGCGCAGCGCGGAGAGGACCTCGTCGCTGACGCGGGGGTCGACGGCCATCCCGATGTGGGAGGCCCTCACCTCGACGTGGGCGGCGGCGGGGTCCAGGCAGGCGCGCCAGTCGACGATGCCGTCGTTGCGGGAGTAGATCGCGGTGAACGAGACGTCGGAGGGCAGCGGGACCTGGCTCTCCTGGAAGGACTCCAGCGCGCACTCGCCGCCGACGCAGGTCTCGTTCATGACGCCGCTGACGCCGACCTTGGACATCGCGACCAGGCCGAGCACGAACATCGTGAGCGAGCGGTGGTGGGCGCCGGGGGCCAGCACCGGGCTGCCCATGGTGACGATGCCGCTGACCAGGTCGGGGCGGCGGGCGGCGATGCCGCGGGCGAGCATGCCGCCGAGGCTGTGCCCGACGATCTGCACGCGCTGCTCGCGGCGGGCCACGATCGCCTCGAGCCGCGACTCGATCATCTCGGCGGTGTCGAGGGTGCAGCCCATGTTGGCCACGGGGATCCCGGCGCGGTAGGTGCGGTGGCCCTCGCGGCGCAGCTGCCGCGACAGCCCGGCCAGGGTGTAGTCGCCGGCCATGAAACCGGGCACGAGCAGGACCGGGTCGGCGTCACGGGCCGGGGCGCTGCCGGCGTACGGCGTGCGCGTGCGGGCCGCGGAGAGCCCACGGACCGCGTGACGCGAGGCCTCCCCCACCAGGCGTCCCTCGTGCAGCATCCGCACCAGCGGCGGACGACGGAACTCGTCGGGCAGCAGGAAGGACGCGACCGGGTTCTTGTTCACCCTTCAACATTACGACGACGTAACACCTCCTGTGAGGTGAGACACGAAGAAACGGACGCCGGTGGTCCACAGATGGTCCGTACGGTCTACTGGCCGCATGACCCATCTGGTCACCGACCTGCTCCGCGCGCCCGTCAGCACCGGCGTCGAGCTGTGCTACCAGACCTTCGGCGACCCCGACGGTGAGCCACTCCTGCTCGTCATGGGCCTCGGCGGGCCACTGACCTGGTGGGACGACGCACTGTGCCTGCGGCTGGCCGACGAGGGCTTCCACGTCATCCGCTTCGACAACCGCGACGCCGGCCGGTCGAGCCGGATGCGCGGGAAGGTCACCCGCGCCACGCTGGTGCGTGCCTTCGCCGGGCTGCCGGTGCGCGCGCCGTACTCCCTCGACGACATGGCCGCCGACGGCTTCGGCCTGCTCGACCACCTCGGCATCGAGTCGGCGCACGTCGCCGGCATCTCGATGGGCGGCATGATCGTGCAGACGATGGCGCTGGCGGACCCGCGCCGGGTCCGCTCGATGACCTCGATCATGTCGACGACGGGGCGACGGACCGTCGGCTGGCAGCACCCCTCACTGCTGCCGCCGCTGCTCACCGGGGGCCGCACCGGCAAGGAGGCGTACGTCGCCCAGAGCACGCGGATGTGGTCGCTGCTCGGCTCCCCGGCCTACCCGGTCACCGAGGAGGACAACCGGGTCCGCGCCGCGGAGACCTGGGACCACGGGGTCAGCGCCGCCGGGACGCTGCGGCAGATGGTCGCGATCCTCACCCAGCCCGACCGCGAGCCGCGGCTGCGCGGGGTGCGGGTGCCGAGCCTGGTCGTGCACGGCCTGGCGGACAAGATGGTGCACGTCTCCGGCGGCCGGGCGACCGCTGCCGCGATCCCCGGCGCCGAGCTGGTGCTGGTCGACGGCATGGGCCACGACCTGCCCGAGGAGCTCTTCGACACCTTCACTGCCGCCATCCGGCGTACGGCCGACCGGGCCTGAGCGCACCCGACCAAGCCCCGCCGCGACGACGGACGAGCCGGCACGGAGCCCCCAGGAGGGCCCCGCACCGGCTCGGCGCGCTGGGTGCGACCGGATCAGTCGGAGAGCCGCTCCCCGGTGTCGGTGTCGAAGACGTGCACGTGCTGGGGGTCGGTGGAGACGTGGAAGACCTCGCCCTTGCGGACGTGGTCGCGACCGCTGGTGCGCACGATGAGCGCCGACGGGGTGCCCTCGACGTCGCTGGTGCCGTAGAGGTAGGCGTCGGCGCCGAGCTCCTCGACGACCGTGGTCTTCACCGGCAGGCCCTGGCCGGAGTCGACCATCCGCCAGTTCTCCGGGCGCACCCCGATGGTGATGTTGCCCTTCATCTTCGCAGCGGCGGCGGGGTCGACCGGCACCTCGTACTCGCCGATGAATGCCTTGCCGTCCTTGGCGACGGCCTCGATGAGGTTCATCTGCGGCGAGCCGATGAAGCCGGCGACGAAGAGGTTGGCCGGCTTGTCGTAGAGCTTCAGCGGGGTGTCGACCTGCTGCAGGACGCCCAGCTTCATGACCGCGACACGGTCGCCCATCGTCATGGCCTCGACCTGGTCGTGGGTGACGTAGACGGTCGTGATGCCGAGGTCCTGCTGGAGCTTGGCGATGTCGGTGCGGGTCTGCACGCGCATCTTGGCGTCGAGGTTCGACAGGGGCTCGTCCATGCAGAAGACCTGCGGCTGCCGGACGATCGCGCGGCCCATCGCGACACGTTGGCGCTGACCGCCCGAGAGCGCCTTCGGCTTGCGGTCGAGGTACTCGGTGAGCCCGAGCATCTGCGCGGCCTCCTGCACACGCTTGTTGCGCTCCTCCACGGGCATCTTCGCCATCTTCAGCGCGAAGCCCATGTTCTCCGCGACGCTCATGTGCGGGTAGAGGGCGTAGTTCTGGAAGACCATCGCGATGTCGCGGTCCTTGGGCGGGAGGTGGGTGATGTCGCGGTCACCGATCCTGATGGTGCCCGAGTTCACCTCCTCCAGGCCCGCGAGCATGCGCAGGGTCGTGGACTTGCCGCAGCCGGAGGGGCCGACGAGCACCATGAACTCGCCGTCGTTGATCTCCAGGTCGATGCCCGGCACGGCCGGGGTGTCCGACCCCGGGTACCAGCGCTGGGCCTTCTCGAAACTCACAGACGCCATTGATTCCCATCTCCTTCACCGGCAGGCACGTGCCGGACGATCCGTCGTGAAGTGACGCCGGTCACCCTAGCCTACGCGTAAGCGCTTGCACAGGGCGTACGCGCGTACGTCGGTGCCGACCGCAGTCGTGCGGCACGGCCAGGACGCAGGGTCAGTCCAGCTCGCGCCGTGCGCCGTCCTCCGCGGCACCCCCGGGACCGATCGCGTGCTTGCGCTCCACCGCGACGGCTCCCCAGAAGGCGACGCCGCGCACGCGCACGCGTCGCGTCGGGATGCCGGGCGCCTGGTCGACCAGACCGGACGGCCCCGCGAAGCCGCCCATGATGCCGATGCCCTCCATCACGACCTCGGTGTCGGGGTCGACGACGATCTGCACCCCGCCCATCACCGCGTAGGCGCTGATCACCGGCACCCCCTCGGGCCACCGTGCCTGCCGCAGGTCCAGCTGTGCGCCGGCCATGCAGACCCCGACGGTCAGCTGGTCGGTCAGGTCCCAGGTGCCCTTGCGCTCGACGGCGCCCCACATCGCGAACGCCCGCCTGGTCCCGCTCACGCCGGACACCTCACGCGCAGGGGGCTGCGGGGCCGACACCGGGACGGGGGTCGACCCGGAGGGCAGGTCGGCGGTCAGCGGCAGCAGCTCGGCGTACGTGCGCGCGGCGTACGCCGCCTCGAGGCGTTGCTCGAGCTCCTCCCAGTCCAGGCGCCCCTCCCCCGCCGCCTCGCGCAGCACCTCCGAGACCTGGTGCCGGTCGGCGTCGGAGATCCTCATCCGGGCCTGCTCCTCCTCCATGGACCTCACCCTAGGGCCGGGGCCCCGCGGTGGGACCAGGACGCCGGCCTCAGCCGGCCGGCTCCTCGACGTAGACGCTCGCACCCAGCTCCAGGAACTCCTCGCTCTTGGCGCGGAACGCCGCACGGACGTCCTGGCTGATCCGCATCGAGCAGAACTTCGGGCCGCACATGGAGCAGAAGTGCGCCGTCTTCGCCGCTTCCGCGGGCAGCGTCTCGTCGTGGTAGGCCTGCGCCAGCGGCGGGTCGAGGGAGAGCGCGAACTGGTCGTGCCAGCGGAACTCGAACCGCGCCCGCGACAGGGCGTCGTCCCACTCGCGGGCACCCGGGTGCCCCTTGGCGACGTCGGCGGCGTGCGCGGCGAGCTTGTAGGTGACCACCCCGGTGCGCACGTCGTCGCGGTCCGGCAGGCCCAGGTGCTCCTTGGGCGTCACGTAGCAGAGCATCGCGGTGCCGTGCTGGGCGATCGTGGCGGCACCGATCGCGGAGGTGATGTGGTCGTAGCCGGGCGCGACGTCGGTCGCCAGCGGGCCCAGGGTGTAGAAGGGCGCGCCGTGGCACCACTCCTGCTCGAGGCGGACGTTCTCGGGCACCAGGTCGAGCGGGACGTGGCCGGGGCCCTCGACCATCACCTGCACGCCTCGCTCCCACGCGCGCAGGGTGAGGTCGCCGAGGGTCCGCAGCTCGGCCAGCTGGGCCTCGTCGTTGGCGTCGGCCAGGCAGCCGGGACGCAGGCCGTCGCCGAGGGAGTAGGCGACGTCGTAGGCCGCCAGGATCTCGCTGAGCTCGTCGAAGTGGGTGTAGAGGAAGTTCTCCTCGTGGTGGGCCAGGCACCAGCCGGCCATGATCGACCCGCCGCGCGAGACGATCCCGGTGACCCGCTCGACGGTGAGCGGGACGTGGCGCAGCAGCACCCCGGCGTGCACGGTCATGTAGTCGACCCCCTGCTCGCACTGCTCGAGCACGGTCTCGCGGTAGACCTCCCACGACAGCCGCGAGGCGTCGCCGCCGACCTTCTCCAGCGCCTGGTAGATCGGCACGGTGCCGATCGGCACGGGCGAGGAGCGCAGCACGGCCTCGCGGGTCTCGTGGATGCCGGGACCGGTCGAGAGGTCCATGACGGTGTCAGCCCCCCAGCGCACCGCCCACCGCAGCTTCTCGACCTCGCCGGCGGTGTCGGAGGTGACCGCGCTGGTGCCGATGTTGGCGTTGATCTTCACCAGGAACCGCCGACCGATGACCATCGGCTCGAGCTCGGTGTGCCGGGTGTTGGCGGGGATGATGGCGCGTCCGGCGGCGATCTCGCTGCGCACCAGCTCGGGGTCGCAGCCCTCACGCGCCGCGGCGTAGCGCATCTCCTCCGTGACCACACCGGCGCGGGCGAGCGCGAGCTGGGTGACCGGGCCACCCTCTCGACGGGCGATCCACTGCTCACGCAGTGGCGGCAGGGACCCGTCCGGGCGGGGGTCCGGGCCGGAGGTGCAGTAGCGGTCGAAGGTCTCCCCGTTGGTCAGGTCGACGCGGGTCACGGGGACGGCCAGGCCGTCGTGGTCGACGAGCACGCGGCGGTGGGCCGGGTGCAGGGGCTCGATCGGGCTGGTGGTCATCTGGTCTCCTCCGGGGCGGGGTGGGTGTGGGCGACCGGGCCGCGGCCGCGGCCGAGGTCCCAGTGCCGACCGGCACGGAGCCGGTCGGCGGTGAAGCGGGCGGCGAGGGTCGCCGCCTCGAGGGGGGCCTCGCCACGGGCGAGGAGGGCGGTGAGCGCCGCGCTGTGGGTGCAGCCGGTGCCGTGGTCGTTCTCGGTGTCGACCGCCTCGTGGGGCAGCGGCACCGGGTCGTGGCCGGGGAGCGCCCACCAGTCGGTGCACTCCGGGCCGCCGGGGTCTCCCCCGGTCAGCAGCACCGTGCAGCCCAGGTCGGCCAGCCCGGCCGCGGCGTCGCGGGCGGGCAGCGACCGGCCGAGCAGGGCCTCGGCCTCGTCGGCGTTGGGGGTGACGAGGGTGGCGACGGGGAGGAGCAGGGAGCGGTACGCCGCAATGACGGCCCGGTCCCCGAGCTCCGCGCCGCTCGTCGCGACCAGCACCGGGTCGACGACGAGGGGCACCGGCTGGTCGCCCCCGCGTCCCAGACGCCCGGCTACGAGGTCGACGACAGCCGCGCCGCCGAGCATGCCGGTCTTCGCCGCCGCGACCGGCAGGTCGCCGCGGACGGCATCGAGCTGGGCGCCCACCTCCGGGACCGGCACGCGGTGCACCGAGCGCACGCCGAGGGTGTCCTGCGCGGTCACGGCCGTGACGACGCAGGCGCCGTGGACGCCGAGGGAGGCGAAGGTCGTCAGGTCCGCCGCCAGGCCGGCGGCGCCTCCGGAGTCGGTGCCCGCGATCGACACGGCCACGCGGGGCGTCACAGCGCCACCTCCGAGCCCAGTGCCTTCAGCAGCCGTGCGGTCTCGGCCGCCGGGTCAGCGGCCCGCATGACCGCGCCCATGACGGCCACCCCGTGGGCGCCCGCGTCGAGCGCGGAGCGGGCCGACGCAGGCGTGACCCCGCCGAGGGCGTAGGTCGGCAGCGGGGCACCGGCCAGCAGCGCGCGGTCGACCGGCGGACCGTGGCCGGGCTTGCTGGCGGAGGCGGCGTACGGCGACAGCGTCGCCCACCGTGCGCCCTCGCGTGCTGCGCGGTCCAGCGCCCCGGCGCCGTGGCAGGACCGCCCGTGCCGCTGCGAGGTGGGCCGCTGGTGCGCCGCGAGGTGCAGCCCGTGCGCCCGCGGGTGGGCACGACGCGAGGTGAGCACCTCCAGGTCCGGCAGCGCGAGCAGCCGGTCGACCAACGCGGTCCACGCGGCCCGCTCCAGGTCGTGCTCACGCACGACCACCCGGCGAAGCCCGGCGGCCACGCACTCCTCGACCGTGCCCGCCAGTCCCCGCCCCAGGCGCAGCTGGGACCGATCGGTCAGCAGCATCAGCCGCGGCAGCCCCTCGATCACGGGACCACCCGACCCGTCACCGGGCTCGAGGCCCGGGCCGTGGTGGCCCGTGGGATCCGTCCCGCGCCGCGCGCGAGCCGGCCCGCTTCGACGGCGGCCGCCAGGGCGGCCCCCATCGCGACCGGGTCGGCGGCGCGGGTCACGGCGCTGGCGGCAAGCACCGCCGTGCACCCGAGCTCGAGAGCCAGGGCGGCGTCGCTGGCGGTGCCGACCCCGGCGTCGAGCACCACGGGCACCCCGACCGAGGCGACGAGCGTCTCGATGGCGTACGGGTTGAGGACGCCCTGTCCCGAGCCGATCGGTGACCCCAATGGCATCACCGCGACGCAGCCGGCGTCCTCGAGCCGGCGGGCCAGGACCGCGTCATCGGTGGTGTAGGGCAGCACGTCGAACCCGTCCGCGACCAGCTCGCGCGCGGCCGACAGCAGCTCGACGGCGTCCGGCAGCAGCGTGGTCTCGTCCCCGACGACCTCGAGCTTGACCCAGGTCGTGTCCAGCGCCTCCCGGGCCAGCCGCGCGGTCAGCACCGCCTCGCGGGCGGTCGTGCAGCCGGCGGTGTTGGGCAGCACCGGCACCCCGGCCCGACCCAGGGTGTCCAGCAGCCCACCCTCGCGGACGGAGGAGGTGCGCCGCAGCGAGACCGTCACCGCAGCCGGCCGCGCGGCGGCGAGCAGGTCGGGCAGCAGGCCCAGGTGCGGGAGGCCCCCGGTGCCGAGCAGCAGTCGGGAACCGAGGTGCTGGCGGCCGACGTCCCAGCCGTCGACGGGGCTCACGTGCCCGGTCATCCGCCCTGCACCGCCGTCACGACCTCGATCGCCTCTCCGCCCCGCAGCGGACGGCGGTCCCAGTCGCCGCGCGGGACCACGGCACCGTCCACGGCCACGGCGACACCAGCGGTCGGCAGGCCCCCGGGCAACCCGGCCAGCAGCGTGACCAGGGTCGGGTGGGCGGGGAGCGGGACGCGCTCCCCGTTGAGGGTCACGGTCGGGTCGTGCACGGTTCCTCCAGCAGGCGTCGAGGATCGGTCAGGGGGTCGGGGTCGGCGCCCTCGAGCAGGTCGGCGACGAGGAGCGCGGTCAGCGGGGCCAGCAGCACCCCGTGCCGGAAGTGGCCGGCCGCCAACACGACGCCGGGGTCGTGGGTCGGGCCGACCAGCGGCAGGTCGTCCGGGCTGCCGGGCCGGTCGCGGGCGGCCACCTCGACCACCGCGGCACGGTCGAGCCCGGGCAGCAGCTCGGTGGCGGCCGCCAGCAGGCGACGTACCCCGCCCGCGGTGGGGGCCGCCGGCTCGTCGTGCTCCTCCACGGTCGCGCCGACCACCACCTCGCCGCTCGCCCGCGGCACCAGGTAGACCGGCTCGCCGAACACCCAGCCGCGCACCACGTAGCTCGGCGGGTCGTCGCTCCGGAGACGGACGACCTCACCGCGGACGGGCCGGACCAGGTGGGAGTGCGGCGCGGGCAGGCTGCACCCGGTGGCGAGCACCTCGACGTCGTGCTCGACCCCGGCGTCGACCCCGGCATCGACCGCGTCATCCCCCGCGTCGACCTCGACCCGCTCGAGCAGCGCCGCGAGCACGGCCCGCGGATCGACCGACCGGTCCCCGGGCAGCAGCACCCCTCCGGCGGCCCGGGAGGTCAGCCTCGGCTCCACCTGTGCTAGTGCCGCCGGGTCCAGGGGAACGGCCTCGATCCCGTGCTCGGCCAGCAGCGCGGCCTGGCGGCGCGCCTCGACGAGGTCGCGGCCGTCGCGGGCCACCAGGACGGTGCCGGCGGGGGCCAGCGGCACCCCGAGCCGCTCCGCGTAGCCCGGCCACAGGGCGAGGCCGCGCAGCCCCAGGTCCAGGACGCCGGGGGCTGCCCAGGTGGCCTCCGCGGCGGGTGCGAGCATCCCCGCCGCCACTCCCGAGGCCCCCGAGCAGGGCGCGGGGTCGACGACCCGGACGCGGTGGCCACGGAGGAGCAGCTCCTCGGCGACAGCGAGACCGATGATCCCGGCGCCGCGCACGAGCACGCGCATCAGGCGACCGCCGCGACCAGCTCCTCGGCTGCTCTCAACGGATCTCGCGCCCGCCACAACGCCCCGATCACCGCCACGCCGTGGGCCCCCGCCGCGCGCACCTCCCGGGCCGTCGGCACGTCGATCCCGCCGAGCGCCACCAGAGGCAGGTGCCCGGTGGCCCCCCTCAGCGCCGCCACCCCGAGCGGGTCGGGCAGGTCGGCCTTGGACCCCGAGACGCCGATCGGCCCGAAGCCGGCGTAGTCGGCCCCGTCGTCGACCGCTGCCCGGACCTGGGTCGCGTCGCGACAGGTGGCGCCGACGACGAAGGGGCGGTCGAGCGCGTCGGCGAGCCGACGCGCGTGCACGAGCGGCAGGTCGCGTGCGCCGAGGTGGACGCCGTCGGCACCGGCCGCCAGGGCGACGTCGAGCCGGTCGTCGACGACCACCATGACGTCGTACGACGTGAGCGAGGCCATGACCGTGACCACGAGCGCGAGGCAGTCGCGGTCCTCGTTGGTCTTGTCCCGGACCTGGAAGCCCGTCACCCCGCGAGCTGCGAGCGCCGGCAGCAGGGACAGGTCGTCGTCGGGACCGACGAGGCAGAACACGCGCGGCAGCACCGCGGCGCTGCGGGAATGGGAGGACACAGGTTGCTCCTGACGCTTCCTTCGCCGGTCTTAACCGGATCAGGTTCGACGGTCGGAGCGGCCCCAGCTCCCTCTCAGCCCGCTGCCGCGAGCTCCCGTGGTGGACGGCGTCGACCCTAGACCGACCGGTCCGCGGCCCGTCAAGAGGGCCCCTCGGAGGACGGACTAGTCTGGCTGCTCGTGGCAGAAGCAGAGTTCCGGTACAGCGACCTCCTCCCGACCGGTCAGGACGACACCCCCTACCGGCTGATCACGACCGAGGGCGTCTCGACCGTCGAGGTCGACGGGCGCACGTTCCTCAAGGTCGACCCGGAGGCGATCCAGCGGCTCACCGCCGAGGCGATGCACGACATCAGCCACTACCTGCGGCCCGCGCACCTCGCGCAGCTTCGCAAGATCATCGACGACCCCGAGGCGTCGGGCAACGACCGCTTCGTCGCGACCGACCTGCTCAAGAACGTCAACATCTCCGCTGGCGGCGTGCTGCCGATGTGCCAGGACACCGGCACCGCGATCGTGATGGGCAAGAAGTCCGAGGCTGTCCTGACCGGCGCCGAGGACGGCGAGGCGATCAGCCGCGGCGTGTACGACGCCTACACCAAGCTCAACCTGCGCTACTCCCAGCTCGCTCCCCTGACGACGTACGAGGAGAAGAACACCGGCACCAACCTGCCGGCGCAGATCGAGATCTACTCCACCGCGGAGGGGCCGAAGGGGCCGGAGTACAAGTTCCTCTTCATGGCCAAGGGCGGTGGGTCGGCCAACAAGTCCTTCCTGTTCCAGGAGACCAAGGCGATCCTCAACCCCAAGCGGATGCTGAGCTTCCTGGACGAGAAGATCCGCTCGCTCGGCACGGCCGCGTGCCCGCCGTACCACCTCGCCGTCGTCATCGGCGGCACCAGCGCGGAGTTCGCGCTGAAGACCGCGAAGTACGCCTCCGCGCACTACCTCGACAACCTGCCGACCGAGGGCTCGATGAGCGCCCACGGCTTCCGCGACCTCGAGCTGGAGGAGGAGGTCTTCAAGCTGACGCAGTCCTTCGGGATCGGCGCGCAGTTCGGCGGGAAGTACTTCTGCCACGACGTGCGTGTCGTGCGGCTCCCGCGCCACGGCGCCTCCTGCCCCGTCGCGATCGCCGTCTCCTGCTCGGCCGACCGCCAGGCACTCGGCAAGATCACCGCCGACGGGGTCTTCCTCGAGCAGCTCGAGACCGACCCGGCGAAGTACCTCCCCGACACCACCGACGAAGCCCTGTCGGCTTCGGAGGACGACGTGGTGCGGATCGACCTGAACCGGCCGATGTCCGAAATCCTGCAGACGCTCTCGCAGCACCCGGTGAAGACCCGGCTCTCGCTCACCGGGCCGCTGGTCGTGGCCCGCGACATCGCGCACGCCAAGATCCAGGAGCGCCTGGACGCCGGCGAGGACATGCCGCAGTACATGAAGGACCACGCGGTCTACTACGCCGGCCCGGCCAAGACGCCCGAGGGCTACGCGTCCGGGTCCTTCGGCCCGACCACGGCCGGGCGCATGGACTCCTACGTGTCGTCGTTCCAGGCCGCGGGCGGCTCGATGGTGATGCTGGCCAAGGGCAACCGCTCCAAGGTCGTCACCGAGTCCTGCGCGGAGCACGGCGGCTTCTACCTCGGCTCCATCGGCGGCCCGGCCGCGCGGCTGGCTCAGGACTGCATCAAGTCCGTCGAGGTGCTGGAGTACCCCGAGCTCGGGATGGAGGCGGTCTGGAAGATCCAGGTCGAGGACTTCCCGGCCTTCATCGTCGTCGACGACAAGGGCAACGACTTCTTCACCGACCCCTCCGGCGCGGTCACCGTGCCGATCTCAGGGATCCGGGTGCGCTCGGCCGAGTGAGCGAGCAGTCGCCCGAGGGACGAGGGCGTGACCGGCGGGTCGAGACCCGGTGAGGTGTGCGCCTGCGTCGCCGGTCAGTTGCGGTCGGAGCCGGCCCGGCTGTTGGGGCCGGTGGGTCCCTCGTCGACCTCGCCGGACTCGGCGTCGGGCTGACCGGCGACGGCCTGGTCGTCGCTGATGGGCTCGTCGGCGTCCTCGAGGCTCTGCACCTCGGAGACCTGACCCTGCTCCGAGGTGTCGCGGCCCTGCTCGTCTGCACTCATGGCCTCGACAGTAGGTCGCGGATCCGTGCCATCCCTCACCCGGCCGTCGCGCATGGCGACGCCGGGACCGGGCAGCATGGGGCCATGCCGGACGTGCCGACACCACCCGCCCTGCCCGCCCTCGAGGCGGAGGTGGAGTACGCCGAGGTGGCCCGCACCGAGACCGAGCGAGGCGAGCTGGTGCTGCGCCAGCGCCGCGAGGGCGACGGCCCGACCGTGCTGGAGCTGCGCGCCAACGGCGTCTTCGTCATGGACACCCGCGAGGTCGGCAGCGAGCGCGCGCTGGCCACCGCGGCCCTCGCGGTCGTGGAGGACCCGCGCGCGGTCGTGGTCGGCGGGCTCGGTCTCGGCTTCACGCTCCGCGAGGTGCTGACCGACCCCCGGGTCGAGCGCGCCGCGGTCGTGGAGATCGAGCAGTCGCTGGTCGACTGGATGCGCGACGGGACCGTCCCGCACGGTCCCACGCTGCTGGCCGACGAGCGGGTCACGGTGGTGGTCGCCGATGTCGCCGCCGCCCTCGAGGAGGCGCGCCCGGCGTCGTACGACCTGGTGCTGCTGGACGTCGACAACGGTCCCGGCTACCTCGTCCACGACGAGAACGCCGCGATCTACCGCACCCCGTTCCTGCGTACGGCGGCGCGTGCCCTCCGCCCGGGCGGTGCCGTGGTCGTGTGGTCGGCGCAGGAGTCACCGGCGCTGGAGCGCGCCATGACCGAGGCGCTCGGCGGCTGCGAAACTCGCCCGCACCCGGTGCTGCTGCAGGACCGCGAGGAGACCTACTGGCTCTACCTGGCGCGCGCGACAGCCTGAGCGCGGTCGACGGTCTCGGCGACCGGGTCGGGCTCGGCGGGCCGACGGGCGGAGACCAGCAGGGTCGTCGTCACGGCCACCAACGCCCAGCCGGCCAGGACGGCGACTCGCGGACCCACGTCGGAGGCTGCGAAGTAGACGACCTCCCGCACGGCCGCGGTGCCGGCCCCGTTGGGCAGCCACGGCCCGATGGCCCGCCAGAAGGCCGGCAGCAGGTCCGTCTGGTAGGCGCCTCCCGCACTGGGGTTGCCCAGCACCACGAAGAGCAGGACGGTCACCCCGATGCCGGCAGTCCCGAGCAGCCCCTGGAGGGCTGCGGTGACGGAGGCGCCGATGAAGACCAGGACGGTCCCGAGGCCCCACAGCGCCAGCAAGTGCCCGCTGATCGCTCCGAGGACCCGGTCCACGAGCAGCGCACCGCCCAGCCCCGACGCGACGGCGTACCCGGCCATCAGGCCCAGGCGGCGTGCCGCTGCCACTCGGCCGGTGGGTCGGGCTCCTCGACTCACACCGAGCAGCGCGGCGAGCAGGTAGCCGCCCACCAACCAGCCGAGCACCAGGTAGAAGCCGGTCAGGCCGCGGGCGTCGCCCTCGACGGGCGGCACCAGATCGACCGTGCGCAGCTCGCGGCCCCGCGCCTGCTCCACGGCGTCGAGCAGCTGGGTGACCGCGGTCGCCTCGGTCGCCCCGGCACCCGAGGCCAGGAACAGGGTGTCGCGAGCGCCCTCGGGCCGGGCCACGAGCGCTGCAGCGCTGCGCCCCTCACGCACCGACTCGCGCGCGGCGGCCACAGAGGCGGCCGCCGCCACGTCGACGGGGTGGCCGTCGAGCCCGTCGAGGACCTCGGCCGCCGCGCCGGAGTCACCGCCGGCGACGACCACGCGCACGTCGTGCGGCGAGGGGTCGTGGAAGGCCCCGACGTAGCTGCCGATGAAGGCCAGCTGGAGCAGCAGCACGGCCACCACCAGGCCGACCACCGAGGAGGCCTTGGCCGAGGGCGACGTCGCCGGCGCACCGGCTCGACGCGGGCCGAGGTGGCGGGCACGACGACAAGTTTCGCTACTCATAGTTGCGATACTAACGGTAGCGATAAACTGGGTCCATGCGAGACCAGGAGGGCCCCCGTCCCGGACGCCCCCGACAGGCCGACGTCAGCGGGCGGATCCTGACGGCGGCACGCGAGCTGATCGCGGCGCGCTCCTGGGAGCGCATCAGTCTCGACGAGGTCGCCACGCGAGCGGGCGTGGCGAAGACCACTCTCTACCGCCGCTGGCGGAGCAAGGACGAGCTGGCCGTCGCCACCCTCGAGCACGCGCTGGGCCCTCTGCCGGCCGCCACGTCGGTCCGGGCGGCGGTGGGCTGGCTCGCCGAGCGCGTCCGCGACCCCGGCACCCGCCACGTGCTGGTCACCCTCACCTCCCTCAGCGCACGGGACCCCGACCTGCGGACCATGCTGCGCAGCCGGCTCCGCGACCCCTACGTGGCCTCGTTGCGCGACGAGCAAGCGACGCGGGAGGCGAGCGCCACACTCGCCTTCGACCTCGTGGTCGGGACCCTGCTCCACCGCGCCGCCATGACCGGCGGGATCACCGACGGCGACGTCGCCGACGTCTCCGACGTGGCCGAGCAGCTCATGTCTCCGGCCGCAGACCTGCCCTCACGCGACGCCGCCGGCGCACCGTAGTGGTCCTCACGCCCGTCGGGCCCCCGGTCTCGGGGCGTCCTCCGGGATCGGGTCGGCGGGATCCATCTCCCCGTGGGCCTCGTGCTCCCGCTGCCGAACGGCGACCCGGATCTGCTCGAGGTTGTTGCGCAGCAGGTCGGAGACGAGCTCGTCCATCCGCGGGTCGCTGAGCATGTCGACGATGACGCGAAGCACGGTCTCGGAGACCTCCGAGACGATCGTGTCGTAGCCGGGCAGCTTGCTGACCAGGCGCACGTTGGGGTCGGCGCTGACCTTCTCGGCGACCATCTGCTTGAGCTCGTCGTGGTTCTCCAGCAGCGCGTCGGAGATGTTCTTCGTGTAGTGGCCGGTGCGGATCACCGCCACGACCTCATCGAGCACGACGATGGTCAGCGGCCGCTTGACCAGCTCGATCAGTCGGTAGGCAAGCCGGCTCGCGCGCCGCACCACCCAGGGGCGTCGCATGCCCAGCCTCACCAGCACCGCACCGGCGAGCGCGGAGGCGATCGAGCCGCCGACCACGATGCCGAGCACGAGCAGCAGCACCTCGAGGGTGCTCAGGTCCTCCCACCACTGCGCCATGGCGGCACCCTATGAGCCCGCGGTGTCACCCCAGTGGCGCGTTGAGCGACAGCCCGCCGCCCCAGGCCCACCACGCCCCGGTGGCGAGCAGGGCCACGGCGAGCACGCTCGGCCACCACGCCGTGCGTGGCGGGGCTGTCGTCGCCGGTCCAAGCGCCAGGAGCGCGGCACCGGCGCCCACGCGCACCGCCTGCCCACGTCGTACGACGACGGGCAACCCGCGGCACACGGCGACCGCCAGCACGAGGGTGACCAGCAGCAGCGGCAGACCCAGCAGCAGGCCGCCGTCGGTGAGCCCCTGGAGGAACCCGTTGTGCACGTAGGCGGTCCGACCGGCCCGGTGGCCGACCCCGACGGCCTCGGTCGCCGCGCGGAACCCGTCGAAGCCGGCGCCGGTCAGCGGCCAGCGCTCGATGACCTGCCAGGCGGCCGCCCAGGTCAGCAGCACCAGCCCGGTGGCGGCCGCCAGCACCCAAGCCCCCGCGTCGTCGCGCCCCGCCCAGCCGGTCGGGGAGAACGCCACGACCAGGCAGGCGCCCGCGGCCAGCGCGGCGGAGGGCAGCAGCGCCCACAGGGACAGCGTGCGCTCGGGTCACACCGCGACCCAGGCCAGCGCGGCGAGCACGCAGGCGACCGAGAGCAGGTGTGGCTCACGCCCCCCGGTGCCCCACGTGAGGTAGGTGGCCCACCAAGCCAGCAGGGCGACGACCGCTGCGTCGGGCAGCCAGGAGTGCGACGACCCGAGCCAACCGGGGCGCTGGTCGGTGGTCGGGTCGGGCTCGTGGGGGGTGGGGTGTGCCGGGGGGGCGAGGGTCGTCACGGGAGAGGTCTCGGCGCGGCGTACCCCCTCCTTGAGGTGCCACCCACGCCGAGCCGGCGTTTCGATACGCCGACTCGGCGGGGCCCACCCGTCCGAGGCTGGGGCGTGTCGGCGCGGCGGCGTAGGTTCGAGGACGTGAGCGAGCAGGAGTACCGCACCGAGCACGACTCCATGGGCGAGGTCCGTGTGCCCGTCGACGCGCTGTGGCGCGCCCAGACGCAGCGGGCCGTGGAGAACTTCCCGATCAGCGGCACGCCGATCGAGCCGGCGCTGGTCCACGCGATGGGCCACGTCAAGGCCGCCGCCGCGGTCGCCAACGCCGACCTCGGCGTGCTGGACGCCGACCAGGCCTCCGCGATCGAGCGGGCGGCCTCGGCGGTCGCCGCCGGCGAGCACGACCACGCGTTCCCCATCGACGTCTTCCAGACCGGCTCGGGCACCAGCTCCAACATGAATGCCAACGAGGTCGTCGCCACGCTCGCCGCCCGTGCCGGTGTCGAGGTCCACCCCAACGACCACGTCAATGCCAGCCAGTCCAGCAACGACACCTTCCCCACCGCGATCCACGTCGCCGCGGCGACCGCCGTGGTCGACGACCTGCTCCCGGCGCTGGACGTGCTCGCCGGGTCGCTGGAGGCGAAGGCGGAGGAATTCGGCGGCCTGGTGAAGGCCGGCCGCACCCACCTGATGGACGCGACCCCGGTGATGCTCGGGCAGGAGTTCTCCGGCTACGCCGCGACGGTGCGGTACGCCGTGGAGCGGCTCGAGTCCGTGCTCCCCCGCGTGCGTGAGCTGCCCCTCGGCGGCACCGCGGTGGGGACGGGCATCAACACCCCCGACGGCTTCGCGGCCCGCGCGATCGAGGTGCTCGGCGAGCGGACCGGCCAGCCGTTCACCGAGGCCCGCAACCACTTCGAGGCCCAGGGCACCCGCGACTCCCTCGTCGAGCTCTCGGGCGCGCTGAAGACCTACGCGGTCGGCCTCACCAAGATCTGCAACGACCTGCGATGGATGTCCTCGGGCCCGACCACCGGCCTCGCCGAGATCCACCTCCCCGACCTGCAACCCGGCTCGAGCATCATGCCCGGCAAGGTCAACCCGGTGCTGCCCGAGGCGACGCTGATGGTGTGCTTCCAGGTGGTCGGCAACGACGCCGCCGTGACCGCCGCCGGCGCCAGCGGCGCCTTCGAGCTCAACGTCGCGATGCCGGTCATCGCGCGCAACGTGCTGGAGTCCGTGCGGCTGCTCGCCGCCTCCTCACGCGAGCTCGCGACCCGGTGCGTCGACGGGATCACCGCCGACGCCGACCGGATGCGCACCTACGCGGAGTCCTCCCCCTCGGTGGTCACGCCGCTCAACAAGCACCTCGGCTACGAGGAGGCCGCCAAGGTCGCGAAGGCGGCGCTGGCCGAGGGACGCACGATCCGTGAGCAGGTGCTCGCGATGGGGTACGTCGAGCGCGGCGACCTCACCGAGGCCGAGCTCGACGCCGCCCTGGACGTGGAGTCGATGACCGGTCGGTGACCCCGCCGGCCCCCGGGCGCGTGCTCAGCGCAGGCCGACCGGCTCACCGGCGTACCGCTCGAGGGTGGTGCGCACCGCGTCGTCCATCGCCCACGATCCCTGGCCGTGGTGGTCCCACAGCACGCAGGTGGTCTCGGCGACGATCGCCGGGGCCCCGCCGTCCTCGACCCGCAGCTGCGAGGCGACGGTGAACGACGAGCGGCCCACGCGCGGCACCCACAGGCGCAGCCGGAAGGACTGGAAGGCCGCGAACCGCATCTCGGCGTGGTAGTCGACCCGCTGGGAGCCGACGAGCTCGGCCACGCCGTCGGGTACGCCGCCCAGCAGACCCGGACGCGCGGCGCCGGTCCCGAGGTCGGCGAAGCGCAGGAAGAGGATCCGCGCCTCGTCGAGGATGCGGATCGCCTCGACGTTGTCGACGTGACCGCCGAGGTTGACGTCACGCAGCCGCGCCTGGATCTCGCACTCGAATGCCTCGCTCACGGAGGGCATCATCTCGCGCGGGCCCCCTGGTCACGCCCGCGGGTACGTCACCGGGTCTCGACACGCGGTCGCGGCTTCGCGGGCTCAGCCGCGCACTCGCTCGACCTTCGCGGGACCGACCGAGACCTCCTTCGTCGGTCTCGGTCGCCCGCTCTCAATACCAGCCGTTGTCCTGCTTGAACGACCAGGCGCTGCACGGGCTGCCGTAGGAGTCGGCGATGTAGCCCAGGCCCCAGCGGATCTGGGTCTCGGCATTGGTCATGTAGTCGGCCGGCAGGTCGTGGGTCTCGGTGAGCGCCTGCGGGATGCCGTAGGCCGAGGACGTCGGGTTGTCGGCGTCGACCTCCCAGTCGCTCTCGCTGACCCACAGCGCGTCGAGGCAGCCGAACTGGTCGCTGGAGAAGCCGTACTCCCCCAGCAGCGTCCGCGCCACCGAGCGGGGGTCCTTCGCAGCCTGCCGCGCGGCGCGACGCTCCTCGCGGGCCTCGCGGCGGGCCTGGCGCTCCTTGCGCTCCTGCCGCGCCTCGCGCTTCTCCTGACGCGCCTCGCGGCGCTCGGCCGAGCGCGACACGTCGTCGTCACGGGTCTCTCGATCGGCGGCCGGGGCGATGCTCACCGACAGCGGGGAGGCCTCGTCGGCGCTGACCGTGGCCATCGTCTCGACCGGGGACACCAGCAGACCGGCGCCGACGGCGGCACCGGTCGCGCCGACAGCCACGGTCGAGGCGATCAGCGTCGTACGTCGGGCCGAGGCGCGCAGGACGGCGCGACCCTGCGCACGACCCTGGGACGAGGGGCGTGGGGCGGCGTGCTTGGGCGTGTAGGAGCGGTGGAACACAGGCTGACAACCAGGTGGTGCGACGACGGGGGAACGTGCGACCGGAAGGTCACGAATCGGTCACGATGCCCCAGCGTCCGTGCTCACCCAAATCGGCCCGACCCCGGACCCGCCGCGCTCAGGCGTGGCCCGGGCGGTGACCGTGAGCGAGCACACGCCGGCCCCGCGTGCGCGCGGGACCGGCGTGTGACGGGTGGGTCGGGAGAGGTCAGCCCAGGGGATCAGACCGTCATGTTCTCCAGCATCTCGGTGACCAGCGCGGCGATCGGCGAGCGCTCGGAGCGGGTCAGCGTGACGTGGGCGAAGAGCGGGTGGCCCTTGAGCTTCTCGATCACCGCGACCACGCCGTCGTGGCGCCCCACGCGCAGGTTGTCGCGCTGGGCGACGTCGTGGGTGAGCACCACCTTGGAGTTGGCGCCGATGCGCGAGAGCACCGTGAGCAGCACGTTGCGCTCCAGGCTCTGCGCCTCGTCGACGATCACGAAGGAGTCGTGCAGCGAGCGTCCCCGGATGTGGGTCAGCGGCAGCACCTCGAGCATCCCGCGGTCGAGAACCTCGTCGATGACGTCGCGCGAGGTCATCGCCCCGAGCGTGTCGAAGACCGCCTGGGCCCAGGGCGACATCTTCTCCGACTCCGAGCCGGGGAGGTAGCCGAGCTCCTGGCCGCCCACGGCGAACAGCGGACGGAACACCACGACCTTCTTGTGCTGCCGGCGCTCCATCACCGCCTCCAGGCCGGCGCACAGCGCCATCGCCGACTTGCCGGTGCCGGCCCGGCCGCCCAGGGAGACGATCCCGACCTCGGGGTCGAGCAGGTGCTCGAGCGCGATGCGCTGCTCGGCGGAGCGACCGTGCAGCCCGAACGCCTCCCGGTCGCCGCGGACCAGGTGCACGCGCTTGTCGGCGCCGACCCGCGCCAGGGCCGTCCCGCGGTCCGAGAGCAGCACGAGGCCCTGGTGGCAGGGCATGTCACGGGCCTCGCCGAGGTCGATCACCCCGTCGTCGTACAGCTCGTCGAGGTCGGAGGCGAGGACGTCCATCTCGGCCATGCCGGAGTAGCCGGGGTCGGACTCGGAGATGGTCTCGCCGCGGTACTCCTCGGCGTCCAGGCCGACGGCCGAGGCCTTGATGCGGAGCGGGAGGTCCTTGGAGACCAGCGTGACCGCGGCGCCCTCGTCGGCAAGGTTCTTGGCGACCGCGAGGATGCGGGTGTCGTTGTCGCCGAGGCGGAAGCCCGAGGGCAGCGAGCCGGGGTCGGTGTGGTTGAGCTCCACCCGGATGCTGCCGCCCTCCTCGCCCACGGGGACGGCGTTGTCGAGCCGGCCGTGGGTGACGCGCAGCTCGTCGAGCAGGCGCAGGGCGGTGCGGGCGAAGTAGCCCAGCTCCGGGTGGTGACGCTTGCCCTCCAGCTCGGTGATCACCACGACGGGGAGGACGACCTCGTGCTCGGCGAAGCGACGCAGTGCGCCGGGATCGGCGAGCAGGACGCTGGTGTCGAGCACGTACGTGCGCACCAGTGGAGCCTGGGCCTTCTTCTTCCGGGTGGAGCCAGCGGTGGGGGACAGCTGCGACGTGGTGGCCTGGGACGGCACGATTCACCCCTCACGGGCCGACGCGCGCACTCCTCGTGGCGGCCCTAGTTCACACGGTGGGACCGGGACGCCCGACGACGGGAGTGCCCGCCTCCGCTCACGCCGCAGGGGATCTCCTGCGGTGCTGTGCAGTCGTGAGTGCTCACGATCGGGCCTCCAGGTGCGGCGAGCTTCCCCACTCGCCGGTGCTTGCGAAAGTACGCCGCCCCCGACCCGGATCCGGTCGACACGCCGTGTGCGGGGCGTGAACAACGTGTGACACGGCGGCGCCCCCGATTCGCCAACTTCGGGGCTGCTGGGGGCGGTGTGGCGGGTGTGGCTGGTGGGGGCGGCGGGCGGGGTACTCCGCATTCTTTTCCTGCTTACTGCGCAGTACGCAGGAAGGGGGATGCGTCGTAACCCGGCCGGTCGCCCGCCCCGTCCCCCCACGGGTCAGGTGCCGAAGCGACGCTCCCGCTGGGCGTACGCGCGGACCGCGCGGAGGAAGTCGACGCGGCGGAAGTCGGGCCAGTAGGCGTCGCAGAAGTAGAACTCCGACTTCTCGCTCTGCCACAGCAGGAAGCCACCGAGCCGCTGCTCTCCGCTGGTGCGGATGACCAGGTCGGGGTCGGGCTGGCCGCGGGTGTAGAGGTGCTCGGAGATGGCGTCGACGTCGACCTCGGCTGCCACCTGCTCCAGGGACAACCCCTGCTCAGCGGCGCTGGTGAGCAGCGAGCGGACCGCGTCGGCGATCTCCCGGCGCCCGCCGTAGGAGACCGCGACGTTGACGAGCATCCCGTCGACGTCACGGGTGGCCTCGGCGGCGGCCTTGAGCCGCTCGGCCGTCGCCGAGGGCAGCAGGTCGAGGGCGCCCACGGGGTTCAACCGCCACCGCCGCTGGTCGGCCAGGGAGTCGACGGCATCGGCGATGATCGCCAGCAGCGGCTCGAGCTCGCTGGCGGGACGGTTGAGGTTGTCGGTCGAGAGCAGCCACAGCGTGACGACCTCGATGCCGATCTCGTCGCACCACCCCAGCAGCGGCTCGATGTTGGCGGCGCCGGCACGGTGCCCGTGGGCGGTGTCCCGTCCGACGGCCTTCGCCCACCGACGGTTGCCGTCGAGCATCACGCCAACGTGCCGGGGGAGGCTCTCGGGCAGGCGCCGCACCAGCCGTGCCTCGTACGCCGGGTAGAGCACCCTCCGGAGCCCGCGCTTCCAGTCCGCCACCTGCCAAGGTTATGCCCCGCTCCCCCGAGGTCACGAGAGGTTCACCTCATCGCGCGTCACCGGAAGTGACCCGCCGGTACCCTCGACCCATGAACCAGCACGTTCCTGACGCCGTCCGCGCGAGGGTCGACTCCCTCCACGACTCCGTCTCCGAGCACTGGGACGAGCTGCGCGCGGAGCTGCGCGAGATCAAGCCCAAGCTCCGAGGCTGGCTGCACCTGGCCACCGCACCGCTCACCCTGGCCGCCGGCATCGTGCTCGTCGTGCTGTCGCCCACCGCGACCACGCGGATCGGCTCGGCACTGTTCGCCGGCAGCGCCCTGGTGCTCTTCAGCGTCTCGGCGATCTACCACACCGGCACGTGGTCACCGCGGACGTGGGCCTTCCTGCGACGCTTCGACCACTCCAACATCTTCCTGCTCATCGCCGGGTCCTACACGCCGTTCGCGCTGATCCTGCTCGAGGGAACCCAACAGGTCGTGCTGCTCTCGGTGGTGTGGTCCGGCGCCATCGCGGGCGTGGCGTTCCGCGTCTTCTGGACCGACGCGCCACGCTGGCTCTACACCCCGATCTACATCGCCCTGGGCTGGGCCGCGGTCTTCTTCATCCCCGGGTTCTTCCGGGGCGCCACCGACCTCGGTCTCGGCGTGGGCATCGCGGTCTTCACCCTGATCGTCGCCGGCGGCGCGCTCTACACCCTCGGCGGCGTGGTCTACGGCTTCAAGCGCCCCAACCCGTGGCCCCGCTGGTTCGGCTTCCACGAGGTCTTCCACACCTTCACGATCCTGGCGTTCGTCAGCCACTACGTCGGCGTCTCGCTGGCCACGTACTCCCTGCGCTGAGCCCCCTGGGTCCCGGACCTCCCGGGACACCGCGACCGCTCAGACCAGCGCGTCGAGCACCAGCACGACCGACGCCGCGACACCGCCGACGACCACCGCCCCGGCCAGCAGCGGCACGCGCGTCGCGACCGCCTCCACCCCGCGGTAGAGCAGCGTCAGGGCCGCCACCAGCACGGTGACGTGCAGGAGCAGCGCCAGCCCGACGCCGAGGACCGCCCCGGCCACCCGGAACCTGCCCCACAGCAGGCCCAGGAGCAGGGGCACGACGACCGCACCGGCCGCGCCGTGGGCCAGCTCCTCGGGCCACTCCCCCTCCGGCATCCACGGCACCGGCACGGCCAGCAGCGCCGCACGGTCCACGAGGTCCCAGCTGGCGCACCAGCCGAGCCAGGCGATCAGGAGCAGGCTGAGGACCGCCACGCCGCGCCGCCACCAGCCCTCGACGGCACCCCAGGGCAGCTGGGTCCGCGGCGTCACCACCAGCGTTGCGAGGGTGACCGCGCTCCAGGCCAGCCACCGCCGCACCACCCCGGTGCCGGTGTCGGCCATCGCGTCCCGGAAGACCCGATCGGCCTCCACGCGGTCGACCTGCCGCCCCTGCGCGGTGAGGTACGCCGGCTCGTCGGCGTCCGCGACGAGCGCGTCGTGCACGAGGGCGGCCGGCAGGTGGCGGCCGGTGCGGGGCACCAGCCAGGCGAAGACCGAGGGCACGGAGGTGAGGTCGGTGGTGAAGGTCCCGACGTCGGCAGGGACGACCAGGTCGCCCAGGTGCCGGTCGGCGTAGCCGATCCGACGAAACAGCGCGAAGACCTCCTGGTCCCCCCGTGCGCGGCGCTCCAGCACGATCCGTGGCGGGCGATCGCGCCGCGGCGGCTCCTCGCCCGCTCCTCCGTCGAAGAAGCGGGCCGGTTCGGCCCGCACGGTCGTCCCCATGCCGTCCACCCTGCCACCGGACGCCGACAGCGGTCCTGGTTCAGGCGGGCGGCGCGGTCGAGGAGCGCAGCACCAGCTCGGTGGGCAGCTCGACGTGCTCGTTGACGTGGCCGTACTCCCGGTCGTCGCCCTCGAGCCGCTGGAGGATCTGCCGCGCGGCGACCCGCCCCTGCTGCAGCACCGGCTGCCGCACGGTGGTCAGCCCGACGTAGTGCGCCATCTCGTGGTCGTCGACGCCGACCACCGAGAGCTCCTCGGGCACCCGCACCCCGGCCTCCCGGGCGGCGTACAGGACGCCGAAGGCCATCTCGTCGCTGGCGCAGAAGACCGCCTTGGGCCGGTCGGCACGCCGCATCAGCTGCTCGCCGGCGTCGTGCCCGCCCTCGAGGGTGAACAGCCCCTCCAGCTCCATGCTGGGGTCGGGCTCGATGCCTGCCTCCCGCAGCGACGCCCGGTAGCCCTCCAGGCGAGCACGGGGTGTGGCGAGGTCGAGCCCCTCGTCGCTGAGCTGGCCGACGTAGGCGATGCGGCGGTGACCGAGCTCGAGCAGGTGGGACACCGCGGTGCGGGCGACCGCGTCGTCGTCGACGCGGACCGAGGGCCACTCCCGCACCCGGGACCCGAGGGTCACCACGGGCATGCCGTGCCGGGAGAGCCACAGCACCTCCTCGGGCGTGGGCCCGAGGCCGACCACGATCAGCGCGTCGGCGCGCTTGGTGACTAGCTGGGTCAGGAGCACGCGGCGTCGCGCGTCGGGGTCGCCGCCGATGTTGTAGAGCAGCACGTCGTAGCCGCGCTCGCGCAGCACCTGCTCGGCGCCGTGGACGACGGTCGCGAAGAACCACCGCGTCACGAAGAGGACCACGATCGCGACCGTGCGGGTCTGCCCGCCGCTGGCCAGACCGACGGCGTGCGGGGAGGGGACGTAGCCCAGCCGCAGGGCGGCGTCCATGACCTTGGCGCGGGTCTCGTCCGAGACCCGCGGCAGCCCGCGCAGCGCCCGGGAGACGGTCGCGGTGGACACCCCGGTCTCCCGCGCGAGGTCGTTGATGCTGGTCATCGCCGCTCCTCCCGCACGCCGCGCCCCACACCGCGACTTGACCGGTAAACCAGACGCTCTAGGCTGCCCTCATGAGCACCCCTGCGCGCACCGTCCCGCCGACCGCACTGCCGACCCGGTTGCCCGGGCCCGAGCGCCTCGAGCTGGGCACCGCCACGGCGTCGTACCAGGTGGAGGGCGCGAGCACCGAGGACGGCCGCGGCCCCTCGATCTGGGACACCTTCACCGCGCGCCCCGGCACGATCAGGGACGGCTCGGACGGCTCGGTCGCGTGCGACTCCTACCACCGCTACACCGAGGACGCCGACCTCGTCGCCGGCGCCGGTCTTGACTGGTACCGCTTCTCGGTCGCCTGGCCGCGCATCGTCCCCGAGGGCCGCGGGCGCGTGGAGCAGCGGGGCCTGGACTACTACGACCGGCTCGTCGACGCCCTGCTCGAGCGCGGCGTGAAGCCCACCGGCACGCTCTACCACTGGGACCTCCCCCAGCCCCTCGAGGACGAGGGCGGCTGGCTCGAGCGCGGCACCGCCGAGGCCTTCGCCGACTACGCCGAGGTCGTCCACGGGCGCCTCGGCGACCGCGTCGGCCTCTGGGCCACCCACAACGAGCCGTGGTGCGCGGCCTACCTCGGGTACGCCGCCGGCGTGCACGCCCCCGGGCGCCGGGAGGGCGGACGCGCGCACCGCGCCGCCCACCACCTGATGCTCGGCCACGCGCTGGCCGCCGAGCGGCTGCGCGCCGGCGCTCACCCGGTCGACGTGGGCATCGTGCTCAACCTCGCGCCCATCTGGCCCGAGCAGCCGGAGCGTCCAGAGGTGCGGGACGTCGCCGACGGCGTCGACGCCATCCGCAACCGGGTCTGGCTCGACCCCCTGGTCGACGGCGCGTACGACGCCGGGCTGCTGCGCGTGGCGCCGGAGCTCGCCGACGACGAGCTCGTCCGACCCGGCGACCTCGAGCGTGTCCAGGGCTCGGCCGACTGGGTCGGTCTCAACTACTACACGCCCGTCCGTCCGGACCTGCCCGGCGCCGGCAGGGCCGACCACCCCGAGGGCGGCGCCTACCCGGGCACGGCGCCCTTCGAGCTGGTCGTGCGCGAGCCGATCACCGACATCGGCTGGGAGATCGACGCCAGCGGTCTCGACGAGCTGATCCGCACCACCGCCGAGCGCACCGGCCTGCCGGTGCTGGTGATGGAGAACGGTGCGGCCTGTGCGGACACCGACGTCGTCGAGGGCACCGTGCGCGACGAGGACCGCATCGCCTACCTGCGCGACCACCTCGCGGCGGCCGAGCGGGCCCGCGAGGCCGGAGCCGACCTGCGGGCCTACGTCGTGTGGACGCTGCTGGACAACTTCGAGTGGGCCGAGGGCTACACCAAGACCTTCGGCATCGTGCACATCGACCCGCAGACCCAGGACCGGACCCCCAAGGCGTCCTACCACTGGCTGGCCGAGACCATCCGGGCGCGCGGGTAGGCGCCGGCGTCCGGCGCCCGGGTCGCGACGTGGGTCGCGGCCCGGGCCCGGAACGACTGCGCTGGCGGCAGGGCCCGGGGTCAGCTCATCCCTTGACACTGCCCGCGAGCAGGCCGCGCACGAAGTAGCGCTGCAGGGCCAGGAAGACGATCAACGGGATGATCAGCGAGACGAAGGCGCCCGAGGCCAGCAGCTGCCAGTCCTGACCGCGCTCACCGACCAGGCTCACCAGCTTCACCGTCATCGGCGCTGCCTGCGGGGAGCTGAAGACCAGCGCCACGAGCAGGTCGTTCCAGACCCAGAGGAACTGGAAGATCCCGAAGGCGGCGATCGCCGGCATCATCAGCGGCAGCATCACCCGGGTGAAGATCTGCACGTGCCCGGCACCGTCCACGCGCGCGGACTCGATGAGCTCACCGGGGATCTCGCGCATGAAGTTGTGCAGCAGGAAGATGGCCAGCGGCAGCGCGAAGATGCTGTGCGAGAGCCAGATCGTGTAGAAGCCGCCGCCGGGGGCATCGGTCCCGGCCAGCGGGATCAGGTTGAACGGCGGGTCGACGTACAGCGTGAGCAGCGGGACCAGGGTCACCTGGATCGGCACGATCTGCAGCGCGAAGACCGCCACGAAGAGCGTGTCGCGGCCCTTGAAGTCCATCCACGCGAAGGCGTAGGCGGCCATCGTCGCCAGGCTGATCGGGATCAGCACGGCCGGCACCGAGATGACGATCGAGTTGACCAGGTTGGTCATCAGGCCGCTGGACCCGCCCGAGAGCACGTCGCGGTAGTTGTCGAGGGTGAAGGAGGGGTCGGTGAAGACGTTCCACCAGCCGTTGGACTTCACCTCCCCCTCGGGACGGAAGGAGCTGATCAGCAGACCAGCGGTCGGCACGGTCCACAGCAGGGCGATGACCAGCGCGACGGCCGAGGCCCAGCGGTTGCTGAGCGCTCCGGCGGCAGCAGAGCTCGCGCTCTTGGGGTTGCCGGCCGGGGTCGGCTGCGGCGGCGCGGTGGGGGTCGTGGTGGTCATCGGGCCTCCAGCTTGCGCATCTGTCGGACGTTGTAGATGACGATCGGCATGACCAGCACGAAGATCACCACGGCGATCGCGGCGGCGAGGCCGTTGTTGTTGGCCACGAAGCTCTGCCGGTAGAACTCGTAGGCCAGGACGCTGGTGCCGAAGTTGCCGCCGGTGGCGGTCTGCACGATGTCGAAGACCTTCAGCGTGGCGATGGTGATCGTGGTCAGCACGACGATCAGCGTGGGCCGGATGCTCGGGACCGTGATGTGGCGAAACATCTTCCAGCCGCTCACGCCGTCGAGGCGGGCCGCCTCGACGATGTCCTCGGGGATGGCCTTGATCGAGGCCGAGAGCAGCGTCATCGCGAAACCGGCCTGGATCCACACCAGGATCACGATGAGGAAGAAGGTGTTCCACGGCTCGTTGAGCAGGAAGTTGTAGGTGTCGAGCCCGAGCCAGGTGAGGAACTGGTTGAGCAGGCCGATCTGGGTGCTGTCGCCCGACTTGTAGTCGTAGACGAACTTCCAGATGATCGAGGCGCCCACCATCGAGATGGCCATCGGCAGGAACAGCAGCGCCTTGGCGAACTTCTCGAACGAGGCGCGGTCGACCAGGACGGCGTAGAGCAGCCCGATGCCGGTCGAGAGCAGCGGCGTCAGCACGACCCAGAAGAGCGTGTTGCGCAGCACCTCGAGCTGGTTGCTGTCGGTGAACAGGCGCTGGTAGTTGTCCAGCCCCACGAACTCCTGGGCGAAGATGTTGGTCCCGCCGAAGAGCGAGTCGTAGACGGTGACGCCGGCCGGGTAGAGCAGCCCGACGCCGATCAGCAGGAGCGAGGGCGCGAGGAACGCGGCGGTCTGGACGCGCTCACCGGAGCGGGAGCGCAGTCGTTGGGTGGCGAGCAGGATCAGGGCCACCACGCCGTAGAACAGCGCGACGGCGATGACCATCTGGAGGAGCTTCTCGGGGGTACTCAACGCGTCACTCCCATGGCGGGTCGGCGGGGCGTGCGGGCACAGGAGGTACGACGGTGGGTGGCCGACCTGGGTCGGCCACCCACCGTCATCGGGTCACTGCCAGGCGCTCTCGATGTTGCCGAGCGCCTGCTCGGAGCTGTCGCCGGTCACCCAGGCGGTCATCTCCTTCCAGAAGGCGCCGGCGCCGATGGCGCTGGGCATCTGGTCGGAGCCGTCGAAGCGGAAGACGGCCTCGGGGTCCTGGAAGGTCTCGGCCGACAGCTGGTCGATCGGGCTGGTGAGATTGGCGATGTCCAGCCCCGTGTTGGCGCTGACCCAGCCGCCGCCCGGGGTGGCCTGGGCCTTCTCGTTGGCCCACACGTCGGTCGACAGGTAGGTCTGGAAGGCTTGGACCTGCGGCTCGTTCGAGAACGCCGCGACGAACTCGCCACCGCCGAGGACGGGCTTGCCGTTCTCCTCGTTGGTCGGCGGGAGGTAGAACGCGAAGACGTCGCCGTCCTCGTTGACGTTCGTGCCCTCGGGCCACTGGGCGGCGTAGAACGACGCCTGGCGGTGCAGCGCGCACTTGCCGTCGAGGATCGGCAGGCCGCCGTCCTGGAAGGCGGTGGTGGCGATGGAGTTGACGTCGCCGAAGCCGCCGTTGACGTAGTCGGGGTTCTTCATGATCTCGCCGACGCGGTCCAGCGACTCGACGATGGCCGGGTCGTCGAAGGCGATCTCGTGGTTGACCCACTGGTCGTAGGTGTCGGCGCCGGCGTCACGCAGGACGGCGTCCTCGAGCCAGTCGGTGGCGACCCAGCCGGTGGCCTCGCCGGACTCGATGCCCACGCACCACGGCTTCATGCCGGAGTCGGCGATCTCGTCGGACAGGGCGATCATGTCGTCCCAGGTCTCGGGGACCTCCCAGCCGTTGTCGGAGAACATCGACGGGGAGTACCACACGAAGGACTTCACCGAGGCGCCGAGCGGGGCGGCGTAGAAGGTGCCGTCGACGGTGCCGTAGCCCTTCCAGTCCTCACCGAAGAACTCGTCGACGTTGTCGGCGGTGGGCGTCGGGGCGGCCTCGACCTCGCCGGAGGCGACGACGGTCTGCAGCAGGCCGGGCTGCGGGATGTAGGCGATGTCAGGGGCGTTGCCGGCCTTGACGCGCACGACGAGCTGGGTCTCGAACTGGTCGGAGCCGTCGTAGTCGACCTCGGCGCCGGTGCAGGTGGTGAACAGCTCGTAGGACGCCTCGTGCGCCTCCTGCTCGGGCGGCAGGATCGAGGTGTAGACCCCGACCGTGGTGCCGGTGAGGTCACCGAACTCGGCGAGCTGCTCGAGGCCCTCGCACTCGGACATGCCCTCGCCCGGCCAGGTGCCGCCGGCGGACTGAGGCTCGTTGGTGTCGTCGTCGCTGGCACAACCGGCCAGCACGAGACCGGTCACGGCCATGGCGGCCACGGCACCGACTCGGATCTTGCGTGAGCGCATCGGGTCCCTCTCTTCCCTGGAGGCCGACACGGCGTCGACCCCACCCAGTGCTTGCGTAAACCCGATGCAACCGCTTACGCAGATGTTGCGTCAAGGTTTCCCGGTCACGATTGTGTAACGCAGGTCACACGCACCTGTCCAGCGCTCAGGTCAGGGCTCGGACGGCCGATCGGGACCTCGACGTGCGTCCGCAGCCGGTCCCGGGACGTCCAGACCGGCGGCGACCGCCGCGCGGTCGGCCAGCTCGGCCCCGGCGCCGTCGTAGAGCTGGAAGCCCACCGCCGCGCCGGCCCGCTCGGCCTGGCGGAGGTCGTCGTCGTACTGCGCGACCACGGCCACCGTGCCCGCGAAGCCACCCGCCCGCAGCTGGCGCAGGGTGTCGATGTTGTTGCCGTGGAAGGGCATCGCGAGCAGCACGATCGGGACGTGGCACAGCGGCCGGGCCTGCCAGAGCTCGGGATCGGTCGCGTCGCCCTCCACCACGTCCAGGCCCTCGGCCCGCAGCCGCTCACAGCGTTCCCGGGAGGTCTCGAGACCCACCACGCGCAGGCCGTACTCGTCGCGCAGCCGCAGGTACGCAGCACTCCCGACCCGGCCCATCCCGAGGATCACCGCCTGGGCGTCGCCGACGTCCAGCGGCCGGTCCTCGGGGTGCAGGTCCTCCCGCTCGCGCTCGGGCAGCACCCGCCGCACGGCCCGCACGAGGTACTCCGGGTGCCGTCCCGGCAGCGACCCGACCACGAAGCTCGCGGCGACCGCGGTCGCCACCACGGTCAGCCACCCCTCCCCCAGCCAACCCGCCGGCGCCCCGACCACGACGATCAGGCCGAACTCGGAGTAGTTGGCCAGCGTCACCCCGGTGAGGACCGACGTACGCCGCCGCAGCCTGGCCAGCCACAGCAGCCCGGCGAAGGCCAGCGCCTTCAGCGGCAGCAGCGCGACCAGCAGCAGCGCGAGCACCAGCTCGGACGGGGTCGGCATCCCGCCCAGCCCGATGCTGACGAAGAACGCGACCAGCAGCAGGTCCTTGAGCGTGAACAGGCTCTTGCTCAGCTCGGGAGCCCGGCGGTGCCCGGAGAGCAGGACGCCCATCACGAGTGCCCCGAGGTCGCCCTTGAGCCCCACGGCGTCGAAGAGCGCGTAGCCGGGGACGAGCGCCAGGACCACCCCCAGCAGCGGCAGCAGCTCGTCGTGCCCCACCGCGCCCAGGACCCGGTGCAGCAGCCAGGCCCCCGGGACCAGCAGCACGAGGAGCAGCGCCCACCAGCTCGGACCGGAGCCGCCGGTGACGGCGAGGAACACCACGGCCGCGAGGTCCTGCACGACGAGCACACCGATCGCCGTGCGGCCACCGAGGGCCCGGCTCGCGCTGCGCTCCTCGAGCACCTTGACCACGAAGACGGTGCTGGAGAACGACATCGCCAGCCCCACCAGCAGCAGGGCCCGCAGGTCCGCCTCCGCGGCCAGGCCGACACCGACCAGTCCGACGAGCCCGAGGACCGCGGCGGTCACGACGCTCCACGCGCCCAGGTGGATCGTCGAGGTGGCCCACACCTCGCGCTGCAGCAGCGTGCGCACGTCGAGCTTGAGGCCGACACCGAAGAGCAGCACCGTGACACCGAGGTCCGCGGCCGTCCCGAGCGCGGGCACCGCCTCGACGCCGAGCAGGTGCAGCCCGAAGCCCGCGACGAGGAAGCCGAGCAGCGGGGGCAGCCGCACCGCGCCGGCGACCAGGCCCCCGACGAGGGCGCCCAGCAGGATGGCGGTGGCGTCGTCCATGCCCACATCCTCCCGGTACGCCGCCGCTCCCGCACGGGTCCTGCTCAAGTGGCGGGCCGGGGCGCCGATGGGAGGAGGGTGACCCGCATCCTGATCGCCGAGGACGACGCCGACCTCCGGCTGCTCCTGCGCCTGGTGCTGCACCGCGCCGGCCACCAGGTCAGCGAGGCACGCGACGGCGTCGAGGCCCTGGAGGCGATCTCGCGGGAGACCTTCGACGTCGTGCTGCTGGACAACCTGATGCCCCGGATGAGCGGGATCGAGGTCCTGGAGGCGGTGCAGCTGCTGCGCCGCGTCGAGCGACCGCTGATCCTGGTGATCTCCGCCCTGGCGAGCCGCGCGGACATCCGCTCGTACTACGTGCGCGGCGCCGACGACTTCCTGGCCAAGCCCTTCTCGACCGACGAGCTGGTCGATAGGGTGGCGATGCTGCTCGACGAGCGGTCGCTCACCCACCACGGCCCCCAGCGCGAGGCGGGATGACCGTTCGTCGTCCCACACGACCGTTCGGCGCCGCCGAGGGGCGGTCTGCACAGTATTTTCACGGCCGCCTTGACCGTTTTGACCTCAGGGCCGGACTTGGACGGGCGATGATGTACCCATGGCACGCATCCTGATCGCTGAGGACGACGAAGACCTCCGCCTCCTGCTCCGGCTCGTCGTCCAGCGTGCTGGGCACGAGGTCGAAGGCGTCGGCGACGGAGTGGCGGCCCTGCGCGCGATCACCCGCGGCGGCTACGACCTGGTGGTCCTCGACAACATGATGCCGGGCATGACCGGCCTCGAGGTGCTGCGCGCCTGCAAGGACATCACCGGCGCCGACCGCCCGGTGATGCTCATGCTCTCTGCGCTGGCCACCCGCCAGGACATCCGCAACGGCTACGTCGCCGGCGCCGACGACTTCCTGGCCAAGCCGTTCTCCCGCGAGGAGCTCGTCGAGCGCGTCCACCTGCTCCTCGACGAGCGCGCGATGCAGTTCGCGATGACCCCGCCGGGCAGCGCCGGCGGCGTCGCCTGAGCCCAGCACCGCACCTCTCCCCGAGCAGCCACCCGCACTCCCCCCGCCCCCCACCCCGGACCGTCTCCCTCGGTGACCCACCTGCCCGCCTAGGCTGGACCCATGGGCCAGGGCCACTCGCACGCGCCGCCGGACTCCCGGCGGAGACTGGCCGTCGTCCTCGCCCTCACCGTGACGGTGCTGGTCGTCGAGGTCGTGGGCGCCGTCGTCTCGGGCAGCCTCGCGCTGCTGGCCGACGCCGCCCACATGCTCACCGACGTCGCCGGGCTGTCCATGGCCCTGGTCGTCGCCGCGATCGTCCGACGACCGCCGAGCGACACCCACACCTGGGGCCTGCGCCGCGCCGAGGTGCTCGGCGCGGCCGCACAGGCGACCCTGCTGCTGGCCGTCGGCGGCTTCGTGCTGGTCGAGGCCGTGCGCCGTCTCGACGAGCCGGCGGAGGTGACCGGCAGTGCGATGCTGGCGTTCGGCGCCGTGGGCCTGCTCGGCAACGTCGTCGGCATGACGATCCTGGCCGCGGGCGGGCGCGAGCACCACGACCTCAACATGCGCGCGGCCTACCTCGAGGTCGTGGCCGACGCCCTCGGGTCGATCGCCGTCATCGCGGCGGCGGTCCTGGTCGCCACGACGGGCTGGGACCGCGCCGACCCGGTGGCCTCGCTGGTCATCGTGGCCCTGATCGTCCCGCGCACCCTCCACCTGCTCCGCGAGACCACCCACGTCCTGCTCGAGGCCACGCCGCGGGGCCTGGCGCTCGCCGACGTGCGCGCCCGACTGCTGGCCCACGACCACGTGCGGGAGGTCCACGACCTGCACGTCTCTTCCGTGGCGACCGGGCTGCCGACCCTGACCGCCCACCTGGTGGTCGACGACTCCTGCTTCCACGACGGCCACCTCGCCACACTGCTCGACCAGCTCCAGGCCGCCCTGGCCGACGACTTCGACGTCGCGCACTCCACGCTCCAGTTCGAGCGCGCCGGTCACGCCGCGCACGAGCACGACCTCCACCCCTGAGCCGCAGTGGTGCGCACGGCGTGCACCACCGCGGGGACCACCGGCACCACCGGCTGTTGCGGGGCGTGCGTCACGTCTGGGCGACAGGATCGTTGTTCCTCCGTAAAGTGAGAACACGTTCTAGTTCTGGGCGGGCTCCGGCCCGTCCCAGCCAGCGCCGCACCGGAGGACGCACCCGATGTACGACTTCGCCCACGACGCCGACCCGCAGGCCGCGGGCTACGGCGCGCCTCCCCTGCTGCTCACCGCGGCGGAGGCGTTCCGCTTCCCGGTCGAGCTGACGTCCTCCCTGGTCAGCGACCTGGTCCTGCCCCCGCGACGCAGCGTCGACGGCGAGCCGCGGCCGGTGCTGGTGCTCCCCGGGTTCATGGCCGACGACCCGCTGACCGCCCGGCTGCGCGGCCACCTCCAGCGCCAGGGGTACGCCGCGCACGGCTGGGGCCTCGGGCGCAACGTCGGGCTGACCGACACGATCGTCGACGGGCTGCTCGAGCGTTTCGACGACGTCGCGGCGACCGCGCCGGGCGCACCCGTCTCCCTGGTCGGGTGGAGCTTCGGCGGGCTGCTGGCCCGCTGGACGGCCCATCGCCGCCCGGGCCAGGTGCGCCAGGTGGTGTGCCTGGGCTCGCCGTGGCGGGCCGAGGGCGAGCGCACCCGCGCCACCCGGATGTTCGAGAGGGCCGCGGTCAAGCACGGCCTGTCCGAGCGTGCGCGCGACATCGTCGACGAGCTGCGCCGGCCCTTGGACGTGCCGCTCACGGCGATCTGGTCGCGCACCGACGGGATCGCCCACTGGCAGGGATGCCGGGTCGGCGACTCCGCCGACTCATCCGTCGACAACCCGGCACCCGTCGAGGACATCGACGTCCCCAGCAGCCACGTCGGGCTCGTCTCCAACCCGCTGGCGCTGGCCGCGCTCGACGACCGGCTGGCCCAGGACCCCGCCGACTGGCGGCCCTTCACCTGGCGCGCCGCGCTGGCCCGCCGGACGCGGGTGGCCGCATGAGCGCCGCGGGCAGCGAGCGGGACGTGGAGCTGCGCGACCCGGCGTACGTCGCGAAGCTGCTGCCGTTCCTCAAGCTGGCGATGAAGGGCTGGTTCCGCTCCTCGGTGACCGGCATGGACAAGGTGCCCGACGGTGGGGCGCTCATGGTCTCCAACCACTCCGGGGGCCTGCTGGCGATGGACGTCCCGATCCTCGCGGTGGCCTTCGCCGACGAGTTCGGCGTCGAGCGCCCTCTGCACGTGCTGGCGCACGACATGCTCTTCACCGGGGCCGCCGACCCGTTCTTCAAGCGGTGCGGGTTCCTCCCCGCCGACCGCGAGCACGCCCACGCCGTGCTGAGCGCCGGCTCGGTGACCATGGTCTTCCCCGGCGGGGACTACGACACCTTCCGCCCCACCCGGGTCGCCAACCGCATCGACTTCGCCGGGCGCACCGGCTACGTCCGCACCGCCCTGCGCGCCGGCGTCCCGATCGTGCCGGTGGTCAGCATCGGCGGCCAGGAGGCGCAGTACTTCCTCACCCGCGGCGAGATCATCGGCCGCGCGCTGCACCTGGAGAAGCTGCTGCGCAGCAAGTACTTCCCGATCTCCTTCGGCTTCCCCTTCGGCCTGGTCGGCGCGTTCCCGCCCAACCTGCCGCTGCCCACCAAGATCACCACCCGGGTCCTCGACCCCATCGACCCCGTCGAGGCGCTCGGTCCCGACCCCGACCCCGCGGAGGTCGACGAGCTGGTGCGCGGCCGGATGCAGGACGCGCTGGACGAGATGGCCCGCGAGCGACGCTTCCCGGTGCTCGGCTGATGGGCGCGCGAGTGAGGGGGCTGCTGGCCTCGGTGCGGCGGACGGTCTGGATGGTCGGCGTGCTGCTGCGCGCCGGGATGATCCCGCTGGTGCGGCCGGACCGCTACGTCCGCATGGTCGCGGTCGTACGCCGGGGGGTGACCGCCACGACGGGCATCGCCCTGGCCGCGGCGCGGGCCCCGCGACGCACGGCGTTCGTCGACGAGCGCGGCGCGCTCACGTGGGCCGAGCTGGACGCCGGCTGCGACGCCTTCGCGGTCGGGCTGCTGTCGCTGACCGGAGGCGAGCCCCGCACCGTGGCGGTGCTGGCCCGCAACCACCGCGGCTTCGTGCACGGGCTGGCCGGGGCGACCCGCGCGGGCTCGGACGTGCTGCTGCTCAACACCGCCTTCTCCGGCCCGCAGCTGCGTGACGTGCTGGTGCGCGAGCAGGCCGCGATGGTCGTCTACGACCAGGAGTTCCAGGGCGTGGTGGACCTCGCCACCGACGGTCTCGAGGTCGCCGAGGTCGTGGCCTGGGTCGACGACGCGACGGCACTGGCCGGGCGCACCACCGTCGACACCCTCGTCGACCAGCACACCGGCGAGCGGCCGGGCCGGCCCTCGCGGAAGGGCTCGGTCATCCTGCTGACCTCCGGCACCACGGGCACCCCCAAGGGCGCCAAGCGGGGCGCCGACGGCGGGGCCGGGGCACTGGCCGCGATGTTCGACCGGATCCCGTGGCGGGCCGAGGAGACCGTGGTCGTGGCCGCGCCGATGTTCCACGCGTGGGGCTTCGGCCAGCTGGCCGTCGCGGCCGCCACGACCTGCACGGTCGTGACCCGGCGACGCTTCGACCCCGAGGCGACCCTCGCGCTGGTCGAGGAGCACTCGGCGACGGGGCTCGCCGTCGTACCCGTGATGCTCGAGCGGATCATCGACCTGCCCGACGAGGTGCTCGACCGCTACCCCTGCCGCTCCCTGCGCTTCGCGACCGCGAGCGGCTCGCGGATGCGCCCGGACGCCGTGCTGGCCTTCATGGACCGCTTCGGCGACGTCATCTGCAACAGCTACAACGCCACCGAGGCCGGGCTCATCTCCACCGCGACCCCGGCCGACCTGCGGGTCGCGCCCGACACCGCCGGCCGCCCCGTGCGGGGCACCACCGTGCGGCTGCTCGACGACGACCTCCGCGAGGTGCCCACCGGCGAGGTCGGGCGCATCTGCGTGCTGTCGGGCTCGCAGTTCTCCGGCTACACCTCGGGGGCGACCAAGGACTTCCACGGCGACTACATGGTCTCCGGCGACGTGGGCCGCTTCGACGCCGACGGCCGGCTCTTCGTGGTCGGCCGCGACGACGACATGATCGTCTCCGGCGGGGAGAACGTGTACCCGCTGGAGGTCGAGAAGACCCTCGACGCCCACCCCGAGGTACACGAGAGCGCCGTGATCGGGGTCGAGGACGAGGCGTTCGGGCAGCGGTTGGCGGCGTACGTCGTCCTGCGGCCGGGGGCGGGCATCGACGCCGAGGGGCTCAGGGCGCACGTGAAGGCCCAGCTGGCCGGCTACAAGGTGCCCCGGGACGTGGTGCTGCTCGACGAGCTGCCGCGCAACGCGACCGGCAAGGTGATGAAACGGCTGCTTCCCGCCGCGCCCGGCCCGGATCTGGCAGGCTCCTGACCGTGGTCGAGCGGATGACCGGCATCGACGCGGGGTTCCTCTACATGGAGACCCCGTCGACGCACATGCACACGCTCAAGATCGCGGTGCTCGACCCGCCCGCCGGCGCCATCGACCTGGACGCGCTCAGCCGCTGGCTGGTGCTGCGGCTCGACGCGATGCCCGCGCTGCGCCGACGGGTGCAGCCCATCCCCTGGGCGCTGCACCACCCCGTGTGGGTGTCCGACCGGCCGGTCGACCCGCGGCAGCACTGCTTCTACCACCGGCTGCGCGACCCCGGCACGATGCACGAGCTGCACGAGGTGATCGGCCGCATCGCCAGCACCCCGCTCCACCGCGACGTGCCGCTGTGGGAGCTGCACCTGGTGGAGGGCCTCCAGGGCGGCCGCGTGGCGGTCGTCGTGAAGATCCACCACGCGCTGGCCGACGGCGTCGCCGCCAACGCGATGCTCGGCAACGTCGCCGACCAGAACCCCCTGGGCGCGCCCCGGCCCTCGCCGCAGGTCGTCGACGACCACACCCCCGCCCCGCGCGAGCTCGCCTGGTTGGGAGTGCGCGACGGTGTGGCCCGGGCGGTGCAGCTGCCGGGGCTGCTCGCGCGCACAGTGGCCGCGCTGGTCCGGTTGGTACGCCGGGAGCGGCCCGACGACACCGACGTGCCCCGTCCGGTGCTGGACACCCCGCCCACGCCCTTCAACTCCGCCCTCACCTCGCGGCGGTCCTTCTCGACCCTGTCCCTGCCGCTGGACGACCTGCGCGCGGTGAAGAGCGCGCACAACGTGACCCTCAACGACGTGGTGCTGTGCGTGGTCGGCGGGGCGCTGCGGCGCTACCTGCTCCAGCGCGACGCGCTGCCCGCCCGTACCCTCACCTGCGCCGTGCCGGTCTCCACCGAGCCCGCCGACCGGGCCCCCCGGCTGCGCGGCAACCTGGTCTCCAACTTCTTCACCGTGCTCGGCACCGACCAGGCCGACCCGGTCGAGCGGTTGCACCGCGTGCACCGCACCACCGCCGAGGCCAAGCGGGTGCAGCAGACCCTCGGGGCGGAGATGCTGCGCGCCTGGCTGGAGTTCTCCCCGCCGGGCCCGGCGACCGTGGTCATGCGCCTCTACTCCTGGCTGCGGGCGGCCCGGTGGCACCCCTCGCCGGTCAACGTCGTGGTCTCCAACGTGCCCGGGCCCCGGGTGCCGGTGACCATCGACGGCACCCCGATGACCGACATCTACAGCGTCGGGCCGATCCTCGAGGGCATCGGGCTCAACGTCACCGTCTGGTCCTACGTCGACCGGATGAACTTCACCCTGCTGGCCTGCCCCGACCTGCTCCCCGACCTCGACGAGCTGGTCGGCGAGCTGCGACCCGCCCTCGACGAGCTGCTGGCGACCGTCCGTGAGGAGACCCCACGATGACCCACCCCTTCTTCCACCGCCCTTTCACCCGGGCCGTCAAGGTCGGCAGCGACGCCACCTGGGCCGTCACCCGGCTGGCGGTGCGCTCGAGCCTGGTGGTGCCGCGGCTGGCGGCCGGGACGCTGGGTCGCCGGCTGATGCCCGAGGTCCCCGCGGACACGGTGCCCGCCGGCCGGACCGTGCGGCTGCCCGGCCGCGGGAGCACCTTCGTCGTCGACGTCCCCGGCCCCACCCCCGACGCACCGGTCGTGGTCCTCCTGCACGGGCTGGCGTGCACGGCGTACCTCAACTGGTTCCCGGTGCTCGGGGCGCTCGGCGACCGCTACCGCGTGGTGGCCTTCGACCAGCGCTGGCACGGGCGCGGCATCGTCTCCGAGCGGTTCCGCATCGAGGACTGCGCCGACGACGCCGTGGCGGTGCTCGACGCGCTCGGGATCGACCGGGCGGTCCTCGCCGGCTACTCCCTCGGCGGCTTCGTCGCCCAGGAGACCTGGCACCGCCACCCCGACCGGGTGGCCGGCCTGGTGCTCGCCTCGACCGCACGCAACGGCCAGGGGACCGTCCACGAGCGGCTCTTCTTCCCGGTGCTCGCCGCCACCATGAACCCGGTCTCGCGGCACGCCGCCGCCCGCGTCGAGCAGCTCGCGCAGAGCCTGCCGCTGACCCCCGACGTCCACCTGACCGACCTGCCCTCGTGGGGCCTCGCCCAGGTCCGCAGCACCTCGGGCTGGGCCTACCCCGAGGTGGTCAACGCGGTCGGTCACTTCGACTCCTCCCCCTGGATCGGGGACGTCGACGTCCCCACCGCGGTCGTCGTCACCGAGAAGGACCACGCCATCCCCACCCGTCGCCAGCACAAGCTCGCCGCAGCGGTGCCGGGCGCCCGGGTGTTCTCCGCCCCGGGCGGCCACGCGTCGGTGGTCCTGGACGCCGCGCGGTGGCTGCCGGTCTTCGAGGACGCCCTCGACGACGTGTGGCGACGCGCCGGTGCCGACGTGGCGGGCAGCACTCATCGGCTCCGGGACGTGTCCGCCGGCTGAGTCCTGGGTATACGGCTGGTCGGAGAGGGGAGTCCACATGCACGAGACACACCAGCTGGCGCACGAGCCGGCCAGCGTCGCCGTCGCCCGTCACGAGCTGCGCGACCTGCTGGAGCGCGAGGGCGTCGGCGAGTCGGTCGTCTACGACGCCACCCTCGTCCTCAGCGAGCTCGTCTCCAACGCCGTGCGTCACGGTCGCCCCACCGCTGCGGGCCACGTCGAGGTGTCCTGGTCGCTCGAGCCCGAACGTCTCGTGCTCGAGGTCGCCGACGGCGGCCGCGGCGGCTCGGTCGAGGCCGTGGACGCCGACCCCGACTCCGACCACGGGCGGGGCCTGATGATCGTCGGCGAGGTCTGCGACCGCTGGCACGTCGACCGGCGCGACCGGCGTACCCACGTCGTCGCCGAGCTCGCGCTCGCGATGGCCTGAGGGACCTTCCAGCGCCCAGCCCGGATCCTGGCCCGGGACCTCAGAGCGCGGCGGAGAGGACCGTCTCGCCGGAGTCGTCGGTCACGACCACGGCTGTGGCCGCGTCGCGCAGCAGGGCCGACTGCAGGTTGCAGACCATCTCCTCCGCACCGGTGCCGAGGAACTCCCCCGCCGGTGTCCGGGTGCCGTCGGCGTCGACGAAGGCAGCGCGATAGACCGCGCCCTCCTCGAAGCCCGCACCCCGGAAGCGCAGCTCCACGCCCCACGTGTGCGGCACCAGCCCCGCCTCCTCGACGGTGACGTCGGGGTCGACGACGTCGAGCGCAACCGCCTCGTAGGGCACCGCGGGCGGCTCCGGCACGGTGGCGCGCCCGAGCAGCACCCCGCCGGTGCCGACCAGGACGGTCACCATCGCGGCCGCGCCGAGCCACTGCACCCGGCGGGTACGCCGGCGCAACCGGTCGTCCCGGCGCCGTGCCAGCTCGTCGGCGGCCCGCGCGGACCGCTCGGCCGCCACGGCGTCGCGGATCTCGCGACCCAGCCCCGGCGGCGGGGAGGCCGGAGAGGCCAGCCGGGCCGCGTCGACGTCGGCGAGGGCCCCGCGCAGCGGGGCGATCTCCTCCAGCTCGGCGCGGCAGGCCGCGCAGCCGTCGAGGTGGGCCCGCAGCGCGGTCTCGTCGGTGGCGTCCAGGGGGTGTCCCAGCGCGTGCGCGCCCAGCAGCTCGCGCAGCCTCTGGTGTGCGTCGTCGGGCCCGGTCATCGGTCCACCCCCATCTCGTCCATCGCGGCACGCAGCGCCTTGAGCCCGTAGAACACCCGGCTGCGCAGCGTCCCGACCGGGACCCCCAGGTCGGCGGCGACCTCGTCGTGGGGCCGCTCGCGCAGGTGGGTCTCGACGATGGCCACGCGGTGGTGCTCGGAGATGCGGCGCAGCGCCTCCTCCACCACCCATGATCCCACCAGCCGCTCGGTCGGGTCCGGCACGGTCTCCCCCGCCACCTGCGCCGCCACCTGCGCCGTGGGCGGGTCGACCAGGCGCGTCTGCCACGGCCGCACCGACGCCGCACGGGCGTGGTCGATCATCGTGTGGCGCGCGATGCCGAACAGCCAGCTGCGCAGCGAGGACAGCGACGGGTCGAAGAGGTCCGCGCGCCGCCACGCCTTGAGGAAGGTCTCCTGCGTGACGTCCTGCGCCGCTCCGGCGTCGTCGAGCCCGCGGAGCACGAAGCGGTAGATCTGCGGTCCGTAGAGGAGGTACGCCGCGTGCACCTCGTCCTCGTCGCGCAACCCCGCCGGCACCGGGGGCGCGGCCGGGCGGGTGGTCGTCGTGGCCGCGGGTGTCTCGGTCACCGGGGGTCCTCTCGCAGGGAGCTCTGGTCTGCCTTCGGAGCCGGTCGAGGGACCGGATGGGTCGCTCACCCGGAAGGACCGGTTCCGCACCGATCCGGACCGGCGGTGAACGCGCACCGGCCCAGCGCCGTACCCACTCCCGAGGACGGACCCTCGTCCTCGCCCCAGGCCGGACCGACCGGCCGCCGACCGAAGGGCCAGAAACGACATGACTGCTCCCTCCCGCAGGCGCTCCCGGGTCACCGGTGGCGCCGCAGCGGCCCTCCTGGCGCTCGGCGCCGGGACCGCGCTGACGCTCCCCGCCTCCGCCGCCGACGTCGCCACCGTGGACGTCTCCACCGCCGACGCGGCCACCGGCTCCTCCGCACGCACCGCTGCTGCGGCGCGCGCCGGGGCCCGCAAGGTCAAGGTCGACTCCGAGCGCGACCTGCGCGACGCCGTCGAGCAGGCCAACGCCTCGACGGGCCTGACCCGCATCAAGGTCCGCGACCACGTCCGCCTCAGCGGCGGCCAGCTCGACGTGACCGGCCAGATCGTGATCAACGCGCGTGCGCACCGCATCGACGCCCGCGGCGACAGCCGCATCTTCGACGTGGCCGACGGCGGCCGCCTCGTGCTGAAGCAGGCGCGCCTGGTCAGGGGCGCCGCCCCCACCGGTGAGAACGGCGGAGCGATCCGCAGCGCCGGCGAGGTCGTCCTGCGAGGCACCACCATCCGCGCCTCCGTCGCCGAGGGCACCGGCGCCTCGGGCGGTGCCATCGCCAACGAGGCCGGGAGCCTGCTGGTCTCCGGCTCGGTGCTGCGCGGCAACAGCGCGACCCGCGCCGGCGGCGCCATCGAGGCCGTCGAGGGCGACACCACGCTCATCGAGACCCGCGTCATCGAGAACTCCACCGGCGCCGAGCCCGGCAACGGCGGCGGCCTGCACCTGACCGGCACCGGGACGGTGTCGGTGCAGAGCAGCTGGGTCGCCGACAACATCGCCTCCGCCGAGGGCGGCGGCCTGTGGAACTCCTCCACCGGCACCTTCACCGTCGACCGCACCGTGCTGATGGGCAACGTCGCCGAGGGCGTCGCGGCCGACCAGGGCGGTGGCGCGCTGTACAACGACGGCGGCTCCCTCACCGTCACCCGGTCCTCGCTGGAGGACAACAGCGCCACCGGCACCGCCGGCTCCGGCGGCGGCATCCTCAACAACCTCGGCACGCTGAGCGTCGAGCGGTCGACCCTGTCGGGCAACACCGCCAACCGCGCCGGCGGCGGCGTCGAGGCCAACGTCGGCACCACCACGCTGGCGGGTGTCGAGCTCACCGGCAACGACGCGGGCCAGGCCCCGGGCAACGGCGGCGGCCTGCACCTGACCGGCGCCGGCACCGTCGAGGTGCTCCAGAGCACCGTCACCGACAACACCGCCGTCGAGGGCGGCGGCCTCTGGAACTCCTCCGGCGGCACCTTCACCGTCCGCGGCACCAGCCTGGAGGGCAACAGCGCCTCCGGTGCCGGGGCCGACCAGGGCGGCGGCGCGATCTACTCCGACGGCGGCACCACCGAGGTGCTCGGCTCGGACCTCGTCGACAACAGCGCCACCGGTGCCGCGGGCTCCGGTGGCGGCATCCTCAACAACGCTGGCGCGTTGGTCGTGCGCCGCAGCGTGCTCGACGGCAACGACGCCCAGCGTGCCGGCGGCGGCATCGAGTCCAGCGCCGGCTCGACCGAGGTGTTCCGCACCGACCTGCTCGGCAACGACGCGGGCGCGGCCCCCGGCAACGGCGGCGGCCTGCACCTGACCGGCGCCGGCACCGTCGACGTCGCGCAGAGCACCGTGTCCGGCAACAGCGCCGTCGAGGGCGGCGGCCTGTGGAACTCCGCGAGCGGCACCTTCTCGATCAGCGACACCGTGGTCGAGGGCAACACCGCCACCGGTGACGCGGCCACCCAGGGCGGCGGCGGCGTCTACAACGACGGCGTCATGACGATCACCGGCTCGACGATCGACGACAACACCGCGACCGGCGCCAGCGGCTCGGGTGGCGGCGTCCTCAACAACGGCGAGGGCACCAACCCCGCGACGCTGACCATCGAGGACACCACCTTCGACGGCAACTCCTCCTCCCGCGCCGGTGGTGCGGTGGAGACCAACGTCGGCACCCTCGTCATCAACGACGTCGACATGACCGGCAACGACACCGGCGCTGCCCCCGGCAACGGCGGCGGCCTGCACGTCACCGGCGCCGCGACCGTCACCTGGGACGGCGGCACCGTGACCGGCAACAACGCGGCCAACGAGGGCGGCGGCCTGTGGAACTCCGCCACCGGCAGCATCACCGCCACGAACCTGGTCGTCACCGGCAACACCGCGCCCGCCGGCCCGGACGTGTTCAACGTCGGCGGACCCTTCACGCTCAACGGCACGCCCGTCCCGGCCAGCTGACTGCCGGCGGGGACTGCTCACCGAGCACCGCGCAAGACCCGGTACGCCGGCGGGGCACCCCGTCGGCGTACCGCCCTCGGCCCCGGGACCGGTCTCAGGTCCCGGGGCCGAGGTGCGTCCAGGGCCGTCTCGTGGCTCGTCTCGTGCCACGGCTCGTGTGGCTCGGCGCGGTCCATGCGCCGCGCTGGGCCACACGAGCGCGACAGGGGCCGGCACGGGTGTGACGCGGTCGGGGTGTGAACGGAGCAGACCGCGGGTAGACGCCTCAGGTCCCCCACGACACAGACCGAGGAGTGCCCTGGTGAGCGCCGCCCTGCGTGACCGCTACGTGCTGGAGAGCCTGCTGGGCTCCGGCGGGATGGCCGACGTGCACCGAGCCACCGACACCACGCTCGAGCGCAGCGTCGCGGTCAAGGTGCTGCGCGACGTGGCCGGCGACGAGTCGGCGCGGCACCGCTTCGTGGCCGAGGCCCGCACCCTGGCCGGCCTCTCCCACCGCAACCTGGTGACCGTGCTCGACGCCGGTATCGGGGAGGACGACGACCGCCCCTTCCTGGTGATGGAGCTGGTCGAGGGCCGCTCGCTGGCCGACGCGCTCCAGGACGGGCCGCTGACCCCCGAGGACGCCGCCGCCGTCGGCGCCCAGGTCGCCGCCGCGCTCGCCTACGCCCACGACCGGGGCGTGGTGCACCGCGACGTGAAGCCCGGCAACGTGCTGCTGGGCGGCGACGGCCGGGTCAAGCTCGCCGACTTCGGCATCGCCCGGCTCCTGGGCGACACCGCCCGCCACACCCGCACCGGCACGGCCATCGGCACCGCCGCCTACCTCGCGCCCGAGCAGGTGCGCGGCGAGGACGTCACGGGCGCCGCCGACACCTACGCCCTGGGGCTGGTGATCCTCGAGGCGCTGACCGGACGCCGGGCGTTCCCGGGCAGCCCCACCGAGGCGGCCCTGGCCCGGCTCCAGCGCGACCCCGAGGTCCCGGCCGACCTGCCGGGCGGATGGGCGACGCTGCTGGCCGCGATGACGGCGGCCGACCCGGCCCACCGCGTGGACGTCGCGGAGGCCGCGGACCTGCTGGCCTCCGGCGTACCGGCACCGGCTGCTCCAGAGGCCGGTCCCGGGGCCGTTCCCGGGAGCGGCGCTGACGGTGACCGCACCGCGCTGCTCACCGCCCCCGTCGCCACCGCCCCGCTCGCCGCTGCGGCAGCGCCGGCGACCCCGTCGCGCCGGTCGGCCCCGTCGGCCCCGTCGGCCCCGTCGGCCCCGTCGTCGAGGCCGGCCGCGGACCGTGCCGGGGACGCGATCGCCCGGACGCCGGGCCGGCTGCTGGCGTTCTGGCAGGGGTTGGCGCCGCACCAGCGCGGCGTCGCCGGGGCCGTGGCCGGTCTGGTGCTGCTGGTCGTCGTGGCCGGCCTCGCCGCCGGCTCCACCGGCGGCAGCGAGCCGCTCCCGCCCAGCGAGCCCGCCGGGCAGACCACCCCACCCGAGGACGGCCAGGACGCTCCGGAGGGCGAGGACGAGGGTGAGGACGGCGGCGAGGTCGTCTCCCCGATCCTCACGGACCCGCAGCTGACCACCCCGGGCAAGGGCAAGGGCAAGCAGAAGGAGAAGGGCCCGAAGGAGAAGCAGGACGACGACGACGAGGACGACGACGACGACTGACGGCCGGCGGGCCGGGCGCGCAGGACCGGGCTACGGTGGGGTCATGGCCACGATCGAGCTGACCGCCGAGAACTTCGAGTCCCACGTCAAGGACGACGACATCCTGTTCGTCGACTTCTGGGCCAGCTGGTGCGGGCCGTGCCGCCAGTTCGCCCCGACCTACGAGGCCGCCAGCGAGGCGCACCCCGACATCACCTTCGGGTCGGTCAACACCGAGGAGCAGCAGGAGCTCTCCTCGGCCGCGGGCATCTCCTCGATCCCCACGCTGATGGCCTTCCGCGAGGGCATCCTGGTCTTCGCCCAGCCCGGCGCCCTGCCCCCGGCCGGGCTCGACCAGCTCATCGGGGCGGTCAAGGGCCTGGACATGGAGGACGTCCGCGCCCAGGTGGCCGCCCAGGCCGCGGAGTCCGGCGACGCCCAGGGCTGACCGGCCCCCTCCCCGCTACTGAGCGCGGGGTCGGCCCGGGTCGGCCCGGATCAGTCGGTGGGGCGCGCGGCGTCCTGGCTCTGGTCGGCGGTCTCGGGCTCGTCGCCGTAGACCCCGCGCTTGCGCGCGTCCTCGACCTTGCGCAGCTGGCGCACCAGGCTCCAGCCGAGCAACGCGACGGCGACGAGGCCGAGGATGAACAGCAGGAAGGCGATCGACCCCGCCTTGACGTCCTCGGCCTCCGGGACCTCGTCCACGAGGGGCGCGAGGAGCGGGAGGACGGTGTGCACGACGTCGAGCAGCATGCTCAGATCCTCCCACCGACGGCGTCGGGGTGGTCCATCAGCCCCGCGAACAGGTCGTCCTCCGGGGTGGGCGCCTCCACGTGGGTGGTGACGAGCTCGTAGTCCTCGGTCGGCCACACCTCGGCCTGCAGCTCGCGCGGGATCGCGAACCAGAAGCCGTCGGGGTCGATCTGCGTCGCGTGGGCCAGCAGCGCCTGGTCACGGACGCCGAACCAGCGGTCGCAGACGACGCGCGTGGTGATGCGGGCGTCCCACTCCGGCTCGGGCTTCCAGTCCTTGAGCCGCTCCTCCCACGGGGACTCCAGGCCGTGCTGCTGCATCGCGTCGTGCAGCGCCTGCATCCGCGGGCGGTTGAAGGAGTGGTGGTAGTAGAGCTTCAGCGGCTGCCACGGCTCGCCGGCGTCGGGGAACCGCTCGGGGTCGCCGGCGGCCTCGAAGGCCGCCATCGACACCTCGTGGCAGCGGATGTGGTCGGGGTGGGGGTAGCCGCCGCGCTCGTCGTACGTCGTCATGACGTGCGGCCGCACGGCCCGGACGATCCGCACCAGCGCCTCGACGGACTCCTCGAGCGGGGCCAGCCCGAAGCAGCCCTCGGGGAGCGGGGGCTTCGGGTCACCGTCGGGCCAGCCCGAGTCGACGAAGCCGAGCCAGTGCTGGGTGATACCGAGGATGTCGCGGGCCCGCTCCATCTCCTGGCGGCGCACCTCGGTGATGTTGGCCAGGATCTCGGGGCGATCCATCTTGGGGTTGAGGATCGACCCGCGCTCGCCTCCGGTGCAGGTCACGACGTGCACCTCGGCGCCCTCGGCGACGTAGCGGGCGGTGGAGGCGGCCCCCTTGCTCGACTCGTCGTCGGGGTGGGCGTGGACGTGCATCAGACGCAGACCGGCGTACGGCCTGTCCTGGGGCTCCTGCGACATGCCCTCCATCGTAGGAGGGCCCCCGCGACGCCCTGCGGCGAGGATGGGACCATCGGGGGGTGACTTCGCAGGACCTCATGGCGCAGCGGTACGGCGCTCCCGCGCCCTGGCGGCGTCGCGCGGCCGTCATCGCGACCGTCGTGCTCGCGGTCGTCTCCGGGCTGCTGGTCGCCTGGGCGGCGTGGACCCACGCCACCCCCGAGGCCCGCTCGGAGCTCGTCGGGTTCACCGTGACCGACGAGCACGAGGTCGTGGCCGACGTGCAGGTCCAGCTCAGCGACCGGGCCAGCGACGTGCAGTGCGTGCTGCGTGCGCTGGCCGAGGACAAGAGCGCGGTCGGGGAGGCCGTCTTCACGCCCGAGGACTCCGGTCGGATCAGCGTCCCGATCCGGACCGAGCGCCGGGCCACGGCCGTGGAGAAGGTCGGCTGCACCGCCGACGGGCAGAAGCGGCCCCGCTGACCCCACCCGGGAGGGTGTGAGCAACGACCTGCGTCAGGCGGGTCTCGTTGCTACAGTGGCGAGATCGACCGTCCCGCAGGGCTGCTTCGCGAAACGGCCCGCGACCTCCGTCGTACGGCCATTCGCAGCCGACCGGAGGCGGTCGAGACAGTTCGCACCCGACAGTGACGAGAAGTGACGAGACGGGCCGGCGGGCCGCACCCCGAGATGGCGGGGCGGGGTCCCGCGGCTCCACGGCAGGAGTAACCCGATGACGCAGTCCCCGCAGCAGGAGAAGATCTGGCTCACCCAGGCGGCCCACGACAAGCTCGTCGCCGAGCTGGAGGACCTCAAGGGCCCCGTGCGCCAGGAGGTCATCGAGCGCATCAGCGCCGCTCGCGACGAGGGCGACCTGAAGGAGAACGGCGGCTACCACGCCGCCCGCGAGGAGCAGGGCCGCATCGAGGGACGCATCCGCCAGCTCGAGGACATGCTGCGCCGCGCCGAGGTCGGCGAGACCCCGCCCGACGACGGCATCGTCGAGCCCGGCATGAAGGTCACCTACAAGTTCGTGGGCGATGACGACGACGAAGCCGAGACCTTCCTGCTCGGCGCCCGGGAGATCGAGCCCGACGGCCTCACCGTCTACTCCCCCCAGTCGCCGCTGGGCGCCGCGATCAACGGCGCGTCGAAGGGCGACACCGTCTCCTACGAGGCGCCCAACGGCAAGACGCTCGAGGTCATCATCCTCGACGCCGAGCCCTACACCGGCTGAGGGCCGCCGGCCTGTTCCACCACCGGGTGGTGGGACAGGCCCTACTCCGCCACCCGGTAGCCCTGCGCCCGAAGCGCCGAGAGCACCGTGTCGGAGTGCGTCGACCCGCGGGTCTCCAGCTGCAGCATCACGTCGACCTCGTCGACCGAGAGCAGCGGGGAGATCCGCTCGTGGGCGACCTCCAGGACGTTGGCCCCGGAGTCGCCCACCACGGTCAGCAGCTTGGCCAGGCCACCGGGCACGTCGGGGATGGTGACGTGCAGGTTGAGGTAGCGGCCGGCGGCCGCCATGCCGTGCCGGATCACCTTGCCCAGCAGCAGCGGGTCGATGTTGCCGCCGGAGACGACGGCCACGCAGGGGGTCGGGAAGCGCGCGGGGTCGTCGAGCAGGGCAGCCACCGCGGCCGCACCCGCCGGCTCCGAGACCAGCTTCGCCCGCTCGGCCAGCGCCAGCACCGCGCGGGCCAGGGAGTCCTCGGAGACGGTGACGACGTCGTCGACGTGGTCGCGCACCGCGGCGAACGTCAGGTCGCCGGGCCGTCCGACCGCGATGCCGTCGGCCATCGTGCGCATCTGCTCCAGCGGGGTCGGGCGCCCGGCCTCGAGCGAGCCGGGGTAGGCCGCGGCGTCCTTGGCCTGCACCCCGACGACGCGTACGTCGGGCCGCACTGACTTCACCGCCAGGGCGACCCCGGCCAGCAGCCCCCCGCCCCCGGTCGGCACCACCACGCTGGCCGCCTGCGGCAGCTGCTCGAGGATCTCCAGCCCCACGGTGCCCTGACCGGCGATCACGTCCTCGTGGTCGAAGGGGTGGATGAAGACCGCCCCGGTGCGCTCGGAGAACTCACGCGCGGCGACCAGGGCGTCCTCGAGGTAGGTGCCGGTGAAGACCACCTCGGCGCCGTACCCCCGGGTGGCGCGCTCCTTGGGGATCGGCGCCCCCTCGGGCATGAAGACCGTGGCGCGGGTGCCGACGAGCTGCGCGGCCAGTGCGACGCCCTGGGCGTGGTTGCCGGCGCTGGCGGCGACGACGCCGCGGGCGCGCTCGGCCTCGCTGAGCCGCGAGAGCCGCACGTAGGCGCCGCGCGCCTTGAAGGAGCCGGTGCGCTGGAGGTTCTCGGCCTTGATACGGACCTCGCCGCCGGCCACGGCCGAGAGCCAGCGCGACTCCTCCATCGGCGTGCGCACCGCGATGCCGTCCAGCAGCAGCCGGGCCGCCTCGATCTCGGCGAGACCGACCTGGCTCATGCGGACGCTCCGGGGCCGTCGGGGTCGTCGCGGCCGGGCCCGTCGGGGTCGGGGGTCGCGGGCGCTCGCCCGGTCTCGGCGTAGTCCTCCTCGAGCTCCTCGACGGGGTCGTCGCCGGGGTCGGTGTACGCCGCGAGGTGCAGCCCCACGGCGTTGACCGCGGCCGCGAGCGGGACGGCCACCAGCGCACCGACGATGCCGGCGACCAGCACGCCGACCGCGATCGCGACGATCACCCCGAGCGGGTGCACCGAGACCCAGCGGCCCATCAGGAACGGCTGCAGCACGTGGCCCTCGAGCTGCTGGACCACGATGACGCCGATCAGCATCAGCAGCGCCGCCCAGGGACCCTGGTCGACCAGCGCCACCAGGATCGCCACCGTGCCGGCGACCGTGGCACCGACCATCGGCACGAAGGCGCCGAGGAAGACCAGCACCCCGATGGCGGCGACGAACGGCAGCCCCATCACGGCGGCCCAGATCGAGATGCCGATGGCGTCCACGAGCGCCACGATCACCGTGGCCCGCACGAACTGGCGCAGCGAGATCCAGGCGACGCGGCCCGAGGAGTCGACGCGGGCGCGGGCGGTGCGCGGCGCGAGCCGCACCAGCCACGACCAGATCCGCGCCCCGTCGGCCATGAAGAAGTAGGTCGCGAAGAGCACGATGAAGAAGCCCGCGAAGACGTGGGTCAACGTCGTGCCCAGCTCGGTGATGCGGGTGAGGATCTCGCCCTCGTCGGAGCGCTCGGCGATCGCCCGCTGGGCCTGGTCGATGTAGCCGTCGATCTGGCTGTCGGTGGCGTGCAGCGGCCCCTCCTGGAGCCACTGCCGGATCTCCCCGAGCCCGGCCACGGTGGAGTCGGCGAGGTCGCTGGCGCCGCCGGCCACCTGCTGCCCCACGAAGGTCAGCAGCGCGACCACAGCGGCGATGCCCGCCGCGACGGTGAGCAGCGCGGCCAGCCCGCGGGGCACGCCCCAACCGGCCAGCCGGTCCACCAGCGGCACCGCGAGCGCGGTGATCAACAACGACACCACGACCGGGACCACGATGACGATGAGGTAGCCCAGCACCCACCCGACGACGGCCAGCGCCGCGACGATGACCAGGAAGCGCCACGCCCACGCCGCGGCGAGGTCGTAGCCGACCGGCACCGGCGCGCGGGTCACGGAGCCGGCCGCGACCAGCTGCGGCGGCGGCGCGAGCTGGCGCTCGCGCTCGTCACGCAGCGCCGACCACTGGGAGAAGAGCCGCTGCGCGAGGCTCTCCGCCTCGGACTGGGAGCGCTCGCGCCGCAGGCGACGGCGCTCGCCGAGGCGGGTCTGCTCGACGGGGCCGACGTCCGGGGTCCCGGAGCCGTCGGTCGCCTGGGACCTCCCGGGGGGCGGCTGCTCGTCGCTCATCGCCTCAACCTAGATCACCGCGCCGACGACCTCAGCGCGACAGGGCCGAGGACAGCGCCTGGTCGAGGTCGGCCACCAGGTCCTCGACCGACTCGATGCCGACGCTGAGCCGGACCAGGTCGGCGGGGACCTCCAGGTCGGTGCCGGCCACGCTGGCGTGCGTCATCCGGCCGGGGTGCTCGATGAGCGACTCCACGCCACCCAGGGACTCCCCCAGGGTGAAGACGTGGGTGCGCTCGCAGACGGCCAGCGCCGCGGCCTCGCCGCCCTTGACGCGGAAGGAGACCATGCCGCCGAAGCGCTTCATCTGGCGCGCGGCCACCTCGTGGCCGGGGTGGTCGGGCAGCCCCGGGTAGATGACCTGCTCCACGGCCGGGTGCTCGAGCAGGTGGGCCACGATCCGCTCGGCGTTGTCGCAGTGGCGGTCCATCCGCACCGCGAGGGTCTTGAGCCCGCGCAAGGTCAGCCAGGCGTCGAACGGGCCGGCCACCGCGCCCATGGCGTTCTGGTGGAAGCGGATCCGGTCCGCGAGGGCGTCGTCGCGCACCACGAGGGCGCCGCCCACCACGTCGGAGTGCCCACCGACGTACTTGGTGGTGGAGTGGACGACGACGTCGGCGCCGAGGGCCAGCGGCTGCTGGAGGTACGGCGACGCGAAGGTGTTGTCCACGACCAGCAGTGCGCCCGCGTCGTGGGCGACGGCCGCCAGCGCCTCGATGTCGCCGATGCCGAGGAGCGGGTTGGTCGGCGTCTCGACCCAGACCAGCCGGGTCTCGCCGGGGCGGATCGCCGCGCGGACCGCGTCGACGTCGGAGACGGCCGCGGGGCTGTGGACCAGGCCCCAGACCTGCTCGACCTTGTCGAAGAGGCGGAAGGTGCCGCCGTACGCGTCGTCGGGGATGACGGCGTGCTGGCCGGGGCCGCACAGGGCCCGCACGAGGGTGTCCTCGGCGGCCAGGCCGCTGGCGAACGCGAAGCCGTGGGTGCCGCCCTCGACCGCCGCGAGCGCACCCTCCAGGGCGGTGCGGGTGGGGTTGGCCGAGCGGGAGTACTCATAGCCCCCGCGCAGGCCGCCGACGCCGTCCTGCTTGTAGGTCGAGGTGGCGTAGATCGGCGGGATGACCGCGCCGGTGCTGGGGTCGGGCTCGTAGCCCGCGTGGATCGCCCGGGTCTCGAAGCCGGCGTCGGACCAGTCAGGGTGCTCGCTCACCGACCGAGCGTGTCAGATCCCGAGCGCTGCGGCGACCTCGGGGTGGAGCCGGCCGGGGTCCACCAGGTGGCCGGTGGGCTGGTCCTCGGCACGCGCCAGGGGAGCCTCCTGGCCGCGCGTGAGGGAGGCGGGCCGCCACAGCCCCTCGTGCACCCAGTGGACCAGCGGCGTGACCGGCCCCGGGGCGACCGCGTAGGTGCTGCGGACGTGGTCGGCGAGGTGGCCCAGCGCGGCCGCGGCACCGGGGCCGTCGACGACCCGGATGGCGAGCTGGTGGCGGTACGGGGCCCCCACCAGGACGCCGCGACCCGGGGCGCGCCGGTGCCCGACGACGGAACATCCCCACGATCGAGCCTCCCGAGCGGCCTCGTGGCACGTCGGACGCGGGGTCCGGCGCGTTTTCTTGGACCCGGGGAACATGCTCGGAGCAGCGTTGTTGCAAACGTGGAGGGCCTCACACCGGCCCTCGCGCACCACGCGTCACACCCGTCCCTCCTCCCACCGTCGCAAGGAGACGCCCGTGTTCCTCGGCCGCAAGCAGTCCGCCCTCGTCGCCCCCGAGCAGACGCTGCCGGGCCGCAGCGAGCGCCCCTGGCACCTCTCGGAGCGGCACGCCGTGCTCGACGCGCCGCTGGTCACCGACACCGCCCCCGCCGGCCACGAGGTCGCGATCTTCGGCCTCGGCTGCTTCTGGGGCGCCGAGGAGGTCTACTGGCAGGTGCCCGGCGTGTGGTCGACGTCGGTCGGGTACGCCGGCGGGGACACCCCCCACCCGTCGTACGAGGAGGTGTGCTCGGGCCGGACCAACCACACCGAGGCCGTCCGCGTCGTCTTCGACCCCACCGTCGTGTCCTACGCCGACCTGGTGAAGCGCTTCTTCGAGGTCCACGACCCCACGCAGGGCATGCGGCAGGGCAACGACGTCGGCACGCAGTACCGCTCGGCGATCTACTGGACCACCCCCGAGCAGGAGGCCACCGCCCGCGAGCTGACCGAGGTCTACGGCGCGGAGCTCGCCCGCCGCGGCCTCGGCTCGATCACCACCGAGATCCGCTCGGCCGAGGACACGCCGTACTACTACGCCGAGGACGCGCACCAGCAGTACCTCCACAAGAACCCGTTCGGCTACCGCTGCCACGCCAACACCGGCGTGGCGTTCCCCGCCTGACCCCACCCGCGCGGATCACGACGTTCTGCAGGTGGGGAGCCCGATCTCCCTGCAGAACGTCGTGATCCGTGGAGACCTGCGGGACGTCATGCGGACGGGAGCACCGTCGCCGCGGGACGCATGACGTCCCACGGTGCCGCGTCACCCGCAGCGGTCTTGGGCGGTCGGAGATGATGTGGTCGTGACCGAGATGCCCCGCAAGGCGATGGCGCGCACCGCGCGGCTGGCTGGGCTGCCGCTGGGGTACGCCGGACGCCAGGCCGTCGGGTTGGGCAAGCGGCTCGGCGGCAAGCCCGCCGAGGCGGTGATGACCGAGATCCAGCAGCGCACCGCCGAGCAGGTCTTCCGCACCCTGGGCGAGCTCAAGGGCGGGGCGATGAAGTTCGGCCAGGCGCTCTCGGTGCTCGAGGCCGCGCTGCCCGACGAGCTGGCGGGGCCCTACCGCGAGCAGCTGACGAAGCTGCAGGACGCCGCTCCCCCGATGCCGACCTCGACCGTGCGCGAGGTGCTCGCCCGCGACCTGGGCGAGGACTGGCAGCAGCGGCTGGTCTGGCTCGACGGCGGCCCCACGGCGGCGGCGTCGATCGGCCAGGTGCACCGCGGGCGCTGGCGCACCGACGACGGCGCCGAGCACGAGGTCGCGGTGAAGGTGCAGTACCCGGGCGCCGGTGACGCGCTCCAGGCCGACCTGCGCCAGCTCACCCGGCTCGGGCGCACCGTCGCCCCGCTGATCCCGGGCATCGACGTCAAGCCGCTGGTCGCCGAGCTGCAGCAGCGCGTCGTCGAGGAGCTCGACTACGAGCTCGAGGCCGCCAGCCAGCGCACCTTCCACGACGCCTTCGAGGGCGACGACGAGATCGTCGTGCCCGACGCACTCGCCACCGGACCGACCGTGCTGGTCACCGAGTGGCTGGAGTCCACCTCGTCCCTGGCGACGGTGATCGCCGAGGGCACGCGGGCCGAGCGCGACCACTTCGGACGGCTGTTCACCCGGTTCCTCGTCGCCGCGCCCGCGCGCACCGGTCTCCTCCACGCGGACCCGCACCCCGGCAACTTCCGGGTCGTCCCCGGCGTCGACGGCGGTCCCGCACGCCTGGGCGTGCTCGACTTCGGCGCGGTCGCCCGGCTCGACGGCGGCTTCCCGCCGGCGATGGGACGGTTGCTCTCGATCGCCGCCACCCGCTCCGGGGAGGACCTCGTCGACGCGCTGCGGGAGGAGGGGTTCATCAAGGACCGGATCCGGGTCGAGCCCGAGCTGGTGCGCGACTACCTGCTGCCCTTCGTCGAGCCCGCCACGACCGAGACCTTCCGGTTCTCCCGCGAGTGGATGCGCGGGGTCTTCGCGAAGATCAACGACCCCCGGGACCCCGCCTACACGGTCGGGCTCAAGCTCAACCTGCCGCCGTCGTACCTGCTGATCCACCGCACCTGGCTCGGCGGCCTCGGCATCCTCTCCCAGCTCGAGGCCGAGGCACCGTTCCGGCAGATGCTGCTCGACCACCTGCCCGGCTTCACGCTCGACTGACCGGACCGACCCGGAGCACCGGCTCGGCAGGCACAGCAGGTCGAACCGGCGTATCAATACGCCGGCTCGCGGGCGAGGGGGTCCGGTCAGAGGTCGGTGGCGCCGTCGATCGACTCGCGGATCAGGTCGGCGTGGCCGCAGTGCCGGGCGTACTCCTCGACCATGTGCACCAAGATCCACCGCAGCGACACCGGGCCGCCGCGCCGCTCCCGCGCAGCCAGCACGTCGAGGCCCTCCCCGCGGGCGAGCGCCTCGTCGACCAGTCGGTCCGAGGTCGCGATGGCCTCGTCCAGCCAGGTGCGGAGCTGGTCGGGGCTGTCGTCGACGGCGCTGTGCCAGTCCCAGTCCTCGTCGGCCTCCCAGTCGACGTCGGCCCAGATCCCGCTCGGCTCGTGGCCGTGCAGCACGATCGAGAACCACCACTGCTCCACGAAGGTCAGGTGCTTGAGCATCCCGCCGAGGGTCATCGTCGCCGGCGCCAGAGTCCATGCCAGCCCGTCCGCGCCGACACCGGCGCACTGGCGGCGCAGGGTGTCGCGGAAGTGGTCGAGGAACGCCCGCAGCGTGGTGATCTCGTCGGCCGTGGTGGGGATGCTCACGCCTCGACCCTAAGGCGCCGGCTGGAGCACCCCGGTGTCGGCTCAGCCGCAGCCGCCGGCCACCGCCGGGCCGTGGTCGGAGCCGGCCGGCTTGTGCAGCACCGCCCACGTCGGGCTGAGCAGTAGGTCGTCGCCGTCGACTGCGGCGGTGCCGTCGACGAGCAGCGTGAAGCCCGCCGGCTCGGTCGCCTGCGTGGGCGGCCACATCAGCGTGGCGCCCGGGTGGGCGGCCGCGTTGGCCAGCGACCCGCGCCCAGGAGTCGTGATCCGCAGCGCCTCCCCCTCGGGCGCGACCCCGACGGCCACGGCCTTGACCCTCTCACCCGACGTCGTGAGCAAGTACGCCGCCGCGAACCGCCTCAGCTGGTCGGGGATCGAGTGGAGGTCGACCGGGATGCTCATGGCCGCAGCGTAGTTCTCCACAAGCCCGGTCCGGGACGGAGCGGACTGTCGGTGCCTGGCCGTAGGAAGGGCCCACGGAAGTCCGATCGGGAGGAGCAGGGATGGACTCGGCTGGCATGGAGGGCGCGGGGGCAGCCCGACAGGTGGTCAGGGACGCGGAGGAGTACCTCCAGCGCGTGGTGGCGGAGGTGATGGCGCCGCACCCGGCGGAGTGCGTGCTCTGCTACATCGCCAGGATGCTCGACGAGCACGGGTGCGACGAGACCCTGCGGTGGGCCGGTCGCTTCCGCGAGCTCCGGTCGCCCCGGGCCACCGCGCTCGAGTCGCGCATGCAGGCCGCGGGCGGCTTCTGCGACTGCGAGGTCTTCAGCAACGGCTACCGCCTACGGCGCGAGCACCTCGAGCGCGACATCCACACCGACGAGCTCCGCGAGCCCGACCGGCCACCGACCTGTGCGGGGGTGGGCCGTCTGGACTCGACCAAGCCCTGCACGGTCTGGGAGTCCCGGCGCCGTCGCTCACCCGGCTGCTGGTGAGCCGTCCACCCACCGCTGCCCGACCACCACCGGGCGGGCAGCGCCGGAGGTGAGCTCGGCCAGCAGTCCCTCGGTCCGCGCGACCTGCGCCGGGTCCACCCCGAGCAGCACCCGCACCCTCGCCCCGTACGCCGTCTCGAGCACGTCCACGCCGCGTGACCTCAGCTCCGTCTCGACCCGGCCGGCCTCGGCGTGGTCGAGGTCGACCTCGACCTCGCTGCGCAGCCGGCGCTCGAGCAGCCCGGCTCGCGCGACGGCGGCGCGCACGGCGTCGCCGTAGGCGCGCACGAGTCCCCCGGCACCCAGCAGGGTCCCGCCGAACCACCGGGTCACGACGACCGCGGTGTCCGACAGCCCGGCCCCGCGGAGCACCTCGAGCATCGGGGCGCCGGCGGTGCCGGCCGGCTCACCGTCGTCGGAGGACCGTTCCACGGGCACGGGCGGCGGGCCCACGACGAAGGCGGAGCAGTGGTGCCGGGCGTCCCAGTGCTCGCGGCGCAGGCGCTCGACCAAGGCCCGCGCCGCCGCCTCGTCCTCGACCCGCTCCAGGGTGCACCGGAAGCGCGAGCGCTTCACCTCGATCTCGGCCTCCGCCGAGCGTCCGGGCACCCGGTAGGTCACGACCGGCTCGACCATCGGCTCACCACCAGCCCGCGACCTCTCCGCCGATCCGCACGACGAAGGCGCCGACGACGACGAGGAAGAAGACCCTCACGAAGCCCGAGCCTCTGGCGACGGCGGTGCGCGCACCGACGTACCCGCCCACGAGGTTGGCCGCCCCCATGAGCAGCCCGACCTTCCACAGCACCGCGCCCTGGGGGACGAACACGACGAGGGCCGCGAGGTTGGTGGCCCAGTTGGCCATCCGCGCCTTGGCCGAGGCCTCGAGGAACCCGTAGCCCAGCAGGGCCACGAGGGCGACGACGAAGAACGACCCGGTGCCCGGGCCCAGCACGCCGTCGTAGAAGCCGACGACCAGACCGACGGCGAGCGCAGCCGCGGTGTGCCGGTGCCCGGCGAAGCGCAGCACGGTCGCACCGCCGAGGTTGGGCCGGAACGCGACGTACCCGCCGACGAGCACCAGCGCCACCAGCACGATCGGCTCGAAGGCCGAGCGGGGCACGTGCGAGGCGACGGCGGCGCCGAGGGCCGATCCGACGAACGCCAGCCCCATCAGCGGCAGGAAGGTGCGTGGGTCCGGACGGACGCGCCGGAAGTAGGTGGCCGAGCTGACGGTGGTGCCGCAGATGGAGGCCAGCTTGTTGGTGGCCAGCACCTGCACCGGCGCGGCCTGCGGGAGACCCAGCAGCAGCGCGGGGAGCTGGATGAGCCCGCCGCCCCCGGCCACCGCGTCCACGAAGCCGGCCGTGAGGCCGGCGAGGGCCAGGAGGAGCAGCAGGGTCGTCGTCGGGTCCTCCACGCGCCGACCCTAGGTGACGCCCTTACCGTGGCCGCGTGCGCATCGTGTCCCTGCTGCCCTCGACCACCGAGATCCTCTTCGCCCTCGGCGTCGGCGAGGACGTCGTCGGCGTGACGTTCGAGTGCGACTTCCCCGCCGAGGCGCGTGGCCGACGGGTGGTGTCCGGGACGGCCATGCCCGAGGGCCTCGACCCGGCCGGCATCGATGCGTGGGTCACCGCCGCGACGGCGGCCGGGGAGGACCTCTACACCCTCGACGCCGGGGCGCTGTCCGACCTCGACCCGGACCTCGTCCTCACCCAGGACCTCTGCGCCGTGTGCGCCATCGACGTCGACACGGTCGAGGACGCGCTGGCCCACCTGGGGTGCCGGGCCGAGGTCCTCTCCTTCGACCCGCACACGATCGCGGAGATCGCGGACTCGGTGCGCGCGATCGGCCGAGCGGTGGGCCGGGAGCAGAAGGCCGAGCGGCTCGCCGCGACCGTCGACGCGCTCGACGCGGCGCGTGCGAAGGCCCCTGGCACCACCAGGCCCCGGGTCGTGGTGCTCGAGTGGACCGACCCGCCCTACGCCCCCGGGCACTGGATCCCCGAGATGGTGGAGGCGGCCGGCGGCGAGTGCGTGCTCGGCACGGCCGGCGCCCGGTCGGTGCGGACCACGTGGGACGAGGTGGCCGCGGCGCGCCCCGACCTCGTGGTGGTGGCCCCCTGCGGCTTCGACCGTGAGGGGGCCCGGGCGCAGGAACGGGCGCTGCTGGCGGCGGGGGTCCTGCCGCCCGGGGTGCCGACGTACGCCGTGGACGCGAACGCGCACTGGGCGCGCCCCGGCCCGCGCATCGTCGAGGGAGTGGAGGACCTCCGCACAGCACTCGGCCGCCCGAGGGAGGGAGCCCTCGGACGGCCGAGCTGGTAGAGCGGGTCAGGCAGGCGCCCGGGGCCGCGGAGACGAAGGGGACGCCGTCGGGCAGGGTGTCGACGAGCGTCACGTTCTCCGCCGTCCGGCCGCCCTCGTTGGTGACGGTCACGGTGTAGGTGACGGTCTCCCCGGCGTACGGCTTCTTCTTGTCCACCGTCTTGGTGACGACCAGGTCGGCCTTCACCGGGACGACCGGGGTGCTGGTCGAGGCCGCGTCGTGGCCGTTGCCGTCGTTGTCGTCGATCGTCGAGGCGGTCTCGGTCAGCTTGATCGCCGGCGCCGCGACCACCGGGGGGGACGTGGAGTCGGGGTCGGTGACCTTCGAGCCGTCCGGCGCGGTGCCGGTGGCGGTCGCGGTGTTGTCGACCGTGCCTGCATCGACGTCGGCCTGGGTCAGCGTGTAGGTCTTCGACGAGCAGGTCACCCACGCACCCGGGCCAGCGCACCGGCCGGGCAGGTGACGTTCGGGTCCGCGCCGACGAACAGCGGGTCGTGGACCTTGACCGGGTTCAGCGTGACGTTGTGGTGGCGACGTGGGCGAACTGGTTCCGGTTGTGGACGTCCTGTTGCCCGAGAGACGTCTCAGCAACAACCCGGGGGGAGGACCCCGGCGCAGACCGGGGACGGGGATGTCAGGCCCTCAGCCGCCGACCCAGAAGCCGCGTCCGCCGAACCAGTCGGAGTAGCCGCCGCCCATCGACGAGCGCGCGAAGCCCGATCGGTCGCCGAGGTAGGAGCCCACGACCGCAGCGCCCAGGTCGTCGAGCTCGGGAGCGACGACCCTGCCCTCGACCCGCGAGGCCATCGAGCCGATGAAGCGCGCCAGGCCGGGGTCCTCCCCCAGCCGGAAGAACGTGGTCTGCGCACCGAGGCGACGTGCGTTGTCGAGCTCGCGGACGGCGTAGGCGATCGTCAACGGGTGCGGCGGGTAGGAGAAGAAGACCTCGCCGTCGGGCTCGAGGTGGCTGGTCGGCTCGCCATCGGTGACGACCAGCAGCACCGGCTGGGCGTTGGGGTGCTTGCGGAAGTGCCGGTTGGCCAGCAGCAGGCCGTGGTGGAGGTTGGTGCCCTTGTCGTACATCGCGTCGAGGGCCGTCAGCTCCTCGATCTCCATGCGCTGGGCGTGCCGGCCGAAGGCGATCAGCTGCAGGTGGTCGCCGCGGAAGCGGGACCGGATGAGGGTGTGCAGCGCCAGCGCGGTGCGCTTCATCGGCACCCAGCGGCCGTCCATGGCCATCGAGAACGAGGTGTCCACGAGCAGGGCCACGGCGGCCTGGGTGCGCTCCTCGGTCTCCTGGACCTCGACGTCGTCGATCGTCAGGCGGACACGGGGTCTCGACCCCCGCTCGCTTGCGCTCGCTGCTCGACCATCGGTGAAGCGCCCCTCGCCGGCCTCGCGGACGATCGCGTTGGTGAGGGTGCGGGTGACGTCCCAGGGCTCGGTGTCGCCGAACGCCCAGGCCCGGGTGGCACCGGAGCGCTCGCCGGACGCTCCGGCACGGCGTGACTCCCGCTGACCCTGTCGGCCCGAGAGCCGCTCCGCGGCGTCGCGCAGGAGGGACTTGCCGAGCTGGCGCATCGCCTGCGGGGTCAGGCGGAGCTGACCGTCGGAGCCGCGCTGGAGGGTGCCGTGCTCGCGCAGGGCCTGCTCGAGACGCTGCAGCGTGCGGGCGTCGACCGCCGCCTCCTCACCCAGCTGGCGCGAGAGCGCGTCGAGGTCGAGGTCGTCCATCCGGGCGCCGCCGTAGGACTGGGAGAGCTGCTCGGACAGCGCGTCGAGCTCGGCGAGGTCCTGGAAGACCCCCGTGCCGTCGCCGAGGCCGAGGCCCTTTTGACCGTTCATCTGCTCCGAGCCGTACCAGTCCTCGCCCGGACGCAGCGCCTGCAGGTTGCCGTCGAGGCGGGCCAGGGACTCCATCAGCGCCGGGGACCCGAAGGCCTGGGCGGAGAGCTCCATCAGCTGCTGGCGCTGCTCGGGGCTCATCGAGTTCAGCATCCGCTGCGCGGCGGCGGCACGGGCGGCCATCGCGTCAAGCAGCTCGTCGAGGTCCTGGGGCTCCTCGGGGAACTGGTCCCCGTGCTTGCGCATGAACTCCTCGAAGTCCTCCTGCGTGTCCTCGCCGCGCTGACGCTTCTCCAGCAGCTCGTTGAGGTCGCTGAGCATCTCGTCGATCGCCGCACGGTCCTCGTCCGTGGCGTTCTCCAGGGCCTGCTTCATGCCCTGGAAGCGCTGGTCCAGCAGCTCGCGACCGAGCAGGTCCTTGATCTGCTCGAAGGCCTCGCGGGCCTGGCTGCTCTGCCAGTCGTAGGACGACAGCTCGCTCACCGCGGCGGCCGGGTTGGGCGACAGGCTGTCGAGCGTCATCTCCCGCAGCGCCCGGTCGCCGTCGTCCATCATCGCGTCGCGGGCCAGCTGCTTGCGCTCCTCGAGCACGGCGCGGTCCAGCAGCTCGCGGACCTCCTCGAGGGTGCCGTCGAGGTTGTGCCGCTTCAGCAGCTCGCGACGGCGCTCGGCCACCCGGCGCGCCAGGTCGTCGAGCCCCTGCTGGTCCTGCCCGCCGCGCCGCAGGAACTCCCGCAGCGCGCGCTCGGGGCTGTAGCCGGCCATGACATCCTCGCCGATCGCGTCCAACGCCTCCGACAGGTCGACCGGTGGCGCGAGCGGATCCCGCCCGCCGTCGTAGCGGCCGTAGCGGGAGGCGCGGCGCTGGGACCAGACGTCAGCCATGGCTCAGCCGTAGACCGTCTCGCCGCGACCGGACTCCTTGCTGACCTTCCGGGCGAGGTAGAGCCCCTCCAGCGCCAGCTCGATCGCGCCTGCCCGCTGGCCGTCGTCGGTGGCGCCCAGCCGCTCGCAGACCTGGTCGTAGAGGTCGGACTCCCCCAGGCGCGGCAGGCCGGCCAGGAAGTCCAGCGCGGTGACCTGCTCGCCGGTGGTGACCATCTGCCCCGCCTCGAGCGCGTCGACGAGCAGCCCGAGGTCGAGGCCGCGGAACCGGTCACGCACGGTCTCGGCGACGGCGGTGCGGAGCAGGTGGGTGAGCACCTCGGCCTCGCGGCCCTCCTCGCCGGACTCGAACTCGATCTTGCCGCCGAGCACGTCCACGGCAGTCTCGAGGTCGACGACCCGGGCCACCGCCTGCGGCTCGCCCTGGACCGTGGCCCGGTGCAGCGCGGCGGCGGCGATCGTCTCCGCACCGGCGATGGCGAACCGGGCCGAGACCCCCGAGCGCTGGTCGACGGCGCTGGAGTCGCGCAGGTGACGGGTGAAGCGCGCCAGGATCTCCAGCAGGTGGGGCGGGACGTCGGCGACCAGGTCGGCCTCCTGGCGGATCACCGCCACCTCGTCCTCGAGCTCGGTCGGGTAGTGGGTGCGGATCTCGGCGCCGAAGCGGTCCTTGAGCGGGGTGATGATGCGCCCGCGGTTGGTGTAGTCCTCGGGGTTGGCGCTCGCGACGACCAGCACGTCCAGCGGCAGCCGCAGCACGTAGCCGCGGATCTGGATGTCGCGCTCCTCCATCACGTTGAGCATCGCGACCTGGATGCGCTCGGCGAGGTCGGGGAGCTCGTTGATGGCCACGATCCCGCGGTGGCTGCGCGGGATCAGCCCGAAGTGGATCGTCTCCAGGTCGCCCAGCGAGCGACCCTCGGCGACCTTCATCGGGTCGACGTCGCCGATGAGGTCGGCGACCGAGGTGTCGGGCGTGGCCAGCTTCTCGGCGTACCGCTCGTCGCGGTGGCGCCAGGAGATGGGCAGGTCGTCGCCGTACGCCGCCACCGCCTGCTGGGACTGCACCGTGATCGGCTCGTAGGGGTGCTCGCCGATCTCGGAGCCGGTGATCACCGGGCTCCACTCGTCGAGCAGGCCGACCATCGTGCGCAGCAGGCGGGTCTTGCCCTGCCCGCGCTCACCGAGCAGCACGATGTCGTGGCCGGCGATCAGCGCCCGCTCCAGCTGCGGGATCACGGTGTCCTCGAAGCCGTGCAGCCCCGGCCACGGGTCGCGCCCCTCGCGCAGCGCGGCGAGCAGGTTGTCGCGCATCTCGGCACGCAGCGTCCTCAGCTCGTGGCCGGAGGCCCTGAGCTCGCCGAGGGTGGTCGGGGCGGGCGGGTGGGTGCGCGGGGAGTCCGCGGAGGAGACCGTCACGCCTCCACGCTAGCCGCGGGCCCCCAACGCCGGCAGGCTCAGTCGCCCTCCGGGACGACCATCACCGCGCCCTCCGCGTGCTCGAGGAAGGTGCGGCTCACCGAGCCGAGCAGCGCGGCCACCAGCGGGTTGCGGCGGTGGTTGCCGACCACCACCAGATCGGCGTCGTGGGCCGCCCGCATCAGCTCGTCCTCCAGGTGCCCGAAGACAGCGCGGACGTGGACCTGCACGTCGGGGTACTTCTCCTGCAGCCCCGAGACGGCCGTCGCCACCACCAGGCGGGCCTCCTCCTCGGCCGCCGCCCGCAGCTCGGCGGTCACCGGACCACCGGCGGCGATGCGCGCGTCGAAGGTGCAGTGCAGGACCGTCAGCGGCAGCCCGCGCACCGACGCGGCGTCGTACGCCGCCTCCAGGGGCGGGCGGCAGCCCTCGTCGCCGTCGACGGCGACCAGGACCCCGCGTCCCTCACCGGGCGCCGGGCCGCCGGGGCGGACGACGACGACCGGTCCCATGGCGTGGTCGGCCACGGCGCTGCTGACCGAGCCGAGCAGCAGCGAGCTGATCGGCCCGCGGCCGCGCGAGCCGACCACCGTCACCTCGGCGTGCGCCGAGAGACCCGCGAGCAGGGCGCGTGCGTCCTCGTGGCGGACCACCGGGAGCACCTCGAGGTCCGGGGCCCGCTCGGCGACGCGGGCCGCGGCGGCGGCGACGACCTCGGCGGCGGCCGCCCTGATCTCGGCCTGCAGGGTCACCGCGTCCGCGCCCACCTGGTCCAGCCAGACCGACGGCACGGTGTCCCAGCCGTGCACGAGCGCAAGGGTGCGGCGGGTGAGCCGCGCGTGCTCGATCGCCCAGTCCAGGGCGGCCTCCGCACCGGGCGAGCCGTCCACGCCGACGACGACGCAACCAGCAGGGACAGGGGTCATGGTCTCGGTCATGGCTCCAGTCTCGACCTCCTCGGCCGGGATTCCCACGGACCTTGGTCCCCGGTCGGGAGGACCGACGGACCGCCTCCGCGGCGCGCCGTCACGCCACTAGGCTGCGGGCGTGACCTCGACGCTGGGAGTGCTGAGCGCGCTGCTGGCCGTGGCGCTGGTCGTCGCCGTCCTCGTCGTGGCCCGGCTGCGACGACGGCTGGCGCTGGCCGAGGCGATGGTGCGCCAGCTCGAGGAGGACCTCGACGCGGCCCTGCGGCCGCGCCCGCCGGTGTCCCCGGCCGAGCGCGCGATGCGGGCGCTGGTCGGCACCGCGGCGCGCGTGCGCGAGCGCGGCGTCGCGGGGATGCTCAGCTCCTCGCTGGACGACCTCGCCGCGTGGGCGTCCGACGAGCAGTCCGACGTCCTCCAGGTGGCCGCACCCGACGGCACGGTGACCCTCCTGTTCTCCGACATCGAGGACTCCACCGCCCTCAACGACCGCCTCGGCGACAAGGCCTGGGTCCGGGTCCTCGCCGCGCACGACGCCCTCGTGCGGGCGATGGTCGACAAGCGACGGGGACGAGTCGTGAAGACCGCCGGCGACAGCTTCATGGTGGCCTTCCGTGACCCGGTCGCCGCTGTGCTCGCCGCCCGGGGGATCCAACGGGCCCTGGCGCGCACCCTCGACCCGCGGCTGCGGCTGACGCCCGTGCGGGTGAGGATCGGCGTGCACACCGGGACCGTGATCAGCCGCGACGGCGACTACTTCGGGCGCAACGTGTCGATGGCGGCCCGGGTCGCCGCGCTGGCCGACGGTGGTGAGGTGCTGGTGACGCAGGCGGTCCGGGACGAGACGTCGGAGTCCGGCGACCGACGGATGAGGTTCGAGGAGGCGGGCACCGTGGAGCTCAAGGGCCTCCCCGGCGAGCACGACCTGTGGAGACTGGTGGTGGAGACGTGACCGGCCCCCTGGGACGACCGACCGCCTGCCCGTGCGGGTCGACGGCGTCGTACGACTCCTGCTGCGGGGCGCTGCACCGCGGCGCCCGGCAGGCCGAGACCGCCGTCGAGCTGATGCGCAGCCGCTACTCGGCGTTCGTGCTCGGGGAGGTCGACCACCTCTTCCGCACCTGGCATCCGCGCACCCGGCCCGCCGGGCTGGTCGAGGACGGGCTGGACACCGGTCGCACCTGGACCGGGCTCGAGGTGCTCGACCACGGCGAGGACTGGGTGGAGTTCGACGCGCACTACACCGTGGGCGGCGTGCCCGGCGTGCAGCACGAGCGCAGCAGGTTCGAGCGCCGCGCCGGCCGCTGGGTGTACGTCGAGGCGCTGGACTGATCGCTGGACTGATCACCGGACTGATCACCGGACTGACGGCTGAGGTCCCCTGCCGCGGGGACCTTCGTCCCTCCTGCTGGACCCGCTGCTAGCGGAGCATGGACGAAGGCCCTGAACCGGGCCCAGACCCAGGAAGTTGGCGATCGTGCTCGAATCCGTGGAGCTCTCGCTCTCCGAGGCGGAGACGCTGCTGCGATCCGGTGTGACCGGACGCGTGGCCGTCTCCACCCCCAAGGGACCCCACATCCTGCCGGTGAACTACTCGGTCGTGGGTGACCACGTGGTCTTCCGCACCTCGCCGTACTCCATCCTCGGCACGCACGCCCACCGCACGACCGTGGCGTTCGAGACCGACACCTTCGACCACGAGCGCCAACGTGGCTGGAGCGTGCTGGTGCGCGGCCGGGCCGAGGTCATCAGCGACGCCGCGATGCTGGAGTCCATCCACCGCATCTGGCCGCCCCGCCCGTGGGCCGCGGGGCAGCGCAACCTGCACATCGGTGTCCGCCTGGAGGAGGTCACCGGGCGACGACTCGGGACCGGCTGGGACCCGGTGCGCGAGGCGACGGTCCGACGGATCGTGTGAAGCGTGTCGCAGACTGGGGTCGTGCCCTTCCGTCGCCCTGAGCTCTCCGACTCCGCGCAGGCGCTGCTCGACGCCGTCGTCGCCATCTCCAGCGACCTCGACCTCGGGAGCGTGCTCACCCGGATCGTCGAGGCCGCCTGCCAGCTGACCGACGCGCAGTACGGCGCGGTGGGCGTCATCGGCGCCGACGGCAACCTCGCGGAGTTCATCACCCACGGCCTCGACCCGCACGAGCGCGAGCGGATCGGCTCCCCGCCGCACGGCCGCGGCATCCTGCGGCTGCTCATCGACCACCCCGAGCCGCTGCGTCTGGAGGACCTCTCCCGACACCCGGAGAGCTACGGCTTCCCGCCGAACCACCCGCCGATGCGCTCCTTCCTCGGGGTACCGGTGCGCATCCGGGGCACCGTCTTCGGCAACCTCTACCTGACCGAGAAGGCGCAGGGGCAGTTCGACGAGGAGGACACCCGGCTGGTGGAGGCGCTGGCCTCCGCGGCCGGCTTCGTCATCGAGAACGCGCGTGCCTACACCCTCAGCGAGCGCCGCCGACAGTGGCTGCAGGCGACCGCCGACCTCGTCGAGGACCTGCAGCCGCCCCTGGACACCGGGGTGGCACTGCAGCGGATCACCCACTCCGCGCTCTCGGTCGCGCGCGCCCGGTGCACCGCCGTCGTGCGGACGGCCGGTGACCCGGTGGCCGCCGCGGACGCGGCCGTCCTCGCCGCCTCCGGCGGGGACGTCGACTCGCTGCGGGCACAGGTGGCGGCACTGCTCGAGGGACTCGACGGGGCGGTGCACGAGCCGGTCGACGTGGAGACCGGTGAGATCCGCGCGCTGCTGGTGCCGCTGCGCGCGCACCTGACCGACCCGACCGCGCTCATCACCTTCTTCGGCGACGAGCACAACGCGCTGGAGATCGAGGAGCGCGAGCTGTTGATCTCCTTCGCCGACCAGGCCGCGTTGGCGCTCGACCGCGCCCAGGCCGTGGCCGACCGGGCCGAGCTCGCCGTCATCTCCGACCGTGAGCGGATCGCCCGCGACCTGCACGACACCGTCATCCAGCGGCTCTTCGCCACCGGCCTCACGCTGCAGGCGGTGGCCTCCGGGGTGTCCGACCCGGCCGTGGCGGGCCGGGTCGCACGGGCCGTGGACGACCTCGACCAGGTCGTGCGCGACATCCGCGGCACCATCTTCGAGCTGCGGCACACCGGTGGGGAGTCGCTGCAGGCGCAGGTGCGCAGCCTGGTGAGGGAGTACGCGCGGTTCCTCGGCTGGGCGCCGGTCGTGCGGATCGAGGGACCGGTCGACACCGCGGTGCCCCCGGAGGTGGCCGAGCACTTCGTGCCGGTGCTGCGCGAGGCGCTGTCCAACCTCTCCCGCCACGCCGAGGCCCGGGCGGCCTGGGTGCGGGTCGCGATCGAGGACGGCGAGCTGGTGCTGGAGGTCTCCGACGACGGGGTCGGGCCCACCGAGGGCGCCTCGCACAGCGGCCTGCGCAACGCCCGTGGCCGGGCCGCCGGGCTCGGCGGCACCTCGGCGTTGACCCGCCGCGACGGCGGGGGCTCGGTGTTCAGCTGGCGGGTGCCGGTCTGAGGTCCTCCCGTCGACGCGGCGCACCCGTCCGGACGGTCTCGCCGGTCTCGGCCGTGCGCGGGTGACGGTTGGGCCGTGCGCGAGTGACGGTTGGGCCGTGCGCGGGCGACGGTTGGGCCGTGCGCGAGTGACGGTTCGGCCGTGCGCGGGTGACGGGTCGGCGGTGGGTCAGCGGGGGCGGCCGTCGGGGCCGAGCAGCTTGCTGGCCAGCACCGCGGCCTGGGTGCGGCGCTCGAGGCCGAGCTTGGCCAGGATGCTGGAGACGTAGTTCTTGACCGTCTTCTCGGCCAGGAACATCCGCTCCCCGATCTGACGGTTCGTCAGCCCCTCGGCGATGAGCGCGAGCAGCTTCAGCTCCTGCTCGGTGAGGTCGGCGAGCTCGGGCGCGGTGGCCGGGCCGTTGCGGACCCGCTCGAGCACCCGGGCGGTCAGCGCCGGGTCGATGAGGGAGTTGCCCTCCGCGACCTGGCGGATCGCGGCGACCAGGTCCAGGCCCTTGACGTCCTTGAGGACGTAGCCCGACGCACCGGCCATGATCGCGGCGAACAGCGCCTCGTCGTCGTCGTAGGAGGTGAGGATCAGCGCCCGGATCGTGGGGTCGACCCCACGCACCGTGCGGCACACCTCGATGCCCGAGCCGTCGGGCAGCCGGGCGTCGAGCACCGCCACGTCCGGGTGCAGCGCAGGGATGCGGGCGGTGGCCTCGGCGGCGGTGCCGGCCTCCCCCACCACCTCGATCGACCCCGTGCTCTCGAGCAGGGCCCGCAGTCCCTGACGCACGACCTCGTGGTCGTCGAGGAGGAACACCTTGATCAGGCGATCGGCGCTCTCGGGCATGCGGCGGCTCCTTCGGAGGACGGGGGCTCTGCCGACATCTCTACCACCTGATCGACCAGGTCGAGCCCGACCGTGCCGTGCGAGATCCACAGCACGCTGCGATCACCGTCCCCGAGCACCTCCTCGGCCAGGTCGGCCGCGGTCGCCTCGTCGAGGTGCGCGGTCGGTTCGTCGAGCACCAGCACCCGCTGGTCGGCCAGCAGCGAGCGGGCGATCGCGAGCCGAGCCCGCTCCCCTCCGGACACCCCGGCGTGCCCCTCGCCGACCCACGTGCCGAGCCCGTCGGGCAGGGAGTCCAGCCACTCCCCCAGCCGGGCCTGGCGCAGGGCCTCGGCCACGTCGGCGTCGCTCGCGGTCGGCCGGGCCAGCCGGACGTTCTCGACCACGGTGGTGCTGAACAGGTGCGGGTCGTCGTCGACCAGGCCGACGCAGCGTCGTACGTCGTCGGCGGGCTGGGCCACCAGCGGCACCGACCCCAGGGCGACCGTGCCGGCCGCCGGGTCGAGGAAACGCAGCAGCAGCGCGGCGACCGTGCTCTTGCCGCAGCCGCTGGGCCCGACCAGCGCGACGCGACCGCCCTCGGGAAGGCGCAGACCCAGGCCGGTGAACGCCGGGCGCGGCCCCCACCCGGCGGCGGCGTCGACGAGGTCGACCCGGGTGCCCGTCGGGGTCTGCGGGTCGTGCGGGTCGGTCGTGGCGGGGGCCCGGTCCAGCAGCTCGTCGACCCGGGCGCGGGCCGCATCGGTGCGGGCCGAGAGGGCACCGGCGTCGACGAGGGGCAGCACGAGGTCGGCCAGGGCGAGCGGCACCAGGACCAGCAGCGCCAGGACCGGCTCGCTCACCGGCGTACCCGGGAGCAGCAGGGCCACCGCGGCCACCGCGAGGCCGGTGACGGCCAGCACAAGCGCGCGGGCGGCCCCCTGCCAGCGTGCGGAGCGCCGCACCTGCCGGCCGAGGTCGTCGCTGACCTCGCCGACGGTGTCGACGGCGCGCGCCGTGGCCTGCCACATGGTGAGCTCCTCGGCGAGGGCGGTGGTCGCCACCACCCGGTCGGCCAGCAGGGCCCGGAGCGCGACCTGGGCGCGCTCGGCGCGGGTGGCGCCGCTGCGCGCCAGGAGGTACGCCGCGGCAGCGCCGGCCGCGACTACGGCGACCCCGAGCGCCGCGCGGGGCTCCCAGGCCGCGGTCACGACTGCGGCCACGGCCAGGGCCGCCGCCGCCGACCGCACCGGCATCCGCACCCGCAGCGCCGCGTCGAGCTCGGCGTCCACGTCGTCGACGAGCGAGGCGAGCAGGTCGCCCCGGCGGCGACCGGTGCGTCCGGGCACCAGTGGGACCAGCGCCTCGTAGACCTCCACGCGGCGCCGGGCGAGCATCCCCAGCACGGTGTTGTGGGAGCGCAGCCGTTCGGCGTAGCGCAGCACCGGCCGCGCCAGGCCGAAGGCCCGCACGCCCACGATCGCGACCATCAGCGTCAGCACCGGCGGGTGGGTGGAGGCCTGCACGATCAGCCAGCCAGCCGTCGCGGTCAGGGCCACCCCGGACAGGCTCGCCAGGGTCCCGAGCACCGTGGCCAGCCCGAGCCCGGTCGGCCGCGGGGCGCTGCGCTCGGAGTCGTGCCCCTGAGCGGGCGCCATGTCGCCCGCTGGGGGGCACGACTCCCGCGGCGGGCGCGGCATGTGCGACGCCACCGGCCGAGCCAGCCGGACCTCTCGGTCGGCGACGGCGACGAGCGCGGGGTCGTGGGCGACGACGACCACTGCCCGGGTGCGACCGAGCGCGACGAGGGTGTCGGCGACGACCTGCGTGGTGACGGGGTCGAGGTGGGCCGTGGGCTCGTCCAGCAGCACCCACGGCCGGTCGGACACGACGGCGCCGGCCAGCGCGAGGCGCGCACGTTCGCCGGCGGACAGCCCGGCACCGTCCTCCCCCACCGGGGTGCCCAGGCCCTCCGGCAGCGCCCGCACGCGCTCGGCGAGCGCGACCTGGGACAACGCCTCCCAGAGCTCCTCGTCCGCGGCGTCGGGTCGGCCGAGGCGCAGGTTGTCGGCGACCGTCCCGTCGACGAACCCGGGGCGCTGCGGCAGCCAGGCGATGTCCTCCTGGGGCGGTCCAGTGACACGGCCCGACGTCGGCTCGAGCAGCCCGGCCAGGACCGCCAGCAGGGTCGACTTCCCGCAGCCGGACGGGCCGGTCAGGGCCGTCACGCCGCGCGGCGCGATCGTCAGCGACAGGTCCTGCAGCACGGGCACCGTGCGGCCGGGGCGCAGGACGGTGAGGTCGGTGACGGTGAGGGGCTGGTGAGGCGGGTGGTTCGCGGGGTGGTCTCGACGCCCGCTCGTCGCTGGCGCTCCTCGCTGCTCGACCACCGACAGGGGCCCGCTCGTCGCTGGCGCTCCTCGCTGCTCGACCACCGGGGCGTCCTCGAGCAGCTCGCTGACCCGCTCGACGACGGCGACCCCTTCCGCGGCGGCGTGGAACTCCGCGCCGACACGGCGCAGCGGCCAGTACGCCTCGGGGGCCAGCAGGAGCACCACGAGCGCGGTCCGCAGGTCGAGGCCACCCTCGGCGAGCCGGAGGCCGACGGTCACCGCCACGAGGGCGACCGACAGGGTCGCGACCAGCTCGAGCACGCCCGAGGACAGGAACGCCACCCGCAGGGTCTCCAGGGTGCGGCGACGGTAGGCGTCGGTGATCGCGGCGATCCGCGCCGACTGGGCCTGCGCGCGCCGGAAGGCCACCAGCGTCGGCAGCCCCCGCACCACGTCGAGGAAGTGCCCCGACAGCGACGACAGCGCCCGCCACTGGCGCTCCGCGCGGTCGCGGGTCGCCAGGCCGACCAGCGCACCGAAGACCGGCACCAGCGGCAGTGTGCACACCACGATCAGCGCGGCCAGCAGGTCCTGCGAGGCGATGGCCAGCACGGTGAGCACCGGCAGCACCATCGCGAGGACGAGCGCGGGGACGTAGCGGGTGAGGTACGGCTCGAGCGCGGTCACGCCCCGGGTCACCAGCACCGCGTCGGCACTGGTGGACCCACCGGGGCGGCTGAGCACGGAACCCGCCACCCTGCGTCGTACGACGGAGGCGACCGTGGCCGCGGCGCGGGCCGCGGCCGCGTCACCTGTCCAGCCGACCAGGCCGCGGCCGAGCAGCACGGCCACCACGGCGACCGCCCACCCCAGCGCGAGGCGACCTTCCACGGCCGCGACGACCAGGCCGGTGATCGCGAAGGCCTGGGCGATGACGAGCAGCGCTCCGAGGAGCCCGGTGCCGAGCACGACGGCCAGCGGCCGCCGGGCCGGGGCGAGCAGACGACGCAGGCGCGGGTCGGAGGGGCGCACTCAGCGGCTCCCCGCCGGCTGGTCCCCCCCGGACTCCCCGGCCAGCACGGCCTCGGGGATGTGGTGGACGCTGATCCGCTTGCGGAAGACCCAGTAGGTCCAGCCCTGGTAGACCAGCACGATCGGGGTGAAGACGACCGCGACCCCGGTCATGATCTTGAGCGTGTAGGCGGTGGCCGCCGCGTTGGTGGTGGTCAGCGAGGTGCCGTCGGCCAGCGAGGTCGGCATGACGTCGGGGAAGAGCGCCGCGAAGAGGCCGGCGACGGCCAGCGCGATGGTGACGAAGGTGCCGACGAACGCCCATCCCTCGCGGGCGGAGCCGGCCGCCGCGACGCCGGCCAGCAGCGCGAGCGCCGCGAGCACGAAGAGCACGCCCGAGGCGACCGAGCCGGTGTCCACCTGGGTCCACACCAGGAACACCACGGCCACCAGGGCGGCGGCCAGGCCGGAGCGGGTGGCCAGCGACCGGGCCTCGCGACGGATCGGGCCGTCGGTCTTGAGGGCGACGTACATCGCGCCGTGGGTGAGGAAGAGCAGCAGCGTGGTGAGCCCGCCCAGCAGCGCGTAGGGGTTGAGCAGGTTGAAGAAGCCGCCGACGTACTCCAGGTCGGCGTCGATCGGCACGCCGCGCACGATGTTGCCGAAGGCCACGCCCCACAGGACCGCGGGGAGCAGCGAGCCCCAGAAGATCGCGAGGTCCCAGCGGGCCCGCCAGGTGGCGTCGTCGCGCTTCGCGCGGTACTCGAAGGCGACCCCGCGCACGATCAGCGCCACGAGGATCAGCAGCAGCGGCAGGTAGAACCCGCTGAACAGCGTGGCGTACCACTCGGGGAACGCCGCGAAGGTCGCGCCGCCCGCCACCAGCACCCAGACCTCGTTGCCGTCCCAGACGGGCCCGATGGTGTTGATGAGCACGCGCCGCTCGCGCTCCTCGCGCCCCAGGACCGGCAGCAGCATCCCGACGCCGAAGTCGAAGCCCTCGAGGGCGAAGTAGCCGACCCACAGGACGGCGATCAGGCAGAACCAGACGGTGGTGAGCTCCATGTCGTCGTCTCCTCAGTACGCGAAGGCCAGCGGCCGGTCGGGGTCGTTGTCGTCGTCGCGCAGCTGCGGCTCGACGTAGGGGTCGGCGCCCTTGGCGATGTAGGTGAGCATCAGCTTCAGCTCCACGGCGGCCAGCACGCCGTAGAGCGCGGTCAGCACGACCAGCGAGGTCAGCACCTCGCCCGTGGTCGTGCCCGGCGAGACGCCCTGCTCGGTCGTCATCAGTCCGAACACGACCCACGGCTGCCGGCCGATCTCGGTGAAGATCCAGCCGAAGCTGTTGGCGAACAGCGGCATCAACGGCAGCCCCACGGCCACCCAGGTCCAACGGGCGCCGGTCGGTGCGCGGCCGCGTCGGGTCGCCCAGAGGACGGCCAGCCCGCCGGCCATCCCGGCGAAGCCGAGGCCCATCATGAAGCGGAAGCTCCAGTAGGTCAGCGGGATGTAGGGCGTGTAGTCGCCGGCGGTGTAGTAGGTGGCGCCGGGGTCCTGGCCGTAGGTCTCGATGTACTGCTCGCGCAGCGGGTTGATGCCCTCGACCCGGCCGTCGAGCTCGCCGGTGGCGAGGAAGGAGAGGAGGTTCGGGATGGTGACGGAGAACTTCTCCGTGGTCCCGTCCGGGGTCCCGATCGTGAAGACCGAGAACGCCGCCGGCTCCTCGGTCTCGTAGAGCGCCTCGGCGGCCGCCATCTTCATCGGCTGCACCTCGGTCATCACCTTGCCCTGGACGTCGCCGCTGACGACGACGCCGAGCCCGGCGACCAGCAGGACCCAGGCACCGACCCGGGCACCGGAGCGGTACATCGAGCGGTCCTCGGAGCCCTGCTGCCCCCGTCCGCGCACCAGGTGCCACAGCGCGACGCCGGCCACGAACGCGCCGGCGGTCATGTACGCCGCCAGGATCACGTGGGGGAACGTCACCAGCTGCACCTTGTTGGTCAGCACCGCCACGAAGTCGGTGAGCTCCGCGCGCCCGGTCTCGGCGTTGTAGTCGTAGCCGACGGGGTTCTGCATGAAGGAGTTGGCCGCGAGGATGAAGTACGCCGAGAACAGCGTCCCGAGGTGCACCAGCCACATGCACGAGGCGTGCAGCGCACGGGGCAGCCGGTCCCAGCCGAAGATCCACAGGCCGAGGAAGGTCGACTCCAGGAAGAACGCCAGCAGCCCCTCGACCGCCAGCGGCGCCCCGAAGACGTCGCCGACGAAGCGGGAGTAGTCCGACCAGTTCATGCCGAACTGGAACTCCTGGACGATCCCGGTGACGACACCGAGGGCGAAGTTGATGAGGAAGAGCTTCCCCAGGAACTTCGTCATGCGCAGCCACTGCTCGTTGCCGGTGCGCAACCAGGCGGTCTGGTAGCCGGCCACGAGGGCGGACAGGCCGATCGTGATCGGCACGAACAGGAAGTGATAGACCGTCGTGATGGCGAACTGCCACCGCGCGATGTCGAGGGCTTCGAGATCCACGGCCCTCACTCTGGCGCCGGCGGCCCCTCTCCCGTCACGGGCGTAGGTACCCCTCTTCGCGGACCCTGGCCCCCAGCCTGCGGGACCTAGGTCCCCCGGGCTTGACGCCGAGCCGGCGTATCAATACGCCGGTTCGATCCCCTGACGCCGGTCGAGGTGCTAGCGCAGCGAGCCCCGAGACCACCTCCTACCGCCGGTCGAGATGCGAGCGCAGCGAGCCTCGAGACCTAGTCCCCTCAGCGGGTCAGCAGCACCGACGACCCGTGTCCGAAGAGCCCCTGGTTGGCGGTGATGCCGACCCGGGCGCCCTCGACCTGCCGCTCGCCCGCCTGGCCGCGCAGCTGCCAGGTGAGCTCGCAGACCTGCGCGAGCGCCTGGGCGGGCACGGCCTCGCCGAAGCACGCCAGGCCGCCGGAAGGGTTGACCGGGATGCGCCCGCCGATGGTGGTGTCGCCGGCACGCAGGAGGGACTCGGCCTCTCCCTCCTTGCACAGGCCGAGGTCCTCCATCCAGTCCAGCTCCAGCGCCGTCGACAGGTCGTAGACCTCCGCGACGTCGACGTCCTCGGGGCCGATCCCCGCCTCGTCGTACGCCGCCGCGCCGATCGACTGCTTGAAGGTCCGATCGCCCGGGGTGCCGGCGTCGGTGGAGAGCATCGGCATGTCGAGCACGGCGTTGGGGAAGGTCGGGGTGACCGTCGAGACGGCCGCGACCCGGACCGCGTCGGAGAGCCCGATCCGCTGGGCGTAGTCCTCCGAGACGAGGATGACCGCCGCCGCACCGTCGGAGGTGGCGCAGATGTCGAGCAGGTGCAGCGGGTCGGAGACCACCGCGCTGCCGAGGACGTCCTCGACGGCGACCTCCTTGCGGTAGCGCGCGTAGGGGTTCGACAGCCCGTGGCGGGCGTTCTTGACCTTGACCTGCGCGAAGTCCTCCGAGGTGGCGCCGTAGAGGTCCATCCGGCGGCGGGCGTACATCGCGAAGTACGCCGGGTTCGTCATGCCGAGCAGCCGGAACCGCAGCCAGTCCGGGTCCTCCCAGCGCTCGCCGGCGTTGGGGGCCAGGAAGCCCTTGGGGGTGGTGTCGGCGCCGACGACCAGCGCCACGTCGCTCATGCCGGCCAGGATGCGCGCCCGTGCGGTGTCGAGTGCCTGGGCGCCGGTCGCGCAGGCGGCGTAGGAGGTGGCGATGCGGGCGCCGTTCCAGCCCAGCGCCTGGGCGAAGGTCGAGCCGGCGACGTAGCCGGCGTAGCCGTTGCGGACCGTCTCGCCGCCGACCACGAGGTCGACGTCGGTCCACGGGATGCCGGCGTCCTTCAACGCCTCGCGGGCCGCGTGCACGCCGTACTGGACGAACGGGCGGCCCCACTTGCCCCAGGGGTGCATGCCGACCCCGGCGATCCGGACCTGGCTGGTGGATGCCTTCAGAGCGCTCACTGGTCGGCCTCCTCGCCGAGCTCGACGACGGGCTTCCAACGCCAGATGAGTCCCTCGCCGGCGTGCTCGGGCTCCACGACCAGCTCGACCTCGGCGCCCACGCGCAGGTCGGCGGTGCCGTAGCCCTGCGCGACCTGGCCGAGCACGACCATCCCCTCGGGCAGCTCGACGGCGGCCAACGCGAAGGGCGAGAACGGCTCGGGCGCCTGGTACGGCGCGGGCGGCTGGTACTGCGCGTCGGTGTAGGACCACACGGTCCCCCGCCGGCTCAGCGGCACGGACTCGAAGTCCTCCCCCTCGCACGCGGGGTTGCGGCAGAACCCGGCGGCCGCGGCGGTGGGCGGGAAGTAGGTCGTGGCGCACGACGTGCACCGCTCCCCCAGCAGGGTCGGCTGGTCCCCGAGCGTGAACCAACCCTCGATCGCCGGCGTGGCCGTCATGGGTCCTCCAGACGTGCGGAACTAGAACGTGTTCTCACACTAGCCGCACAGCCGGGATAGTCCGCACCAGATCTCACCCTGAGCTCGCTTGAGGTCAACCGGTCTAAGCAACTGGGTGGGGTCAGGCGGCCTCGGTGAGGAGCCTGTTGAGTCGTACGGCGGGTGTCTCGAGGTCCAGGGTG